>ENA-ORXT01000490-ORXT01000490.1-marine-metagenome-genome-assembly--contig:-NODE-490-length-62899-cov-7.250931_pt1 | contig 62899 bp, 50 predicted proteins | sample MGYA00237868_ERZ511482 | MGnify/ENA metagenome assembly ERZ511482 | reverse complement strand
TGGAGTGTCAAAGTCAGGTTCTCCTAGACTCAGACTAATCACATCCTTGCCTTCTTCCTTCATCTGCCTTGCCATACCTGCCATCTTGATAGTAGCAGACTCAGACATATTTCTGACTTTATCTGAGAGATATTGTGTCTTATTACTTGTCATACATCCTTAATTTTCATCAAATGTATCACTATTTGATTTTTATATCGAGTTTGAATTTATATTTGATGAAAATATCTCATAATCATGGTACAAATCTTCGTGACAGGTGGCACGTTTGACAAGGATTACAATTATAAGACTGGAGAGTTGTACTTCAGAGATACCCACTTACGTGAAATGTTTGAACGAGGGAGATGTACCGTAGATCTTAATGTCAAGACACTCATGATGGTTGATAGCCTTGAGATGTCAGATGAAGATAGAGAGATTATCTCTCATAATTGTGAGAAGTCAGATAGCTTAGATATTATCATCACTCATGGTACAGATACAATGGTCAAGACTGCGGAAGTACTTGCCAATAACATTGAACTCTCAGGAAAGACTATAGTTTTGACTGGCGCTATGATTCCCTATGCCTTTGGATCATCATCTGATGGATTCTTTAATCTTGGATCAAGCCTGGCGTTTGCCCAATGCTTGAGACCAGGAGTCTACATCGTTATGAATGGCAAGTACTTTGACTGGGATAATGTACGTAAGAATTTAAAGACAGGATACTTTGAACTGCTTAGGGATAATTGACTCACTTATTTAGATTCCCTTCTAATGATGTCGGACATCACATCAGACAGTTGATCTGCACCAATTCCTTTGATTAAAATTTTTAAATCTTTGTTAAGAACAAAAATCTTTGGTGTCGTTTTAACATTGTACTTTACTTTGAATAAAGATCTGTGATTGGTATCTGCCGCATTTATAAATCCAGTCATTTCCTTTTCTTCCAAGATCTCCCAACACGATGGTGTCTTCTCTTGGTGCTTGGTACAAATAGCGAGTAGCGTCACACCTTTATCTTTATATTCTTCGTAAAACTTCACAACATCTGGCATTGACTTCTTGCAATGGCCACAATCTGGTGCCCAGAACATGATCACCAAATATTCATAATCTATATCACTGATTTTAATGGGTGTTCCGTCCTCCAAGTAAACTTGAATATCTTGAGCTGTTTGTCCAATTAAGACTGGCTTGATATCCATGGCATTGTCTACTATTGTATTAGTCGTTTCTTCATCCAACCATGGAGCATCTCCATTGGCATAATATTTTTCTGCTAAGTGAACATATACAGCATCCATTCCTACAATCTTGGATTGGATATATTCATTGAGAAATGTACTCAGATAAAATCTGAATGTTTCTTCTGAAGGACGCATTTCTTCCAAGAGATAATCCATACTACTAATGATTGAATCTGGTAGATTAGGCGTCAAGTTCTTCATATAATATTTGACACGCTTATCTAGGAATGGTGTTCTTATGGTTGCAGGATTCCCCAAATCAATATGATCAAAGTAATGCTTCTTATAATACTTCCATGTTTGCATTTTTTGTTCTTTCTCATCTCCTTCAAATTCTGGAAAATCAATTCCTGTATTTGACTTGATGAGCATGGCAGTCAATGTATTGGGATACTTGTCCCTAATTATATTTTGCTCCACTTCAACTTTTGCGTCAAAAGCGTCGAGTTTTTCCATTAGAAGTTTTCTTTCAGGATCATCCATATCTAGAGCTTCGATTTTTTCTCGAAGAGCGTCTGCCTCAGGTCTTTGTTTTGATAGGAAAGCTACATAGTTTCCAAATAATTCATTATCAAGTGATCCTTTAAATTTAGAAACTTCAAGCTTATTGATATCTGTTTCCATTTCAAATTCTTGATCATCATCGATTAAGAATTGAACTATCCTATTTTCTGGTAGAGTTAAGAGAAGGTAGAATCCTGTTTTAAGGGTACTATCCCCTTTCATGGTGAATTTGCCAGGTTTATCGGCAAGTAAGGTATCATGGACCAATTGCTTGTCAGCCAAATAATAACCGACTACAAGTGTATCATTGGTGTAATCTTTTATTTTAAATTTGATATTATGCTGGCCAATGGCAGTATTCACAAAGCATGCAAAGATTAATAGTATAAAGTACCTCATCGATTTATTTTTTCTGCTTACAATATTGGTATACTGAATCATAATGATTTTTCTGTGATTATGATTCTAACGAATATCTACTTTAAGTAAATTTTAAGTTTTGGCTAGATTACGCTTTCCAGCCAACAAATATAATACAGCCATCCTTACAGCTACCCCATTTTCGACCTGATCTAATATAATTGAATGCTCAGAGTCGGCCACATCACTAGAAAGTTCCACTCCCCGGTTGATTGGACCAGGGTGCATAATTATAATTTCTTTATCAAGTTTGTCCAACATAGACTTTCTGATTCCATAATACATTGAATATTCTCTTAATGAAGGAATATACTTGATATTCTGTCTTTCCAACTGAATTCTTAGCACATTGGCAATATCACACCATTGCAATGCTTCATTTATATTGTAACTCACTTCTACCCCAAGCTTTTTAATATGCTTTGGAATCAAAGTAGGGGGACCACAAACCATCACCTCTGCTCCCAATTTTTTGAGACAAAAGATATTGCTAAGAGCTACCCTTGAGTGAAGGATGTCGCCAACTATCGCAATTTTCTTTCCTTGAAGCTCTCCAACTTTTTCTCTCATCGAATAACTATCCAATAACGCTTGTGTTGGATGCTCATGCGTTCCATCGCCTGCATTGATAATGTTAACATCTATATGCTTAGACAAGAAAAGATGAGCTCCTGGAGCTGGATGTCTCATGACGATCATATCCACTTTCATAGATAAGATATTGTTGACAGTATCCAACAAGGTTTCTCCTTTCTTAACCGAACTACTACTTGCTGAGAAATTGACTATATCTGCTGACAATCTTTTTTCAGCTAGTTCAAATGAAATTCTGGTCCTTGTGGAGTTTTCAAAGAAGAGATTTGCGACCGTAATGTCTCTTAGTGTAGGGACCTTTTTGATTGGTCGATTGATGACCTCTTTAAAGTTTTCTGCAGTTTGGAAAATGAGATTAATATCATCTTTTGTGATGTATTTAATCCCCAACAAATGTTTTGTACTCATTTCCAGATTGCTCATACATCGTTTTTATCGGCTGAAAAAATCTGAATTTTATGTTTGTGCTTTTTATCATCCCAAGCAACTCTTACATATGCCTCATCAACGGCATCTACTGTTATACCTAAGTAGTCTGGTCTGATCGGAAGTTCTCTATGAAAGCGTCGGTCTACCATCACCAGCAAATCGACTTTTGATGGTCGTCCAAAATCTTGCAGCGCAGATAAGGCTGCTTGTATCGTTCGTCCTGAATATAGAACATCATCAATCAACAACACACGTCTACCTTCCAAAGAAAACTCTAATTCGGTAGGTGATACTTTAATTGGCTTTTCACGTGATCGGTAATCGTCTCTATAGAAAGAAATGTCCAACTTCCCGAATAAGATGTCGGCATCTTCACCCATTTCTGATTTGATCAATTTGATCAACTCTTCGCTGAGCTTCACACCTTTCTCTTGTATGCCTACTATGCAAGCGTTTTCAAATTCATTGTAATTCTCAATGATTTGATGGGCAAGGCGATGTAGGACAAGATTAAATCCTTCTGGTGATAATATGACTCTGCCTGATTCCAAGTTTTACTTCTTTTTGTCTTTGCCCCACGAACTTTTCAGTTCCACGGTTTTATTCAAAGTTATCATATCTTCTGTACTTTCTCTATCTACAACATAGTATCCTTTTCTAAAAAGCTGATAAGAATCCATCTCCTTTGCATTTTTGATAAATGGCTCAGCCATCGCTCTCTCATTTATCACCAAAGAAACGGGGTTGATAAAATCCAAGATATCTTTTCCTTCATGTGATGATGGTGTTGGATCTGTATATAACTTATCGTAATTATTCAACTTCACTTTTACAGCTTCGTCAAATGGAACCCAATGCAATACACCTTTTGCTTTGATACCGCTATTGTCTTCTCCACTCTTTGTATTATCAAAGTACTTTACTCTAATTTCGGTTACGTTTCCATTAGAATCTTTGTCATGCCCTTCATATTCCACGATGTAAGCATTTTTCAATCTTACAACTTTGCCTGGAGCTAATCGGAAATACTTCTTTGGCGGATCTTCCATAAAGTCTGATCGATCAATGTACACACATTTACCGAAAGGTATCTCTCGCTTACCTGCTGACTCATCCTCTGGATTATTGTCGGCATAAAGTGTTTCTTTTTGACCATCAGGATAATTAGTAATCACCATTTTGACTGGATCTTCTACTACCATTACTCTATTGGCAGTCTGATTCAACACGTCCCTTACAAATGATTCTAACAATTCAATCTCGATAACATTATCTCTTTTTGCCATCCCAACTTCATCGCAAAAATTTCTAATAGCCTCTGCCGGATATCCCCTTCTTCTCAATCCAGAAATTGTCGACATCCTAGGATCATCCCAACCCGTCACAACTCCCTCATCTACCAATTTTTTCAACTTCCTTTTGGAGGTAATCATAAAAGAAATATTCCTCCTTGCAAATTCAATTTGTCTCGATGGGAAAATCTCTAACTTTTCGATAAACCAGTTGTAAAGTGGTCGGTGATGTTTAAATTCTAAAGAACATAAACTGTGAGTAATCTCCTCAATAGAATCAGATTGGCCATGGGCAAAATCATACATCGGATAGATGCACCACTTGTCACCAGTTCTATGATGATTTTCCTTTTTTATCCTATAGATAACAGGATCACGCATATGCATATTAGGAGAGCTCATATCAATCTTTGCACGCAAGACTCTTTCGCCATCATCGTATTTCCCTTCCTTCATTCCTACAAACAGTTCCATGTTTTCTTCCACACTTCTTGTTCTGTAAGGCGATTCCTTTCCTGGTTCAGTCGGAGTACCTTTCAGTTCAGACATTTCTTCAGCACTTGAGTCATCAACATAAGCAAGACCAGCATCGATTAATTTTAATGCATACTTATATAGTATATCAAAGTAATCCGATGCGTAAAGTGCTTCTCCTTCCCACTGAAATCCTAACCACTTGATATCCTCCTTGATCGAGTCGACATAAAGTGTTTTTTCCGTCGTAGGATTTGTATCGTCAAACCTCAGATTTGTTTTACCTCCAAACTTCTTAGCTATTCCAAAATTGAAACAGATAGCAGTAGCATGACCAATATGCAAATAGCCATTTGGTTCAGGCGGAAATCTTGTGTGGATATGCTTTGGATATCGCTTATTGGCGATATCATTATTTATTTCCTCCTCAATAAAATTTAGTGCTTTTTCTTGCTCCAACTTGTTCTCTTTATCTGTCATAAAATTACATTCTTTTTGGCATCTCTATTCCCAAGAGATTCATTGATAACTGAAGCACTTTCGAAACTTCTCTGATCAATTTTATTCTAAACGATTTTGCTTCAAGACTTTCTGCGTTCAACAAACTTCTTTCTTGATAAAATTTATGGAAGGCTTTCGCCAAACTATAAGAAAAGTTTGCAACTACAGATGGATCATAACTATCGGCTGATTCTTTAATCACAGAAGGATATTGATTCATCAAAATTATCAATTCCTTTTCATCTTCAAACAACTTATATGTATCAGCAGAAGCTTCTTCTGCTTGATCTTCTACGTTTCTCAATATTGATTGAATTCTCACATAAGCATTTTGAATATAAGGACCAGTAACTCCATGCATATCTACAGATGACTCAGGGTCAAATGTGATTCGTTTTCTTGGATTGATTCTTATAAGCTGATACTTAAGCGCTCCCAATCCGACCTTTCGGAAAATCTCATTTTGCTCTTCTTCTGGTAGATCTTCCAATCCTCCAAACTCCTTCGATGCATTTCCAGCGATGGTCACTACTTCTTTCAATAAATCATCTGCATCTACTACCGTTCCTTCTCTCGATTTCATTTTGCCGGAAGGCAGATCAACCATACCATATGAAAGGTGATACATGCCATCTGCATATGGTTCTTCCATTCGTTTCAAGATTTCAAATAGCACCTTGAAGTGGTAATCTTGTTCATCACCCACCACATAAACCATTTTACTTGGTTCAAAATCTTTATATCGAGTATTGGCTGTGCCAATATCTTGTGTCATGTACAATGAGGTCCCATCAGATCGCAACAAGATTTTCTTATCCATTCCTATGTCCTCAAGATTTACCCAGATGCTTCCATCCTCCTCTTTGTAAAACAATCCTTTAGCAAGATTTTCTTCAACTGCAGAGCGGCCTAGCTTATATGTTTCTGATTCGTAATAATTCTTGGTAAATTTTACACCGAGATTTTCATAAGTAACCTCAAAACCTTCGTACACCCAATCATTTAATTTTTTCCAGAGAGCAATAGTTTCTTCATCACCAGCTTCCCACTTCAATAACATTGCTTTGGTATCTGCACCTATCTTACTATACTCGTTGAAATATTTATTTTTATAGAAGTCAAAATATACCTCTTCGCTTTGCCCTTCCTTTGCAGTTTCTTTGTACAAGGATTTAGCTTCATCGGTCTGTTGCCAGTTTTTATATTCCTCTGCAAGCAATTGGTTATATTTCACATAATACTTCCCTACAAAATGGTCGCCTTTCATATTTGCGGAAGCGGGAGTCTCACCATCTGCAAGTTTCTGCCAAGCATACATACTTTTACATACTGCAATTCCTCGATCATTAATTACCTGCGTGATGATTACTTTGTAACCCATAGCATCATAAATTCTCGCACAAGAATCTCCTAATAAAATATTACGAATATGACCGAGGTGAAGTGGCTTGTTTGTATTGGGTGAAGAAAACTCAATCATGAAGGTTTCACCATTGTCAGCCCTACTTCCATATTTTGGATTTTCAGAAATCAGTTCTACTTGATCCATCCAAGCTTGATCACTAAATTGAATGTTCAAAAAACCAGATACCAGAGATCCATCGACAACTTTAGGGCTTGATTCTTTCAGATATCCCATGAGTTTTTCACCAAGATTTTGAGGGCTCGTTTTCAATGGCTTGACATAAGGAAATAGCACAACCGTGTAGTCGCCATCAAACTCTTTTTTTGTCTGATTGACCACCACCTTGTTTGCCTCTATTTCACTTCCGTAAATGTTTGCAATCCCATCTGCAACCAACTGTTGCAAATCCTCAATTATTCCTTTGTTCTTCATCGGATACAAAGGTAGGATAAACTAGTCTAATGTTGGAAAAAGCTGAATATTGTCTGGCCATATTTCCGCATTTCTACGAATCCAGGCATGTTTTCAAGGTTCTCTCTTGGATTATGTTCGACAATTAGGGTTCCATCGGCTTCTAGCATACCACCTTCCATGATGATTTTAGCAATGTCGGGGATATTTTTTAAGGGATATGGAGGTCCTGCGAAAATCAAATTATAGCTATCCTGACTAGTTTTTATGTATTTGAATACGTCACTCTTCATTATCCTCATCTGATCCTCAATTTCAAATTTTGCGGCCATTTTTTTAACAAAATTGACTGCTGGCCCAAATTTATCTACATAGGTGGCGCTTATGGCTCCCCTCGATATACATTCATAGCAATGATTGCCTGTGCCTCCAAAAAGATCTAAAAACCTGACCGATTCAAAATCGATGCGATTTGTAAGGATATTGTACATCGCTTCTTTTGAAAAATCTGTTGTTGGTCTTGTTGGCCACTTATCGGCAGGAGGATTAAACCGCAATCCTCTAAATTTTCCTCCGGTTATCCGCATGCTCTAGCAATAATCAGTGGCAGATAATAGTGAAAAGGCTGGGATGATCCATCAACTTTAAATTTAGAGGAGCTAAAAAATTCCATGTGAGGTATATAAGATTTTAGCAAGGTATAAAGTGGCGATGATTGATCAATTGATCCACCAATGGAAACTGGCAAGTCAGAGATTTTAAAATTTAATCTCTTGGCTGCTAATAAAATGTAATAAAGAAAATCGTTGGCAGTCGAAGCTTGCTCCTGAGTATATAATTGGAACTTGTTTTCTTTATGAATTAATACTTGAAGTTGACCATCGCTAATTAATATAAGAACTTGATCCTTACCATCTAAAGCAGTGTTTGCCAAAGCAGTAGATGCATGGTGCTTTTTGAAATTGATTAAAGATGAATCTAAAGTTGAATTAATTTGTTTCGGCAGTGCTGATATAGTGCAAACTTTTTGCTGCTTTAGTTTTTCATAATCAACAACTTTATCATCGAGTTGAGCATTTACGCCAAAGTATTTCTTCGTATTAAGTGGTTCAAAACTATCGTAGTCTACATGTTCAAAGTCTTTTGATGTATGTACCAGATTGAAGTCTTTGACTTGAGATATACCAAGTATGGAATTTAGATTAGAGAGCTGATTAATATCATGAGTAGATACTTCAACAAGAGATTTTGCTTCCCAAATTCCAATCAAAAGAGAATTCCCACCAATAAAACCAGTAACAGATGGAGTTACTAATGAAGATTTTTCAAGATTTTTTCTGGTAAAGTTTAGACTTACCAATTTCCGTTTAAGGTTGGTTTGTTCATATCTCCAATTTTCAAAGCGTTTGAAGGCTTGTAAAGATTGTCAAATCTTCCATATTTCTTATCGCTATACTTACCCATAAACTCTTTATAACGGGTACTTACTTCACAAACATGTACCAATGTTTGTTGATAAGTAATGGTATCAGCGTTCATGACGAATGTACTACCTGTTTGAGAATATGGAACATACTTTAATGAATCAAGATTGATCCCCAAGGCACGGATAGAATCTATGGCAGGAGAATATGAAAAAGTCTTAACGATTTCGATTCCAGCATCTGGATCACCTGAAAACTTTACAAACTCGATGCTATCGTATTTCAGTACTGAAACTAGCGTATCAAAGTCATGAGCATATTTTCCAGTGATATCTTTAAATATTTTCTGAGCTTCTCTTATTTCCTCTAATTTATCCTGAACTTTTCCCTCTCTTACATCCTTTTCAGCATGAAATGAGATAGGTTCCTTTATATTTGCATAAAGCATATAAGCTAAAAAAGCCACTATAAATGCAAGAACTATACTGATTATCACTTTCATCGAATTGGAATTTTTATTATATGATGCTTTAAAACCATGTTATGGTGTAACAATATTAATATTTTTTTCTAAAATCTTGTTCAAGTTTTAATAAAATCAAGCTAAAATGGCCTTTCTACTTTCAATCGAATCCTCTTGTGATGACACCTCGGCAGCCATTATTAAGGATGGAAAGGTATTAAGCAACGTGATTGCGACCCAAGAAGTCCATAAAAACTATGGCGGAGTTGTCCCTGAGCTTGCCTCCCGAGAGCACATCCAAAATATTCTGCCTGTAGTCAAGGCTGCGCTCGATAAAGCGAAAATTAGTAAAAATCAGCTATCTGCTGTTGCTGTAACCAGAGGTCCAGGTCTTCTGGGTAGTCTGATCGTTGGGGTCACTTTTGCAAAATCTCTTGCTCAGGGTTTAGAAATCCCAATAATCGAAGTTCAGCACATGCATGCTCATGTACTTGCAAATTTTGCCGAAGAACCAAAACCTAGCTTTCCATTTATATGTTTGACCGTTTCAGGTGGCCACACTCAGTTGGTTTTGGTCGAAGATTATACTAAAATGAAAATTTTGGGTCAAACCATAGATGACGCAGCAGGGGAAGCATTTGACAAATCTGGTAAGGTGATGGGATTACCCTATCCTGCTGGACCTCACATCGACAGACTTGCAAAAAAAGGGGAAGTGAAGTTTGAATTTTCTGCATCAAGAATCAAGGGTCTTGATTTCAGCTTTAGTGGCCTCAAAACTTCATTCTTATATTTCTTGAGAGATCAAATGAAGCTCGATGATAAATTTATTGTAAAGGAAAAAAACAATCTTTGCGCTTCTATCCAAGAAAATATTTGCAATACCTTAATTTCAAAAATCAAACTTGCAGCGGAGATGCATGAGGTAAAAAGTCTTGCCTTGGCAGGTGGAGTTTCTGCAAATTCGAGACTGAGGCAAATGTTTAATGAAATGTGTGAGGAGGAAGGATATAATGGACACATACCACATATAAGTTATTGCACCGATAATGCAGGTATGATTGGAGTCGCTGCTTGGTATAAATTTTTAGAAAAGGATTTTGGAGATCTATCTATGGCGCCGGAGCCGAGAATGGAGTTTTAGTATTCTTAAGCCAAAGTCTTGATATATCCAACCAACATTTTCAAGGCTGCGTTATAATTTTGATTGTTGTTAATTACAAGATCTACACTATCCATGTGGGGTGCAATGTATTTTTCAAAGGAAGGTAGTACATGGTTTTCATATCGGTACAACACATCTTCTAACGGGTAATTTCTTTCAATTCTATCACGGTGAATTCTCCTGATTACTGAAATGGCACTACTCGCATAAATCATAATTTTCAAATCGATCAATGATTTAATTTGGGGCTCATGAAAAATAAATAGCCCTTCTACCAATAAGATTGGAGAAGGTTTTATTTCTAAGATCTTAGCTTCTTTTAGATCATTGTTGAAAGTATATTCTTTTCGAAAAACAGTTTCTCCAGCTTTAAGTTTTTTCACATCTGTGAGAAATGCATCTAAATCTATTGATGTAGGCAGATCAAAGTTTTTGATACCCTTATCATCAATTAGCTGATTTTCTCTTGGATGATAATATTCATCTTGAGACAATAAAGTAATTTCATTTCCGCTGAAGTGAGTTTTGATATCTCGGATAAAGGAAGTTTTCCCTGATCCACTTGCGCCTGAAATCCCAATGATTACCATAGTTAATCTCTAGTTTAAAGAATTTTACTATTTTACTTTCGCAATAATACAATATTGACTGATATGAGCAGTCTGATGTTAATCATAATTATCAAAAAAATCGAATGGAGGGTTTAATTGCTATTTTAAGAGGTGGACTGGGAATGCTTGTACTTTTAGCAATCGCATACATCTTCTCTACAAAGAGAAAGGCAATCAATTGGAAGACCGTAGGATATGGACTCCTTGCCCAATTATTACTTGCAATAGGCATTTTGAAAGGTTCAAGTATTGGTTTTAATGTCACTGATGATTTTCGTATCGACTTAGGTTTTATAAGTGGTATTTTTGACATCGGAGGTAAATTTTTTACAAATATTTTGGATTTTACTTTGGAAGGAAGCAAGTTTCTACTTGGTGATCACTTATTGGATGTAAACTCTGTAGGCTATGTCTTTTTGTTTCAAGTACTTCCGACCATCATATTCTTCTCGGCTTTAACTTCTCTGCTTTTTTACCTAGGAATTATCCAGAAATTAGTTAGTCTTCTTGCAAAACTTCTAACCAAGGTTTTAAAAATTTCTGGTGCTGAAAGTTTGAGCGTTGCTGGCAATATTTTCTTGGGACAGACAGAGGCCCCATTGATGATCAAGCCTTATTTAGAAGGAATGACAAAGTCTGAGATTCTCTTGGTAATGGTAGGCGGAATGGCTACTGTTGCTGGAGGAGTTCTTGCGGCATATATTGGTTTCCTAGGGGGAGATGATCCGGTCCTTAGGCAAGAATTTGCAAGACATCTATTAGCTGCTAGTGTGATGGCTGCTCCAGGAGCAATTGTAATTTCAAAAATGCTTTACCCTCAGACAGAGGCTGTCAATACCACAGTGGAGGTTAGCAATGAACAGATTGGCTCTAATGCTCTCGATGCAATCAGCACAGGCACCTCAGAGGGTTTAAAATTGGCTGCTAATGTTGGCGCAATGCTATTGGTATTTGTAGCTTTCATTGCTATGATAAATGGACTCTTTAACTGGTTTGGAGATGCAACCACCTTAAATTTCTGGATTGCTGAAAACACACCCTATGATAAGCTATCACTTGAATTTCTACTTGGTTATATATTTGCTCCTCTTATGTGGTTGATAGGCGTTGCTAGCGAGGACACAGCTCTTATGGGACAGCTCTTAGGCATAAAGCTAGCTGCAAGTGAATTTATTGGTTACATCCAATTAGCTGATTTGAAAAATCCTGATAATGCTTTACATCTGGCCAACCAGAAAAGCATCATCATGGCAACCTACATGCTTTGCGGATTTGCAAACTTTGCTTCTATTGGAATTCAGATTGGTGGAATTGGATTTCTTGCACCAGGCCAAAGAAAAACACTTTCTGAATTTGGTATGCGGGCATTACTTGGAGGCACATTAGCCTCCTTGCTTTCTGCCACCCTTATTGGTATATTATATAGTTTCTAGTTGATTATTACTCCCTTATTGAAGTTAATCAAGTAAGCATCAGGATACATCATTTTTGTTGTACCTAAAAACCCTTCTGCCTTTTTCAAATCTTTGAAGTTTCCAATCATGTACAAGACTTTATCACCATCTAAAAACTGATATACTTGCTCATGTTTTTGAAATATTGGATCATCAGTTTTTAGAATTGTATTTGATTCTAAAATGACAATCTTTGGTCCATCGATGTATGCATTGGGATTTTCTGACTTCACTTCTTCGACCTGAGCTACTTCTTTGTCCTCAACTTCTTCAACTATTTCTGCAACTTCTGCAACTTCTGCAACTTCTTCAACTTCTTCAACTTCTTCAACTTCTTCAACTTCTGCAATCACTTCTTGCTGTTCTGTTTTCAAGGTAGTTTCCGCTTCCGCAAATATTTGGTCGATTGCTTTATTGACATCCTCTTCTTCAGGTTTTGGCGCAGATGGTCTTGTTGGATTTTCAGTTTCCTTAATTATCTGATCAATGGTTTGTCCATCAGCAACTCTTACTTGACCTTCGTTTTGAAGTTGTGCAATAATGTCATCCATATTTTCAAGCTGCTTCATTTTCGCCAATGGTACTGGCGCTGGTGGTGCTGCCATGATACCAGTTATCTTTAGCTCTGTCCTTCTATTTTCTTGATGTTTTGCTTCAGAACATTCAACTCCATTGGTGCATCCATTTTTGATGTTTGACTCACCATAACCTCTTGCAATAATGTTTCTTGGTTGCACTCCACCTTCCTCGATCAGATATCTTACGGCCGACTTTGCTCTTTCCAAACTAAGAATTTGATTTTTATCTTCTTTGCCTCGTGCATCGGTATGACTTCCTAACTCAACTGTAATTTCTGGGTTGTCCTTTATTAGTATTGCTACCTTATCAAGCTCCTTAAATGCTTCTTTTCTCAATTTAGAACTGCCATAATCATAATAAATATCTCTAACCTCCATTTTTTTACCTGAGAAAGCTCTGTCCATTTCAACATTAGCAAGCAAGACACCCATTTGGTTTTGACCTGTAAGATTATCTGCTACTCCTGGTGTAACAGAACCTATTCCTTCAAAGCATAAAATACATCCTTCTACATCTACAAACGCCTCCATTCTTTTAGCAAGGAAGCCTTCTTTTCTAACCAATATTGTATAATGATTTCCTTTGATTAGATCTACATCAAAATGCGGATCGGGATGATCTTTTAAGACCATAACTGGCTCACCTGTGGTATTATTGTACACTTCAATGAGTGCTCCATTGATAGCATCAATTGGAGTTTCAAATTCGTCTCTTTTTGGTGCCAGGGTAATTTCAAATTGATATCCTGGAGAACGCTTCAACTTGATGCTGAGAAAAGTTTTTTCGTTTGCTCGCAAGTCAGCAGCAGAAACAGATAGATCTTGAGCTTCATATCGATCCTTTACAAAAGAAATGGTGTATTTTTGAATTTCATCTACTTCAAAGCTGAAGAATCCATCTTTGGTCGTAAAATCGGTGTCTAAAACTTCATCGTTTATCACCGATTTTAGCATGACCTTAACCTGATTTATGTAGCCTCTGTTACCTGTTTCGAATACATATCCTTCTATAATTTTGGATTGTGCCCGTACAATCAAAGAGGTGAAACATAAAGTAACAATTAGAGTGATAGTTCTTAACATGATTATTATTTCTTTATTTAGCGCAAAATTTGATTAAACTTAAGTAAATAGGCTCATAGGAACAAAATCAAGACGCATTTATGAACGGACAATCTTTAAATATAGTTTTTATGGGAACCCCTGAATTTGCGGTTCCAACCTTAGATGCCCTCCATAAATCAAGACACAAAGTTGTTGCTGTGGTCACATCTGTAGACAAATATGGCGGTCGAGGAAAGAAAGTATTGTTAGAATCAGCGGTCAAGAAGTATGCAGTTGAGCAGGAAATTCCTGTTTTACAACCTAAGAATTTAAAATCACCTAAATTCAATAAGCTTCTTAGATCATATAACGCAGACATACAAGTCGTTGTTGCATTCAGAATGTTACCAGTCATGGTATGGGATATGCCCCCTTTAGGTACCATCAACTTGCACGGATCTCTCTTACCTCAATTTAGAGGAGCTGCTCCTATTAATTGGGCTGTTATTACTGGAGAAAAAGTTACTGGATTGACAACGTTCAAACTCAAGCATGAAATCGATACTGGCGATACAATCCATCAAGTGAAAGTACGAATTGACGAGAATGACACTGCTGGAATCGTTCATAATAAATTAATGATGGAAGGTGGACCATTAATGCTACAAACGATGGAAGATTTTAGTCATGACAAAGTAGTGTTTCATCCTCAGGATTTATCTTTAGTTTCGAAAGCACCCAAGATATATAGGGAAACGTGCAAGATTGACTTCAATCAAGACAAGCATAAAGTACACAATCAAATAAGAGGACTTAGTCCATATCCAGGAGCTTGGTCTGTTCTACCAAACAATAAGGAAATCAAAATATTAAAATCAATTATTGAAATTGATGAGGAGAATCCAGTGCCGAAATTAGAAGTCGGAGAAATTTTTACCGACAACAAAAAGATATTTTGTGTTGGAACAAAGGATGGTCATATCAAAGTTCTAGAGGCCCAATTGCAAGGCAAGAAAAGAATGAAAATCGGTGATATTTTAAACGGAACTAAGTTTGAAAACGGAACAAGGCTTACCTAATAGTAGTAAGGAATCTAAAAGTAGAACCAAGCCTTTGGATTATATTAATATCTGAGAATCCAAGACCAAGCATATCTGTTTCCTCAACTTCGGTATCAGGTTGATTAAGCTTAGTTTCAACTTTTAATAGCTCTTGCTTGTCAAGTGAGCATTTTACATACATAAAGCATGAAATACTAATTATTAAAGCAGCAATTGTTGGAATAAGAAGGCGTTTGTTCTGCATTTTGATAAAGTTACACGTTAAAAGTACAACGTCGTCACTTTAAAATTAGTTACAGAAATCTTAAAATTATTACAGAATTCATCTAACAATTTTGCGACAAGCTACTTTTCTTCCTAAAAATACACAAAAAATCACATTTATATACTTTTCTCTAATATGTTAACAATCGAGTTAACATAGTCTAATGTACTTCATGTATTTATTACACTAATCTATATTTGCCTCAGCTATGGGATAAATATTAACAAGTGAGTTGATTCTAACCATTGCTTCAGAGTGGCGACAAGCAATTGTCGCTATTTTTTTGTACCCTCAGTTCTTGCGCCAAAAATCTCTAATTTGGTAAAAACTACTTCTTATTTTTATACATCTCAATTACCTTTTCTCCTGGCTTTACATATCCACGATACATTCCTTTTGTATTAAATGGCATTGAAATATTTCCTTTTGCATCCAATGCAATAAGCCCACCAGATCCATCTGCTTCTAATAGCTTCTTGTTTATAACGTATTCTGCCGCCTCGTTGACTGATTCTTCTTTGTATTCCATGCGGGCGGCAACATCATGAGCTACGGCATATCTAATAAAATATTCACCGTGTCCTGTACATGATACTCCACAGGTTTTATTATCTGCAAAAGTTCCAGCACCAATGATTGGAGAGTCCCCTATCCTATTATATTTCTTATTGGTCATTCCACCTGTCGAAGTTCCAGCTGCAATGTCTCCATTTTTGTCTAAAGCCACTGCTCCAACTGTTCCATATTTGTAGTCAGGATTTTTATCAATAAACCCAGTTGCTTTTTCCTTCTCTAAAATTCTTTGCAAGCTATTCCATCTTCTTTCAGTTCTGAAATATGAAGGATCTACGATTTCCAAACCTTGCATTTTGCAAAATTCCTCAGCACCTTTTCCAACCATCATTACATGATCAGACTTTTCCATCACAGCAATAGCTCCAGAGATTGGATGCTTGACGTTTGTCACTCCACCGATTGCTCCTGCGTTCCTATTATTGCCTAACATAACAGAAGCATCAAGTTCATTTGTCCCAGCATTGGTAAACACGGCTCCTCTCCCTGAGTTAAACAATGGACTATCTTCCATATAATGAATCGTCTTTTCTATTGCTTCAAGTGACGAGCCTCCATTTTTCAATATTTTTTCACCAATCATCAAAGCTGTGTCAAGTGCTGTATAATATGCATCATACATTTCGGTTGTCATATTCTTTTTCAAGATTGTACCGGCGCCACCATGTATAACTATCGCATATTCTGCTGCAGTTTCATCAGAATTATCCGCGGACTTTTTGTTTACATCATTTCGCGTATTTTCGCAGGAATAAAATACAAGAAGGGAAAGTATGACTGAGAATTTCAATATCTGCTTCATGATAATTATGCTTTAGTTTATTAACAAGTTAGACAATTCTGGCAATTTGGCACAAAAGAAAAAATATCTTATAAATATTATTGGTCCTACAGCAGTGGGTAAAACCAAGCTATCCATATTGTTGGCCAAAGAATTTGAAGCTGAGATATTTTCCTCTGATAGTCGACAGATATTTATGGAAATGAATATAGGTACAGCCAAACCAACTCAAGAAGAATTAAGTCAAGTTGTGCACCATTTTATCCATGAAAAATCTATTCAAGAAAAATATTCCGCAGGGAAATATGAAGATGAGATTATTCTCGCTCTAGGCAAATATTTTGAGTCACATGATATTGCAATTCTTTCTGGAGGAACAGGATTGTATATTGATGCCGTTCTTTTTGGCTTGGATTCCTTCCCAGAAATTCCGCAAAGTATTGACGAAAAAGTTGATAAAATGGAAGAAGAAAAAGGTCTTGACTTCTTGATTAAAGAATTAGAAAAACTTGACCCAGAATATTTTGAAAAGGTGGACCTTCAAAATTCTCGACGAATTTCGCGTGCATTAAAAGTCATTTACGGAAGTGGAAAAAAATATAGTAGCTTCCTCAATCAAGAAAAAGAAACTAGAAAATTTACTACAATCAATATCCTGTTGGAAAGGGACAGAGCCGAGTTATACGATAGAATAAATCATCGTGTTGATCAAATGATGAAAGACGGTCAAATGGAAGAAGCGAAAGCACTTTTTCAATTTAAGGAACTGCGTTCTCTACAAACTGTTGGCTACAAGGAAATTTTTGATCACCTAGACGGTAACTACGGTCTAAACTTTTGTATTGAAGAGATTAAAAAGAACTCTCGCCGCTATGCCAAAAGGCAGATTACTTGGTTTAAAAAATACGATGCCAAATCATTTCATCCATCTCAACAAAAAGAAATTGTAGAACACATCAAGCAGCACATTCTACTTTAAAAAATCTTTTAGCAAATCTGCTGGTCGAGCTACAATCGCCTTGTGACCTTTTACTACTATTGGTCTTTGTAACAGTTTAGGATACTTTACAATAGCCTTTATCAACCCAGCATCGGTCATTTTCTTACCAGCAAAATTCTCTTTATAATCTTTTTCATTCTGGCGAATAAGATCCATGGGCTCCATTTTTAATTTTTTCAGCAAGTCCTTAATTTCTGCTTGCGTCAAACCTTCTTTGAGATATAAATAAATTTCATGTTTTATCTTCTTTTTTTCAAGCAAACTAACAGCCTCTCTACTTTTGCCGCATCGCGGATTGTGATATACTTTCATTTTTAGGTTTTATGAACAATTACTTCATAAGTTTTCGATAAATTGAGAATCAAAACCAAAACTAATGAAAAAAGTCATTTTCATATTAATCGCCTTTTTATACTTTTCTGATTACGGAAATAGCCAGATGCCTAACCAAGTCAATCCAAATGAAAAATTCTATGATGCATTGGAATGGAGACACATTGGTCCTTTTAGAGGTGGTAGGTCATGTGCGGTGACAGGTGTACCAAATAAGCCCCTACTATATTATTTTGGTTCGACAGGTGGTGGTGTTTGGAAAACCAAGGATGGCGGCCAATCTTACACCAATATCTCAGATGGATATTTTGGAGGTTCTATCGGTGCTGTGGCAGTTAGTGAAAGCGATCCAAATGTAATTTATGTAGGAGGAGGTGAGAAGACAGTGCGTGGTAATGTATCATATGGTTATGGCGTTTGGAAAACAGAAAATGGCGGAAAATCATGGGAGCAGATGGGTTTGAAAAACAGCAGGCATATTCCAAGAATAAGAATCAATCCCAAAAATCCAAATATTGTTTATGCCGCAGTTTTGGGAGATTTGTACAAATCAAGCAACGAAAGAGGTGTCTATAAATCAATAGACGGAGGTAAGATTTGGAAAAAGGTTTTGTTTACAAATGCTGATGCAGGGGCAGTTGATTTAATCATTGACCCCAACAATCCAAGAATACTTTATGCGACAACATGGAATGTGAGAAGAACACCTTTCTCACTTTCAAGCGGAGGCGATGGCTCTTCCTTATGGAAAAGTACAGATAGCGGAGATACTTGGACAGAGTTAAAATCCAACAAAGGTTTGCCGGAAGGCATATGGGGCATATCTGCTATTACCGTATCTTCAATTAATTCTGATAGACTTTGGGCCATCATTGAAAATGAAAAAGGTGGTGTGTATCGCTCAGATGATGCAGGGAAAACTTGGACAAAGGTCAATGAAGAAAGAAAGTTGAGGCAAAGAGCTTGGTACTATACCCGAATATACGCTGACACTCAAGATGAAGATATAGTGTATGTGGTGAATGTGGATTATCATCGGTCTACAGATGGAGGTAATTCATTTGAAAGTTATAGAGCGCCCCACGGTGATCATCACGATCTGTGGATAGCACCTGAAGACAACCAGCGACTTGCTATTGCAGATGATGGTGGTGCACAAGTAAGTTTTGATGGAGGTGAAAATTGGAGTACTTACAACAATCAGCCTACAGCACAATTTTATAGAGTAACAACCGACAATCATTTTCCCTACAGAATCTATGTAGCTCAACAAGACAATTCTACCCTGCGGATTCCTCATCGAACTGAAGGGAATCGCATAGGGAGTTCGGATTGGGAAAGAACTGCTGGTGGAGAATCGGCACATATTGCCGTTAATCCCGATAACCCAGAGATCGTATATGGTGGGTCATACGATGGATATCTGACTAGGATTGATCACGAAAATGATTTACGTAGAGCCGTCAATGTTTGGCCAGATAACCCTATGGGTCATGGTGCTGAAGGGATGAAATATAGATTCCAGTGGAACTTTCCAATCGCCTTCTCCAAACATGATTCTAAAAAATTATACACCTTATCTAATCACGTACATCTCAGTGAAGACGAAGGGCAAACATGGCAAATATTGAGCCCAGATCTTACAAGAAACGATCCGTCAAAATTGGGCCCTTCGGGAGGACCTATTACAAAAGATAATACGAGTGTAGAATATTATTGTACATTATTTGCCATGTCAGAATCACCATTAGAGGAAGGCTTGATTTGGGTAGGATCGGATGATGGCTTGATACATATAACACAGAATGGAGGTAAGGATTGGGAGAACGTAACTCCAGCCAAACTTCCAGAATGGATTCAGATAAACGATATGATTGCTGACCCACACAACAAAGGAGGCTGCTACATTGCAGCAACTTCTTATAAGAATGGCGATTATGCTCCATACCTTTATAAGACAAGTAATTATGGAAAGAGTTGGACAAAGATTGTAAATGGAATCAATGATGAGCATTTTACCAGAGCCATTGAAGTTGATCCAGTCAAGAAAGGATTATTATATGCTGGTACTGAAACAGGTATGTATATCTCCTGGAACGATGGATCACAATGGTATCCTCTACAGATGAATTTACCAATTGTGCCCATTACAGATTTGGAAATAAAAAATGATAATCTTATTGCAGCCACTCAAGGTAGAAGTATTTGGATGATTGATGATTTGAGTCTGATGCGAAATGTAGAAACGGTGAAATCACAAACCAACTTTCTGTACAAACCATTGGACGCATATAGAATTGGTGGTAGACAGAACAAAAAAGTCAAAGGTGCTGGTATCAATCATCCAGGTGGCGCTATGACTTTTTATTACTTAGAAAATTACACTAAAGACGACAAAGTCAGTTTGCATTATACCAATGCTGCTGGTGATACACTTCGTAGTTTTTCAAACAAAGCAAGCGACAAAAAACTACTATTAGAAGTTGAACAAGGTTCAAACATTTGGAACTGGGATATGAAGCTTGATGATGCAGAAAAGTTTGATGGAATGATCCTTTGGTGGGGCTCAACCAGTGGACCCAAAGTCGCTCCAGGAGAATATGCTGTAAGCCTCGAAGTAAATGGAGAAAGTTACACTCAAAAATTCAAACTGCTAGCAGATCCAAGATTAAAAACTACTATGGAAGATCAAAAAGCACAATTTGATTTTATTACTGGTGTAAATGATAAGGTCAGTGAAGCGCATCTGGTTATCAAAGAAATGCGTAGCATAAAAAAGCAATTGGCTGATTTGAAAAAGAGTCAAAAAGATAGTGTACTTCACAAAGAATTTGACTTGGTTGTCGATCAAATTGATACCTTGGAAAACCTCTTATACCAGACAAAAAATCAATCACGTCAGGATCCATTAAATTATCCAATTAGGTTGACCAATAAATTGGCTCACCTCAATTCATTAATTCAGATTGGGGACTATCCTCCAACTGCATCTATGGTGGCTGTAAAGGATGAGTTGACCGGAGAAATCGACAAGGTATTGATGGACTTCAAAGCTATAAAGGAATCTGATATACCAAGGCTTAATAAATTGATTGCTGAAAGAGTGAAAGAATTTATAATTCTGGATAATAAATAAGGAGATTTAATACATTTATGGAATGAAGAAAATCTTAATTGCCAACAGAGGAGAAATTGCAGTTAGAGTCATGAAAACTGCTAAAAGAATGGGCATCGAAACAGTTGCAATCTATTCTGATGCAGATAAGAATGCTCTACATGTGCAGACAGCTGATAAAGCATACCGAGTTGGGCCACCTCCATCTCGGGAGTCTTATCTTAATATCGATGAGATTTTAAAAATAGCTAAGCAGACAGGAGCAGAAGGAATCCATCCTGGCTATGGCTTCCTAAGTGAAAATGCAGAATTTGCAAAACAAGTGACTGATGCTGGGCTAATATTCATTGGACCATCTCCATATTCCATATCTATTATGGGATCAAAGCTGGATGCAAAAGCTGCAGTATCAAAATACGATATTCCTATGGTACCAGGAACTGAAGGTGCGGTGGAAAGCACAGAAGAAGGTAGAAAGATTGCAAAAGATATTGGATATCCAATACTGATTAAGGCATCTGCTGGAGGAGGAGGAAAAGGAATGAGATTAGTGGAAAAAGATGAAGACTTTGTTGAGCAATATGATAGAGCCAAAAGTGAGGCTATGTCTTCATTTGGAGATGATGTTGTCTTTATTGAAAAATTCATTACATCACCAAGACATATAGAGATTCAAGTTTTGATGGATAATCATGGCAATGGAGTTTATCTGTTTGAACGAGATTGTAGTATCCAACGAAGGCATCAAAAAGTTGTAGAAGAGGCGCCAAGTATAAAAATTGATGATCAGACCAGAAAAAGTATGGGAGAAGATGCCATCAAAGTAGCCCTATCATGTGACTACTCAGGTGCTGGAACTGTTGAATATATTGTTGACAGCGAAAACAATTATTTCTTTTTAGAGATGAACACTCGTCTACAAGTAGAACATCCTGTGACTGAATTAATTACTGGTATCGATTTGGTTGAGCAACAAATTAGAGTTGCTAGAAACGAAGAGCTCCCATTCCAACAAGAAGACCTTAAAATGTGCGGCCATGCTATTGAATTAAGAGTATATGCAGAAGATGCAAAAGCTGGATTCAAGCCTAGTATCGGTACACTAGAACAATATGTTCTTCCAACTGGTGAAGGAGTAAGAGTTGATCATGGATTTGTAGAAGGACAAGAGATTCCTATTTATTATGATCCGATGATTGCAAAATTGATTACTTACGGTCACAACAGAAATGATGCGCTGGCAAAAATGAAAAAAGCTATAAGCGAATATAAAATTTCAGGCGTGGAAACAACATTAGATTTTGGAGCATTCGTTGTTATTCATCCAGACTTCATTTCAGGAAATTACGACACCAAATTTGTTGAATCCTACTTTGACGATTTCATAGAAGGCACACATGAAGTTGAAGTAAGATCATTGGCTGGATTAGTAGCCATGCATCATTGGGAAAAAGAAATCTCGAAAATCTAGGAAGTTGTAAAGCTGAGAATCTCTACTGGTGATCCCCACATCATCATACCCATCACATCCATAGGTTCAATAGTCATTGTAAAGGACTGACCTTCATATTTCAATTGTTCAGGAACATTGACTGGCATGTATTGGTTGCCTTCGCTATCTGTCATCCCCCAAAATCCCCCTTCAAGATCAACAAACTTCATTTTATATTTACCTCGCTTCATAAGAATTTGCTAGTGCAGATGTTTCTTGCTTTTGAGCATGAGGTTGTGCTTGTGGTTGATCTTCTGTAACCTTGGTGTTTAGTTGTTGAATTAATTGAGATTGATGTGAGATTGTTTCCTTCAATAATCTAATTTCTTCAGCAGTATCTTTCTTTTCTTGATTCTGAAAAGGTCTGAAGTGACTGATTGTAGAGATTAGTGTACTTACCTCCCTGAGTTTACTAACATGTAGTTCAAATTGATTGTAAAAATCATTATCCGAACTAAGTGTCAAAGTCTGTTCTTCTTTGTTAACTTTTGCAACTCTCTTGATGATTAAATCTGTTTCTGTTGCAAATACGTATACAAAGTTAGGCCTGATATTATTGAACCAAAGACTTGGGTCCATGACTCGACAAACCACCTTGTCGCCTTCAAATAAAGTAGGCTCCATGCTGTCTCCAGCAATGTCAAAACAGTGGTGACTCCCTTGAGAGTATTGTCGGTCTGGAATTGAAAAAGTGGGCAACTCGTTCTCAAGAACGGTTTCATGAAATTGATCAACATAACCAGCTTGGGCTACTACAGAGATATAGGTAATTTCTCCATATTTGCTTGTAACTTCAGAGTGACCTTCTTCATCATTATTAAACATATTTCCAGTACCATGATGAAGATAAAGGGGATTACAATTGTATTTGGCAATTGCGTCGTTAAGTATCTTTAAAGTAACCTCTCGTTTATTATGCAAAATATCGCTGAGACATTGTGGATGCATCGATAAGCTTTCAGCTACTTTCTTAAATGAAGAACATTGCCCACTCTCTTTCAAGTGTTTGACGCAATTTTGAAAATTGATTGTAATTGGATTGGTCATGTTGTGGTTTTGTTTAATGCTTGCTAGTGCTCATCAAATATATAAAACATTTTATATATGAAATAAATATATGTATAAAACTTATTAAATAAATTTATAATATTTATCTACACTACTGTAAATCAAGTACTTAACTAAAACCTGGCAAGTAATCTCCTTAAATTGTTTATTATGAAAATTAGTAATATATGGATTGACTTATTGAAACATAGCCCTCCGGCCAATTACTGAGCAGATCGGGCATTCATTTGGGTCATGTTTTTTGGCAGCACAATATTCTCTACCAAAGAAGATTATCTGAAGATGAAGTTTGTTCCACAATTCTTCAGGAAAAAGTGCCTTAAGATCTTTTTCAGTTCTAACCACGTTTTTTCCAGTACTCAATGTCCATCGATAAGCCAATCTATGAATATGAGTATCGACTGGAAAAGCTGGTACTCCAAAGGCCTGAGCCATAACTACAGATGCAGTCTTATGCCCAACTCCTGGCAATGCTTCCAGTTCTTCAAAAGTTTGAGGAACCTTTCCGTCATGCAAATCAAGAATTATATGGGATAATTCGTGGATGGCTTTTGATTTTTTCGGTGATAAACCACACGGCCTTATTATATCCTCAATTTCTTTTGGGTCCAGTAAAATCATTTCTTCCGGATTTGACGCTTTCGCAAATAAAGCTGGGGTTGTCTTATTGACTCTTACATCAGTACATTGAGCTGAAAGTAATACTGCCACCAACAGAGTATAATCATCAGTGTGATCAAGAGGAATTGGTGTTGTTGGATATAATTCATCCAGTTTTTCTAGAACAAATGCTGCCTTTTCTTTTTTATTCATTAATCTGCGAAATTAAAAACTCCATCGTATCGACACCATCTGCATAGTCCCAAAGCTCAGGTGCTTGAGTAGCTCCAAATTCAACAGTTTGAAGCTTTGGAAATTCGACATTTGAAACAATACATTGCAACTCATCCTGAAGGCTAGTTAATTCAGTTTGAATTTGCTCAATACCATCATAATATGAAAAGTGCAAACATGATATCCGTGAATAAATTGATTCATTTTCTAAGGTTATGAGGCTTCCATTGGTAAAGAATTTCACCTTATTCAACAAATAGATAGCATAATTATAATCAAAGTTATTTTTGTATTTATTATGAAGTACCCATTCCTTCCAGTCTTCAAATGCCTCCATTATCTTTTCAATCTTATAGCCTGTCGGCAAATACATTTTAGAGATATTCCTACAACCCAATCCAAAATAAGAGAATACATCTTCCCCTAACATCTTCAATTGGTCAATACTAGTATCCTCTTTTAAGACAGCCACACTTACCCTATTCTTCCTGATTATATTCGGCATTTTACCAAAGTAATAATCGAAGTACCTTGCAGTATTGTTACTACCCGTAGCAATAACCATGTCTATATCATACATGCGTTCAACCTCACTGAAATACATCTCTGCATTTGGATTTTGTTCTGTGATTAGTTTGACAAAAAATGGCATCAAGTAAGAATCCTTATCTGAGTATTTTAAGTGCATCTTATGCCCAGCGATAAAGCCTGAAATGATATCATGAATTCCAACAAACGGAATATTTCCCGCCAGCAATAATCCTAGAATCTTAGGCTTGGTATTTTCTGGTAATTTGTAAGCTGATAACCACTTTTCAATTTTGGCTCTATCCGTATAACATAAAGTAATGGCCTCGATTGATTTCTTAATATTTGCTTGGGTAAACCATTGGTTACTACTTTGTGCCATGGAGAAGACAGAAGCATAATCAGAACTATCCATTGCAGCGTTTAGTTTCTCTCCCGCATTTACCAGTATATCAATTCTTTCTCTGAGTGATAACATTTACAATAATTCCTTTCTTGAGTTTACATAAGCTCTCCATTTTTCTATAACCTTGGTCATGTCTTCTGGCAGCTCTGCTTCAAAATACATTTTTTCGCCTGTTGTGGGATGTATAAATCCTAAGGAAGCAGCATGTAAAGCATGCCGAGGCAACATCTTAAATGCATTGTCAACAAACTGCTTATACTTACTGAAGACAGTTCCCTTTCTTATTCGGTTGCCTTCGTATTTTGTATCGTTGAAGAGTGGATGTCCATGAGAAAGCATATGTACTCTAATTTGGTGTGTCCTTCCTGTTTCTAGCTGACATTCAAGCAGACTAACGTAATACATTTTCTCGATGATCTTATAATGTGTCACTGAATGTTTGCCTTGATCCTCATCTTCATACAACTTCATCCGTTTTCGATCATATATGTCTCGACCTATAAAGCCTGTGATGGTTCCCTCCTCTGGTTCTGGTTGCCCCCAAACCAAAGCAATATATTTTCTTTCAATTTTGTGATCAAAAAATTGTTTTGAAAGATGGGTCATGGCCTGAGGTTTTTTAGCAATGACTAAAAGACCTGATGTGTCTTTATCTATCCTATGTACAAGACCTGGTCGATCGGGGGGGTTGCCTTCCATGGTTGGAATATCTGCTTTACCAAGATAATATCTCAAGCCATTAACCAAAGTACCACTCCAATTGCCAACCCCTGGATGTACAACCAGGCCTGCTGGTTTGTGTACAACCATCAAGCTGTCATCTTCATAGCGGATATCCAATGGAATATTTTCTGGGTTGATCACTTCCTTATTCCCATCAGATTTTGGTAAATATATCTTTATCAAATCATTGGGTCTCGTTTTGTAGTTAGATTTGATTTCTTTAAAGTTGACAAGTATACTACCATCAGTAATTGCATTTTGGATTCTGTTGCGAGAAACCTTCTCTAGTTTATCCAATAAAAACTTATCCAAGCGGGTTGGAGTCTGATTTGGGTCAACTACTACTGTGAAGTATTCCACGTAGCCCTTCTCTTCCATTCTTTCTTTTACTTCTTGCTCGAGTTGCATAATTTAAAATCCAAAGGTAATTCCGAAAAATATCTGTATATAGTCTAACTGTGTTGTTTTTTTGTCAAAATTCTCCCACGGATAATCTTGACCTTTATTATCTTCTACATAGTAGGTAGAATTATTACCACTGTTGAAATTTGCCATCAAATGAATTGCTTGACCTTTTCTTACATTGTACTGAACTCCAGCACCAACAGAATAAGCAAAGCTAGTATCCCAATTTTCAATATCTAAGTTCGCTTCTTCAGATCCTTCGATTGTATCTGAACTATAAGTGTAGACATTGTTGAAACCAAGCTTCAAATCTGCGAAAGGTTCAAATTTATCAGTGTAAGCATCAAAGTAGTACCTCACTCCATAAGCTACAAAAATTACATTGGTAATAGCCTTTGAATCAAGTAGATAGGTAGCAAATTGTTCATTAACCACGTAACTATTTGACAATTTAGCCAACCTAAAGCTTTGATAGTGCAGTGACCAAAACAAGTTGTCCTTTCCAGAAAAATTGTTGTAATACGCCAATCTAAAGCCAATACTAGTCCCAAGAAGATTCTTTCTGAATGTTTCCAATGGGATTTGATTGCTTAAGCTAAATTCGAAAAGATTTAGATATAAATCATTGGGCTCATATTCCTCCTCCATAGATTCATATCTAGCTTCGTAATCTTCTTGTGAAAATACATTTACGTAAGTGCCGCACACAAATACTAAAAATAGATAAATCCTTATGTCAAAAATTTTCATCTTTATAAGTTATAAAGCACAAATATATGAAAACTGACCTTCTCAAATTTAATTCTATCTGCTGCCAGGAATGGCCACATGTAACAGGCAATGAACCACACATACTTCCTATATATAATACCTCGGCTTTTGTCTTCGATGATATACAGCAAGGAATCAATATTTTTGAAGGTAAGGAGAAAGGTTTTTCATACTCAAGATATGACAATCCTACATTGGCAACAACGGCAGAAAAGCTAGCTGCCTTGGAATCTATCGATTTGGACGATAAAGCTCACTGTGTGCTTTGTGGTTCGGGGATGGGTGCTATTTCGTCTCTGTTATATGCTGTTCTAGAACAAGGTGATACAATTCTCACCCAAGGGGATCTTTATGGTGGAACAACCGAACTTATACAAAATCATCTCAATAAATTTGGAATCAAATTTATCGTCGTTGATTTTAATGATTTGGCTGCTGTGAAGGAGATTCTTGAAAAAAAAACCGTCAAACTTATCTATATAGAAACGCCTTCAAATCCACTTTTATCAGTGGTGGACTTAAAGGAGGTTGCCTCCCTTGCAAAGCAACATAATATAGTAACAGCGATTGATAATACTTTTGCAAGTTGTTATTTGCAAAGACCTCTTAACTACGGTATTGATTACGTAATCTATTCGACAACCAAATACTTAAATGGAATGGGCAATGCCCTAGGTGGTGCTATTATAACTAGAGAGGAGGAGAACTATAATAAAGTTTGGAATGTCTTGAAGTTAAATGGTACGTATTGTAGTCCGACTGATGCCTGGTATCTGTATAATGGATTGAAAACTTTCCCTATCAGAATGGATAGACATTGTGCAAATGCTCTTGCACTTGCACAATTTTTGGAAGGACATAAGTTTATAAATAAGGTGAATTACCCAGGTCTCAAATCACATCCCGGTCATGAAACAGCAAAGAATCAAATGGCTGCCTTTGGAGGTATGTTGAGTTTTGAAATAGATGGAACTTTGGCCCAAGTTTTAGAATTTATGAACAGTCTAAAACTTGCAACTTTAGCACCTACTTTAGGAAATGTTGATACTATATTGTTGCATCCCGCAACATCCTCTCATTTGAAGGTAGATAAAGCACAACGAGAAAAAGTTGGCATCACAGATAGTTTGGTTAGAGTGTCAGTTGGAATAGAAGACATTGAAGATTTAATCCACGATTTTGAACAGGCATTGAATAAAGTGGAGGGTGTCACACCAAACCGCCCCTAAGTCCTAGCTCTACTGCATTTAAGTTTTTAATCTCACCATTGTCAATCTGAAACTTTAGGATTGTTCTTATTTGGTGAAAACCATGATGCCCGCAGGCTCCTGGATTCATATGAAGTAAATCTAATTCTCTGTCAGGAACAACCTTACAAATATGTGAATGTCCACAGATATATAAGTTGGGCATTTCTTTTTTCAATAAGGCGTAAACTCTGCGATTATACTTACCCGGATAACCACCAATATGAGTTATCAAAACTTTGATTCCTTCACATTCAAAAATTAAGTTCTCTGGCCATTGATGTCTTACCTCCGCCGTATCTATGTTTCCATAAACTCCCATAACTGGAGCTCCGTAACTTTCCAGCTGGGTGATTAAGTCATGATTTCCTAAATCGCCAGCATGCCAGATTTCATCTGCATCTTTGCAATGCATAAGTATACCATCGTCAAGGTGACTATGTGTATCAGAAATAAGTGTGATTGATTTCAAGAACGGTTATTAGTTTGCGCTGAAGTGGCTAACCCTATGTACACTGCTCTCGCTACCGCTGACTACTTTGATGAAGTATATTCCGTCAGCTAATTGAGAAAGGTCATTTTGGAATGATGGTGACTTAGGTGCTTTGAAGGCATCTATTTGTCTACCTGTCATGTCAGTTATATAGATATAATCCATTGCTTTGTTAGACTCAATTGTAATGAAGTCTGAAGCAGGATTTGGATATGTCTGAATTTTTAAATCGTTCACTTTTTCGTTCTTAAGATTTAAGTCTACTTGAACGGTATTAGTCGTTAATGCAATTGCTTCTCCTCTTTGATTATATCCAACTGCGTTTTCTAATCCAAGATTCATCACGAATTTACCATCCGAGTCTCTGAAACCATCAATTTCTTCTTCAACAATAAACTTAAATGTTGCAAAGCCACCTGATCCTGATACTGGGTCTAAATTTATTCTGGAAACACCAAAACTCATGTTCCCAGGTGAGGGCTGCTGGAATGATTCAATAAGAGGTGAATCATATGATAGCCAAGATTCATTATCTAATTGAAAGCAAGCACTTTCTTCGTCAATTAAATCTTCGTCGATACTAAATTGGAAAGACAATGCATAAAAATCGATGTAAGGATTATCTGCATCCCCTAGTGAGACATCTAAGTATAACCATTCACCAGAATCTACCTCTGTTTGATTGGTAGAAAGAATCAACGGTGTTTCAGTGATTGCCAAAACATCTTTTGATATTAATTTGCTTTGTCTACCAAAATTATCATTGAAAGCAGTAAGATCATTTTCTGATACATAACCATTTCCATCTGCATCTAAATGTTTAAGATCAGAACTTAAGGTTTGTTCTAAATAATCCCAATTATTCGAATTGAATGGACTCCAGTCTGTAGCTTCTAAAGTATCTCTTGATTCTCCATTTTGTCCAACATTCAATCCAAATGATAATAAATCTTGCATGTTTACCATACCGTCGCCATTAAAGTCACCTGGCCATACACAATCTGCAGTACATATACAGTTACCATCATCAGGAATGACATTAATGTCAACTTTAACGATGTGGCAATTTCCTCCTGGTGTGCAATAATTTACTTCAAATGCATCCGCTCCCTCGTAACCTGGTTCTGCTAAGTATAAAATTGAAGATTCTGGAATTGTATATGCGGAATCGTTACAAGCAGAATCAAAAGTATCTCCTCCATCAAGAATGGTGATAACACCATGAAGTGGATCTGTCAATGATTCAAAAGTATACCCTTTCAGTGGAGAACTATGCTCAATTAAAAACTCATTGCCAGCTACAACTTCAAATAAATGAGATTCATCTCCAACTGGTTTGTAATCGTCTATTGAAAGGAAGATGTTTGCTTCATGAAACATCAAACCACTGAAAATCTTGTAATAGAAAATATTTCCACCAGCTTCGTCTACATCTGGCGTATATGAAAAATTACCATCGCCTAAGTAAGTAAGCTCTGGAGAAAAATCAATTATCGTTAAATCGTCTCTGTAATCATTGTCAAAAACATTAAATGTAATGGCTTCATTTACGGAAGTATATACATAATCATCAATGGCAAAGGTGCTGAACAAATTCTTTTCAACAACGTTGATTACAAAAGTACAAGCTGTTCCATTTCCGTCTGAAAATTCGATGCTATCCTCGCCTTCGAAAGTAGCATTTGGAATATATTGATAGCTTATCCAATCTGTAGTTACATAGGTTCCAAACTCGGGACCATTTGTCAATTCCAAATCAGCATTTGCTACATAAAAATTTATTACTTCTTTGTTGTTAAGACTCAAAGCTACTTCTTCTTCTACTGCAGCAGTAGAATTGAAAACTCTAATCATACCGCTATCTCCTACTCCATTTTCATCTTCAGCAACATAAGTTATGGTTGCACTTGGGCTATCTGCTTCGAAAGTAAAATGAATATTGCCGTCTGATCCGATATTTGCAATCCCTCCTTCAACAAAAGCAATCTCAGAAATATTTAATGTTCCATCTGAGTTTGAGTCATTTGCCAAAGCATCAATAATTACATTGGGTGCACCAGAAATAACTACTTCATCAGAAGTTTTAACTAAAGATGGTTTGATTTCATGTCTATAGGTAGAATATCTAACTGAAGGGAAGCCCGGGAAAATTCCTAAATCATAATATTCAATGATTATATCCACCTGTCCTGTGACATTCGGCATAGGAGTGAATACCATTTCATAGTCATTTCCACCATTGTGAATAAAACCTAAACTTTCATACGGAATACCAAAAGAATTAGCAGCAGTAGGGGTAATTCCAAGAGATTTAATTGCCGTTGTAACCGTTTCATCCTTTTTTCCTTTAACTAGCTGATACTCAGGATTGAGTTGACCAAAACATTGGCCAGCTAGCAAAAAGATTACAGTAAAAAGTATGATTCTCAACGAATACATGTTTAGTTTTTAATCGAGGTTATACAAATATAAACCATGGCGCTTTGTTTCTCTAGCTTTTTTAAAACAATTTATGTATCATTAACATATATAATAAAAATAGATGTTGATGCCGACACAATTCATTGTTGTTCATATCTTTACATATTTATTAAAATTAATATACGTAAGACATTTATATATAGGTATTTAAGAAATATATTATATCTAAATATGTGAAAACCAGTATTTTACATATTCAAACTAAAATTTAATTGAAAGACAGTAAACTTTATAACACCCTTAGCTCCTTTAGTACCAAGCAATTGAACCGCTTCGATAAGTTTGTTCGTTCGCCCTATTTCAATTCAAATGAGTCATTAATAAAACTAAATGAGATTATTCATGGACTCCTCAAGGGAAACAAAGAAATCACTGAAAAAGCTGCTTGGGAAAGCATTTTTTTGAAAAAAGACTTTGACCAAGCAAAATTTCGAAAGATGTTGTCTGATTTGGTGACACTTTCTGAATCATTTCTAATTCAAGAAGAATTAGCTGGATCTCATCTTTTAATGCAAAATTTATTGCTCCAGTCCATAAAGAAAAATAGGGTTGTAACAATCCAGAAAAAAGTAGTTACAAATTCAATAAAAGAAGCAGATAGGCGAAAGGAACAATCCTCTGAATATTTCTTACAGCGCTTTAGAATTGAAAAAAATCAATATAATCTCACCACTCATTTTGAAAAAAAATCTAAAAAAAAGACAATAACTGCAGCTGAAGAAGTGCAATCCTTGAGCAAGAAACTTGATATATTTTATCTTATTGAAAAAATGAGACATGGTTCAGATTTATTGACCTGGAGCGGAATGTACAAAGCCGATTTAGACCTATCACAATTTGAATTTACAGCCAAGCTAATTGAGCGTAGTGATTATCTTAATATTCCAGCCATAAATATCTACTACAATATCTACAAGGCTTTTAAGGAAGAAAATCAAACTAAATATTTCTTCCAAATAAAAGAATTGATGTTGGAGTATTTAGATCAATTCCCATTTGAAGAACAACAAGAGATTTATGACTCAATGATTAGTTATTGTATCATAAAAGTTAACAGTGGTGAGAAAGATTTTATTCCTGAAGCTCTTGAAATGTACACAACTGGAATCGATACCGGTATAAGTTTAATTGATGGTGAGTTATCTCCAACTGCTTTTAGAAATATTGTCGTGATTGCTTTGAGATATGGATATATGGATTTTGCAATTAATTTTATCAATGAAAAAGCAGATTTAATTAATCACAAATTTCGGAGTAATGCACTCAACTTTAATCTTGCAAGAGTTTATTTTTACAAAAAAGAACATGACAGAGTATTGGAGTATTTAAATCAGGTTGATTTTGAAGACGTTTGGTACAATATAAATTCTAAAGCAATGCTGATTGCCACCTACTATGAAACTGAAGAATTTGATGCTCTTGAATCGCTGCTCACTTCTTACGCTGCATTTATTAGAAGAGAAAAATCACTTGATGAAGCTAGACGACAACGTTATTTGAATTTTGTCAACTTGGTCAAGAAATTAATCAAGATATTCCCAGTTACAAATGAAAAGCTGGATAAAATAAGAGACGAAGTGAAAGCAACAAAAGCAATCATAAACCGTACGTGGCTGTACGAAAGAATCGAATTACTTAGACCTTAGCCAAGCCTTCTTTATAAGCTGCTAGGCAACGCTCTCTGGCAAATTTGTGTTCTACTATTGGCTCCACGTATTCTTCAGTACCAAACTCCGGCACCCACTCTTTAACGTATTGGTGATCCTTGTCAAATTTTGATAGCTGTGAAGCTGGATTAAATATTCTAAAATATGGTGCTGCATCTGTACCTGTACCCGACGCCCACTGCCATCCACCGTTGTTACTAGCAAGATCAAAGTCCAATAACTTTTCTGCAAAATAAGCCTCTCCCCAACTCCAATGCAAGAGCAAATGCTTGGTTAAAAAACTTGCAACCACCATTCGCACTCGGTTGTGCATAAATCCCGTCTCGTTCAATTCTCGCATCCCAGCATCTACCATAGGATAACCAGTCCTACCCTGCTTCCAAGCCTCAAAATCATCTTCGTCATTCCTCCATTCAATGTTTTTATACTTGGCTCTAAATGGGCCTTCAACCACATGTGGAAATTTATCTAAAATCTGACTGTAAAAATCTCTCCATACCAACTCTGATAAAAATGTATCATTGAGAGCCAATGCTTTTCTTGCTTTATCTCTTATGCTTATCGTCCCAAATCGGAAATGGATTCCAAGTTTGGAAGTTCCATTGATGGCAGGGAAATTTCTTTGCTCGGTATATTTTTTAATGATTGATCGCTTGACTTCTTTAGAAGGGATTTCCTGAGAGGATTTTTTAAAGCCCATTTCCTTCAACGGAATGAGTTTTGATTTTTTCCGGTTGGCAAAATTTGAAGCATACTTTAAGCTTGGATAAGAGGTCAAGTAAAAAGAGTTTTTTCCTCTCATTTTACTGTCCATTTTTTTTAGCCACTTTTTCTTGTAGGGAGTAAAAACTGTATATGGCAATCCATCATCTTTGGTCACCTCATCACTTTCAAAAATGATGTGATCTTTATACTTCCGTAAATTTATTTTCTTTCTTGAAAGGAACTTTTCAATTTCTTGATCGCGCTCTTTTGCATATGGCTCATAGTCGGAATTTGTGAAAACTTCTGATACAGTGAAGTCATCACAAACTTGTTTCCAACAAGATTTAGGCTTACCGTAGTAGCATCTCAAACTAGCGCCAAATTCTGATAGTTCTTTTGAAAGCCTATCTAATTCTTGATGTATGAAACTTACGCGAGCATCGTCCTTAGGAAGTTTATCTAAAATATTCTTATCGAATATAAATATGCACTGTACCGGACATTTAGATTTCAAAGCATGGTAAAGACCCGCATTATCTTGAAGTCTTAAATCTCTTCTAAACCAAAAAATATTCTGCTTCATACCGTTTTAACATGTTTTATAGGATAATGTTGAGGACCAAATGTCATTAATTTACGCTAAAAGTATTCTTTTTAAGCATAGTTAGAATTAACTTGCGTCAAAATACAATCAATACAGAGATGAAACAATTGCTTATCCTTTTCTTATGCCTGTCAATTTTTGCTTGTAAGAACAACACTGAAACAAGCTCTACCAATACCGATGCCTTTACAATGGCAGAAAATGACTACAAAGAAAAGCCAGACTTAGCCACGGCTAGTAAATACATTGACCAAATTTTAGAAAAAATAGGTCAAAATCCGGAAGATAAAACTCAGCTAATTTCTTTGTCAGAGAAAGCATATCAAATTTCTAAAGACAATAAAATAGCATCAAAGCAGCGAGGATTTCTTTTTAGTTTAATCAAAGAAGATTATACAAACCAAAAAACTCCAAGCAGAATTCTTGAGTTAGCAAATCAAATGCAAGCCATCAAGAGACCTGGGACTGCCAATATTCTATACAAATCATTGATGGATAATTTTAGCGGTTCAGAAGAAGCTAGAATTGCGAAAACAAAACTTGATCCTGGAGTGAGTGATCTAAACAATTACATCATCAATATTGGTGAGGGAATTACTCAAGGTGAGGTTGATAAATTTGGAATCAATAGAAATGCTGCATTGAAATATGTTGATGCTTGTGAAGCATATGCTCTTGCCTACCCTAGCACACCTGAAGCACCTGCCAATTTGTATAAAGCCGCTGAGATTGCAAAAACTATCAGAACCTTTCCAAAGTTGATGAGCATTTATGATTGGATTATAGAGAAGTATCCAAATTATGAAAAAACTCCAACGATCTTTTTCCTCAAAGGATTTGTTTTAGAGAACGATCTTGGTAATGACGAAGAGGCAAAAAAGATTTACGAAGCATTTATCGAAAAGTTTCCAAACCATGGACTGAGAGATGATATTGACTTCTTGCTAGAGCACCTGGGAAAAAGTGAAGAAGAAATTAGGAAGATTATCGAAGCTAAGCAAAAAGAGAATGTAAAGGAGTAAAGATCTCTTATTCTAAAATAACCATCTTCTTCACAATAGGATCAAGGCTTGTACCTTTTACTTTAGCCTTTGCAATAATGCGAAACTCAGATTTAACGCCTTTTAATGATTTTGCAAGAAATGCAATTCCTTTGCTAAAGACATTTTCTTCGCCAAACTTGTCTATCTCAGAAAGTACAGGATTGTATGCTAATGTGAATGGAACTTTAATTTCTTGGTTTTTGGCAATTGCGATGACATCTGCTAACACCATTGCACCCAATTCATATTCATCTATTAGCTTGTTTTCGTTTCTACCACGATGGTACCTCTCTATGAATTTCAGGTCGATTGCTTCAATTACCTGATCGCTCAGACTGTGCAATATAATATGGCCAAAAACAGCCTTTTCAGACTTTAAAATGGGATCATCTAGCGTTATAGAAATTTTTACACCTTCAATACCCAAATACCTTTTTAGTTTACCTATCATATAATCTTATAAACCTTAATAGCTTCCAATAGTTCCTTACACAAATTGCTTATGCCAGCTTTTCTTAATCGGAATAATCCACTTTTTTAAAAATTCGTCCTTTGTTTTCACTAGTGGATCGAAGATCAATGTATCTTCATCTAGTTCATTGCTGTTAAACTTATCTGCAAATTCATCCTTACTCAAGGTAAATATTGCCTCCTTTTCATCCATAAAGGCAAACATCCAGCGATTAAAAAAATCTGCTTTAAATCTCTGCCCTAGTTCTTTTACTAGGTTTACAGATTTATCAGTTGAGCAACCGCTCACACCGTGGCCTGCTTCATCTGCCACAAAAACTAAAAATCTTCTGTGAAATATATTTCCATATCCTTGGACTGGCATGCCATGACTTTCCCAATTATCAACAAAGTCATACAAGATTTCTCTGATATCATCCATTTCATCGTAGGTAAATTCTCTGTCACCTTGATAAATCCATACTTTTGATGTGTTTGGAAGTGCGATTAGATCTCTTAACATGTTACCAATTATTTGATTGTACAATCAGCTCAGAAATATCGTATACCATTACCTCTTCTTGTTTTTCTTCTGCTTTTATCCCATCGCCTAGCATGGTCAAACAGAAGGGACAATTTGCTGCTACTACTTTGGCTCCTGTCGCCAATATTTCTTCGACTCGCTCTGTGTTTATTCTCTTATCGCCCGGTTCATCTTCCTTATACATCTGTGCACCACCTGCTCCACAGCACAATCCTTTTGACCTACATCTTTTCAATTCTACAAGGTCTGCATCCAATGCTTCTAAAACCTTCCTAGGAGCTTCATACACATTGTTTACACGGCCTAAATAACAACTGTCGTGGTAGGTTAATTTTTTGCCTTTAAAATCTCCTCCTTCTACTTTCAATTTGCCCACATTAATCAATTCTTGCAGATATTGACTGTGGTGAATCACTTCATAATTTCCGCCTAAAGCTGGGTATTCATTTTTAAGCGTATTGAAACAATGAGGACAAATAGTCAATATCTTTTTGACTGAATAACCGTTTAGCACTTCTATGTTTTGGAGCGCCTGCATCTGAAACAAGAACTCATTACCCGCTCTTCTAGCTGGATCACCTGTGCATGTTTCTTCGTCTCCTAAAATTGCAAATTCTATGTCTAGGGCAGATAGTATTTTTGAAATAGCAACAGCCACTTTTTGAGCTCTTGAATCGTAACTACCTGCACAACCAACCCAGAATAAAATCTCTGGAGCAGTTCCTGCTTCCAAAAATTCAGACATCTTTTTTATCCTTATTGTTTCTTCCATTGCTTAATCCTTTTTTTCTAGTTGTTCGGTCCATTTATCTCGGGCATCCGGCATTTGCCAAACGGCACCCACTTGTTCTATGCTATTAAACATTGGTAGCCAATCCTTTGGACCAGCAGATTCGTTCAATATATCGTAACGTCTCATTTCCATTATTGGGGCTAGTGGATCAATCATAACTGGGCATGCTTCAACACAGGCATTACAAGCTGTGCAAGCATAGATTTCTTCTTTTGACACATAGTCAAATAAACTCTTTCCATCATCGTACACACCATCCACCATTTCGACTTTTCCAGAATCGAGATTATCACCAATTTCCTCTACTCTATCTCTGATATCCATCAAGATTTTTCTAGGCGACAATTTTTTACCTGTTATGTTGGCAGGACATTGTTCAGTACATCTACCACACTCTGTACATGTGTAGGCATTTAGGATAGTTCGCCATTCAAGATCAAAAACATCTTTGGCACCAAAGGATGGTAACTCTTCGGTCGTATCTGCTGAAACTTCTGCTTCTGGAATCAAACCCATCATGGATTTGACCTCATTCATTATTTCTGGCATGTTTGTCATTTCTCCTCTAGACCTTAAGCTAGCATAAAAGACATTTGGAAAAGCTAAAAGTACATGAAGATGCTTTGAGTAAGTTAGATAAATAATAAATGCAAAAACAGTTAAGATATGCAGCCACCATCCAAATCGTTCAACTCCAATCAAAGCAGACTCGCTCATTCCTCCAAAAAGTGCAGGGCCTAACCATCCCGTAATAGCAAAATTACCAGTTTGGTGAAAGTGCTCTGCATTCATATCTTGAAGAACCATATCGGCTCCGTTCATACAGCATATTCCAGTCAACAACATCAACTCTCCAATCAAGATAAGATTGGCATCCAAGGTGGGCCAACCTTTCATCTCTGGTTTTTTAAACCTTGGGATTTTTAGTAAATTCCTTCTCCATAAAAATATGATGGTTGCTACTAATGCTAATGCCGAAAGTATTTCGATAAAGCTGATAATGAATGTATAAAATCCTCCTAGGCTTGGAGCGAAAAATCTGTGAGTCCCAAAAACACCATCTACAATGATTTCAATCAATTCGATTTGAGTGATGACAAAAGCTGCATAGATGAAAAAATGAAGGACAGCAGGTATCATATTCTTAAACATCTTTTTTTGCCCAAAGGCAACCAAAAGGACATTTGACCATCTACTAGCTGAATCTTTTATAAGCTCAACCTCCTTACCCAAAAGGATATTTCTTCTAAGTCTGCTGTATCGTTTGAAAGCCACAAAAGATACAGCAATAAGTACAAGTAGGAATGCGATTTGTTGGATCGACATAAGGATAATATTGTTTAGAAGGGTAAATTACAAAGATTGTTAATAAATTTACGAATAATCGGAATTAGTCATTTATTCAATTCTTAATAGTATGGGAAAAGTAGAAGTATTAAAGGATAAAGAAATAGACAAGATAATAAAGAGATTATCTTATGAGATTCTTGAAAATAACTACCAAGCGAAAAAAATCTTCCTTGTAGGTATAAATAACAATGGCCATAACTTTGCTAAGCTAATTCAGGCAGAATTAGAAAAAATATCAACGCCACCTATTGAGTTGATAAATATTAAGCTAAATCCTGCCAATCCTCTGGAGGCAATCAACTTGTCAATAGATGTAAATGAATTAAAGAATCAACATCTTATTTTGATTGATGATGTTGCAAATACTGGGCGTACGATATTTTATGCATTCAAACCATTCTTGGAGGTGGTTCCAAAATCTATTCAGGTTGCTGTATTGGTTGATAGGTTGCATAAATCATTTCCAATCAAAGTTGACTTTCTTGGACTGTCATTGGCAACTACCCTAAAGGAACATATCACAGTTTCATTAAAGAAGAAAAAAGCAGTAATTCTGGAATAATATTAGGCTGTCTTATGGAGTGTAGCTTGTCTTTGCAGTAAAGCAGATTCCTCTTCTACTCTATCGGGATCTTGTACACAACAATCAACTGGGCACACTGCTGCGCATTGAGGCTCATCATGAAATCCTTTGCATTCTGTACATTTATCAGGAACGATAAAATAGACATCATCATCTACAGGTGCCTGTTTGTCATTTGCTCCGACAACTAGACCATCCTCGAGTTTATAATCGTGATCGATTTTCGTCCCTTCGGATATCATCCATTCAAAACCACCCTCGTAGATAGCGTTGTTTGGACATTCTGGTTCACATGCACCACAGTTGATGCATTCATCAGTTATAATTATTGCCATTGTGCCTCTTAATCAGATTTAGAATCATGGATAAAAAGATATAAAATATGGATGTAGCCAAAACAGCCATCTCTCTATTGTATACCATCATGATAACGAGAACTAGAACACATAAAACTGGTCCTGGGTTCTCTTTAATGCTTAAAACTCCTTCTTTCAATGAAAACATGTGCACATGACTCACCATAAAGAAAGCAAGACTTGCAGGAATAGCTATATATAAAAGTTCGTTTTGAAGAAGACCAAGAACTAGGTTTTGATCAAAATGAAAAGCTATAAATATACCCACTAAAAAAGCAGTACTCGCAGGCGTAGGTAAACCTTCAAACCCTGATTTACTTTCAGTAAGATTAAACTTTGCCAATCTATATGCAGCTGCGGAAATTAGTAGAAAAGCACCAATTATGCCGAGATGCCTTTGCTCTGCTAAGTTGTAATATAAAAAAGCAGGTACAAGTCCGAATGTGACCATATCTGCTAAAGAATCTAGTTGTTTGCCTATTTCAGAAGGACTTTGTAGTAATCTCGCAATCAATCCATCTAGGATATCGAATACCATCCCAAAAATGATAAATCCACAACTTAGAAGTAGATTATCTTGAACCAATGCCATGAAACCACAACAAAGATTACCTATAGTCATGAAATTTGGTATGCTTTTTCTAATTTCCAAATAAATGATTGGTTGATAAGAATTTATTAAAAATACAAAGTTACGAAACTTAAAGGCAATTTATTTGTCAGTTATATTAGATATTCACGACTAATATTACAATTTTGGGTAATATTAGTCGTTGACTACTCATTAATAACTGATAAATACTCATTTTTATGTCAAATAAGCTCGTTTTAGTTACTGCTTTACTGATGCTCCCTCTTTTCCTAAGCGATTGTGCCAGGAACCCTGTTACTGGAAAAAAACAAGTTAGTTTTATGTCTGCTGCTCAGGAACAAGCTCTTGGAGATGAATCTGACCCACAAATTGTAGCCGCATATGGATTATATGAAGATGCTGAAATGCAAGCATTTATTAATAAGAAAGGCCAACAAATGGGTTTGGTTTCTCATAAACCAGACCTTAAGTATACCTTTAAGATATTGGACTCTCCTGTCGTAAATGCATTTGCATTACCAGGAGGATATGTTTATTTTACTAGAGGAATCATGGCTCACTTCAACAATGAGGCAGAGTTTGCTGGTGTACTTGGTCATGAGATTGGTCACATAACGGCCAGACATTCAGCTCAACAATACACCAAGCAAGTTTTAGGACAGATTGGATTGGCGGCTGGACTTGTCGTAAGTCCAACGTTTAGACAATTTGCAGAGCAGGCAAACCAAGGTCTTTCACTGATGTTTTTAAAATTTGGTAGAGATGATGAAAGTGAATCTGATCAATTAGGCGTAGAATACTCTACAAAAATTGGTTATGATGCACACGAGATGGCTGACTTTTTCAAGACCTTAGGAAGACTACAAGCACAAGCAGGTGCTAGTATTCCAAATTTTCTCTCTACACACCCAAATCCTACAGATAGATTTGGAAAGGTCCATGAAGCTGCAGATGAATGGCAAACAAGTTATCCTCAAGCAAAAAAGGTGAATTCTGAGGCTTACTTAAGATTGATTGACGGAATGGTTTTTGGCGATGACCCAAAACAAGGATTTGTAGAAAACAATATCTTCTATCACCCCGAATTAAAATTTGAATTTCCAGTTCCACAGAATTGGACTTTGCAAAATTCGCCAGCAATGGTCAACATATCGCCAGCGGATGGTAAGGCACTGATTCAATTTACTGTTTCACAAGAAAAAACAAGAAAAGCAGCCGCTGACAAACTAGTTCAAGATGCAAAATTGAAGGTAATCGAAAGACAGGATAACGCTCAAGTAAATGGACTTCCTGCCTCTGTAATGCTGACAGAACAAACTCCAACTAACGAGTCTGGTCAGGCAACTGGAAACCCAATTAGAATTCTTTCATACTTTATTGATTACGGCTCATTGATATACGTATTTCATGGGATGGCAGGGCAATCAGATTTCAATTCTTATTCTAGCACCTTTAAGCAGACTATGACAAAATTCAAGGAGTTGACTGACGCAACCAAGCTAAATAAGAAACCAAAAACAATTAAAATTGTAAAAGTTCAGCAAGGAGGTCCATTGAAAAATGTGGTCCAAAGTTTTGGTGCAAAACAAGCTGACATTGAGACTATCGCTATTCTAAACGGTGTAGAGTTAAATTCAAATATAGCTACCGGAACAAGAATAAAAGTTATAAATGATCCTAATTCTTAAGTGTCTGAATTAGTAGCTCTTTCTATAAGAATTTTGTTTATTCTGTAGACTTGTGGAATAAGGAAATGTTGCTCATCATTGATTACTTCAAAATGGCAATGTTTCCTTTTTTCATTTTCGGTTGATTGATTGGCAATTCTACTTTCCACAGCTTCTCGACTAATCCCATTTCTTTTCATCACTCTTTCGATTCTCAGCTCTTTTGGTGCGGTCACACATATTAGAGCATCAAATATATCCTGGGTGTTGCCTTCAATAATTAAGGCCGCTTCATAGAGGGCATATGGAGTTGATTTTGCTTCAAACCAATCTGCAGCATCTTTGTGGACAGCCGGATGGACAAGGTGATTAAGAGCCTGCAGTTTTTGTTGGTCATTAAATACTTTAGTCCCTACCCAAGCTCGATTGTATTCACCATTTGGCAGATAAGATTCAGGACCCAATAAATCTATGATCATTCTTTTCAGTTCAGCATTCTCAAAGATCAACTGCTTTGCTCGAGCATCGGCATCGTACACAGGTATTCCAATAGATTGAAAGATATTACAAATAAGAGATTTCCCTGCTCCTATGCCTCCTGTTATGCCAACCTTATACATTGTTATTTCTTAGCTAGGATATGGTATTGTCCTCCAAGCGGTAAGGACTTTAATCCCTTTTCTATGCCGCGAAGAAAACTAAGGGAGTTGGGGAAGTAAAAAAGAAAATTAGTCTTTTCAATATTAAAACCCGCTTTTGATAAGTCTGATTTTCCTTCCTTATAAGTTATTGTGATGGCGTCTCGATCAAAAGGCACCTTACTCATGATATATTTGGTTGCAGGATTGTAAGGATTGTTTTCAAAATATCCAAAGTAGCCTGGAGACTTCAGTGAATTGAAAACTGTTTGATATGAAAATTCTCTTTGATCCAATGGAATATGATGAAAAACTCCATTCGTATATGCTAAGTCAAATTGCCCTTTCATGTTTTGAAGTTCGTCAATATGAATATAACTCACTCCTTCCTTATCATTATTCTTTTTTGCGTAAGCTAATGAACCCTCAGAAATCTCAGATCCAACCACCTCTGCTTCAGGAAATTTATCTTTTAGTATGACCGTTGTCTCACCTGTACCACAACCATAATCCAATATCTTATTTACCTCAAATCCTTCAGGTAGCTGTGCTTGTAAATCTGCAATTCTACCATAGATAAAATATTCCTTTTTCTCACCTGTGGCACTAATACCTTTATCAAGCATCTTCTCATACTCATCAGCTAAATCAAACATTTCTTCCATGGTGTATTCTTTCGGTATTATTTGTATTGCAAAAATATAATTTTAAATCTTAGGTAACCAACTAAATTCTATACATCCTACACTTAATTATAGCAGCTGTGTAAACCTTTTGCTTTATTTATAGGTCGTTTGACTACTTTGTTTGTGCCACTGATACAGCTTCCCCAGCCCTTCTCGCAGATCTGTCTTTGGTGTCCAACCCAATAATTTTAGAACACTCAAATCAGATGAAGGATTCATAATTTCATTACCTCTAGTAGGCAATGCTCCAAATCTTAGATCGATGGTGTCGTTATCGCTCACCTCTTTTGCCAACTCTACAAAGGACCGAATGGAGTGATTGGTTCCAGCTCCCAAGTCAATGTCTCCTTCGGGAATTGATTCAGCATTTACAAGCGTCAAATAAGCATCAGCCACATCCTCCACATAGACAAAATCTCTTGTTTGTTTTCCTTCGGTAAGGTCTATATGAGAATCATCACCTAATAGCGATTCCATGATAAACGAGGTAAATTTTTTCTTTCCATCCATTGGACCGTATGGGTGTTGCAAATAAACATTCACAAATTCCAAATCTTCAGCTTCGGCTATCTGCTCTCCCCACTGATGAAATTGCCTTTTACTAAGATGATAAGTCTTTAGGTAGTCCAAAACATCCATCTTACTGGAAAATGTATCTGTACTGATAAATCTTTTCAAGCCTTGATTCAAACCTAAGATCAAAAGTTGCATTGGGAAATTAAGATTGGTATCGAATACTTTGTGATAATCATTATCTCGACCATAAGCTGTTGCAAGATGGATTATCTGATCAAATTTATGGTGAGAAAATATTTCTTCCAAACTATATTGATCGATATCATAAGTCCTGATTTTGCTTATTACATCTTTTATTCTAGAAGTCGAACTAAACGATCGTTTGAGAAGGACCAATTCATGTCCTTGATTTGAAAGATTTTTTACAATGTAACTTCCAATAAATCCTGTTCCTCCTGTGATAAGAATCGTCATGTCAAGCAATCTTTGCTGCCTCCCACTGATCAATGTATGATCGGATCTGTTCGTTTAATTTTTCTTCGCTGCCTGATGGGTTTTCAAAATTGGTGCGGTACCACTCCATCGTGTTTTGTAAGCATTGATTGACATTCCAAACGGGCCTCCATTCCAGCACCTCTCTTGCTTTGGAACAATCTAACTTAAGTATTTCTGCTTCATGCGGTGCGTTGGGGTTTATTTTTGCATCATATGATCCTGATCCCCAGATATCAATTGCTTTTTCTACAACCTCAAGAACCGAAAGTATATCTTCTTTGGTGGGTCCAAAATTATAAGCTCCAGCAAACTTTTGTGGATTCCTTGTCAATTGCTGTCCTAGAAGCAAGTATCCAAAGATTGGCTCTATTACATGCTGCCATGGTCTGACTGCCTGAGGTGATCGTATTTCTATACTTTCATTTTTCTTTAATGCTCTGATGATATCAGGCACCAGTCTATCGGTTGCCCAGTCACCCCCTCCGATTACGTTACCTGCTCTACAACTGCCTATAGCTTTCTGATGTTCGTCATATTTATCAATGTGATAAAATGATCTCACAAAAGAATCAATGAGTATTTCACAACAAGCCTTACTAGAACTATAGGGGTCATAGCCGCCAAGCTTGTCTGATTCCTTAAAGGCTGTACCAGACTCATTGTTTTCATAGACCTTATCGGTCGTAATCAGAACTGAACTTACTGCTTTCTCTAAGTGTCTGATTCCATCAAGCACATTCAATGTTCCCATTACGTTGGAACTATAAGTATCGTGTGGATCATCATAGGATGCACGTACCAATGGCTGTGCTGCAAGGTGAAAAATAAAATCAGGGTTGCATATTTTTATTTCTGACTTAAGCTTTTGAGCATCTCGGATATCTGCAATTATAGAGTGACATTTGCCGTCAAGGCTGAGAATCTCGTAAAGATTATTGTCATAGTAGGGTGCGAGGGAATAGCCGGTGATATCAGCACCAAGCATATGCAAAGTTTGAGTCAACCAAGCGCCTTTGAATCCAGTATGCCCGGTTATAAATACTTTTTTCCCTTTATAGGTATTTTGAAATTCTTGCCACATGTAACTTATGTTATGCTTCTTAAGACCAAACTTTCCACTCGGCCTTGTTTTCAGCCCACTCTTTTTCAAGCTGGTTTTTATCTCTTAATGTATCCATTGGTCTCCAAAATCCGTAATGCTTGAAAGCTTGCAACTCACCCATCTCACTTATTTTTTCCAATGGGGTTCTCTCCCAAATGGTAGCATCGCCTTCAGTGATTGAGTCAAATACTTTTGGTTCACAAACGAAGAATCCAGCGTTGATCCAAGTGTTGGATTGTTTCGGTTTTTCTACAAAATTTGTTACTCTGTTTGTATCGTGATCAATCTCTACAGAACCAAATCTACCCGAAGGTTGGACAACTGTTACCGTCAAATCTTTACCATGTCCTTTGTGATAATCTACGAGCGCTTTGATGTCTATATTCCCTACTCCATCGCCATAAGTCAACATAAAAGTTTCGTTATTGACATAAGGAGCGATTTTTTTTATCCTTCCACCCGTCATCGTATTATAGCCAGTATCTACTAGCGTGATTTTCCAAGGTTCTGATTTGCTGTTATGCACCTCAACCTGATTGGTTTCCATGTCAACCGTGATATCGGATTGGAGCATATAATAGTTTAGGAAATATTCCTTGATTATATCGCCTTTGTATCCTAGGCAAATTATGAAATCATTGAAACCATAATGGGAATAGGATTTCATGATGTGCCATAATATCGGCATCCCACCGATTTCCACCATTGGTTTTGGTTTCAAATGTGTTTCCTCAGATAATCTTGTGCCGAAACCTCCGGCCAGAAGTACTACTTTCATCTCTTAGTTGGTATAATTAAATATTATATATGATTTTTCAATCTGAAGCAAAAGTACGTTTTTGAAGCATATTTTATCATTAATTAACGTACAGATAGTACATTCGCAGAAAGTTAAAACCCAATAGAGAATGTCGGACCAAATAGAACTGTCTTTGGTTATGCCCTGCCTGAATGAAGCTGAAACGATTGCAACATGCATCAAAAAGGCTCAAAGTTCCATTAAGAAGCTGAATATCAAGGGGGAAGTGGTGATTGCTGACAACGGCAGCACTGACGGATCACGTGAAATTGCCAAGGGATTAGGAGCCAGAGTCATACGCGTTAAAGAAAAAGATCAACATTATGGTTCTGCAATTAGATGGGGCGTAAATGCCGCTCGAGGCAAATATGTGATTATGGGAGATTCTGACGATAGTTATGATTGGTCGAGATTGGAGCTTTTTGTAGAAAAATTGAGAGCAGGACATGAATTTGTGATGGGAAACAGGTTTAAAGGCGGAATTGAGCCAGGAGCCATGCCAACTTTACATAAATATCTAGGAAATCCGGTTTTATCTTTCATTGGACGTCTTTTCTTTAATGTAAAAATTGGCGATTTTAATTGTGGAATGAGGGGATTTACTCGAGAAGCATTTATGAGGATCAATCCTCAAGCTCGAGGAATGGACTTTGCCGCTGAAATGGTAGTGAAAGCAGCTTTGAAAGGTGTTAAAATTACTGAAGTGCCTACTACATTATCACCTGATGGAAGATCGAGGGAGCCGCATTTGCGCACATGGACAGATGGTTGGAAGGTTTTGCGATTCTTATTGCTTTTTGCACCAGCTTGGCTATTTTTATACCCAGGAGTTCTTTTGACTCTTGCATCAGCTGCCCTTATTTTAGGAATTTTCTTTCAACCTGTCAATATATTCGGGTTTGCATTGGATATTAAGTCGATGGTTTATCTCTGTTTCTTTCTGATCATTGGAGTCCAACTGATTTTCTTTTATTACTTCGCCAAGATTTATACCGTCTCCAACTACATAGTGCCGATGACCTCGCGCTTTGAAAAAGCCTTTGATTATTTTACTTTGGAAAGAGGATTGATCTTCGGCATCATACTTACAATATTTGGTTTGGCACTTGGTATCTACAACATTTTTGAATGGAGTAAAGTTGATTTTGGTCTATTCGAAAGTCGTGAGAATCTTAATTATGTTTTGGTTTCTGCTTTGATGATTACGATCGGCGTACAGACAGTCACACACAGTTTTATGTATAGCATCATCGGACTTAAGATTAGGGTTCCAGATGCGGGTGCGGTGGATACTAGTGTTGCAGAGATGCATTAGTGATTTTGTTTTTGCGCTTCCGCAAATGTGGCACGGTTGTTAAAAACTTTGGCTTATTGATTAGTTATCTTCCACCAAAAGCTAAAAAATGAATGAACTTTAAAGACCCAAAGGATATTATCGATAGCATAAAAGCTTTTGTAATTGAAGGGACTGACATTAATAGACAAATATTAAAGTCAAACCACTTAATGAAAAAACAAGTAAACTACAAGCTTGAAGCAATATATAAAAAACCTATTGAGCTTAAAGTATTATCAACATCTGTGGAGAATATCTAGGTGTTGTATCTTGCTTGATTTCTGATTCCCTCGATGGAAAGCAGAAATCACAAAAAGTGAGTGACGTCACCACTTCACAACCATCGGTACAAAAACCACCTGCGGTCGCATCTTGCTAAATCAAAAATATGAACTATATTCAACATTATTATTAATCACCAGAAAAATGTCCGATTAATAGGGGGTTAGACCAATATTTTCTTGCTAATCCTTAAAATTATTGGCAACGAGATTTTAGATTGATTAGATTTTAAAACTAGTTTATTCTCTTCTATATTAGTTACAAAAATCTCCTTGGTAATTTCCATAACTCAAATTTATATAGAAAATAATTCTGTTTTCATTTATATAACTTGAAATCTAATTTATTTTCCTAAGTTATCTCATTCTTGATTATCCGCGTCAAAGCATCATTTGCCAAAGGTTCCGTGTAGGTGTTTATCTCCGTAATTTTTGATTGGATTTTATTTTTGTCATCGCCTGCGATGAGAGCTTTCAATTCTTCTATAAAATTTTCGACTTTGGTATTTTGGTCAGCTTCCAAGTAGTCTTTGTTTTCTCTATAGAATTTCTCCAGAGATTTCAACATAGAGTTTCCTTCATTTCTTGCTTCTAGAATACCTCTTGCTTCCATGTCAGACTTGGCATTTTGGATAGAGTCCATCAGCATTCTTGCCATGTCTTCTTCGGAGATTCCATATTGCGATTTTATCTTCAATGATGTCTTGGTATCCGACCTCAATTCTTTGGCTTTCACAAGCAATACACCATCGGCATCAATGATAAATGAGAGATCAACTTTTGGCAAGCCTGCTGGCATTGGAGGAATTCCAGAAAGTATAAATTCGCCCAATTTTCTGTTGTGCTCGACAAGATCTCTTTCTCCTTGGTAGACGGTGATTTTCAAATTGGCTTGACCATCTACTGAGGTGGTATACTGCCTAGTTTGTTTTGAAGGTATTTTTGCATTACGTGGAATGATCGTATCCATTAATCCACCCACTGTTTCAATGCCCAATGAGAGTGGCGTAATATCTAACAATAGTATTCCTTTTTGCTTACCTGCCAAAATATCAGCTTGAATGGCTGCACCAAGGGCTACCACCTGATCTGGGTCGATGCTATCATTTACTTCTTTGCCAAAAAAATTAGCTACAGATTCTCTTACAAATGGGACCCTTGTAGATCCGCCTACCATGATAATCTCATCAATCTGCTCTTTGTTTAATTCTGCATCCTTCAAGGCAGACTCACATGAATTGATGGTACGTTGAACCAACTCACTTATTAGTGATTCGAATTCTGACTTTGTTATTCCCAATGTGATTTCTGCGACCTTGCTTGAAAACGAATCAGTGCTTGATAAAGACTTTTTGGCTTCTTCTGCTGCCATCCTCAACATTTGCGTAAGCGATTTGTCATTCTCTAAATCTACTTGGGTAAAGTTATATTTGTTGACCCAAAAATTTATGATAGCCTGATCAAAATCATCCCCACCCAAAAAAGTATCGCCGTTTGTAGATAAGACTTCAAAAATTCCTGATTGTAGATTTAGGATTGATACATCAAAGGTTCCGCCTCCTAGATCATAGACAACAATAATCTTATCTTCTTCATCTTCCTTTCCAAGTCCGTAGGCCAAACTAGCAGCAGTTGGTTCGTTTACAATTCTAAGCACCTCTAAGCCTGCCAATTTCCCTGCATCTCTTGTAGCTTGTCTTTGAGCATCATTGAAGTAGGCGGGAACTGTAATGACAGCTTTACTCACTTTCCTTTTGAGGGATTGCTCTACCCTTTCTTTTAATTCAGAAAGAATTTTCGATGATAATTCGATGGGAGTATAAAATTGATTTCCTACTCTCACCTTGACCAATTCTTCTTCAGAGGTTTCGATGATTTCGTAGGCAAGATTCTGTTGGAGTGCATTTAAGTCATTGTAAGATTTGCCCATCAGTCGCTTGGCAGAATAGATGGTTCTTTCAGGAGCTAGAACCAAGTGATTTTTTGCTTCCTCTCCTACTATAATACTGCCATCCTCGGCGAAATGTACAATGGAAGGGACTAGCGCTGATTTTCCATCTTGAAGAATAACTTCAGGTTTATTATCTTTAGCAATAGCAACAAGACTATTGGTTGTACCTAAATCGATCCCGATAATTAAGTCCTCTAAAGCTGACTCATCAATCTTTCCTTCCTTTATTAAAATGGGTATTTTTGCCATAATCTAAATCTATAGCAAATAAACAGATATTCTGGGGAATAGTTATCTGGATTGATGTAAAATGAAGTATTAAAAAAGATAGTAGGCTTAGCCGCCAGTTATGATACATTCTTCTATCTTAATCTCGAAATCATAATTGGAATTCATTTCAAAACCAGCATCTAATTGAATGCTTTGATTTGATTTTAAAATTAATGATTCATTGATAATTCCGGGTTCATTCACATTGATGTTACCATCAACATGATATTCTCCATCCAGTAAGGGGTTTGGCAGAGCATCGATACAATTTGATTCTGGCAACATCATTATTTCAAAATCAAAAGGATCAGATGACCATTTGTTGTCCCACTCAATAAAGTAAGTTTTGTCGGCGACGAAATTGATTTCTTCTACCATAGACGAGCCACTTGTACAGTTATCATCATTGCTCGCAATCATGGTCATATTTTGACAGGTACCAACATAAACCCACAGCCTTGTATTTTCTGCACTACCGCAAGAAGTGAAACTTACCATCATGTCTTCCGTAGGTTCGTATATATACCATCTACTATGGATGGCATCCAAATGACTTGAACCATGTCCTGTTGAAGGACCACTACATCCAAGCGATCCGTTTGTTGGCAATGGAATTGCTTGTGAGCAAACTTCCCCTGGCAATTCCTCTCCATCTACACATGATGCATTTGCGAAAGCGTCATAAATCAAGGCGCCTGGTTCATCACCAAAGCCATGCTCAAAGTTAATACCTTGATAACTCAAATGACAAAAGCTCATAATGGTTCCTCCATCAAAAGGAGTTGGACCTGAATTACATGAACCTTCTGTCGCCCAACAATTGTCAAGTGGTTCGTCGCCATTGGGTCCCCAAGTACAAGCATGTGTATGTGGTGAGCCCATGGAATGTCCTAGTTCGTGTGCTATGACTTGTACATTCCAAGAATATTCCGGAAAGTCTACTAAATCTATGGTATGGTTGCCCGAAATAGAATGAGCTCCTGAATAATGTTCTTCCTCAATACCATCATTGTCCCAATCGGCCATATAAACTTCTATGCCCTGGCATAAACCACCGATCCATGCCAGGCCTCCTCCAATGTTGCGACCACTCACCAAATGTGCTAGATCACCGTTGAAGCCATTATGCATTTCTTGCCCAAATCTATCTAGGACATAGGGCAAAGTATTGTGTTGGGCATAAGGATCATTGCTTGTCCAAACCATAATTTCTGAAATCTCGATATCGACAAAGTGCTCCGCATAAAAAGTAGCTACATCTGCAAAAAGTGAAATTAGGTGCTCTTCTGCAGGCACAACATCACTGCCGTGATCTAAGTATTTAGCATAGTCAATTTCAAAATATATCTGTACTGCGCTTTTTTCTCTGGTCAGAGTATTCTCGTTTTGTGAGGGCTTCGTTGTAATCAAATGTTCTTCATCATGCGTCCCACAAACCAGATCTTTTTTGATTGCCGTGACATCGGTATACAGATAATATTCCTTTGATTTATTCTTATTGTTTAATCTAAAGATAGTTTGTGGCGTATACACGTTAAGGTAAATGTGGTCTTCATAGATAAGACAATTTGCCTTGTAATCTTCACTTGAAGAAATGTAAGATGTTACAAGCTTCGAAGTTCTCACCTCTTCACAGGTTCTTAATACATAATCTTCTGATAATAAATTGGTTTTTTCGAATGCTATCTCAAATGCTTCTTGGTCCTCGCCACGAAAGGTGAATGAGAATTGATCTGGAGACATCTGCTGAAGTTGTTTAAATATATCTTCATTGAAACTGAGGTAAGTTCTTCCGTCCAGAAATTTATCCGTCTGCTTTCTAGAATGTAGTAGATCGAAAAGCTCAAAAGGAATCAAGTCATATTTTCCTATTTGATGAGTAAGCCCAACATAATCACCCAATAATGAAATGGGGTCTTTTTCTATTTCTTTATACTGGCCATAGGAAGAATTTGTCGATAGTACCACAAATGACAAGCTGGCAAAAGTCAAAAGCAGGGTGTAAACCACTGATTTATAGAAGTTTATACATTTTATAGTCATAAAACACAAATTTGGGTTCAGAATACTACCCCAACATTTGTGCCATTTAGCCCCTATCTATCTGTGAATCAATATTTTATACTTTATGAAAATTATTAATGTGTCCTTTGGTCATAAAAAATCCCGCAGTGTCTAATCTGCGGGATTTAATCAATAATTACCAATATCAATCATGTAGCATGATCATTTTCTTTGTGGCTGTAAATGAACCACTTTCTATCTTGTAATATAGAACACCATGCGCTCCATTCAAGTCTTTCTGACTGATGGTCATGATATGGGTTCCAGCTTCATAATTATCTCTGTAAGTTCTTAGAATTTTACCGCTCAAATCAATTACACTTATCGTCGCCTCACCTGCTTGAGCAAGTGTGAATCCAATAGCTGTTTCACCAGCCCAAGGGTTTGGTTCGTTTTGAGTCATACTATTTTCAAGTACTCTATTCGTATCGTTTAATTCGATTCCAATGATATCAAGATTATCATCTCGATATGCTTCTGGACGAATTCCGCTTTCTTTAAGACTTATTAAATTTGTAAGTGCATCTGCCCTATTTGCCGTAAGGATAATTGTGAATAAAACATTATCTAGACTACTTACTCCTTTACTATCATTCCAGCTCAATGCAAGCGTTTGATTCTCAAATGAGAAATTCTCGACACCAATATTCAAAGTTCCTGGAATAATTTCAGCAATGCTCATATCCGTTACTCCAAGACTAAATTGGAAACCGTATATGTCACTAAAATTATCTGACCTGATCTCTAGTTCAAGCTCTTCCCCAACTGATACATTTTGGTCTTCAAAGTAGAATCTCAAATTGTTGGCAGATCTATTTTCAGCAGACTCGTTTTGGAAGCTTGTTGCTGCGCTTCCATTCACGTCACCAATTTTTACACCGATGAAATTTTGGCTATTCACATCATGATCCAAATCATCAACAATCAATGTCTCTGTAAATGGCCAAGGGTTATTTGTTGCCATTTCTTGATTGGCATCTACCAATCTCCAACTATCATTGTTTGGATATGAATCACTAATACCTAAAATCAGCTTTCTGATAATAATTAAATCTAAACCAGACACTTTTTCGTCGTTTGAAGCATCAGCAGCAATGAGTTTGTACGGACTATCTAATGGCTTTGAGTCAAGGATATGTTTTTGAATTAAAAGTATATCCAAGGTCGTCACTCCGTTAAGCCAATCATCATTCTTTTCGCCTGAGATGATGTAGTCGTTGTACATTGGGTTGTTATTAAAAGCATATGAACCGTCTTGGGAAGTCATGTTCTGAATTGGGTAGTTAGGTTGATCGCTGGTCATTTCTACCATAAGATCTTTTACGCCTTCCCCACTTTCAGTCATAATATTTCCTGCAATAGAAGCTCTGTTTGATGGTCCACAAGCTCCCATATTATCTATAATACTAAGGTTAACTATAGCAAAATCTGTATTGTTACAATGATCCCATACATAAACTTTCAATTCTAGATATCCTCCATTGTTAAGTGCTTCATCAAGAGCATCACAATCGAAAACCATAGAACTGCTTCCTAAAGCTGCATTCCATTTTTCAGCATCACCATTTCCAAAATTAGTTTGGCTAGTAACACCACCATCGTCATACCAAGGATCATCTTCTAATGGATCTAATATTTGAGGAGGAATAGTAGAACTAAATGTATAAAATAATTCTGATCCATCTGAGCAGTTATCAAAACTACCGATATTGAAATCGCTAGCCCATAACTCTACTCCACCTGAAGCCATCAATGCTGAACTTACATCCACCATGTACGGAGTTGGAGCTTTTGAATCTCTAATTTCTAATAATTTTGTCACTCTAGTTACGTTACCGCATCCATCGTATGCGCTATATCTCACTCTGTGATTATAACCACATCTAGCCTGTAGGCCATCTGGTAACAATATATTTACTTGATTGCCAAGATCTGTCGAATCTATAAAACTACCATTTGTAGGTCCTATGTAGAACGGATCTGATGGAGGTAGACCACTACTATAAGTGTAATCATATTCCAAGTCACCACCTAAATCGATTTCTACATCCCACTTTATCCAGTCACTCGCACATGCACCTTCATCCGTAGCTTTGGCTGTGATATAAGCACCTTCTGTAACACATTCTGCATTTGTTCCAACCGTTTGATTTTCTGCCAATACAATTGGTTTATCCTCATCAAACAATTTGACAACTTGCGTATGTGTATATACTCCAGGTATTATGCCATCATCTGAATCCTCAGGGATACTATTTATATCAGAATCAGAGCCATCATAATCACACCAGCTGATGAGCGTCCAATGCTTCAGCAATTTGTAACATGCTCCTTCTTCAAAGATAAATGTATCCACCTCAACAGAAGTTGCAATCAACTCACAAGGGCTTGCAATGAATTCCGGCCCATCTATTTCTTCAGCCAAACAATTGATGACTGTATCTTGTGGCCAAACAATATCTAATTCATAATCCTCTTCAGGTCTTACGATAATCCACTGTGTACAAGATTTACCCTCGCAGTTCCATGTTCTTCTAATCGCACCAGCTCTACAAGAACTATTGAAGGCTGGAATCTCTTCTCCCATAAATGGATTTTGGTCAGCTCTCTTACGAGTATATATATCATTGTAATTATCGCATTCTAACTCTCCACACGAAGTATAAACATATGGTCTTCCAACAAGATCAAAATTATTGAAGTCCTGCTCACAGTTTATCTCTACATCAAGTGGACAAACAACATTAGGAACCAACTTGTCTTCTACTCTAATAGTTGTCCATGCTTCATTGTAATTATCACCTTGAGTTCCAAATATTCCATTCATATCACCATCATCCCAAACTCTAAGTATTACATCGAAAACTCCAAAGTAAGTACCTTCGTCATCTTGGTTCATGAGTACATCTTCGCAACAGAATATTACGAAAGCTCCATCGTCGTCATCATCTGGATCATCTCCGTCATGTCCATCGTTATTAAATGTAGCATTGCCTTGGTGACACCAAATATTTCCATCCGCTCTCCTCACTTCTAGCTTAACTGGACCACAAGCATCATGACTGAAGTTGTCAATATCTTCTGCATGGATTTTTGCTATACCATCCGAACCTAATACTGAAGTAAGGTTTATTACAATATTTTGATTGGTAATTACAACTGGTGGTGCTTTGTCAATTACATTGATCACAATCGGATACAATGAAGTATTTCCGCAACAATCACTTGCTTCATACCAAGCTTGGTAATTACCTTTTTCTAATCCGATGATCGTATTATCAATCACACCAAATCCCGCTGGAGGTATAATTGTCCAAGATGGATTATCATCACAGGTATCATGTAGATGCTCTGGATATGGCATTACAACATTTGCAATACAATCATGAGGCTCAACACTTACGGTGATATCAGGATTACTCACTACAGGAGCTTCCTTGTCTTTACTTGAGATATTTTGTACAAAAATTATCGTCTCTCCAGAACACCAGTCAAGTAAATTCCATGATCTTGCAACAATCTGTCCTCCGTTACAACCATCTCCACAAGCCTCAGTAGTCTGATCAGAATATACTGCATAGAAATTACAGATATTATTCTTGACAGCTTTTGGATGGAATCCTTTCCATCCTTGTACAACTACATATGGAAATGCGTATGGTACTCCTTCATTGTACTCAACAATTGATGGAGTTTGACCAAAATCATCATTTTCAATTCCTACAGGTCTTGTCGGTGTATCTACATCATAATGAGCTGCAATTGATTCAGGACTAAGGTCAGAACCGCAAGGCATGATGACTTCTTTTTCAGGTGTATAGTAGGCAAATATTCCATCATTGCTATATGCGGTAAATATATCTGCATGACCATCCCAAGCTCCATTATCTGTTTTTCCACTTGAAAACAAATCAACAGGCTTAAATAGGAATGTTTGTAGACATTCTATTATTTGAACTGTTCCATCATAATCAAGGTATGAGTATGAGACTGTTCTTATTACAGTTTTAGTAGCACAATCATCTCCATTTGGAAACACTTGAATACTTACTTCAGGATCACCAAATTCTGTACAGTTATCAATAGGTGTCGTACTACTCACAGGTGGAAGAACTTCATTGGCTCCACCTGCTGCTTCTAAGATTTCTAAATCCCAAAAGTCATAGCAATAGAAAACACAATCTGGATTTTCAATTAGGTTTCCATTTCCATCATCGATATATGGAACCTCACAATCACAGTTAAAGTTTTCTGGTGCAATCTTATCCTCGATGCACATATTACCCCAACAGAGATTTCCTGTACAGATATCAATTACCTCATAGATAATACATTGTCCAGCAAAAGATCCGACATCATCTAAATCAATGATATTTCCATATTGATCTTTCAATTGGAAAGTATAAAATTGAGGATCAAGATGTTCATCTAAGAATAACTCTACTGTCAAATCACCAAGTGAACATTCCTCATCTAGACTCACATTTAAATCACCTTTGCATGAAAGATTCTCAGCTCCATGTACTTTGATATTAATTACCTCAGTGTTTGTACAACCGTTTGGATCAGTATATGAATATATGATAATGTACTCTCCACTTCCAACAATAGATGGATCAAAATGTGTACCATCAATTGTACCAGGACCTGAGAAAAATCCTCCTGAAGGTGTTGCTACCAGTTCAACTGGAGCTTCACTTAGGCAAAGTACAGGAACAGCTTCTATAAGCAATTCAGGAATTGGGAACACCTCTACATCGGCACTTGTGCTTGCTTCACATCCATTGGCATCAACTATTGTTACAGAATAAGTTCCTGCATCAGCCATCGTGATGTTATTAATTATTATGGTCGCCGAAGATTCCATCAAAGCGTTTGGACCAGTCCAAGTATAAGTTAGTGGACCAACACCATCTGTTACTTCTGGGATCAGCACCAATCTTTGTCCTTCACATATTCCGACATCGTCAACTGATACTGACGTTAGGCAAACTAACAATTGTGCAAAATCAAAATGATCTAGATCATTAGGATCATCGGCTATTGGGAATCCGCCAGGAGTCGTATCTGAGTCATCGGCAATTTCACTTTCGTTTTCATCAGCTGTGTCCGGATTTGTTCCATCAATATCATCATCTTCATCTTCGATTGGATTTCCAGTAGCATCCTGAGCTGCAGTAATTACAGCATCATTGCTTATGGTCGACATCGATGGATTTTCGCTTATATTTAATACTATTGTAAGTTGGGTTGTCGTCCCAGCTGCCAATGTCGCTAAAGTAGTTTTTGGATTTCCTCCAACTAAGCTCCAAGTAGGATTCAAAGCTTGGTCATAAATTAAGTCAGCGGGTAATATATCAACAACACATACATTAAATGCATCTAAGTCACCTTGATTGATTACGTCAATCGTAAAAGTCAAAGGCTGACCTGGATAATATGGACCAGCTGTTGTAAGTAATTTCAGCAATGCTAAATCATAGTTAAGACAATCTTCTTCATCAAACTCTCCAGATACTGAACATGAAACTGTATCGTCACAATCAGTAACAGTAACATCCAATCCTGTCTCTTGATTAGTTGCATCAAATGAAGAGTCGGTTATTGTTACACAATATTGACCTCCGCCTTGAAAGCTTGTGGCATAACTAAACGAACCAACATCTACTCCGGCAACTTCAATGTTGTACATGCCACACAAACCTGGATTGCTTGCTGAGAAACATACTTCTAATTCATACTCGTCACTTCCAGTACTCAAACAATTTTGAGTAATCGAAATATTACTTAATTCTCTTATTGTAATGTGAGCATCATCTGTTGTCTCACAACCATTTACATCAGTCACTGTGACTTGATATAAAAAGCTCATATCTGCAAGGATCATTTGGCTTGTACTAGCTGGTGGCCCGTCGTTCCATACATAGCTAGCATATCCAGCTCCTGCGTCTAACATAACCAGATTTTCAGCACAAGAAACTTGATCGTCTATTTCAGGTGCAGTGGTGTCAAACTCAAGAACTGACCCTGTGGCAACACCTGTGCAACCATTTGCATCCGTTACTGTAACAGAATAATCATCAGGTGCAAGGTTTGTATTTACTCTTGTGATAGCTCCATCAGACCATATACGAGAAACCCATCCTGGGCCAACATCTAATCGTCCCAATTCTCCAGGACAAACGCTATCATTTTCTAATGTTGGCATTGGCTCATCAAATTCTGTGACCGTAAACATTGCTGTTGCAGTGCATCCATCTACAGTTGTTACTTCAACGCTGTAGCTTCCTGCACCGACTTCAATTGTTTGAGTCGTTTCTCCAGTACTCCACAAAAAGGTAGCATCGGTTGCTCCCATTCCAGGATCCAGTACAGTCGTACCTCCTGGGCAAGCTTGAGCATCCATCATCATGACAACTGGTGGATCATTTTCAATCACTTCCGCCGAAGTAGTTGCCACACATCCATTTTCATCAGTTACTGTTATTGTATAAACTCCTGCGCTTAATCCTGTATTAACTCTTGTTGTTGTTCCATTAGACCACAAGTAAGAGCTATGCGGATCAACCGTAAATAATCGACCCGTCATCCCTGGACATATTTCGTTGTCTTCTACCATTGGTGCAGTTGCTGGCACTTCCGTAAATGTGGTACATCCAAAACACTCGACTCCAAGTGGTTCTACGACAAATGATTCAGGCCCAGCACATCCGTTGTTGGATCCTTCTCCACTTGTTCCAGCAGGGTCATCATTGTTTCCTGCAGGGTATGTTGGATTATCTGGTGCAGAAAATGCTATATAATCTCCATCACTATTCGTTAAATCAGATGATAGATATGTATAACTTTCATTACCACATCCTACTCCTCCATTAACTACATTTAAGACAGTTGTTCGTCCTCCAGAATTTGAAAAATGACCATTTGAGCTTGTGCTTGATTCTCCTAAAACATAGATTGTTCCTGCAGAAGTACAGAGACCTGTAAAGTCATATGATTGATCCAGACTCATTCCTGTCACTACAACAACTGCATTTGCAGGAATAGCTGAACTCCCATCAATTGCTACACAACAAGGGCAATTCCACCCTGCGGCAACTATATTAGCTGCTGTTGTTGCAGACGGTAAGTATACATCATAATCATTTCCAGAAGGGGTATCAATAATGACATCATTTCCTGTGATTGGTGTGTCCCCATTTTGCACTATTACAAATTCATTTTGTCCTTCATTAGTACCGCAGGCATTTACGATTATTCCTAAGATTGCAGGACACTCAGCATTTGGTAATCCACTACTATCAGGGGCTACACTTCCAGGTGGCAACCCAGTTCCTGGAGCAGGAGCATCTGAATCAGAAACACAAATATTTAGTGTTTCCATATCTAGTGCATCACCATTCCCAAGCATTCCTAAGTCGAAACATAGTTCACCTGAGGTTATAGCAGCATCATAAGCAACATAACTATTTTGATCGGATACAAGAACTCCATCAATATATACATCAAACTCACCCGTCGGGCCAGTGTTATATCTATCAAAACTTACACATAAGGTATATAGATTTTCATTTCCGGTACACTCTTGAGTAAATTCTACATTTTCGATTATACAAGGAACAGTAACTTCAGATGGATCATCATCAGAAACACCTGCACCTGAAACACAGCCTTCCGCTACCACAGAAATAGTATTGGTAAATCCTGTTGTTACTCCAGTAACTGTGCAATTAAATGCTATTGATTCACCAGGTTCAAAATCTGCATCCAGATCTCCTGTAGCCATTACCAACATCATAAGTTCTGATGTAGATGGAACACAATTAGAGACATCAAGAGAGGCATCCGTTGCCATATCCATCAATTCTATTTCACAAAGATTCTCTCCACCTGTATTTTCTATTGTTATTGTAAAAGTTGCTTCGCCATTCGGCAATACATTTTGAGTATCATCTGTATTGTCTGCTGCTTCTTTAGTGATGCTTATTTCTGGGCAAGGACCTGGACCCATGATATCTACATCACAAGTTACTTGACATCCATTTGCATCACTTACTACAACGCTATAGTTTCCTGCAGCCAAGTTATTTATAGTTGCGGTAGTAGCACCAGTATTCCAAGCATAGGTATAAGGCGCTGACCCACTTGATGCCGTTACTGTAGCAGTTCCAGTATCACCGCTACAAGAAGTATCAACTCCATCTATTGAACAAGTAGGTGAAGAAATTGGAGCGGTCGTAATAGAAGAAACTGGACTAATAATATCTGCATCTACATCACAAATACATCTAGTTTGTACAGTAATAGCCATTACATTATTGTATGCTGGAGGGTCTGTCATCCAAGTTGTTCCAGAATCAATTGAATATTCTAAAGTTGATCCATCTGGACAGGACATAGTTGGTGCTGCGATTGATCCACCGGAAGGAGTAGTACTTTCTGTACAATTGCTGTTTACTATTGTTGCATCGAGCATGCCGTCTATAAGACCGGTAAGGTCAGGACAACATACTATTTCTATAACTTCAACCATGGTTGTTCCTTGACAACCATCTGCATTTGTGACTGTTACTTCATAATTTCCAGCCCCTACTGTTATTGAAGCTGTTGTAGCTCCATTACTCCAGGCATAACTGTTTCCTGCTCCTGTTACTGTTGCATCAAGTGTTGTTGTTTCACCTGCACAAACTTCTTGATTCTCCACCATTGGGTCTGGACAAGTCACACTTGCACTCAACACGTCACTAAAGCCATCAGATTCATCATCAGCATCAAGCGGACAATATCCTGGAATAGGTGACACAGAAGCTCTAAAATCAAAGTTAGCTGTAGGACAAGCATCTCCAGGTATATCAAACTCAATACAATATTCAGTTTCTACTGGAGGGAGTGTATTATCGGTAGGACCAAAATTTAGGACTTCTCCTGATCCTGCACTAGAATAACATGTATTAAATATCAATCCTCCCATTGCATCTTCTACTGTAACACAATCCCCTGAATTAGCCAAGTTCCCACCTGAAGAAGTTCCACACATTGGGATTGTTACTGTACAACCTGCACACAACATATAACCAGCAGGGAATACATATTCAATAGCTCCATCATCATCACCAGCTCCCCATCCACTAAGATCAGCAGAAGAACTTCCAGGATTTGTAAGCGTTAGGTATTCTCCTCCAGTTACATTACCAAAATCAATAGGTCCTCCTGCGTTTGGATCAAATGAAGCACCTGAGTATGTATTAGGACAATCACTTCCATCTGGATTAGGAACTACCTCAGATACGTATACCAAAATGGCAGGGTCCACAGGAGGTAATGCACCAGTCGAAATTGAATTCCAAGTCACTTGGCTATCGTCAGAAAATTCCCATGTTATCATCGCATCTGCTGGCAAGTCAAACCCAGAAAAACATAATTCAACCATGTCATCAGGACAAGCATTTATGTTTTCTGTTTCTCCATTCAATGTTACTGTAAAATCTTCTGGACATGGATCACATGATCCTGGAACAGTAAATACCGCAGTAACAGGACTAAACATAGTTGGATCTGCATCACAGTCACATCTTGTATAAATTGTTATTACATTTTCTTGATCATATTCTGGAAGCATTGCGCTAAAAGTCATGTTATCTAATGAATACATTAAGGTAGAACCATCAGGACAATCAGTAGCTGGTATAGCAACCAAACCACCTTCCAAGTCGCCATCCGCGTTACATGTGCTTTCACTTGTAATTTGCACTCCAGGTGCATTATCTGTTAATTCTGCTGGACATGGATTTGGTACACAAAGTTCTAATCCTGAAAAGCTACCAGAAGGATTTGAACCAACTCCGACATCGCCATCGCCATCACAATCTGTTCCAGGAGAATTGCTTAATCCATACACAAAGGTTACTTGTGTTATCAAATCAGTTGGCATTAAACCAGATATACCTCCACCATCACCATTAGTATTTGGTCCTGAATGTCCTGGAGCACCTGGAGTATCCTCTCCACCTTGATTTCCAGTAAAGCCGTCACAAACATTCATTCCATTTGTATAATCATCTCCGGGATTTCCATCATCATTTGTATCATTTTCAGCGCTAAAGGTAGTATTTAAGTCATCACCTTGATTTGTAAAAACCCCAACTCCTGAATTTAAGACGTAGGAAGATACTGTTGTACCTGCTGCGTATTGAGCGCTGCAATAAGTACTGATGTTGGATAACATTGCTTGAGTATTCAAACCTGATAAAGGTGTGCCTCCTGCATCTGTTCCGGCTGATACAAAACCAAAACCGTACTCATATCCTTCTGATTCACCATTTATGCTTGACCAATCAAAATCAAAATTGTCAACATCAGAGCTAAATCCATTTAGGAAATCAATTGTCATTATCACATATCCGTTTGTGCAGACACAATCATCTGATGTATTGCCGCCAAAATCTGATTCAGCCAAAGGTCCAGGGCATGGTAATGGGCTTCCACCCCAAGCTGCAGTAATTAGGAATTCACCATCATCACAAATTCCATTTGCATTTGGATTTGCAACTATCGCTTGGTAAGTTAATTGAACATCTCCTATCCCATCTGTACCTGCAGCATTGGTTGTAGCATTGTAAATATCAAGCTCATTACTCATAACAGCTGCTGGATTAGGGTCTGCTTCTGTAGCACAAACATCTCCTGGCATAAAGTCATCCTCATCAAAATTAAGGCTGACTCCATCACATTGCCCATTCATCGCCATAGACAGTGACAATAGAGCAAGGATTAAAATATATTTTGAAAAATTTCTCATTCTAAATCTTTTTGAAATTGATTGGT
>ENA-ORXT01000489-ORXT01000489.1-marine-metagenome-genome-assembly--contig:-NODE-489-length-63013-cov-8.829732_pt1 | contig 63013 bp, 44 predicted proteins | sample MGYA00237868_ERZ511482 | MGnify/ENA metagenome assembly ERZ511482 | reverse complement strand
GAACAAAGCTTGTTTTTGAGCCTATTCAAGGCGCTTTGCCAATCGTAATGCAAGACAACGAAGGTAATAAATGGGATATTTTTGGAGAAGCAGTCGAAGGACTAAGACAAGGAACTAAATTACCTGAGGTATTGAATTACATAGGATATTGGTTTTCTTGGGCTACCTTTAATGAGAATTTGGGCATTTATAAATAAACTAAGTTGCAGAGAAATTATTATTTTTTGAATAGGTGTTATTTTGTACAAAAAAATTTAACGCTAATTTTTCGGACTTACCTTCCTCATAGCTTATATTTGTGGTTGTACAACTATTTTACAGTTAAAACTTTATACAAATTTGCAACTTAAGACTATTTTTAATACGAGAAAACACATTTATCTATCGGTTATTTTAATTTTGGCAGCACTCATAATCGGTGCTATAGGATTAAATAGTTTTTGGACTTCTGATAAAAAAATACAAACAGCTTCTTCTTTGGTAGATGGCCTTAAACCTGCCAAATCTATCAGTGCTTTTCCAATTGCTATTCCGAATATAAAATATGGTTTTGCTTTAGATACTTTTCATATAGTGAAAGATACTATTCAGAATGGTCAATTCTTAGCGGAAATATTATTACCACATAAGGTAGACTACCAAAAGATTGACCAATTAGCGCGAAATGTTCAAGATACTTTTGCGGTTACTAAATTGAGAGCTTTTAAAGAATATACCATTCTTAGCAGAGACACGGCGAAAGGGGCGGATTATTTTATTTACGAGCCAGATGTTTATTCTTATGTAGTTTATGATTTAAAAGACAGTTTAGATGCTAAAGTGTTTTATCATACTATCACGACTACCGTCAAAGAAGCAGCAGGAAATATTGAATCATCTCTTTGGTTGACAATGCAATCTTATGGATTTCCTACAGATTTAATTGATAAGATGGAAGGAGTTTTACAATGGTCATTAGATTTTTATCATATCCAAAAAGGCGATCAGTTCAAAGCCTACTATGAGCAAGATTATATTGATGGCAAATTAGTGGGTATTGGTAAATTGTTTGGTGCGTACTATAAAAATTCTGACCAAGAATATTACGCTGTTTACTTTGAAAACGAGAAACATCATGGATTTTTTGACTTAACTGGAAGACCTATGAAAAAAGCCTTTTTAAAGGCTCCTGTAAAGTATAGTCGGATTTCTTCTAGATTCAGCAAACGTAGATTCCACCCTGTCCTTAGGCGGTTTAAATCACATTTAGGCACGGACTATGCTGCACCACGTGGAACGCCCATCATGGCTGTAGCAGACGGTGTAGTAAGTAAACGAGCTTACACTAAAAATAATGGATACTATATTAAATTAAAGCACGACAAAACCTATTCCACGCAATACTTACATATGTCAAAGTTTAAAAAAGACGTAAAACCTGGTTCTTATGTTAAACAAGGAGACGTAATTGGCTATGTTGGAAAAACGGGCTTAGCTACAGGTAACCATGTTTGCTATCGCTTTTGGAAAAATGGTGTGCAGGTAGATCCTCGCAGTCAAAACCTCCCTCCACCAGACCCTATGCCCGAAGAGTACCTACCTGCTTATTATGCTGTTAAAGATAGCATGAAGTTGATTTTAGACGGAATTCAATTCAAGGAAATTTCCCTAGATCGAACAGAAATTCCTATTAAAGAAATAGCCAACGACAGTACTATTATTCTATAATTAGCATATTCAGAAGTAAGAGAAGTTAATCGCAGAGCAGCTTGTCCCGAATCTTGTTAGGGCTATATATTTATAGCCGTAGGTGGCAACCCACGAAAATAAACAATCCAAAATCCAATTTGTCGTGATTTTTTTCGATATAGCGATAGCTATCGGAAGACAAATTGCCCACAATAATCACCACGTTTTAAGCGCAAAATTTAGAAAAACGGAGCAATCCAAACCCTCAAATTTCGATTATTTCCTTAGTGTTATACTAGTTATCCTTCTTGTGAACATCCCTATAAATGCAATACTCCAAAAGTTAATCTATACTTTTCTTAGCGTAAACCCAAAGGTGGTACCTACATCAGGTGTACTGCGCACATTTATAGTTTGTTTGTGTGCCTCTATAATATGCTTTACTATAGACAAGCCAAGTCCTGAGCCCCCTATTGATCGAGATCTATGTGCATCTGCGCGATAAAATCTGTCAAATAAATGCGGTAAATGCTGTTCTCCAATTCCAGGACCGTTATCCGCAATTTCAATCAATACGTTTTGTCCCATCTCGTAAAAACTAGCTTTTACTCTGCCTCCGTCCTTATTGTATTTTACACCATTGGTGATCAAATTCATAAGAACTTGTCTGATGTTATCCCTATCCCCATAAACCTTAAAAGCCTTCGCTGCTGATTCATTAAAAACTAGGCTTATATTTTTCTCTTTAGTCAAAAATTCTTGATCTTTAAATACCTCTTCTACTAGTGCACGGATATCGAACTCTTCAAAATCCAATTCCAGTCTTCCTGACTCTAATCTAGATATTTCTGTAAGATCATCAACGATGATTTTCAAACGCTCCGTATTATTGGCTGCGCGTCTCAGGTAGTCTAAGTTGATATTCTCATCGTAAACTCCACCTTCTAATAAAGTGTGAATGTAACCTTGTATGTTGAAAATTGGTGTTTTTAATTCATGAGAAATGTTACCTAAAAAGTCTCGACGATAATTCTCCATTGCTTTTAAAGATAGTATCTCCTGATCTTTATCCGTTACGTATCTATTCACATCCTTTTCGACTTGATCCAAAGCATTGGCACTAACAAAGCCTATAGATTTATCCTTTTCTCCAGCTCCTAATTTGGCCTTGTGTATATTTTTATAAATTAGTTTTATTCTTTCATGCACGAAAATTTTAACACTAAGTAAGATAACGAAATAGCTTGACAACAAGACAGTTAGGGCAAGAAGAATAAGAGATATTACTTTTTTCTCAAAGAAAAAAGGCAACTGCAATACTGCCATCATTGCCACAAAAAAAAGAGTGATAAGCCCGCTGCTGTAAAGTGCAATTTGTTTTAATGTTAAATTCTTAAACATTAGAAATTTAATTTATATCCAATACCCTTTATGGTTTTTATATATCCGTCACCTAGTTTCTCTCTAATTTTTCTAATGTGTACGTCAATTGTTCTATTACCGACAATGACATCGTAGCCCCAAATTTTAGCAAAAATTTCTTCTCGTGTAAATACCTTTCCGGGCCTCGAGGCTAACAAACTAAGAAGTTCAAATTCCTTCTTGACCATATCTATTATTGTGCCTTGTTTCTTTACTGTAAATTTTTCACCATCTATGACAACATCTCCAAATCTAACAATATTGCTATTAGGTTGAGCAGAAGCTGAAGTCGTTCTTCGTCTTAGCAAAGCTTTTATTCTACTCATCAATACCTTTGGAAGAATTGGTTTAGTAATATAATCATCACCACCGTAGTCCAAGGCCGCTACTTGAGAATAATCCTCAGATCGAGCAGTAAGAAAAGCGATAATTGTATTGTCATACTTTGTATCGGCTCGTAAGCGCTGACAAACTTCTACGCCATCCATATTAGGCATCATGATATCCAATAAAATAAGGTCAGGTTGTTCTAAATCTGCAACTTCCAAAGCTTGCAAACCGTCAGCAGCCATGAATACTTGGTAGCCTGCATTACTGATATTGTAACGAATGAATTCAATAATATCTGGATCATCGTCAACGATCAATATTTTTATATCACTAGGTGAAGAGTTTTCTAACATTCTAAATCAAGTTTTACTGATGTACATTAGTAATAAGACCGAATTTCCAATTTGTTGCCATATGGATTCAAATCATTGTATTAGAAAGTTTAACCAAAAAGATACTGACTATAAAGTTCAAAAATAGACAATTAATTTTTCATAATAGACAAATAGTCTAGTTGGTAGAGCCTGTTTAGCTCAATTTTAGCAAGTTCTTCACCCAAATCTAATTATTCTGGAAAATCCTCGGTTATGTGACCAAGTATAAAACAAATATATAATAATATAGTAATAAGCTAAATATACGTTTAATACGTAAAAAATGCTGTTTATGCATTTTAAATGCACTTTAAATAGACATCAAATCAAAATCACTTGATTGGATCAATGTTTGAAACTAAGTTAAGTATATTATTATTCTCTTTAAACAAATAAGGTCACCAGAAAAGATCTCCCCTCAGATCTCCCCCCTTGGAAGCCTTATTTTTTTTTGCCCCTAACATATATAGTGCGCTTAAAGAGACTTAGGGTTCCACTCATTAGTTCAAAAATCAATGTTTATTTGCTTTTGGAAACTTCCATTTATGTGATGAGATTCTATAATTTCTAAATAAATGGCCTGGCTGGTAATTATATCTCTAATAAAAACATATTTTCTCAATTTTAAGCGTATCGTGACCTAGATCAATGCAGTAATACAACTTAGCTAAAATAGAATCAAATTACGTTAAATCGTTTTAATGAATACTTCATGTCACTAAATTACACTTTAAATAAGCCAATTACTCTTAAAACGCTACTGGTTCAATGTTTGAAACTATGGTAAGTATATTACTATTCTCCTTAAACAAATAAGGTTACCATAAAAGATCTCCCCTCAGATCTCCCCCCTTGGAAGCCTTATTTTTTTTTGCCCCTACCACATATAGCGCGCTTGAAGAGGCTTAGTGTGCCACTCATTAGGTTTAAAATCAATGTTTATTTGCTTTTGGAAATTTATGCGATGAGATTCTATAATTTCTAAATAAACGGCCTGGCTGGCAATTATATCTTTAATAAGATAGATATTTACCCAATTTTAAGCGTATCGTGACCTAGATCAATGCAGTAATACAACTTAGCTAAAATAGAATCAAATTACGTTAAATTGTTTTAATAATTACTTTATGTCACTAAATTTCACTTTAAATAAGCCAATTACTTTTAAAACGCTACTGGTTCAATGTTTGAAACTATGGTAAGTATATTATTATTCTCCTTAAACAAATAAGGTTACCATTAAAGATCTCCCCTCAGATCCCCCCCTTGGAAGCCTTATTTTTTTTTGCCCCTACCATAAATAGCTTCTGCTATGCATGAATCATTCTATATATTTTTCACTTAGAAATCCTTTTCTTTCTCTGGATTAGCATCTTATAACTAGAACTATTAGTGTGTTTAGCTTAGCGTCATCTATCATTAAACTAAAATTGTCTGAATAGATGCCCTTTGTGACCTAGACAAACGTATCATACAGCTTTGTACAAAAATACGGTAACTATGCTATACATAATCTTCATGACAAAATTAGACACGTAGAATAGTTTTGAGCATCTGTTAATCGCACTGGAACAATGTTTGAAACTATGATAAGTATATTATTATTCTCTTATTAGTAAAAGTAAGGTTACCGAAAAAGATCTCCCCTCAGATCTCCCCCCAAGGAACCTTATTTTTTTTTGTACTTACTCTTATAAGAGTGCTGCTCCAAGGTGTCGAGCTGGATTAAAACTTTGCTGTAAAGCACCTCTAAGACCTTAGGATTTTTTTCTAAAAACTTCAGGGTTTTGATAAAATCTTCTTCTTTTATCTGATGTTTCTCATAGACTTGCTGGTAGTACAGGTTGGCAACGCTATCTTTGGTAGACTTAGTTCGATTTTGTATCGCCCCCTCTATAATGTGTACATCACACAATACATTTATAAGTAGCGGCTCTTCTATAGGGAGTCTTGGCTCTCCATCAGAACAGTCACTCAGCATAATTGAGGCTAATCCAATAAGCATAATTTGCAACACTATGTTACCTACAAATTTAAACATACATTTTTGGATAAATAAAATCAAGACGTGTAGTATTGGATGGGCTTAGGTCTAGCCAAGTTGTCGCAGTCGATTCCAGAATAATGACACCACAAGTGGGTACGTTATCAATTATCTCTCCTGGAAATGAATTTGCTAAATATGTAGTAGTTGGATTATGCCCAAAGATCAATGCGTATTGAACACCCTCAGGTATCTCAGAAACAATCTCCATACTATCTTCTAACGAAGCATGGTATAATTCAGACTTTTTTTCAAGTTGACTATCTGATAGTCTCATTTCCTTTTTAAAAAACAGTGCTGTCGTGAGTGCTCTATTTGCTGTGCTAGAAATTAGAATATCTGGCGCTCCAAATAACTCTTTAACTTTAACAGCCATAATAGGGGCATCTCTTTCACCACGTTTATTCAGGGGTCTGTCATGGTCAGTTAATTGTGGGCTAGTCCAGCTTGATTTTGCATGTCTGACGAATCCTAATTTTAGCATGGTTTGTAAAATTATATGGTGGTGTAGGTAAAATAATTTAGTTGTATTGCAATTATTGCATGAATCACAGGCAAAGATGCTAAACCAATCAATAATATTAATGTTTTTATCCATGATATAAAAAATCTTACCTATACTGATTTAAAAAATTAGTATTATTGAAATTAGATGGCTTTTGCATTAGCATATATAGAACTACATATAGACAACGATACCTTTGAGGCTGCAGAACAGTACCTTGAAAGTAATTGCCTCACGTCCTATATCAAATCTGAATATAATCTTTGGACTGGTGTGGTCAATACCGATAGAAAATATGAAGTAGAGGCAAGAATTAGCAGCGGAAAAGTAAATAAGATTTCATGCGACTGCAAATCATACGGACCAGATGACCCATGTGCTCATATTGCTGCAATGCTCATAAAGCTCAGAAGAGATCAACTAACTCGGCAGACAGAGCCAAAGCAAGCCACTAATAGAGTTATTAAAGTCAAAATATCTGATCTTCTGCAAAAAGTAGACAAGGATACACTTGCAAACTTTATTCAACAATATGCAAGAAAAAATAAACCATTTGCTAATGAGTTAAAAGCATTTCTTTCACCGTTGGTGGCAGATGTCACAGATAGCGCTTACTACAATCAACTGATACAGTCTGCAATGCGTATGTCTCGAAAAAAAGACAATGACATCAGTGCTAAAGGGGCGGCCCACATCAAGATAATAACTGAAGAGCTATGGTTGCAAGCTGAAGATAAGATGGCTTCAAAAAAATATACTGAAGCTACTGCAATTCTAAAGGCGCTTTCTCTTCAGCTACCACTTATTATTGATAAGCTAGCTAAAGACGAATACTTCGTGACGCTTTATGACAGAACAATGCAAGCTTTTTCTAGTTTTCCAGATACTATCGTCAGCCCAGAACTTACAGACGAAATATTTCGGTTTATCAATCAGGATCTTCCTGTCAATCCTATTATGCTTAATAATTTAGATAAACAATATTTTGATACATTGCTAACCTTAGCTTACACGGAAGAGAAAAAGAAAGTTCTTAAATTAACTATCGAAGAGATCAAAAGCCAATCGGCCAATTGGAATAAAAAAAATTATATCAACATCATACTCTTTGAAGTGCTGCTTGCGCAAAAGGAAGGCAAATCTGAACAAGTAGAAGCACTCATTCAAGACCACCTTAGGCATCCAGATATTCTATTTCATGCGCTTAAAGATGCAGCCGAGAATAAAAATTGGAAACAGGTAAAACGTCTAGCGGAAGTGGGTTTGGAGCAAAATTTTAATAAAAGCCTACAACAAGTTCTTTACCAATATCTATATCAAGAAGCGTTTCAAGCAAAAAATAAGAAACGGATTAGTCAATTTGCCGAGAAGCTTTATTTTATGACTTATGAAAGTCAATACCTAGAAGAAGCAGTTAAGAATATTGCAGAATTAGAGATTCCGAAATATTACCGAAATCTCCTCGAAAAAATAGAAAATACCCCTTTTGAAAATAACAAGAAAGAAGCTGTCGCAGAACTATATCTACGGCTTGATACCATAGATGAACTGTTTGCTTATATCAAGAAGATTAAATCTTTAGATTTATTAAAAAATCTGACCCCTGTACTAGTAAATGAATACAAAAAAGAAATCTATGACATGTATCTTTATTTGATCAGCGACTACTTAGCCTATCATTTAGGACCTGTTCCAACTCAACGAGTAAGAAATATACTGCTACATCTAAGAAAACTTGGCAATCATGATCTTGTACATGCAATATCTGACAAACTTATAAAAGATTTTCCCGAACGTCCAGCACTTCTGCAAGAGTTAGAAATTCTGTAGATTTACACTATGAAATGCGAACTCTGGTGGATAGGCAAAACCAACACCTCTTATCTCAAAGATGGGATAAACATCTATACCAAAAGACTTACAAAGTATACTAACTTTGAAATCAAAGAACTTACTGATCAGAAGAATGCAAAGCACCTCTCTACGGATGAGTTAAAAAATAAAGAAGGAAAAGATATTTTAAAGAGACTTGAGCCCAAAGATCACGTCATACTATTAGATGAAGCGGGCACTAGCTATACTTCTATTAAATTTGCTAAGTACATTGAAAAAATACAATCCGCTAGCTATACAAAGGTTATTTTTATTATCGGTGGTGCTTACGGGTTTTCTGAAAGTGTCTATCAAAGAGCTAATGGAAAAATTGCCTTATCTCCCATGACCTTTTCGCACCAGATGGTGCGCTTAATATTTACGGAACAATTTTACCGTGCATTTAGTATTATCAATAACGAACCTTATCATCATCAATAAACTATGTTAGAATTTGTACAATCAGCTCCTATAACTGCTGTAATCATAGCCGTCACTTGTATCATTTCCTATTTGGCTTTTCAAAATCGCGAGCTAATGGATAAGCTCATTTTTCATCCGTACAGTGTTTCAAGAGACTCGAGTGAAATGGTACGTTTCATAACAAACGGTTTTATTCATGCTGACTTCATGCATCTTGGTATAAATATGTTTGTACTTTATATGTTCGGTGGATTTGCAGAGCGGACATTTAACCAAATTTTTGATCCTACACTTGGTAGAATCTTCTATTTAGTCTTATATTTTGGAGCAGTAATCGTAGCCTGCATCCCTGCCTACATGAAACATAAAAATAACTCTTATTACAGATCTTTAGGTGCCTCGGGCGGTACTTCTGCCGTCATTCTTTCTTACTGTATATTTTTACCTTGGGCGTATTTATATATTATGGGTATACTTCCAGTTCCTGCCATTGTTTTTGCGATAGGCTATCTATGGTATAGCTCTCATATGAGTAACAAAGCCTCTGACAATGTTGCCCATGATGCCCACCTAGGCGGAGCCGTTTTTGGATTATTCTTTAGTCTAATAGTAATTATAGCCTTTGCCTCCAGTATAATTCCACAACTAATTGAAGGTTTATTACAAGGTCCTACGTGGCCTACTATGCTTGGCTTTTAAAACTTGACATATGTCTAATGATCAGAATAAAAATCCTTGGAAGACCCTAAGTATTGAGGAAAAGTACGATAATCCATGGATACAGATTACCCATAGAGAAGTACTTAATCCTGCTGGAGGCCCTGGAATATACGGGCTAGTACATTTCAAAAATGTGGCTATTGGGATACTGCCTCTGGATCAAGATTACAACACCTGGATAGTCGGTCAATACCGATATACTCTTGAAGAATATAGCTGGGAAATCCCTGAAGGGGGTGGTCCACTTGGCAGCGATGTTTTGCAATCTGCTCAGCGAGAGCTGCTTGAAGAAACAGGAATTACAGCTTCTAAATGGACTCAGATCCTAGATATGAACACCTCTAACAGTGTAACGGATGAATATGGCGTTGCCTACGTCGCTCAAGGTCTTACCTTTGGGGAGTCTGAACCCGAGGATACCGAGGAACTTCTGGTCAAGAAGATTTCTTTTTCAGAATTGTATAAAATGGTGATGGATGGTCGGATCAAAGATGCGCTTTCAATGATTACCGTGATGAAGGCTAAGGCATTGATTGATCAGGGTAAGATTTAGTTCTGCGTTGAAAACATCAGCACGGTGGGTAAAATAATGAACCACATATAAAAGCATAATAAATTGGGGTATCCAAAAGTAAAAGCACATTACCACAGCGTAGCCCGTCCCGATTTTCGGGAGTGAAATATTTATAGCCCTGGGTTGTAAGCGTGGTTTATATGGCGAGGAAGATCCAATTTGGTGTGCTTTTTTTTAAAAATTCCGAAAGTAATCAGAAGCCAAATTGCTCACTAAAAAGCGTCTTCCTTTTTTCGGGTAAGCGATAGCAGTGATATGAGCTGCTGCTATGACTAATGAACTAAGGACTGATGCAGGCTCGACGAGGAACGAGGAGAGACAAAGCAGTACTATAGTGAATAGGAAATAGAAGCCGCGAGTACAAACGGAAAGCGCGACGGCATTTTATGAACTGGCAAGTGAATAAAATGGCGATACCCCCAAAAAAATCTAGTCCTCATCTTGGCTTGTATCCTTGAACTTCAAGAAAATAAGCAAGCCTAAAATAGAAAATATCATAGCGGCCAAAACACTGTAGCGGACACCCGCAGGATCAGAAATGCTCTTCCCTAAAAGTAGAAAAGAAGGAAATAATAAATTAGCTATCGAAATTCCCATCTTCATCATAAAGTTACGCGCTCCATAAAAAACAGCTGCTAAAGACTGACCCGTTTTGGACTCTTCCGTATTGACAATATCTGCTATGATCACATTGGGTAAGACTCCAAACACAGCAAGCGCATAAGCCGTAAGCACCATGATAGAATTAAAAATTAGCCCTATACCCAAACCAAGAAAAGGCAACAAAAAAAGTCCCGCAAAAATGAATATAAATACAAAGAATCCTGAGACCATCAAAACCTTCTTCCCTACCCGCTTGTAAATAAAATATACAAAAAAGTAAAATAGAAAACTCAAAATAAAAGACAGCTCTAGAAAGGTTGTCGCCTGAGATTTATCCATTCCAAATAGCAACGTCACGTAATACACCATTCCCAACTGAATGAAGGTCAGTGCTAGCCAATACAGTAAATCAGAGATCACAAAAAACTTGAAATTTTTGTTACTCCTAATGATAGCTAAAGAGTCTTTTAGGGGTGGCGCAGTATTACTTTGCAAGGCATATTTATTCTCCCTGAGAAAAATTACTGGAACCAGCATCAAGATCAAAGATATGAAGGACATCCCCGCTACAGCCAACTGAAATGCAATCGTCGAGGAATAAATCGCTTCGAGAGCAGACTGAATCGCATACAGCTGCGAACCACCAATAACACCAAGTGCAAAAGCTACGGAGATAAGCATACTGATCTTGAGGCGATCGTCGGGATGATGACCAAGCTCACTGATCAAGGCCGTATAAGGTATCAAATATCCAGTAAATGAAATGTAATAAATAACAATTGTAAACACAAGCCAAGCAGCGTTCACGGTGAGATTATCGCTGATAGGTAGGAAAACAAGAAACGCAAATAACGCGAATGGAACTGCACTTATGGCCATCAACTTCTTGCGTTTGCCCATTTTCGCAATGGTCTTATCAGAGTAAGTTGCGATTAATGGATCCGTAAATCCATCCAAAATCCTACCCCCAAAACCAATGATTCCGATAAGCGTAAGTCCAATGAATATAGCTCCAGCAGGTATAAATGTGGGAAAGGTTGTGCCAGCGCCATCATCGGGAGGTGCATAAAAATAGATCAATGCAAAAGCAACCGAAAAACTAGCCAGTGCCCAGCCAAATTGACCTATTGCGTAGATAATTAATTGTCCTAATGGTGGGCGTGGCTTCATTAGACGCCTTTGAAGTTTGCTGCTCTTTTTTCTACAAATGCCTTAGCACCTTCTACAAAATCTTCCGTTGCAGCGCACTGTCCAAATCCTTGCACTTCAGTGTGATATCCATCTTTATCTTTAACAAAATAATCATTCACAGTTGCAATCATTTTAGCTACTGCAATCGGTCCTTTAGTGCTTATCTTCTGTAATATTTCTAATGATTTATTGACCTCTTCTCCGGCTGGTACTACATGGTTGACCAAGCCAAGACGCAATGCCTCATCCGCTTTAATCATATCTCCAGTGAGCAATAATTCCATCGCTTTACCTTTACCTATATACTGAACGAGCCGCTGCGACCCCCCATACCCCGTGATAATACCGAGGTTCACTTCTGGTTGTCCGAAGCGTGCTTTTTCTGAGGCTACTCTCATGTGACAAGCCATCGCCAACTCATTTCCTCCCCCAAGAGAAAATCCATTGATCGCTGCAATCACAGGCTTATTCAAGTTTTCTATTTTGAAGAAAATATCTTGACCTCTTTTCGATTGTTTGGAGGCCGTATCTGCATCCAGTCCACCAAACTCTTTGATGTCTGCACCTGCCGCAAATGCTTTTTCTCCAGCGCCTGTGATGACTATTCCTGCAACTGATTTATCGTCTCTAACCGCTGTAAAATAATGATCCAATTCATCAAAGACATATCGATTGAGCGCATTCATCGCCTTCTCTCGATTGATGGTAAGGATGGCAATATTTTCTTTTTGTTCTACTATAATGTTTTCGTAATTCATTTTCTAAATTCTATTTTCTTTCGACTAATTAAGTTACTGTTTGCTAATTATATACTTAGTACACCTATTAATTTCAAATTGAAGTTTTTCTGTAAACGACATTTATTTATTCGCTGCTTTGTTAATCTTAAATGTGAATTTTTAATAGAAAAACACATCCACAAAACAAAATGGGGCCACTAAAATTGCAAAAATTAATATTCCATTTGGGTGAACTAGATATATAGTTTCCTAAGTTATTACCAATGCAACAAAGTCGCACCCCAAGTAAATCCTGATCCAAATGCTGCAAGACACACTAAATCACCATCTTTTACTTTGCCTTCTTCCCATGCCTCACAGAGTGCGATCGGCACGCTCGCTGCGGTGGTATTTCCATACTTTTGAATATTATTATACACTTGATCGTCGCTCAGTCCAAGTTTTTTCTGCACGAATTGACTTATCCGTAGATTGGCTTGATGCGGAATGAGCATATTGATATCCGTCGTCTTTTTACCTGCGGCATCGAGCGCTTCCATAATCACTTCTGGAAACTTTTGAACCGCCATCTTAAAGACAAATTTGCCTTCCATAAACGGATAAGTTTGTCCCTTTTCTAACATGGTAGGCGTTATGAAAACATCTCCAAACTCATGTTCATCGCTAAAGCCATAGTCCACATTTTCTTCCAAATATTTATTGTGGTATCCGCCGTGAGAACCCGGACAGATCAAAGCTAATTTTTCGGCAAAGGTACCATCAGAATGTAACTTAGAAGTTAAAATTCCTTTGTTCTTTTCCTCCGTTGCTTGCAAGACAACTGCTCCTGCGCCGTCTCCGAAGATGACAGAAATATCTCTGCCTTCGGTGGAGTAGTTCAAGCCCATACTGTGCATCTCTGCTCCAACGAGAAGAATATTCTTATACATCCCAGATTTGATAAACTGATCTGCTACACTGATACCATAAATAAAACCCGTACACTGATTTCTGATATCCAAAGCGCCGATTTCTGTCTTGGTAATACCCAATTCGCGTTGTAACAAAACACCACATCCGGGAAAATAGTAATCTGCACTTAGCGTAGCAAAAATGATAAAATCGATATCTTCTTTATTGATACCCGCTCGTTCAATCGCTATACGTGCGGCTTTCGCCCCCATCGTAGAGCTGGTCTCCTCATATCGGTTGGCATATCTTCTCGCTTCTATACCAGTCCGCTCCCTGATCCACTCGTCTGAAGTATCCATCAGAGTGGATAGCTTATTATTATCTACCACGTTTTCTGGTATATACTTCCCTATGCCCGCTATTTTTGATCTTATCATATTTCTAAATTGTTCAACAAATATAATATTTACAAGCTGAATATATAATAGACTCCAGAAACCTATTTTATGAGATAGGCGTTACCTTTGCGCAGGTAAATACTGGAACTATGAGCGATATACAGATAAAAGTAATTGATAGAGACGATGAAGAGCACACGCTAGACGCGCCGACGGACATGAATATGAACCTTATGGAGATATTCAAAGCTCATGAATTGCCCGTAGAGGGCACCTGTGGCGGCATGGCCCTTTGTTCTACTTGTCACTGTTATGTATTGTCAAAACACGAACTACCTGCTGCCAGTGAGGATGAAGAGGATATGCTTGATCAAGCTTTTTTTGTAGAAGACAACTCTAGATTAGGCTGTCAGCTTAAAATAAGACCTGAAATAAATGGTTTGATAGTAAAATTGGCGCCTACGGCGGACTAGTTTGCAGTTCTATTTATTATCCTCTCTACGCTCGATGATGCCTGCAATGGGCGTGACAAGGATCGATTTATTGTACTTTTCCAAATAAAAGATATAGGAACTATTGCTCCCTATGATCTCAATTTTTTTGATACCCCCATTAGTTAGTTCAATTTTATCATTGTAAAGTATTTCACTCTTTTCTATTTTTTTAGACATTTTGGTCCCACCAGCAATTCCCCTACCAACGTAGAATCCAAATAAACCCATCGCAAATACAAACAATAGGAAGTTAAAAAGAGCTTTTGGAACATCACTCGCAGGCAAGCCACTATCAAATTTCATTGCTTTTCGAAACCAATTTGAGTCCTTCTTTTTTGCAATAAAGTTAGGCAGCACAAAAACCATAAAAGCTAGGGTAAAAAAGAATCACATACAAAAACTAATCCCCATCCTCTTCCTCTTCCCCAATCTCGGCAGCAATCACAGCATCTATATCATCATGATTATCTTCATACTCTGTCTTCGCATCATCCGTGAGCAAACCATCATCATCGTAGTCATCATCGTCCTCGATAATCTCTCTAGCTTCCGCTATAGTCATACGTACTAAGTAATATTTTTCATCCGTTTCGAATGGAAGTGCACTTACAAGTCTACCTTCTCTGTTGGTAAATTTGATCAAGTGCTTTTCGAAACCTCTAGGATAGGTAAGCTTAATTTGCTCAAGGGTAGACTCTTCTAACTTTTCGTAGTCCTTTACAACTCGGGGTTTTGCTTTATCGCTCATAGTGGTTTTTTTTGTAACAAGAATCATTTCATATAAGGAATTCCCTACTTAGGTATAACCAAGGTAAATATAAAATAAATTTCTTTGAAGTGCTACAAAAAATAAAAAGGAAAGTTAATCCAGTTTCATCAGGAGTCAACTTTAATAATGGTTGGTGATCGCTTTGCGTAATCTTGTATTATAATCATCCAGCACCCATTCTTTATAGTTGCGCGTACTGTTACTGATGCAATAACAATATCGACGGATACGATCTACAATGTCAGGCGCCAGTGCTCTCACTAAGGCAAAACCCTCAACCAAAGAATCACTATTTTCAATGCACATTTTAGAATGCTGCTCAATAGATTTATCTATTAAGGTAGAAGACCTGAGTCCTTTAGTTTTGATCTCATCGTACTCCTCATAAACATCAAAATCAATGTCCTTAGACTTAGAAAACATATCTCTAAGATCTGTAGGCATTTTGTACACGAACTGGCGCTCAATATCTTCATCAGAAAGCAAGCTCTCTAAATAAAAATTAGGCGATCTAAAAACCACTTGCCAGTCTAGCTCTGCTTCCCAAAGACCAAATCGTGCGGCATTATTACCCAAATCAATAACATCGAAAGTTTTTTTATCTGGCAATACACGAGACCCTCTTCCTATCATCTGATAGTACAGGGTTGGAGACTTGGTAGCACGATTAATAATAATAGTCTGGATGGTCGGTTCATCAAACCCAGTAGTCAAAATACCTACAGAAGTCAAAATTGCTCCAGGAGTTTTTTTAAACCAAGCTAAGATTGCTTTCCTATCCGACTTGCTTATCTTACTGTCTATATGCCTGATCGGATAACCCGCTTCTTTGAAAGTATAGTATACTTGAATAGACGTATTAATACCGTTATTGAAGATTAACGTTTTTTTATTCTTGGCTCTTTCTTCATAGGCTATCAAAAGCTTCTGCTGCATCAAGTCGTTGGAGTAAAGTATTTCAGAAGACTTTACTGTATAGTCACCATTGATGCCTACTTTTAAGGTACCTAATCCTACCTGATAGCTATAAGTCGTGGCTCTCGAAAGGTAGCCATCTTCTACCAATTTTGTAATAGGAGATCCGACTATGAGTTCGTTATAGATCTCGTTCATCGGCAGATTTATATTAGAGCTCAACGGAGTTGCCGTTACACCTAACATAAAACAGTTTTCAAAAAACTTAAAGAGTTTTCTAAAGGAGTTGTAATGCGCCTCATCCACAATCACTAAGCCCACTTTTTCAAAATCAATATCTTTATCGTTGAGTCTATTGTTGAGGGTCTCTACCATGGCAACAAAACAATCAAAGCCATGATTTTCAGGCAGCTCTTTTACTTTGCTGTCAATAACCATTGTAGGCACGCCAAAGCCCTCCAACATATTGGAAGTTTGATTACATAGTTCTATTCTATGCGTCAATATAAGTACCCGTTTCTTGTTCTCTTGGATATACTTCCTAGCAATCTCGGAGAATACCACCGTCTTACCACCACCTGTAGGTAACTGATAAAGCAAATTGTAATTTGCTGGGCAATTGTCTATTCTCTTAAAAACATTGGCAAGATCCTCTTTTTGGTATTTATACAGTTCTTTCCGTGCTCCCGTATTCCGCTCTGTGCTCACTGATTCTTAGATTATTTTGCACAAATGTACGACTAAAGGAAAGATTTAACCCAAATAATGAATGTGAATTTTTATTATTTGATCGCTTGCACTATTTATTCATTTAAACAGGATGAAACACTTCAATTAGATTCCTCCAGCAAGCCTTTCAGTTCATTTAGTTTCATCATACACTGAACGGGAGTCATATCATTGATATTCAGCTGCTTAAGTGCTGATTTCACGGCTGTTGCCGTAGCATCCGTCTGGTCAAAAATGCTCAGCTGCATGGGTGCTGCAGGCATTTTTTGGACAGCCACCTTCAACTTGCCCTCTTTCTCATTTCCATCAATAGACTTTTCTTCCAGATGCGCCAAAATGTTCTGAGCTCGCGCAATGATGGAAGGAGGCATACCCGCCAACTTCGCTACATAAATACCAAAGCTATGATTACTTCCTCCAGGTTGTAGCTTACGCAAAAAGATCACCTTCTGCCCTACTTGTTTAGTCGCTATATTATAGTTCTTGATCCGCTCAAAAGTATTGGTCAGCTCATTCAACTCATGATAGTGCGTCGCAAATAAAGTTTTTGGACTGGCTATATTGTTAGTATGCAAGTACTCCGCTAGCGCCCAGGCTATCGAAATTCCATCATAGGTGCTTGTACCTCGTCCTATCTCATCCATCAAAATCAAACTGCGTTCAGAGATATTATTCATAATACTTGCCGTCTCATTCATTTCTACCATGAAAGTACTTTCACCAGAAGAGATATTATCCGTAGCCCCTACTCTAGTAAATACTTTATCTATGATTCCAAGCGTGGCACTTTCTGCGGGCACAAAACAACCCATCTGTGCCATGATACTTATGATAGCTACTTGACGCAGCAGCGCAGACTTACCAGCCATATTGGGGCCTGTGATCATCATCACTTGTACGGTATCATTATCTAAAAATATATCATTTGGCACATAAGCCTCCCCCAGGGGTAAATGATGTTCTATTACAGGGTGCCGGCCAGCCTTGATATCAATCTTAAGACTATCATCCAATACAGGACGGCAATAATTATTGCGTTTGGAAATAGAGGCAAAAGTGCTTAGACAATCCAAGCGTGCAATTACAACTGCATCTTGTTGAATCTGTTTTATAAAATCAGAAACAAACAATACAAGATCCTGATACAACTCGTCTTCCAAGAGTGAAATCTTTTCCTCTGCACCCAATATCTTCGCCTCTAGCGTCTTTAATTCCTCCGTTATATAGCGTTCCGCATTGGTCAAGGTCTGCTTTCTGATCCAGTGATCAGGTACTAGTCCTTTATCTTTATATCTATTGGTTACCTCCAGATAGTACCCAAATACAGAGTTGTACCCAATCTTGAGATTATCAATACCCGTTTTTTCCGCTTCCCTGATTTGAAGCTCTTTTAAGATATGTTTAGCGTCATGCACGAGACTTCGATACTCATCCAGATCTGCATTTGCACCATCAGCGATAACGCCTCCTTTGGAGATATTATTGGGCGGCTCGGCTATCAACGTTTCCCTTATTTTGGCCTGTAGCGGAGGACAGTCATCGAGCAGTTTTGCATAATCTTTCAAGCCCTTTTCATTCATTTCCGTAAGGGACTTAGCTATTTCCCCTACTGTAGCCAGAGAGTCAGCAAGTTGCACGACCTCACGAGGATTTATTTTCAGCATTGGTACCTTTGCGATTATTCTTTCAATATCGCCTACTTGCTGTACCCTTTCTATCAGCAATTGACAAGGCTCCTCCTCACTTATAAAGTACGCTACCTTACTGTGGCGAGCCTCTATCTCTTTTAAATCTTTGAGCGGCAGCACAATCCACTTCTTCATCAAGCGGGCACCCATCGGAGAGACCGTCTTATTGAGAATTTCTATGAGCGGTACGCCTTTCTCATGCGGCGTATAGATCAGTTCAAGATTTCTGATCGTAAACTTATCCAACCACATATATCTGTCTACAGGAATACGGCTAATGCTGGTGATATGGAGCAAGTTTTTATTCTCCATGGTAGCCAAGTAATGAAAAATACTTCCCGCTGCTATTTTTGCCAACTCCAGTTCTTCTACCCCAAATCCCTTAAGACTATTCGTCTCAAAATGCCCCGTCAATTTTTCGGATGTAAAATCTTTACTGAACACCCATTCATCCAGGGGATAAGTATAATATCTATCCCCAAATATTTTTTCAAATCGATCATTATCTTTTCTTGAAAATATTACCTCCGATGGGCTGAAAGACTGAATCAGCTTGTCCATGTACATAGCAGAACCTTCACTCACTAGAAACTCCCCCGTAGATAGATCCAAAAATGCAAGGCCTATATGATCGTCTCCACCAAAATATACCGCACAGAGATAATTGTTAGATTGATATTCTAGCAGCTTATCATCCGTCGCTATTCCTGGTGTAACCATTTCAGTAATTCCTCTAGCTACGATTTTCTTCTCTTTACTCGGCTTTTCCAGCTGTTCACATATCGCTACCCTAAATCCCGCTTTGACTAACCGTGGCAGATACATATCCAGACTATGGTATGGAAAACCCGCCAACTCTATCTTTGAACCGCCATTATTCCGCTTAGTCAGCACGATCCCCAGTGCCTGCGCCACGGCAATAGCATCTTTACCAAAGGTCTCGTAGAAATCTCCTACTCTAAATAGCAAGATCGCATCAGGATGTTGTTGCTTGATACCATTATATTGCTGCATGAGCGGCGTTATTTTCTTTATTTTTTCTTTTGCGACAGCCAATTGCTTGTATTTTAGATAAAATTGGAAAAAAATGACGTAAAAATACATCAAAACGTATCTTTGCACAGTTTCAAAGAGTGAAATTAAACAACTAAATTAAATAATAAAATGCTGGACAACTTTACTGGCGTCACAGAGGCCGAAAAAAAGCAATTGGTTGACGCTATTGCACAAATTACTATTCTCATTGCGGGTTCAGATGGAACTATCGATACTGCCGAAACAGCCTGGGCGACCAAACTGACAAAAATTAGATCTTATGCTAATGAAGAGGATCTTCATGAGTTTTATAAGATAGTCGGTAGTGATTTTAGCAAGAACCTAGATGCCATGATCGTCGCCTTACCCGATGGTACGGAGGAGCGAACGCAAGCACTAGCTAACACGCTTACTTCCCTTAACACACCACTTTCAAAACTGCCAAACGCTATTGGAGCAGAATTGTATCGGAGCTATACCTCTTTTGCTAAGCACGTCGCAGAGGCTAGCGGCGGATTTTTACGTATGTGGAGTGTCAGCGGCGAAGAAAAGAAATTGATGCACTTGCCTATGATTCAACCTATCGAACTGATTGAAGACGAGGCATAAGATATTTAAAATAATTATTCGGGGGTGACCATGACTGCTCCTGCGAAAAGCAGGAGCAGTCATGGTCGTGCCATCCGTCACTCCGCGTCCGCTTCGGTGCTGCGCACTTGGGCTGAAAAAGCCCAATGACTCCTACCACTCACCCAACGTTCCATCGCTTCTTACTTTCCCTTTTATTATCTAGGTATTCTCCTTCGCAAGCAATCACACTTGCAATCCTGTCACAAAATCAAATAGAATCCTGCAATATATTTTCTCTAAGAATCTTAGATTGACCAACCAAATATATACACACACTACTAAGCGGCAAATAAATAGTCACGACGTTAAAAATATAAATCCTTGCAGCGATTTTGTTTCAACTCCAGTCTACTATTCTAAACTCTAACCAACCGCAACCCTGAAAAGTTAAATGGACTTTAGATTGAAATCCAATATATAATTACCCATAAATTGATATAACCCTAATTGAAACCTTAATATGAAAAAATTAAATTTACTATTATTATTTCTAGTCCTGTGGGCTCCATTTGTGGCAACTGGACAGCAATGCATAGACAGCTTAGTCCTTGAGCAAACGGACTGCAACCCTAACAATGTTTTTGATGGCATGGTTACTTTTACCTATTCACCAAATGTTGACTCTGTAGAAATATATTATAATAATGCATTTTTCGGCACTCATGCAGCTGCAAATCAACCCATAGTATTATCACCGTTATTTGCAGATGGTACAGTACACTCATTAGTCGTTAGGAACGCTTTATCTACTACCTGTGCAGACTCCTTGAATTACCTCGCCGTCTGCCCTACAGAATGTACTGCTGAGATCGATGACAATAGTTTATCTTTTCTATGCCAAGGAGACTTCTTACAAATTGATTTAACCTATAGTTTTCTTAATCCAGAAACGGAAGGAGCGCTGTATGTAAATGGATTCTTAGAACAAGATGTAGAAGTAGGAACAAATATGCAGACATCACTTTTTATTGAAACCAATTCAGACGGATACTATGAAATTGCACTTAGAGATAAAGAACTTGAATCTTGTGGTGATACCACTATTCTTGCGGAAATACTATGTGGCTGTGATATTTTTAATTTTACGGATGAATTAAATTGTACAAACGTCTTCACTTTCGACGCAGAAATAAGTTTTGAATTTTTCGGGCTTAGTAGCGAAGTTCAAATCCAAGGTAGCGATGGTACCGATTATGGCATTTTTAATCCCTTTGATCAACCTTTGATGCTTACGAATATCGATGCTGAGATAGGAGCTCATACTTTAATTCTTACCGACCTTAATTCAGGTTGTCAAGTTCCGTATCAAATACTCTCTCCAGACTGCACCAACAATCAAAATTGTAGTATTGGAGAAATCGTAACTGATTATACCTGCAATGATGATGGTACATTTAATGCTTTTTTGACTTACGAAAATTCTAATTCTAGTAGCAGTGTTATTGTCACAGGAAGTGGTACCAGTTATGGAATGTTTAATGCAAGTCTGACTACCATCAATATTGATTCGATTATATTTGATCCTTCATTAACCTATGATTTCACTATTACAGATTCTGAGGATTCAACGTGTACAAATTCTGTTGAATTCCCAGTATTTGGATGTGCTATGGACAGCTGCAATATAGAAATTCTTGGACATGATTATTTTTGCGATGGAGAATTTATAAGTTTATTCTTACAATATAATTATGATTCTCCTTTTTCTGAAGGGCATATTATTGTAAATGGTATGTATGTTCAAAACGCACCTGCAGGGTCTGGACAGCAAATAAGCCTACAGTCGTTAATTGCAAACTCGGATGGCTACTATGAGGTAATCATTAGAGATGCAGAAAATTTAGCCTGTGCAGATACTGTGATTATTCAAGACGCATTTTGTGGTTGTGAGATTTTTGGTTTTGAAGAAAATGTACTATGCACCTCTGATAGTACATTTACTACCGAACTTACTATTAACTTTAATAACCTTAGTCAAGAATTACAAATAAGTAATACCGCCGGGTTCAATTATGGTACTTTCAATCCTTATCAACAACCTTTGGTCATAAGTAATATGACTACTGGTATAACTGCACATAATCTAATCTTCACAGATTTAGCTTTTGGTTGTCAAGCAGAATATATTGTAAACACACCTGAATGCGCCATTGCTGATTCTTGCAGTATAGAAATACAAAGTGTAAACACAGATTGCAATGCAGAAGGGCTTTTCATTTCCGTAGAATACGAGGCATCAAGTTTGATCACTGAAATGCAAGTATTTTTAAACGGAACGTTCTTTTCGAATGATCAAGGAAATACTGGACAAATTGGTATTTTCATAGCAAATCCTGATCCAGTAGCAGACTATATAATCGAATTAAAAGATGCACAAAATCCTGAATGCAGTGCGATAGAAAGATTAATCGATTTGGAATGTGATCCATGTGAAATTATCAGCTATGGATTTTCTTTTGACTGTAAAGACGATGGTACATATTCATTCTCTTTTGAAAATAGAGATCCTCAAAGTCCCGTGGAAGTATTCTTAGATAGTACATCTATAGGCATGCATACGGAAGGAACACCAGACTTACTCGTGGAAGGTTTATCCGCTCAGAATCCAGGATCAACCGTAGTGGTAACTATCTGCTCGGAAGTTTATGATTGCTGCACAGAAAGATTTTTTGAAGTACCTGCCTGTACTCCCGTGGATAGCTGTGAATTTGTTTTTCTACAGACAGGTGAATTAGAATGCAATGATAATGGAACTTATAATGCTGAAGTATTCTTTTCTATTGAAAATTATGACTCTGATATAGTTTCTGTTTTCGTGAACAATGAATTTATAGACGTCTTTGGATATAATACTCAAGGGTTTACTATCAGTGATATCACACCACGAACCAATTCGGATTTTGACATCATCAAAATATGTTCTACAGAGCAAGATGATTGCTGTGAAACGATTGAATATTTGCAACCAGATTGCGGATCTACTGAGGAATGCTCTATCGGAAACATTCAATTAGATTATGAATGTCTAGATCAACAGCATTTTCTAGCAATAGTAAACTTTGATTACATAGGTGTAGCTGAAGATTCAGTTGAGATTTACAATCTTGAAGGTGAACTCATCGGTCTTTTTGATGCAAGCCAGCAACCTATAATGTTTGAGCAAGATGTTACCTCATCTTCTAATTTTCCATTCGGTGTATTGATAAATAGTGTTACGGATTCGGAGTGTGCTAATGAATCACTCATTCAAAGTATAGAATGTGATTTTGAGGAATGCGAAGTTACTTTTATTGAAACGAATACTCCAGATTGTAATACTGATGGAACCTACAATGTTGAAGTATTTTACGGCTTAGAGAGCAATGTTGGACAAATTTTAATTGTATCCGTTAATGGCATAGTACATGACAGTATCGCTGTTGGTACTAGCAATTCATTCTTATTGGAAAGTGTAAATCCTCAACCTGGTACGGATACCGAAATATTGACTATCTGCGTAGATGGCTACCCAAACTGTTGCAGTACCATAGAATTCCTACAACCAACTTGCGGGCCTACTAATTGCAACATATCTAACCTTGGTGTGGAGTATGAATGTATTGGTGAAGATGGACAATTTGAAGTGTACCTGTTTTTCGACCATGAGAATACATCAGGAGAAGTAGAAGTATTTGGTAACGGAACAATTTATGGTAATTATGATGTTAATGCGCAACCGATACAGTTAGGCCCATTCAACAACAACAGCACTGGAAGTTTAGAATTCATTGTAAAAGATGTAGAGTTAGGTTTAGACTGTGCTGCTGAAATACTTTTAGATAGTATTAATTGTGAAACAGATACTACTCCATGTTTAGTTGAATTCATAGAGGTCGATTCATTCTTTTGTAACGCGAATGGTACCTACAATATAATTGCTAACTATGAAATTAGCGGCGAAAATAATAACCTAATTGAAGTATATGTCAATGATCAACTTATAGATGTATTTGGTAATTTCGGATCTGTATTAGTTGCAGATATTACGCCACGGTTTAATTCGGATTTTGATATTATCAAAATATGCTTGAACGACAACCCTGATTGTTGTAAGACAATTGAATACTTACAACCAGATTGTAGCACGCAAGAATGCGAACTGATTGCACTTGATTTAACGTATGAGTGCGATGGAGATTCTACCTATTATGCAAATGTAGATTACGCACACAGTAATACTAGTGGAACAGTAAATATCTTTATAGATGGCAATTCAGTTGGATTCTTTAACGTGTCTGATAAGCCACACTTAATAGGACCACTAGTCAGCACTGTAGCATATCAATTAGAAGTGAAAGATGCTCAACAAACATTCTGTGCAAGTGAAACCGTATTTCAGTATGATGAATGTATTGAGGACTCAAACCCCTGTTCAATAGCGTTTATAGAAGTCGACTCTGCAAGCTGCAATAATGATGGAACCTTTAATATGACTGCTTTTTATGATTTTGCTAATGCAAATAACAACTTTATAGATGTTCTTTTAAATGGTATTTTGTTCGATACTTATGTCTTAGGAAATTCAGTAAACATTGAAAATATTCCCTTAAGTCTTTCGAATGAAGTGAAAACATTAACCATATGTCTTAATGACAATCCTGACTGCTGCGAGACGATTAATTATTTACAACCTGATTGTGAAATAACTCAGGACAGTTGTAGTTTGGATATCTCAGAAGTAAGTTTTGCTTGTGATAATGGTGAATTATTTATCGAAGTAGCTGTAAATAATTCCAGCATGAATAATTACTTAGTTTATATAAACGGAGTGCAATCGGGTTCTGGACTATTTTCAGATCAGACTACTCAAGTAGGTCCTGTGGAGCAAAACAGTGATGGATACTATGTAATTAAAGTTACCGATGCTACAGATGAATCTTGCTTTGATGAATTTGAATTATTGCAAGCTTTCTGTACCGAAGATTGCTTTATTAGCAATCTAGTTGTAGAGTCTTTATGTGAGGATGATGACTTGGTTTTCTTTGAAATCACGTTTGACGCAGACAATACGGGAGGAGAGGTTTTCATTAAAGGAAATGGAACTGATTATGGTTCTTTCGGTGTACAAACCTTTCCGATCGTTCTAGGCCCATTTGATCCAGCAAGCAATGCGGATTGGGAGTTTATAGTTACTGCATTGGATGACGAAAATTGTCAGGCCGTTTTCGAGATGGGAACTGTAGAATGCAGTGATACCACTGCCGATATACCATGTATAATAGAAGCGTTCGAAGTATACAACCTAGAATGCATTGGAGACAATGAATATTCTATGTCTGTTGATTTCGAGGTGGAGGCAGAGGTCAATGTACCATTTACTTTCTATGTAAACGGAATGCTACAGAATAGCACTGCTGTTAACTCATTGCCACTAAACGTATTCGGAGTTATACCTAGCGACAGTAGCAACTTTGATGTAATTACGATTTGCCTAGACGGACTGACAGAAGAGTGTTGTATCGATTTTGAGTATGAGCAACCTGCATGCTTAACCAACTCAGTAGATCAGACTTTGATAGCTGATGTAGTAATAAGTCCAAATCCGACAACTGACTTTATCAATATCAATGATATACCAAAAGAAATCGCACAGGTATTTGTAATAGATAATCTTGGAAGAGTTATAGAACAAAGATCCTCACAAAGTCAGTTAAGATTAGATGTAGCGAACTACCAGTCTGGTATTTATATGATTCAGTTTACGACAGCAGATAATAAAATCATGAGTAAACGATTTGTAAAAATGTAGGAATTCTAAATCTACTTAGTGAATGTAAAAAAAGAGCATACTCTACAATTAGAGTATGCTCTTTTTCTATGATAGTACTTTTGCGTCAGGGATAGTAAGGGCTCACATTCTTCATGTGAGGTGCGTAGCACGGGAACGACAGTGTACCCCTGCATAGCCCGCTCGGACGCCCAAAACATCCTACTCCTCTATCACCAACTTCTGAGTAATAAATTCTTGTCCATTGGTAAGATTTACAAAATATAATCCTTGGCTCAAATCTAGTAAGTCTAAATCAACCTGGTTATGCCCATTTTGCACAGCTACTTTTGTCTGAAAATGAACAGCTCCTAAAATGTCCGTGATCGATAACTGCAAATCTAAATCTTCTAAAGAGTTAATATTCAGCTGCACAAAATTGGTCGCTGGATTAGGGGCGATCGTCCATTGTAAGTGTGTATTTAAAAACTCATCTCGAGTATTCACAGTACAATCTTCTGCTGACGCGACGTCTATAAAATAGGATTCGTTTTCGTTGCCCAAGTCATCCGGATACGTAATCACTGTTCCATTTGGAAAAATAAAGTTGTATACTCGTATCTTCAAAACAAGGTTGTAGGTCTGCGGAACCACTGCAGCATCAGTCGTACCTGACACCACAAAGCAAGCAACAGAGTCAGGCAGAAAAACGCAATTTGGAGGATTACATGCATAGTCAAGGCCCGCAGGAAGATTCTCAATGGCTCCCATCTGATCGATTGCAATAGAGTCAATAGAGAAATCGGTACCGTTATAATTGATAGACTGCGGTACTAAGGTCGTCAGTACTTGCTCATAAAAACTTCCTACGCAAGTGGAGTCCAAGCCACCCGTCATATCATCAAAATTATAAGGCTCTGGTAAGATAATAGATGTATCCGCAGTAATGGCGAATGGCACACAGGCTGGCTGCTGCGCATATAAACCGCTTGATAGCAAAAGTGCGAAAATAAGAATAGTGAAATTTTTGTGCATGATAATCGTATTTTTGATTTATATTAGTTCTTGACTTGATATCAATTACAAAGTAACAATATTGAAATGGTTTAACATAGTCTATGTCAAACATAATTCGGATAGTACTGCTTTTATCGTTTCTATGGCTAGCTGATGTTACCATTATAGCCCAAGAAATCACTTTGAGTGGTGCCATATTAGAGGCTGGTTCTCAAGATGCTTTAATAGGCGCTACAGTGAAATCTAGCAAATCTGCCACTACCTCTAATCTTGAAGGCACCTTCACCTTGACTGCTGTAAGCCTTGGTGATACCATCGATATCTCCTATGTAGGTTATGTGTCCCAGTCCGTGGCCATCTCAGCTTCTATCTATAAGACACAGCAAATAGCAATATCTCTTACTCGCTCTGAAAATATCTTACAAACTGCCACCATCACCAGTGGAAAATACGAGAAAGCGCTGGGAGAGATCACGGTTTCTATGGAAATATTAAAGCCAACCTTATTGGAGGATGTCAATGCCACTTCTCTTGATCAAGTATTGGAAAAAGTACCTGGCGTAACGATCATTGACGGGCAACCAAACATACGCGGTGGGTCTGGATTTTCGTATGGTGCAGGTAGTCGTGTACTGTTGCTGATAGATGATATCCCTGCGCTACAGTCGGATGCGGGATTCCCAAACTGGGATGATATCCCTATAGAACTCACTAACCAGATAGAGGTATTGAAAGGGGCTTCCTCTGCCCTCTTTGGCTCCAGTGCCATGAACGGGATTATCAATTTGCGCACGGATTTTGCGAAAGAAAAAAGAGAAACTAAGGTGGCAACTTTTGTGACGCTTTACGATAATCCACAAGATGGGAGCAAAAAATGGTGGGGCAACGAGGCCGATACATTGCCTCTTGATCTCGGTGCCTACATTACACACAAACAAAAGTATGGCAAACTAGATGTTGTGAGCAGCGTCTATCTACGGAGGCATATGAAGTGGAATAAAAACAGCTACGATATCTATGGAAGAGCCGCATTGGGGCTGCGTTATCGTTTAAGTAAGTACTGGACCATTGGCTTGAATTCGAACTTTAGAGAAGGTAAGAATAGTAATTTCTTTTACTGGACTGGCGCGGATAGCTTGGCGTTAACGGGTAGCGCTAGCACTTTTTCTATTTCTAATTCTACTAGGTTTCTGATAGATCCATTTGTGCAATACGTTGATGATAAAGGAAATAAACATAAATTTCTCAGCCGATACTATAATGTAAAAAACAGCGTACAGAATAATCAGTCCAACTTTTCTTCCCTGCTATATGGAGAATATCAATATCAAAAAAGATTTGTAGCAGCCGACCTAGTGCTCACAGGTGGGCTGGTGGCAACTTATACGAATGTGGAGGCGGAATTGTATAGTAGTAGTAAATTTACCTCCAATAACCTGGCGATTTATGCTCAGGCGGATAAGCAGTTTTTTGACAAACTGAATATTTCTCTTGGCTTACGATATGAGCGCAATCAAATCGTAGCGCCAGACTCTATACCCATAAATAATGTGCAGATGCTGGCAGGGAAAGATAAAGAGGCTAGGCCCGTTTTTCGATTGGGCGCAAATTACCAACTAGCAGAATACACTTATCTAAGAGCTAGCTATGGGCAGGGTTATCGTTTTCCAACTATTGCCGAAAAGTATATTTCTACTCAAGTTGGCTTTCAAATATCTCCCAATTTGGACTTGCGATCTGAAAGTGGATGGTCTGCGGAAGTTGGTATTAAACAAGGATTCAAAATAAAAGAATTCAATGGCTTGATCGATCTGGCAGTCTTCCAGACAGACTATCAAGACATGATGGAATTTACTTTTAGCGAAATTTTCGCGATTGGTTTTCAATCGCAAAATATTGGCAATACTAAGATACAAGGGATAGATTTTAATGTCGCTGGTAATGGGAAGGTCGGTGCTAAATTTCCTATTAACGCACTTATAGGTTACACATTTATAGATCCGAAGTTTAAAGATTTTGGCGAGCAAGAAATGAACAGTTCGAGCTCCACTAAAAATATCTTAAAATATCGTTATCAGCATACAGGCAAACTGGACATTGCTACGGATTATCCAAAATTCAATTTAGGTATAGCTGGATTTTATTATACGAATATGGATGCTGTAGATCGTCTATTTGAGTTTTTTATTCCTGGATTGAAGGAATACCGCGAAGCGAATAATCAGCCCTTCTCTATCTGGAATGTACGACTTAGTTATGCCCTCACTACTAAACTAAAAGCCAGTCTGCATGCCAATAATATTGGAAATCAGGAGTATACTTTACGTCCAGCATTAATAGAACCACCGCGAAATTTCACGCTGAGAATAGATATAATGCTATAATTTTAACATTTTACGGTTATAGCTTTAAATATTCTTAACTGTTCTTTCGTTTATATTTACGTTTATATAGGTGTAAACAGTTATCTATCATGGTTATTTTTAATCTTTATGATGAAAAATACGATATAATAAAGCATTATTAAACTCCAAGCTATAAATAGATACTTTAACCTAATACACTAAACTACTTGATTATGAAAAAGATATTAATTGCACTGGTAGCTATATTTAGCATTGCCTTCATCAAACATTCAGAAGCTTCTACTGGGCTGATGATGATCAAAGAGACTGCCTCTTACTTCACTATTAATAAGATTATTAAGATTCTTGAAATACCAAGCTGCGGGGTAAAAGGCTGTGAATATCCTGGTAAGCACGATGATAAGCATGAAAATCAGAAATTTCCTAGACCTTTCTTATGGGATGGCGATGCAGAAAGATACCGTGAGGCCTCAAAAGATGAGACGGCTGCCATCAATGGCAATGGTAAAACAGAGGTAGATTTCCCTATTACTGACGATGAAGAGGACGTTGTAGATTCTGAGGAAGAATACTTTGATGACGAAGTATTCGAGGAGGACGAGGAGACTAAAGATGAAGAAATCGAAGAAACTATTGATGAGGAAGAAGAGGTGTTTGAAGAAGAGGAAGAGCCAACGGAGCAAGATGAAATGGATGATTTCTTCAAGGATGAGTATGGCGAAGACGAAGAAGAAGAAACACCAACTCCTGAAAAAGACAAAACAGATAAGCCTAAAACGAAGGCTAAAACTAAATCTAAAACAGCACCGAAAGAAGACGAACGAAGTAAGGGAGCGGAAGCGGAAAATGACGAGGATGATTACTTTGATGAGGAAGAAAAAGTAGAAGTACCTACGCAAGATGAGGATTTAGATGATCTTGATATTTCGGATTGGGGGATCAAACTCAAAGAAAAGCTAGATAAAGAAATAGAGAAAGTAGAAAAGGAAGTAGATAAGGAAATAGAGAAGATTCAAAAGAAAAGGGAGCGTAGAAGTAAGCGCAATACACCGACCAAGAATAAAGATTTATAGTTTCGTTTTAGGATAGTTCTGATCCATTTTATTGGAGGTATCCTACACATAATACTAAAGTAAGGAAGTGGGTAGACAGCAATTGTTGTTTACCCATTTTCTTTGGGGTAGAGACTAGATTGGGGGTTTTGCAGACGATGGAGAAGTGGGCGTAGAAAACAATTCTAAAGCAAGAACAGCTATGTCTGCTATGTAACCTATTGTGACCTATGTGTTTCCACGAACTTAGGGCGGTCTTTTTCACCACATACAAAGACATAGAAAAGGCATAGAAGACATAGCAATTCTAAAGTAAGAACAGCTATGTCTGCTATGTAACCAATTGTGAACTATGTGTTTCCACGAACTTAGGGCGGTCTTTTTCACCACATACAAAAACATAGAAAAGGCATAGAAAACATAGCCGTTTTCCATGCCGTCTATACGAGAGCACAGCTATGTCTGCTATGTTCTCCTATTGTGCCCTATGTGTTTCCCCGAACTTAGAGTAGCCCTTTTTTCACCACATACAAAAACATAGTGAAGGCATAGAAGACATAGCAATTCTAAAGTAAGAACAGCTATGTCTGCTATGTAACCTATTGTGAACTATGTGTTTCAACCGAACCTAGAGTAGCCCTTTTTTCACCACATACAAAAACATAGTAAAGGCATAGAAGACATAGCAATTCTAAAGTAAAAACAGCTATGTCTGCTATGTAACCTATTGTGAAATATGTGTTTCCCCGAACTTAGGGCGGTCTTTTTCACCACATACAAAAACACAGCGAAGGCATAGAAGACATAGCAATTCTAAAGTAAGATTTGGGGCCATGCCGTTCCTATAGAGACGTTGCAGTGCAACGTCTCTAAAGGACGGCACCAGGCTATTCATTACGATGCGCCGAAGAGGAGCGCATCTCCATTGCTATCCTTTGTCCTTGCGCTCTCCGAGCGACGGGCTTAAGCTTACGCTACGCCGAACAGTTGGATGTTGAAGAATACTATAAAATAGGCTCCGCATCCATAAACAGTCTTTCCCAAAAACGCTGATGCTGAGGGAAAGCTCCGTTGTATTTAATCCTATTATCTTCCGTTGGCCTAAACGGCAAAATATCCACCTGAATACCTGCTTTTGCACCCTTACAAAACAGGTACAGCTCCGCCATCTGCTCATCCGAAATAGGAATACAACCAACCGTCTGACAGCCACCATGAATATAGATATCACTACCAGGTTGGGCTGGATCGGCTATCTCTAGGTCTCTAGCATTAGGATAGTCAAGACCAAGCGATAAGTAAAATTTACTCTTTGGATTAAATACCACTACCTGATAGATCCCCTCAGGAATCTGCCTGTCCCCTTCTCTAATCTTAGGCCCCAGCCCTCCGCTGAAAGCACAAAATGGATACGCTCTAATCTGCGTCCAGTCGAATTCCTTTGAACGCAGGAACACTTCCAATACTTGCTCTGCTTTGAATGCTTGCAACTTGATCTCATATTCTCCAACAGTAGTGTTATGGGTGATTAAAAGTGAATCTACTACCGCTTGTTTGCAAAAGAAATTTTCACGTGTAAATGATTCTTGCTTAGGCATACAGGACACTACTAAAAATAATAATAAAAGGCAAACGGTTTTGCCCAGTACAAAACGGATCATAAATATTATTGAAGCAATTTACAAAATTTGTCAATTAGGTGAATTTTGATTTGTAAATTGGAAACTAATAAAAAAATCTATGAGGCGTAATTTTATAATCAGCTTTGTCGCATTTATTTTTCTCTCTGGATGCGCATTAACCAAGCGCACAGTTCAAACTAATCTTATGAAAATTGACTTTCAAGGGCACCGAGGATGCCGAGGTCTACTGCCTGAAAATACCATCCCTGCCTTTATTAAAGCGCTGGACTATGTGAGCACTTTGGAATGTGATATTGTTGTCTCAAAGGACAAACAGGTCATTGTATCCCATGATCCCTGGATAGAAGCGCATATCTGTAGCCATCCTAACGGCACAGCTCTAGACCCATCTGAAGATAAGACCATTAAGATAATGAACTTAAACTATGCCGAAATCAAGCAGTATGATTGTGGTCAGAGAGGTAATCCAAAGTTCCCTGAACAAGTTTCAGAGGCCGCACACAAGCCATCTTTAAAGGACATGGTAAAATCAGTAGATCAATACTGCAAAGCCAATGACATCAAGCTTCCTTGGTATGATGTAGAAATAAAAAGCCTCCCTAGCTGGTATGGAATTTTTACCCCGCATCCAGATGAGTATGTTGATTTAATTTTGGCGGAAATAAAGGAGCTAGGAATTAAAGATCGCGTTAACCTACAGTCTTTTGATATCAATATTTTAGAAGTAGTACACAAAAAAGATAAAGATATTGTGCTGGCATACTTGATTGATAATCTAGCTAGCTTTGATAAGAATATGGATAAATTGAGCTTTACACCAGACATTTATAGTCCCTACTATCGTTTTGTTACGAAGAAATTAGTGGATAAAGCGCACTCTAAAGATATGAAGGTTATTCCTTGGACGGTGAACGATGTAAAGGATATGCAAAAACTAATAGGAAGAGGAGTTGACGGAATCATTACGGATTATCCAAATCGAATCTCTTCCTTAGGATTGAATTGACCTGGTATCGTTGATAGTCTGATTAATATCTGGCTTTACCCACTTATAGGTATCAAGCGCATCATAGATAACACTATGGATTCTACCTCTATACTTATCTTTGAATAGTTTTCTATTTTCAATTGTAGGATATATTCGATTGGATAAAAAGATATAAATTAACTCCGTTTCTGGATCTACCCAGACGCATGTTCCAGTAAAACCAGAATGGCCATAGGTTGCTTTTGATGCCTTAGAACTACAAGACTCGGTATATTTTCCTCTGGGCTTATCAAATCCGTACCCTCGGCGACTATAGTAGGGAGGCGTTACAAACTTATTAATGGTTTCTTCTTTAAAGAAAGTATGGCCCCCATAGTGGCCTCCATTGAGTAGCATTTGGAATAAATAAGATAAGTCTTCTGCATTACTAAACAATCCAGCGTTGCCAGCTACTCCACCTTGGATGGCAGCAGACTCGTCGTGTACAAATCCGTGCACTACTTGCTTTCGCCATTTCTTGTCAAATTCCGTAGGCACAATATTCGAAATAGAAGTACTTTCTAGAGGCTTGTACGTACACCTTCTCAAGCCCAAGGTCTTGTAAAAATTATTATCGACGTAGGTGTCTAACTTTTGCTTACTATTTTGTTCCACAATCTGCTTCAGGATATTGAAGTTGACATCACTATATCTATACTTTGACTTCTTATAGGGCTTTAGCGCATAGACATTATCCCATAAAGTGGATATCTGATCTTTGTTGATGTAAAAATCTTTTGCAACAGACTCTGTATGTTTTGCCGTTTTATTATAACAGTAATAGTCATTGCAAGAATATAAGGTCGAGTCCTCTGTTGCCACAAAGTCAGCAATTGGCATATTTGGTTGAAGATTAGATCTATGCAAGAGCAGGTCTCTAATATATATATTCCGAAGTCTAGATCTTTTACTAATTTCGATAGAATTTTTAAGTCTATCCTTAAGATTTATCTTACCCTGCTCTGCTAACTTCATTGTACCTAAAGTCGTCGCAGCCACTTTGGTAATACTTGCGAGGTCGTATAAATTTTCCGTTTTTATTGCTTTTCGCTTATCATATGTTTGAAATCCAAATCCCTTAGAATAAATTATATTCCCAGCTTTGGCAACCAAAACTTGGCAACCAGGAATGGCCTCATCTCGCATGGCAGCGTTGACAATAGCATCTATACCTACAAGGTCAGTTGGATCTATTCCCACCTCACGAGGGTCGGCATACTTCATTCTTATTTTCGGAATACTGTAAGAAGAATTAGCAAAGATAAAGTCATTAATATTGGCAGTAATAGTAGCATTCGTTTTATAGCCACCGAATAAAATTTGCGCTACACCAGACTGTGTATACTGCGTATTGTCGAAAATTTGAATACTGTTTATTTCTTTTTTAAGCTTAGTTAGACTTAGAGGGTTCCCAAAGTTTATTACGATTGATTTAGAATTTTGCATATTATTTAATCTATCTACAAATTCCGTTTGTTGTGCGCTATCCAAATTACTAGCATCGTAGAGGTAAATATTTACATCCTTCGAATCATCAGTTAAGCTGCCAAGATCCATCACATTATGCACATGGTCAAATCTAGGGTGATATTCGAAGTTAGCAAACTTGCTAAAAGTTGCATTAAATAACTTTGCGTCAAATTTTCCGAGATTATGAATAACAAAATTACTATTTGAAATTTCTCTGATCGGCAAGAAAGATTTGAAGTTATTAGCTACCGCTATTGACTGCTCTTCTATAGATCTAATCAAGTAATCATACTCTTGATAGTGAGTCAAGAAATTAGCCATCTCAACATCTATCTGCCTTCCTCTTTTCTGTTGATTTATCCACTCTTTTGTTTTTAAAATTCTAGCTACTTTTTCATCCAGAATTTCATCTGTCAAAAAACCAATAGTGTATAAGCGATTAAGTTCATTAAAGGCTTTGCGTGCATCGTTTACTATAATCATATCTATTCCTGCGTGCAGAATATCTATCACTTCATTATCTTGAATTTCTGAAAAGAGCAATCCATCATATCCTATTTCCTCTACTAAGTGTTCTTTTAAAAAATCAAATGATTGATATTTAAAACTTTTATGCTGAAAGAACTTATGGTCTACCATTGTTCCAGATAGCCCCAGCTTTTGTAAAGATTTCAATTGCGTCAATTCGGATGTCTCTAAAGAAATGGAATCGGTTCTGGTGTCAATAAATTGGCTGATACTATTTGCTATGCTGAAAATCCCACTATTGCTGTGTCTTCCAAATTGAGCCCTTGCTTGTTGATTTAATTGATTTTCTTGCGTTACAAAATTATTTGCATCGAAGATAGATTCGTTATTGTGAAGACTAATATTGGGTCCTATCGCAAAATGAAAATTGAAAGCGTTGAGTTGCTCTTCAAAAAGTTGAAATACCTCTCCTACCAAACTATCACTTTGACAAGCCTCCATGCTCGCAAAACTTGGAAACTTAGGCGTATTGCTAAACTGGTTACATACACTTACATTTTCTCTGGTTCCATGCAAAAAAGTTTGCTTTCCAAAAGCTGTACAGTTATCTATGATACGAAGATATTGAATGACGTCAATGTCAGATAAAATTAGGCCTCCTACCAGATGCTCCTTGGCGAAAGTATAAATAGAGTCTTCATTAATTTGAGGACTCAATTTAGTATCAAGAATAAGCAGCTGGCCAATTTTCTCTTCTACCGACATATCAGCTACCAAGGATTGGATCTCATTAGACTCTATAGTCAGATAAGGAGAATTCTCCTCCTCTAAATTCTGCTTCACATCACACTGAAGTAACAATAACAGCAAAAGACACATGTATACAGAAAACTTAGTCAAATTAGCAATTTAAATATAAGAAGTATTTATATACGAAGATTTTTGGAGCATGTTTGTTATAATGCAATAAGACCTCCAAATCGCAACAGAATGGCTTTTATTTAAATAATTAACGTTTAGTGACTACTTATTAACACCTCAGCACCGAAGTATCTATTGTTTATGGCTGTACTCGGACAGAACACTAAAAAGATCAAACATGAAGGAACTAATCTAGGTCGTTACTAAAATTGCAAGTAAAGTAAAAGAAGGGAAAGAAATGATGCTCACAGGAAATGGCATCAAGAAAGGTGCGTTTTAGACAAGTATTACAAATACAGTGCTAATTTAGATGTATTTGCTTTGATTCCTATCCAATAATACGTCTTTCAGCTCCTTTAGAGCCGCATACTCATGAGGCATGATCTTCTTGAGTGTATCCTTGATTTCAACGTATCCACAGCCTTCAAGCTCAGGTATGGTGTTTTTGACTGCACTCTTGACCAATTTTAAGTCTTGCTTGATCACTGCCTTGATAGAAGGGATTTCATGCCAGTCCGCTTCTACAGCACAAACTTGCTGGACAGAACCATCTTTGTTTTGAATAGGATCGAGTTGAATTATACCATTTCTAAAATTGTTATCCGAAGGATACTTAAGCATAGCGCTAGGCACTTTGTATTTTGGCACTTTATTTTCCTCATCTAGATGAAGAAAAATCTCTAGTCCTTTCTTGTTAATTCTATAAATTATTACTCTTGCCTGATCAAAAACGCTCATCGTGGAGAACTTTATTTAAATTTAGAACTGCAATTTAACAAAATGGTTCTCTTTTTAGCCTTTCAATTAGATAAATAACGGTTATTATTCAATTAACCTTACTATAAACACGATTCAAGTTTGAGTAAGCTGACATGACACATATTCTAGAGCTGATAAGTTTTACGCTTTTTAGCCTTCTTTTTGACCTTCTTTTCCCCCTCTGGACTTGTACCTTCTTCACCTGTATATGGCAATGCTTGTATATCTATATCTTCAAATAGCTGATCAAAGCCTGGCATATTGTCAAAGTTCATACTTTGTAACTGTTGTTGCATCATCTGCATGAGCTGATCCATGGTCTGATCCATGTTCTCCATACCTGATCCACCAAATTGCTGAATCATCATCGTATCCATAAAAATTCCACCACCGCCTTGGTCTGAAAAACCGAAGTGTTGAAATATTTCTTCAAACTGTGCGAATGGATCCATTTGCTCTTGCTCTTGCGTAGGAGCATCCGTTTGAGCGATCAGAAACACTGAATTAAAAGCTAAGAAAGAAACAATAAGATATTTTTGCATGAGAAGTATTTATGCTTTTGTTAGTTTATCTATCAGGTAATAAAACGTTATACATATCAAAATAATTTCCTCTTCTACCGATAAATTGTCCTTTATCATATCAAATACTCGCTTATTAAATGGAGAATCAAAAGAAAGTGGATTTATTAGCCCTAATTCAGCATCTTTATATATGACCGTACTGTAGCTATCGTCTCCCCCGCTATTGATGCGACCAGCCAATCTTTTTTTCATATTGTAAAACTTGTAGTCTGCGGTGAGAAAACCTATTTGCTGATCATTGAGGTAGCATTGTATAGACTTTTCTGTTTGATGGTAAAACAATTTATGGTTGGCGGTAGACGCCATGGTCATTTTTACCAATTTTGCGCGATTGAAATTCTTGGCGGCAAATGCCATCATGGGTTCCGAATAGATAGAGACAAAGATCCCTTTTGCTTCATCTCCTTTATTTATTTTCTTTTCGCTGCAACCGAAGGACAATAAATCAGCATCCTTTTTACTCCATGGAATCAAACTCTCTGACAAAGCATATACCTCATTAGCCAACTTTTCTTTCTCTTGGCTAATTCTATTTTTACCAAAAATAAAGTAATCTAATATTTTGAAAGGGGAGAATGCCATCTATATTATTTCAATTTTTCCCAAATTATGCTTTATTAGGATAATTAAAAAAAAAAGACTGGAATTAATTCCAGTCTTTTTTAAGTATACTTGTTGATTATTATTTCTGCGGAAAATTAACCTAGATAAGATTTAAGTTGAACGCTGTTATATGACTTTCTCAGTCTTCTGATTGCGCGCTCTTTTATTTGTCTTACACGCTCTCTTGTCAGACCATACATCTCTCCTATTTCTTCTAAGGTTAGTGACTTATGATCTTTAAGCCCATAGTAAGAGCAGATTACATCTATTTCTCTTGGTGACAAAATTGCCAATCCATGGTCAACTTCTTCCTTTAAGGACTGCTCCATCAACTTCATATCAGGACTGCCTTCTTCTCCATGAGAGATCAAATCTAGCATAGTTGCATCTCCGTCTTCTCCACTCATAGGCGCATCTACAGATAAATGCCTGCTATTCCCTTTAATCATAGTGCCAATCTCTTTCGGAGTCAAATCCAAAAGTTCACCTAGCTCTTCATGCGAAGGATTTCTTTCATTCTTTTGTACGAAGTTTAAAAATGCCTCATTGACTTTATTATATGATCCCACTTTATTTAATGGAAGTCTCACAATACGAGAATATTCTACAATGGACTGAAGGATTGCTTGTCTGATCCACCACACGGCGTATGAGATAAATTTAAATCCTTTGGTTTCATCAAATCTAGTCGCGGCTTTCATCAAGCCAACATTTCCTTCATTGATCAGATCACTAAGGCTCAAACCCTGATTCTGGTATTGCTTAGCTACCGATACTACAAATCTTAAATTAGCCTCCGTCAAACGCTCTAGCGCTTGGGCATCTCCTGCTTTAATTCGACGTGCCATTTCGGCTTCCTCGTCTGCATTAAGCATAGATATTTTACCTATATCGTTTAGATATTTATCAAGAGCGAGACTTTCCCTTGAGGTAATTTTGTTTGTAATCTTCAACTGCCGCATATGTCACTGGATTTATGAGTATTATTTATTACTAATACGATTTTTTGTACACTTTAGTTTCTGCAAAAACCGCACCTGCTTGACATTTTCAAATATTTAATGTATATCAAGTCTATTGTCAATACAATGCCCATATAATAAAAGTTTCTTTTGATTGTTAAAATTTAAGTTAACTACCCTATAAATGGTACATTTTCAGGTTTATCGACCGCTTCCTAAGTAATAAGACACATTTGCTTTTTCGTTTCTCTCGATTGTATATCGCTTTCTCCAAAAGGACAATATTCGCAGTGCAATCAAAAAAAAGAGCGAACCTAAATGAATAGATTCGCTCTTCTTTAATATTTATGTAAGCTAATAGCTTAGTTATCTGAACCATCTTTAGACATTAAAGCCTTTCTAGAAAGTCTGTATTTACCAGATTTTGGATCTATGCCTACAAGCTTTACTTTTACATCGTCTCCTTCTTTGAATACGTCAGCAACGTTTTCAACTCTAGAATGAGAGATTTCAGAAACGTGAAGTAATCCACTTTGTCCCATAAAGTCAACGAATACACCGTACGTCTGTACTGAAGCTACTTTAGCATCATATACGTCCCCTACTTCTGGAGAATAAGTTATCTTCTTGATGGTAGCCAATGCTGCATCAATATCATCCTTATTACTACTTGAGATTGTAATAACACCTTCATCACCTACTTCTTCAATATTGATGATTGTATTCGTTTCACGCTGCATCTCTTGTATTACCTTTCCTCCAGGTCCGATCACTGCACCGATAAACTTTTTCAATATTTTCAACTCCACCATTCTTGGTGCGTGTGGTTTATAGTCATCAGCAGGTTTCTCAATAGTCTTATTCATCTCATCCAAGATATGAAGTCTACCTACCTTTGCCTGATCCAAAGCATTCTGTAAGATATCATATGGAAGGCCATCTACTTTAATGTCCATCTGACAAGCAACGATACCATTTCTAGTTCCTGTTACTTTAAAATCCATATCACCTACTGCATCCTCATCTCCAAGGATATCAGATAAAATTGCATTTCTAGTACCGTCTGATACCATACCCATTGCTATACCAGATACGCCTCCTCTGATCGGAACTCCACCGTCCATAAGTGCTAATGAACCAGCACAAACTGTAGCCATGGAAGATGAACCGTTTGATTCGAGTATGTCAGAAACTAACCTTACCGTATAAGGATATTCCTCTGGCATTACTTTTTTGATTGATCGACCAGCAAGATTAGCGTGACCTATTTCTCTTCTACCAGGCCCTCTATTCATCCTCGCTTCACCTACAGACAATGCTGGGAAATTATAGTGTAGAATAAAACTTTCGTAGTGATTATCCAGTGCAGTGTCTATAAGCATCTGATCCGTCTTGGTACCCAATGTCATAGAAGTCAAGGCCTGTGTTTCGCCTCTTGTAAATATTGCCGATCCATGCGCAGAAGGAAGGTAACTAATTTCTGTCCAGATATTCCTCACCTCATCAAGCTTACGACCATCCAAACGGATATTCTCCGCCATTACCATTTCACGGATAACTTCTTTCTGCAGCTTATTATAGTAATTCTTATAGAAATGCATATTTTCCTCTAGGTACGCTTCATCCATTTCCTCGGCAAGCTTATCCTTCATCTCGTCCTTAATGGCACCGAATTTATCCTTTCTAGAAAATTTATCCAGTGCTCCTTTACATACTGCATATATTTTATCATGCGCATACGCTCTTACCCATGCTTTTGCTTCTTCATTTTCTGGAGCAGCCTCTATAACTCGCTTGACTGTCGCTTTCTCTCCAACCTTCTGCGCTAGGTCCAATTGTGCTTGACATTGTACTTTTATCGCTTCATGACCGTACTTGATTGCTTCTATTAAGTCCGCCTCAGAAACTTCATCCATTTCCCCCTCTACCATCATGACATTATCCATCGTAGCGGCCAAAATGATATCTAGATCTGAATCCACCATCTCTGATCGCTTAGGATTGATTTTAAACTCTCCGTTGATTCTAGCTATTCTTACTTCAGATATAGGGCCTGCAAATTGTATATTCGAAACAGATATCGCTGCTGATGCCGCCAAAGCAGCTAATGCATCAGGCATATCATCAAGGTCCGCAGAGATCAAGTTGATCACAATTTGTGTTTCATTCATATATCCATCTGGAAATAGAGGTCTTAATGCTCTATCTACCAATCTTGATGTTAATATTTCGTGTTCATTTAGACGTGCCTCTCTTCTGAAGAAGTTTCCAGGAATTTTACCCGCAGCAGCAAATTTCTCTTGATAATCTACAGATAAAGGAAAAAAGGACTGTCCTGGTTTAGGTTCGTAAGAACTTACTACGGAGGCAAACACCATAGTGTCACCCATTTTTACGACAACAGCTCCATGAGCCTGCTCCGCTAACTTACCTGTTTCGATGATAATCTCTCTTCCATCAGGTAGATTAAAAGAGGTAGTTGTTGCAATCTTCTGACCCATAGGTTTTGGATTTATTTTTCGTTAGTAATATGGTTCGCACCTATATGAATGGACATTTCCAAACTAAGGATTTTAATAATTTTGTGGTCTTGACATACTTGTCTATACCTGAGCCGCGACATGTAGTCACGCTAAAAACAATGGGTATCTCTCACCGATACACAAATAGACTTATGAATGTGTAAACGAAAAGTATAAACCTTGCTTACAAATAAGGCCTTAACCCTATGGATTACTTTCTGATTCCTAATTTTTCAATCAAGTCTCTGTAAAGTGTAATGTCCTTCTTAGCTAAATATTGAAGAAGTCTTTTACGCTTCCCAACCATAGTCAACAGAGCTCTTTTACAAGAAAAATCTTTGTGATTGATTCTTAAGTGATCTGATAAAGCTTTGATACGGTGAGTCAATACAGCAACTTGCCCTTCGATGGACCCTGTATTTTTTTCACTTCCTCCGTACTCTTTGAAGATTGATTCTCTCTTTTCTTTTGATAGATAAACTGCCATTATTTTTTTAATTTAACCGTTAGTGAACACTGAGATCAGTTACAGCGAGCGCAAATATATAGCTATTTTCGCTAATTCTCAATTATTTATTTTTATCTTCTCTCCATCTACTACAAAGCGTCTTTTATCCATTTGGTCTTCGCTTCATTCCAGAGGGCATCCATTTCCTCTAAAGTCATCTCTTCCAGGGACTTATTAGCATTTTCCTCAATATATTCAAAGCGGTTTTTAAATTTTGTATTGGTCTTAGCTAGCGCAGTTTCAGGGTCTATTTTCGCAAATCGGGCATAGTTTACCAGTGAAAAAAGGATATCTCCAAATTCCTCCTCCTTTCTCTCCTGAGATTCTGCATCCCTAATCGTCTCGTGCATCTCTTCTACCTCTTCCTTCACTTTCTCCCAAACTTGATCAATATTCTCCCACTCAAAGCCCACCTGAGCTGTCTTATCCTGCATTCGATAAGCCTTCACTAGCGCAGGCAACGCATTAGGTACACCCGACAATACCGACTTCTTCCCTTCCAACTTTTTGAGCTGCTCCCAATTACGTTTGACTTCTTCGGCATTCGCTACTTTGGTGTCACCATATATATGTGGATGCCGATGAATCAGTTTCTCGCAACAAAAATTAATGCTATCCGCAATATCGAAGAGAGATTGCTCTTCGGCAATCTTCGCATAAAAAATCAGATGCAACATAATATCGCCTATCTCCCCTTTCATCTCCTCGTAATCTTTAGCCAGTATCGCATCCGTCAGCTCGTAGGTTTCTTCAATGGTTAGATTCCGTAGACTCTCAAAAGTCTGCTTCTTGTCCCAGGGACATTTTTCACGCAGCTCATCCATGATATCCAGTAGTCGCCCAAAAGCTTTTAATTTTGTATCTTTGTTATTCATTATTCTATAGATTTCTACTACAAAAGTAAACTGAATTCTGCTGAATATCGTTATATTATCAAAGCACTTTTAATTATGGAGTTTCTATACGTATCTATCATCATTTTTGCTGTCTTCGCTATTTCTTTTGTCCTCATCAATCTCCGAGGTATCGTCAAAGGCGAAGATTTCCGCGGCACTTGTGCGACGAACAATCCCATGATCAAGAATAAATTCGGCGACTGCAATGTCTGCGGGAAAACCGCCGATGAAGTCTGCAAGATGCCAGACAAGGATAAGCCGAGTATGGCGTAAATAATGCTGAATTATGAATGTTGAATTATGAACTCTTGTGCGTCCCTAGTATAGGTTGACCGTTTGATTAAACATTCAAAATGAAATCAAACACCAGGCACGCAAAGCCGCATTGATCTTTGCACAGTTAATCATTAATATTTAATAATTTTTTTTCGGGAGTGTCCCCATCCTCCGCTGAAAAAGCTACGGCTAGGGCCGGGCTATGCAGGACTCCGTGTTCACTGCGGCCCTACGGGCATCCCGCTACCGCGTGATTCCTTCCTATCCCTCACTCAAGATCTTTGCCATTATAGTTAAGCATCTAAACTGATAAATGTTGATTGATTCCTTTTTGCCTGAATCCTGTAATAACTCGTTCTTAGATACGTATATCTTATAGCTGCTGAAATCAACGACGAACCAAGTAAACGCTGAAAGTCTGAATGCAGGCACTTAATTTATCCACACAATTATTGCGACTAAATTATTTTATCAAAAGATGGTGATTTTGAAATAGTATTGAATAGTTAATTGCCAATTGTTTTTATTAGTTTCTGTGAGTAAGTCGCCTCTTCGGTTTCTATCAATAAGTAGTATATGCCCGCTGAAAAATGCGATAAATCGATTTCAAAATCTTGAAGATTACTAAGATTTAACTGTTTGGAAAAGATGCTCGCACCTCTAAAGTCAAGAACCTTTAACTCTCCTATTTCATCCTCTGAAAAGTTTTCATTGATGTAAAACCGATCATTACTAGGGTTTGGGTATACAGCAATTGGTTTATGATTGGAACTGCTTGAGGTGTTTCCAATGACACCACCCAACAAATAGAAATCATCTAGCATCCAGCCATCTTGATTTGTATCTGTAGAATCTGAATACATAGTAAACCGAATAAGTATAGTCGGGTCTATAGGAGGCTGCTCCCCTATGGATGTCCCCCAGCAGATAGCCATCCACGCCCAATCCTTGACACCAGTAATTCCTGCCTGACCATTGGATAGTGTATCCCAAGTATAGCCACCTACTACCTCTGGCCTGTAGGTTGAGTCTGTGAAAATATTTGACCAAGTAGAACCGGTGTCATAAGAAACTTCTATTATTCCACCATCGACACTTTTTTCTAAGTCTGTTTTATGAAACCATTCCAACTGGATGTAAGGGAAGCCAAACATAATTTTTTCATTTACTTCTACTATAAATGAAGCGCTGCTATTTATCGGGTAAGTTCCAATAGTATCCGTAACTATAACGTTTGGTTCACTACTTGCAAGATCAAAAACGGATTTTTGTGGTGGTCCAATTTGCCACAGCGAATCTGATGGGCTGTCTCCAATCTCAATATTCAGATTAAAATTTTCTTCAAAATTATTGGATGAGAATTGACAGAGGACAGTAAGAGAAGAAAAAAGTGAAACTACGAGGAATACATTTTTCATGATGTTGGTCTTATCTTTGTTTTGAATTAAAATGGTGTTTTCTGAGTTGTTAAGCTAATTCTTTAATATTATTTTATATCGTTAAACCCTTGAAAAGTCTTTTTCTTAGCAAAATAAATAGAGTTGGCAGGGAGTAATAGAAAGTCTATGAAATCAATACTATCGATACCCTTTTTTAATATTAAGGGATCTCGTCTATTAGATATTTCACCAATAAGGGTGATTTTTGGAGATGATTTGTCTTCAGATCATTATCGGCATTTTATCTAATAAATCACGTCAAATTGGAGCTTGAATTGCCCATTACCGTGGGTTGTCACCCACGGCGCACCAAAATATTTAACTCCCGAAAATCGGGACGGGTTGTTCTGCGGTCAGCTTCTCGTACTTCTGAATATGCCTATAATCAGAATCACTAATTCTTACTTAGTCAGGTTGTTGCGACTCACCGGAGGTGACTAAGCACGACAAGGCGGAGCCGCGTAGAGCTTAGAGATCGCAGCGGCATTCCGACTCTTTCTTGTCGGGATATAGCGGAGAGCTCGACCTCGCTGCAAGCTGAGGGAAGCCCCAAATAATTACAAACAAAATAATAAATAGATATATTACTGGTAATCAACATGTTACTAAAAATACGTCAGAGAGACAATATTATTGGCATAGTACTTGCAATCTTGTAAGTAAGTTTTGGTTAAAAAATTGTAAGATTCGTAAAGCCTGTATTGAAAGATATGGGCTTTTTTTATTGGAGGACGATCTTAGCCTGATAGGTAGTCATGGAGTCCGTGATATTCACGATGTAAAGACCAGGAATATAATCATTGAGTTTTAGGAAGAGTTGATTGGCAGCACTAGCACCTGTCTGGAATCCAGTAAGCCGTCCATGCATATCGTATAGAGCGATCGTACTCGTTTCCGATTGGAGCGTTTCTGGTAGCTGAATATAAATCAAGCCTAAACTTGGATTCGGAAATACCTTGAGTTCTCGTGCTTGAAATGAAGCTATAGCCGTCGTCCCTTCAATTTCATAACTTCTCTCTATACGGCAATCATTGGCATCTGTGATAATGGCCGTATATACACCAGCTGCCAAATTATTAATCAGGCTACCAAATTCGCCATTGCTCCACTCCACATCGTAAGGTGGAACTCCACCTACTATATTGAGTAAGATGCTACCTTCCGATTCATTTAAGGTAGTATTATTTTGCTCCTCAAAAACATCTAGTGGGTCGGGCTCCGCAATAGTATACTTGCTAATCAACTGGCAGTCCATAGCATCCGTGATGGTAACCGTATACTCGCTAGCAGATAAGCCTACTAGTGAACTAGCGCTAAATCCGTTGTCCCACCCAAAAGATAAGGGTGGAAAATCAGCGGTAACCACCAAACTTATAGTCCCATCGCTGCCGCCAAAACAGGATACGTCCTGCAGAGTAGGATTGATATCTATTTGTACATCATTGGACAAGAGGTAGGACTCGATGTGCATACAGGCCAACTCATCGGTGATAGAAACCGTGTATGTACCAGGAGATAGGCCACTAATATTGGGCCCAATAAAACCATTGCTCCATGTGTACTGGTATGATGGTACGCCTCCTGAAACGGTCAGCGAAATAGCACCCAAATTAGAGCTCGTACACGATGGCAATTCAATGTCGGCATCCACAAGTATGGGAGACGGATTGGTCAAAGTGTAGCTAGCGGTGTACTCGCATAAAGCTTCATCTGAAATAGTAACAAAATAAGTATTCGCTACCAGTCCTGGGTTATTTTCATCAGTGTTGCCATTGGACCAATTATATATATAATTGCCTGTCCCTCCAGTTGGGGTCAAGTTGATAGCGCCTGTAGCCGTATCAGTACAATTAATTTCTTGAATATCTACAGTAGTAGAGATCATAGGAATCGCCGTAATATTGACTGCATCAGTACTAGATTCTCCTGCACTATTGGTAAGGGTAACTGAATAAGTGCTGGACTGCTGAACTATAATCGTCCTTACAGCTAAAGTAGAAGCATCGTTCCAAAGGTAAGTACAAGTAGCACAGTTAGCGTCTGATGCGTCCAAGGTAATTTCTGTACCCACGCATATTTCGACATTCCCTCCAAGACTGACTGTCGGTGACTCTTCTGTATTGGAGCGCATCAACCAACCATCTTGCAGTCCAAGATTGGCTGTAAGCTGGCCATCAGCAGAATATGAATATCCTGCTAGCCAAACTGATCCATCGGGTGAAATAGTGGTCGCATTGATCGCGTCATTTTTGGAACCGCCAAGATTTGTCTTCCACTCTAAATTACCGCTGGCGGATAGTTTTCCTAGCCAGGCATCTTGTCCCCCTAATGGAGAATTGATATCTCCATTGGTGGAAAAGCTCGTCCCTGAGAGAAGAAAACCATCTCCTTCAAAAGGCTGTATATCTGTGCATTTATCCGTAGCGGATCCACCAATAAATTTCTGCCAAACTTGATTACCGAGGGCACTAATTTTAAGTACCCAAATATCACCGTTTCCTTTATGACCAGGGAGCGCGGAATAAGTGGTAGCAGCAATAATATATGCATTGTCCGAAGTAGCAGCAAGGCTATTTAACTGATCTGTTTTGGTCCCGCCATAGTTGCGTGACCAAACATGATTGCCGTTGGCATTGATCTTGGTCACCCACAAGTCATCCGCTCCAAAAGAATCTGGACTTTGCAGATCCCGAGAATTAGAAGTACCACCTAATAGAAAAGAGCCATCTGTATTACGCACAACTTTGGAGTAGCTGTCCATAAGTGAGCCTCCAAACTTTTTATCCCATACAATGCCACCGTTGTTATTGATCCGTACTGCCCAACCGTTCGTTGCCCGCTCAGTGTACCCAATGACATAAGAGCTAGTAGTCCCGACAGCCAGGCACTCTCCATTGGGCATGGCTACGATGTCCTTGAAAGTATCAAATCCTAATCCGCCATAAGTGCGCGTCCACAAAACGTTTCCTGAGGGGTCTAATTTGGCAATTAATCCGTCGGTGGCCTTTGAGGCTCCTTCTGCTAATCCATCACCTAAGAACCCTTGCCCTACAAGCATAAAATTGCCGTCACTAAGCATAGTGGCAGCATTTGCTTTTTCGAATCCAGCACTTCCAATATTCTTGCTCCACACAAAAGTGCCGTCATTACTATATCGGATAATCCAGAGGTCTGCTTGACTGTTTGCGTTTTGAGCACTGTATCCAATGGTGAGACATCCCTCTGACGGGATATCCACAACGTCAACGATAATATTTTTTTGAGCGTTTCCCAGATTTTGGGACCATGAGATTGGAATTTGAGCTTGTATCTGTGCATATGAAAACCAGCTGCATGCTAGCGCTAAGCTCAGGCGCAAAATATCGATCATGGAGATGTAACGGATATGTGTCAAGTATGTATTGATTATAAATATTTGTGCAAATACCTTTGAAGGGTTCACCTTTTAAGCTTGAAAATTTAACTACACTTTAGGTATAATTCCTCAATCTCTGCGTAAAACAAAAATATAGCGATAGCTGAGGCTAACGCTTTTCTTTTTGCGTTGACCTTGAAAAATTACATCTTATATCTAATGCAAACTATTCAAACATAAATGGTGCGTCTACTTGGAAAACTCACAAAATCAAAAATGTTTCTCTTAGCGATATTTTTCATTTTATGCAATTCTAGAGGTTTCAGAGTAGACTCAATGGTATTGCATCACAAAAATAAAGAATAATGACTATTAAAGTCAAAAATTAAACCATGAATGCTGGTAATGTGCAATAATTGTACTTTTGGGGCTTATAATGTCTAAAGGACATAAACTAAACGTTTAAAAACACTGATTTGATTGCTGCATTTGAAGATCAACTCCGACATTTAGTCGGTTCACTGGAAGAACAGCGCTTTTTAGTAGCTTGCAGCGGAGGCATGGACTCTGTAGTTTTGGCGCAGTTGTGCTGGAAACTGGGCATTGATTTTGACCTTTGCCATGTCAATTATCACCTTCGCAAACAAGAATCAGAAGGAGATGCTGACTTTGTTTCTGATTTAGCTAATACTCTAAATGTCAGACTTTATTTGCTCGATTGTGATTTGTCAAATTCCAATCAAAACATTCAATTGGCTGCGCGCCAGGCCCGTTATGCCTGGTTTGATAGACTGATAGCGGAAAAAGGGTATGATTTAGTGATGACTGCGCACCATCTCAACGATTCGGTTGAAACGATCCTTTTTAATCTAGGTCGAGGAACTGGAGTTGCAGGGCTGACTGGCATTCCTGATGTTAATGGTGCTGTCATTAGGCCTTTATTGTCTTTCCCTCAAGAAACGATAAGGCAGTATGCGGAAGATAATAAGATAGCATTCCGAACAGACCGTTCTAATCTCAGCGATAAATATGCGCGCAACTACCTGCGCCATCATGTGCTCCCAAAGTTGCTAGCGCAAAATCCAAATTTTTTAACGGGAGCATCGATGACAATGGAGCATCTTAAAAGTACGGCTCATTATAGTCAGCTGGCCTTAGATACCATCCTTAAAACTAGTATAATAACAGAATCTAATAATAGGCTTAGGCTAGCGGTTTCAATCATTTTGGACGAAGACTACCCTGTGGCTTTAGCTTATCATTGGCTGAGACCGTATGGATTTTCAAACAAACAAGTTGAAGACTTTTTTGATAAAAAAGTGTGGAATAATGGAGCATCATTGCTAGCAGAAGACTGGAAATTACTTTACGATAGGGATTTCTTTATCCTTTGTCCGCAGAAAGGATATGAGCTAACAAAAATCAGTTTTAATCCAAGACTGATAAGAGAAGTAGAATTTAATGGTTTGCTTTTCAGTTTTGAATTTATAGAAAATGCTGGAATCCCACTTGTTCAGAATGAGGGGATCGCTTATTTTGATGGTGCAAAAGTTGGATTACTTACTTTAAGATATAGGCAAGATGGAGATATTTTTTATCCGTATGGTATGAGCGGCAAAGCGAAGAAATTAAAGAAATTCTTCGTAGATGAAAAATTGGATCAGGATCAAAAGGACAGCATTCCTTTGTTACTGCACTCCGACACTATTATCTGGGTAGTAGGTAGGAGAACCGACCACCATTATCAAGTACATAAAAGTAGTACAGAGTTACTACAAGTGACCGTTTCTTCTGTATAAAAGTATCCCGCATTACTTGACCCTTTCCAGAGTCCCGTTGGTACTTTTCATTAGGAAAGCGCCAGGATAACCTTGATTTTTCACATTTTGCAAAACAGAATTTGCTGCATTAAGGTCGTTGAAACCAGCTAGATAAAATATGGTTAGTCCCTTGCTTTGGGTGGTTTCAACACGTCCGTAATTATTCAGTATATTACGATCTACGTTGCCCGTATTTTTTAGCGCTGCCAAACGTATTTTATATTCTACACTTGGAGCTGAAGTCGTTAGGGAACTTCTAGACGTAAATAATTCTGGAGCGCCCGATTTGGAAGTGACACCCTCCTCCGTTACTACATAAGCGGAGCCATAACCTGCAGATCTAATTCTTGATTTTGCACTTTCCGCTTCTTGTTTTGTGTTAAAAACACCTACTCGCACGCGATTGTAATCCGTACTTTCTTTTACATATACTTCACCAAAAGCTGCTAATTTCCTTTTGTAAGCTTCGAGATTAATTATTTTGCTTGGTCGGATAGCTGCAATTTGAACCGCAAAACCTGAACTGACGATTGCTTGAAAATTAGATGGAGTAGTGTTATTAAAAGTATTTTTTGGAGCAGTCGGAGCAGGAGTAGGCGTACTTACAGGAGCTGTATTTACAATATTAACAGATTCCTTAGAAAGTAGTATACTACCGAGTACATCTTTAGAAACTTTAGTGCCAGTGTTAATGGTCTTACTATTTTGCTGATAACCTTGCTTGAGATATCGAACCTGATAAGTATATCCAGAGATCAATTTACAAGTGAAAGATCCGCTGTTATCGGATACCATATTTTGTACTTCGTTAGTCGCCATATTTTGTACCGCAATCTTAACATCGTCCAAACCTTGACCTGTATTTTGATCTAATATTTGACCTATCACTGTAGGATAACTGGACTCTAGAAGAATAGTATATTCCTTCCCTTTCATTTTGGAAACCTCTAAAAAAGTAATTTCATACCCTGGCTTTTCCACTCTGATACGACATCCACTATCTGACAGTAGCTGGAATACAAACTGTCCATTCTCGTCCGTAAAAGTTTGAGTACCACCACATGCACTAAGGTCTAAAGCAGCTTTTGAAATATTTGAATTATTAAGCGCATCCTTGATATTGATCACATAGTTTTGATCAGGCTTCGTCACCTTAAACAAGTCTTCTAAACCATTGCCATCTGCGCGATTAGATATAAAATATCCCGTGTTGGTCTTTTCATTCATAACGAACCCGTAGTCATCTCTTGCAGAATTAACCAGCTGACCTTGGTGGTAGAGTTTGGTGAAAACGCCATTCATATTGGCTGCACGATAGACATCGTAGCCGCCAAAGCCTACATTCCAATTAGATGAAAAGTAAAGACTACTTTCAGTTACATATGGCGTAATCTCGTTTCCAGGCGAATTAACTTTGGCACCAGCATTGACAGGAAATGACCATTCCACTCCGTCTTTAATACTAAGATAAATGTCTTGCCCCCCAAAGCCATCCGCACGATCTGAACTAAAGTAAATTACTGTACCATCCATATTTAGAGATGGGTAAGAACAATTAAATCCAGATTTGGTATGTGTAAACTTAACTGGATTGACCCACCTGCCAGCTGGATCTACTGCGGCAATGTAGAGCTCATCATTTAGACCAGCTTCAGGTATTAACCTTTGCCCTAAATAAGTAGCTTGTTTAGTAAAGCAAACCATTTGTCCATTACCAGAAAAATTGAAATATGAAATTCCAGATAAATCCTGACCCACCTCTTGGGCGGATACGGTACCATCAGCAAAAATCTTATGTAAAGATTTTCCTTTGCTTGCATGATCCTGCAGGTAGTAGACATCTGACCCTATCATAGAAACAGCCATTTCGGCATGCGTACTGCTCTGTTTTAGATTTTCTACTTGAAATATTGGTGCTATTTTGTTCAATAGATCAAGTTTATCGATTTGATCTGCGTAATGTTTTCCTGAAGATTGATTGTCAGCAGCATATAGTGAAAACCAATGTTTTGCAGCTGGATAATTTTGTAGCGCCATTAAAGTCATAGCATATTGCTTTTTGAACTCCCCTTGCATGCCATTTTTTACTATTGCCTGCTCGTAGTAAGATTGCGCCTGTTGCATTTGATTAAGCATATAGTAGCACTCTCCTATCTTGGCCAGCAAAGCACCATCATCTTTCTTTTTATCTGCAGACTTGAGATACTCTTTTAGATTTTTCTTGTAATCTGTCAATTCTTTAATGTTGCTCCAAGACATTTGAGCAGACAATTGTCCTACTACAAATAATAAACATAAAAAAAACAAACCTGAACGCATACGAAATACCATAAATAAGAAATCTTATTAACCATTAATTATTGGAAAAAACTTTGAGGGTTTGCTATCATTCAAAAAGCCATGTTTACAAGAAACTTCTAGGCTTCAATGTAAGCAATCAGTCCGAAAATTACGCTAATTCTGGTATAATCACCCTATTTTACATGATTTTTTTGTTGCATATATATGGCTGAAGTAACAACTATTTATTGTTTTTTGACCCTTTTCAAGGTCAACAAGTTGATTGCATTGCTTGGTAGATTGGTGATATTGCTCCCAGCACATAGCGCAGTTTGATCATAAAACAGAAATATGACAGGACTTTCTTCAATGAGTATCTCTTCCATTTGTCGATAAAGATCATACCGCATACTGTCCACATTCTCTTTCAAGGCAGATTCATAAAGGGTATCGAAGTCCGAGTTTTTGAAACGGGTATAGTTCGGTGGAGCTGGGTTTCCACTGTAAAATAGCGAAAAGTAATTCTCCGCATCGGGATAATCTCCGATCCAAGAAGCTCTAAACATTGGTATTGTGCCTTTAGTCATAGCGTTTCGTAGCGTTCCAGATTCAATAATCTCAATGCTCGCCCGCACCCCTATCTGTTTCCATTGACTGGTCAAGAAAGTTGCTAGATCTACATAATCGCTATTGGTATGTATCGTGATTTCGGGAATTATTTCTCCGTTATTATATCCTGCTTTCAACAGCAAAGCGCTTGCTTTCTGTAGATTATAGGAGTAGCCAACCAAGTCCTTATTGAAGGAAGGCAATCCTCGTGGAGTAACACCTTGCTCTGCAGGTATACCTACATTGTTGCGCAAGGATTGCATCATAAGCTTACGATCGACGGCAAAGTTGAGTGCCTGTCGAAAGTACTTGTTGGACAATGGGCCATCCTCCATAGCCAGATTCATACCTATATATTCTAGATTTAGATATGGAGACTTTATGAGTTGTAGGTTTTTTTCCAAAGCTTTCTTCAGATTCCCTTGTTGATCGAGCAGTTCATTTACATACGAGGCATCCATTCCAGAGATAAGGTCAATTTTCCCTTTCTTCAATTCCAAAAAAGCCGTTTTTCGATCAGACATAAAGTAAATTTTTATCGCATCTAGAAAAGGCAATTGTTCGCCATTCTCTTGTTCAAAATAATTAGGATTTTTTTGTAGGAATAGGTTTTGATTCTCAAGCCAAATTTTCATTTTGAATGGGCCAGTACCTACTGGGTTGGAGCGGTATTGAAGGTCATAGTATTCAATAGCCTCCTGGGGTACTATAGAGCAATAGTGCATGGTTAATATCCCCAACATGGGCCGAAAAGCAGACTTTAATCGCACTTCAAAAGTATACTCATCTACAGCTATAAATGGATCGTTATCAATAAGTTTACCTCCAAATATCCAGCTCCCAGGAGAGTTCACCTCCTTGTCGATAATTCTACGGAGGCTATACACTGCATCTTGCGCATTTACCTTCCGACCCTTCCCATTTGGAAAGCAGGGGTTATCATGAAAGTAGACGTCTTTTCTTAGATTAAAAGTGTACGTTTTCCCATCTTCAGAGATAGACCAAGAGGAAGCGATGGCAGGCACTATTTCTAGTGCATCATTAAGTTCTACAAGTCTATTGTAAAGGTGATCTACTGCCCAGATATTATTCTGACTTTTAGCAAAGGCAGGATCTAGAGAGGTGATATTATTGGGCTGGTTATATTTAAAGACTGTTCTAGAATCTTGCGGCACAGGAGTATCCGCACAGGAAAAAAAAATGCAAACTAGGCCTATAAATAATAAAGCTCTAGCTATCAATCTGACAGTAAATGTTTTATATAAAATGATCTGCAAAATCCTTTTATCTCGTCTCTAGTCGTCTTATAAGTGTTTGCAATTGCCTGCGGTACACCCTTTGTATTCGTAATGTCCTTAAAGTTCTGGTGCGCAAATACGGTTTTTTTAGAGAACTTCGGCAGTACTTTCTGAGCACGATTGCTAGTAGTGACTACAAAGTCAAACTCTATTTCATCATATTCTAGATAGTGATTAGACTGGTGGCTATCCATGTCAACATCGTCTTCCTGCATGGTCGCTTTGGCACGGGCATCTATCCCCTGAGGGTCAAATCCAGCGCTATAGACTGCTGCTTTTTCACCACAAAAATCTTTTAAATAGCCCTCCGCCATTTGACTTCTACAGGTGTTACCGATGCTTAAGATTAGAATGTTTTTCATTTTCTTGTTTTGAACGAGCGCAAAATAGGGTTTTTTAAAGCTAGAATGAAATAAAAGGGACCTAATACCTGCATATTTTCTCATTAACTTATTGATGCATATTTAAATAGTCCATGTCCTAATTTTGTATCGAAACCAAAACTATTCGTTATGCTCTAAAAGCGTTTATGAGAAAATACTTATCATTAAAACTGATATTCGTATCAGTGTGCCTCTCATTTATTATAAAACTCAATGCGCAAATAGACACGCTATATAGTTTGGGCACAACAGATAATAGACTTACAGCTGAGGAACGCGATAAGCTAGTTGAAGAGGCTAAATTACCATCAGCTAATGACTCTATTAAATGGATGGTTAGATTTAAAGTAACCCACGAAAAATTTATCAAAGATACACTTATACGTTATGGCGGATTGCACTTTAGCGATCAATCCTTGCTAAGTGAAACAGAGAGAAATCGCACCATGCTAAACCTGCCTATACCTTACTTTGAATTTGAAGATATTAATGACAAGCGCATAACTTCCGATGATTTTAAAGGCAAGGTACTACTTCTAAATTTCTGGTTTAACCGTTGTGCTCCGTGCATAGCAGAAATGCCTGAACTTAACAAAATAAGGGCTGACTACGCGGCGCAAAACATTGCATTCATCGCCATGGCTCCTGAAACTAAGGAGCAAATAATAAAATTTCTAAACAGTCACGACTTTCAGTTTCGACACATCGCTGATGCAGACATATTTCTAAAACAGTTTGGAGTCGGATTTCCAAAAAATATATTGATAGATAAATATGGAATTATCAGGTATATTGGAGGGGGAATTGTTGGTCTTAATAATAACAAAAAAGTGGAGTCTGTAGCAGATTTCACCGAGATAAACAGTGTAACGCTAGTGGAGCAAATCGATATGCTGTTAGCTGAGTAATATCTAAAGATATTGGCATCCGAATATTTCCTCACCTATTAATATCTCTTCTAAATCAGCATCGTAGACCGCATACGTTTTCGCCTTTTTTATTTTCTTTACCACTTTTGTAGCGTTAGGAAATAATACTGCAGAGCATTCCCAATAACTCCGCATTTTCTGATCACCACTTTTTCACCGGTAAGCTTGGAGTGTAGCGTAAAGAGAAATTTTCATTAATAATCTTAATCCCATTTAAAACTAACCTCCTACTTAAAACTGTTCTTTTGCTTTCTACTCAATACTTTTGCTCAAAATTGGTGTATTTGGAATATCGGCTTTCGAAAACTCGTACAGTTCCTTTACTTCTTTTTCTTTAAACTCCATTACCAAGCTCAGTGCATCAGGCACAACGTCACTGCACATCGTAATCAATGATCCAGGTATAGCGTTTTCTATAGCAAAAGTAATAGCTTCTTTTTCTGTTTTAAAAATCTTTACTTCTTTGTCCGCATCAACTTCTCTAATTCCTTTCATGAGCATATCGATCAACTCTTGTTCCGTTTTACCTCTTAAGTGTTTATCTTGTCTGATGTAAATTTCGTCAAACATATCAGCTGCCAGTTTTCCCATAGCGACATTATCTTCTTCTCGCCTATCTCCGATACCCGCAATAATACCGATCTTTGGTTTACCATCTAGTTTTTTTATAAAGTTGAATAGTGCCTGCATTCCAGCTGCATTGTGCGCATAGTCAAGGAGTACATTAAATTCGTTAAACTCAAAAAGATTCAATCTGCCAGGTGTTTGAGATGGTGACGGAATAAACGATTCTAATGCCATCTTGATATCTCTTAAATCAAAGCCTTGTATATACCCACTTAACACCGCTGGCAATACATTCTGGATCATAAAACTTGCTTTCCCCCCGAAAGTCAATGGAACATTTACTGCCTTGACAACTCTCATCTTCCAAGACCCTTTACAGATGGTAATAAAGCCATTTTCGTATAATGCATAAAGCCCATTTCTAGCTGCATGTCTGCGTATATTTTCGTTCTCTTCATCCATTGAAAAGAGAGCCACATTGCATTGTAGATTACTTTTCATACCATGCACAAGTTCGTCATCTGCATTTAAAATAGCATATCCATCTGGAAGTACAGTTTCAGGAACTACACCTTTTAATCGAGCCATTTGCTCTACAGTATTTATCCCTCGTAAGCCCAAATGATCAGGAGCTATATTAGTTACAATAGCTATATCGCAATGATGAAATCCAAGTCCTGCTCTTAGCAATCCACCTCTTGCTGTTTCTAAAACTGCAATATCGATGGTTGGATCTCTCAAAACAAATTCTGCACTTCCAGGTCCAGTGCAGTCTCCTTTGTCTAAGAGATGATTTTGAATGTAGATACCATCAGAAGTAGTATAACCAACCTTTTTACCCATCATCTTAACCATATGCGCAATTAGCCTCGTCGTCGTTGTCTTTCCATTTGTTCCTGTTATGGCTATGATAGGTATTCTCGCAGTTGCTCCTGCAGGGTATAACATGTCCACAACATGTGCTGCCACATTGCGAGGAAGCCCTTCAGTAGGGGCCAGATGCATTCTAAATCCAGGACCTGCATTAACCTCAATAACCGCTCCTCGAGTTGTAGAAAGTGGCTTTGAAATATCAGTGGTCATCAGGTCAATACCACAAATATCAAGTCCAATAACTTTGGCAATTCTCTCCGCCATAAAAATATTCTCAGGGTGAACCATATCTGTCACATCGGTAGCCGTTCCTCCTGTACTTAAATTTGCCGTATCCTTGAGGTGTAAAATTTCCCCTTTTTCGAGCACTGTTTCTAAAATATACCCTTTTAGTTCTAAAATATTTTCTGTGCTATCATTGACCGTAATTTTTGTGAGAACATTTTCATGTCCGTATCCTCTTCTAGAATCACTATTTACTATGTCAATCAATTCTTGAATGGAAGCTTTACCATCTCCCACTACGTGTGCGGGCGTTCTTTTCGCCGCAGCTACAAGTTTGTAATCGATCACCAATAGTCTATAATCATCACCGGTGATATACTTTTCTACGATCACAGATCTAGAGACCTCTTTCGCAATCGCCAATCCCGCTTTCGCTTCTTCCCAATTATTGATATTAATTGTGATTCCTCTTCCGTGATTTCCATTTATTGGTTTGATTACTATAGGATAATCAATATATTCAATAGCATCTTTTAGACCGCTTTCACTTCTAACTATTTCACCTTTAGGAACAGGAATGTTGGCTTGCTCCAAAAGATGTTTCGTATCTTCTTTGTCGCAAGCAATCTCAACTCCGATACTACTAGTCGTACTTGATACAGTGGCTTGTATTCGTTTTTGATTAACTCCATATCCCAATTGACACAAAGAATATTTATTCAAACGCATCCATGGAATTCCTCTACTTACTGCCTCTCTAACAATAGATCCTGTGCTTGGCCCAAGACGTTCTCTTTCTCGAATTTCCCTCATTTCTTGAATGTCTTCTTCAAGATTATACGGTTTATTTTCAGATAAGGCGAGTGCTATTCTTAATGCTGATTTTGCGGCAAACTTACCCGCTTTTTCTTCTAGATAGGAAAACACAACACTATAAACACCTTCTGGTCCGTAGCCTCTAGTTCTTCCGAATCCTACCTCCATCCCAGCTAGACTTTGAATCTCTAAAGCTATGTGTTCAATCACATGCCCCATCCAAGTTCCTTCTTCAACCCTTTGAAAAAAACCACCCGCTGTACCTACCGAGCATCTATGTTCTTGCATACCAGGAAACATAATTTTAAGTCGCTCGAGAAAACCATCTATTTTATTGGTGGGCTTCTGTTCGTAATCCTCCAAATCCAAAGTCATAACAATCAGTTTATGCCTTCTTATGGACCAGTAATTAGGGCCTCTCATTGCGCGAATTTCAATTATTTTCATGTATGGTTTATTTATTTTGCGCTTAGTACATTGACTAGCAGAAGGTTAAGAAAACTATTTTAAAATTAACTATATGCTGCTCATATACGTTATATAGCATTGGATAATGATATAAATTGTGACTAGTCACAGATTCGAATAAATATAAATAAAACTTAGAGACTTTGACTTTTAAATAATTAATTTTACTTCAAATAATACGATAAGATGGCTTTTAAAGGAATTTTAATACCAATTGGGGGGAACGAGGATAAGGGTAACACCAATGATGAGATCGAGGGATTAGATTTCATTAAGGACGGCATATTAAGCAGAGTCGTGCTTGAAAGCGGAGGTCTAGACGCTAATATAGTAGTGATCCCTACTGCATCTAGGATTCCTATAGAAGTTGGGGAGAATTACATGAAGGCTTTTGATAAACTGGGCTGCACCGATGTCCAAGTTCTACAAATTACCAACAGAGATCATTCAGAGGATCCAAGCAATATCAAAGCTATCCAAGAAGCAAACTGCATCATGTTTTCTGGAGGAGATCAATCTAGAATTGTCGACATTATTGGTCAGAGCACTATTCATAAAATATTAATGGAGCGATTCAAGAACGAACCAATAGTAATAGCCGGCACGAGTGCAGGAGCTATGGCCATGTCTTCTGAAATGATATCCGGTGGAAGTAGCACCGAGGCTTTACTCAAAGGATCAGTTGATATGCGAGAGGGAATGGACTTTGTTCCAGATTTGATTATTGATTCACACTTTATCAAGAGAGGTCGTTTTGGTCGATTGGCAGAAGCTGTCGCTAAATTCCCCAACCTAATAGGAGTGGGACTAGCAGAAGATACAGGTATCATTATCAAAGATCGCTCAAACTTTATCGTTATTGGATCAGGTATGGTCATCGTTTTCGATCCGTCGAGTTTGAGTCATAACAATAGCGATATTCTATCGCCTAATGTACCTATGACTATGGTCAATTTGACTACCCACGTATTAGCCAATAGTGACCACTTTGACATTAAAGAACGTAAAGTTCATGTTCTTCCGGTAGAAGCTGCATTCGAATAAGGGCTAGTAATAGATCATTTATAAATTTTCACCGTTTGTCGTTGCTGATTTTTAGAAGCTCTATACATGCCTTCACAATTGAATGGCATACAGATATTGCCGTGCACATCTATGCTGATGAGACCACCATCACCACCTAGAGCAGTAAGCCTTTTGAGAATAGATTCTTCAGCTGCTTCTTTCAGACTTAATTGTTTATACTCCATCAAACATGAAACATCATAGGCCGTGACCGCCCTCATTAAATACTCTCCACTACCCGTACACGAGATAGCACAGGTTTTATTATTAGCATAATTACCTGCTCCTATGATCGCACTATCCCCTATTCTACCAAATTTTTTATTCGTCATTCCACCAGTGGAAGTAGCTGCCGCTAAATTACCATCTTTGTCTAGAGCAACCGCTCCAACAGTTCCGAGATATTTTTTCTCTTTGCTATGATCCAGTACAAAAGTATCACTCCCTTTCACTTTTTGCCATTGGTCAAATCGATATTGATCGTAGAAGTATTCATCAGACTCAAATTCAATCTCATGATCTTTCGAAAATATTTCTGCGCCTTCTCCTATTAATAAAACGTGATCAGAAAATTCCAATACCTTATGCGCTAGACTCACTGGATTTTTTAGATTACGCACCGCCGCCACCGAGCCTGCTTGTAATGTTTTACCTTCCATGATAGATGCATCCATCTCATGTTGTCCTTCCGCATTGAACACAGCTCCTCGTCCTGCATTAAATAATGGACAATCTTCGAGTGCGCGCACTGCTGCTTCTACTGCAAGCAAAGATGAACCACCTCGTTCTAAAACAGTATATCCCGCATCTATAGAAGATTGTAACGCATCTTTATAGGCCTTTTCTTTAGCATCAGTCAACTCTGACTTCAATATTGTCCCTGCTCCCCCGTGTACTGCTATCCCAAAATTATTCATGTAAAATATCCTTAAATTAATTTATAATGAATGCAAAGGTAATGAATCATAGTATTATAATATTTTGGGCGTCCGAGCGGGGCATCCGTGACTCGGCATGCGCCTCGGTGCTGCGCACTCCGCCGAAGGTGGCGGCCCACTACTGTCCCTGACGCGGGGGTTGGAAGGTGGATTTAAGTTAAGTTTCTTTATTTGGAATGTGATGAAATTTACTGGAATGAGGAATGTGGAAATTACATTTATGACGGCCCGCCACCTTTTTTACCTTCTAAGGTAGTTGGTAAATTATTGCAGTTTTATTTTGTAATTACTGTTGGAAACTTAGATGATGAAGCCGATAAGTCTGACCTCTTTATAGACACTGCAATGCTTTAAATATTAAGTGTCTTTGAAAAGCTAGTTGACAAAAAGAAGCTCCACATTAATTATGTTATTGATGGATTTCTTCTGTCTATCAATCAAAAAGATAGCAGTACTTTTGATATGAGTGTAGCATCGATATTTGTCCGCCATTTTTGCAGGCGCGGCACAGCCAATCGGCGAAGAATCTATTCTTGAAGATTAGGATATAGACCTGGACCTACGAGAAGCTAGCTTCCTTCGACAATTAGGTTTAGTAATCGTGCACTATATGTAATTTAAGATATTTAAATATTAAATATTGTGATTATGAAAATATGTCTATTCATAAGTAGTAACCCTCTGACATTCATAAATTAGAATATTAGTTATTCTCATAATAAGTTTAAATAAGAGCTTCGATAATGTAGCTACAAGGTTAGCAAAAAAGCTAAATAATACTTGTTATTTCGTTATTTCACAAAATATAATTAATTTAGCTAATAGAATTTTTATTATTTACATTACCTCGCCTTACATAAATCGATAATTTATTGCATAAAAAGTTTAGTGTACTATACGTACACTAATTTGTGTAATAATGATTACCAATTAATACTGTCAATTTATTAGTGTTAGCATTTATTTTCTCCTAATAAGTTCTAAAATATATGGAGAAATTTAAGTATTTAACACTGGTTATAATTTTGCTTGTTTTTACCTAGTAAATATTCACGAAAGCTAATATTAGGTTATAAAACTAAACAGAATGAATTATTTATCTCATTTAAGACTTCTATTTGCATCGATGTCTACAGAAATAGATTTGCCATGTGTAGACTTAGCTACCAATCTAGACAGCCAATTTAAATCTTACAAATCGACTGGCAAATACCTTCATCTAATCTATGGTACTAAGGAACCACTGAAGATAAACATCAAAAGCTTTTTCACTTTGCATAGTAATCTGAGTTACCTTACAAGTGAAGAAAAAAATAACGCAAAACTTCAACTTGGCGTGAAAAGGTTAACCATTATGACAGTAAGTCATGATGATTGTTTGTTTGTTAATTCGACACCAAATTTCGAACATCTTAAAAACCTAGCTGCAGAAAATTACGGCGAAAAAGCTTTAAAGTTTTCAGAAAATAGTATACCTCAAAAAGTTAAGAGCCTAATTACTCGAATGACGGACTTGTTTCTAAATCCTAAATATCTTGGGTGAATTTTCCTGTAAGTAAAAAATACAAGTATTGGACAATTGAACATACCGTATCCAATCTATTATTTTCTGCAAAGTGTATATTAGCATCTCGACCAGATGGAACAGTCACAATAGTTACTTACCTAGTGAGATAGGATAGGCGTAGATACGTGACTTGAGGTATGCTTTATCTCTAAATCCACATCTATACTGAATCGCTGTTTAGAAAGAGCAAGTAAACATAAGTACCATAGTAGAAAACAATAGCATAGCCAATCGACGAACTCTTGCTTTTTCTATTTTTCCACCGTAGATAAAGCTCGACCAGCAGGATAGCTAAACTTTCCCTTTGTCTGAACTATGATTTTTAGGATTTTAAGATTATAGGAGTCAGGTACAATTCTGTACAATCTTATAATCTTTTAATCTTACGAATATTAGTTCAGACAATTTTGCTAAGCTTGACACGAGTGTAGCATCCAAGGCACAGCCACTCAGGTAAAGATTCCTTTTGAGTTTTTGCTCTGTAGACAAACCTCGACCAGCAGGACTGCTAAACTTTCCCTTTGTCTGAACTATGATTTATAGGATTTTAAGATGATAGGAGTCAGGTACAATCCTCTACGATCTAATAATCCTTTAATCATACGAATCTTAGTTCAGACATTTTTGCTAAGCTTGATGCGAGTATAAGATCGATGGCACAGCCAAACGGCTAACGATTCCTCTTTATTTTTTGCCTTATTGACAAATCTTGACCTTTAGGAAAAAAAATCTTTTATCAGCAACATTTCTATTTCCCGTCTGAACATAATTCATTTTTAATCGGAATACTGCAAACAGTTAAGAATAAAGCAAAAAATGCTGCAGACAATGCATATAGAATATTAATTTGATCGTATTCAAAAACAAATATGACAAAAAAACAAAGGAAACATAAAGTAAATATGATTAAAAAATAATTCGAAGAAAATACATTCCTCCATCTTAATACTGCCCATCTTAACATAAAGTAGAAGGAGAAAAAAAATAATTGAAGAAAAAAAATCATGTAAATAATATAAAATATACCCATTTCAGATAACGAGATCAACTTCTTATATTGTATTAATTCTACGATCATCCCGAATATAAGTATACCAACACCACTAAGTAGACACGACTTTAATATTGACTTCATTTTAAATTAATTTGACATTCATTCGGGGATAGTTCAAAAATCGCCTAGATTATTAAAATTATCATCTCTTCCTCTTGCTGTTTGGAGACTATTTAAGACAAATTCCTGTGAGCCATCAATTGTCAAAGTATGAATAATATTATACGACTATCCGCTTTTGAATACCAATCTCTAATTTGACAATATATATAAGAAATAGAGCATATAATTTCTTATTAGTCCATTTTCACTTAAATAAACCATAAAACTGATACGTGAAAGCAGTCCTGGAAAGCTTGTCCCGCCTTTCGAGCGGGGGACAAGATGTAATAGCGAGGGGTTTCAACCCCTCGTAAACTGTAACAGATCTTCAAGTCCTGTAAAGCTTGTCCCGCTTTTTTACGGGGGACGAAATACACAGCTCAACTTTGC
>ENA-ORXT01000487-ORXT01000487.1-marine-metagenome-genome-assembly--contig:-NODE-487-length-63106-cov-4.894065_pt1 | contig 63106 bp, 52 predicted proteins | sample MGYA00237868_ERZ511482 | MGnify/ENA metagenome assembly ERZ511482 | reverse complement strand
CTTTTAAATTAGCGGTAGTGCGGCGCTCTTCATCCATCACGCCAATTTTCATGGTATTAGGTGCCAGCCCTAACGCTTCTTCAACGCGGCTAAATAAGGTATTCGCAAATGCGACCTCTTCTGGGCCATGCATTTTAGGCTTAACAATATACATGCTACCCTTGCGGCTGTTACTAATCTCACCCCCATCGTGCATAAAGCAGGTGGCTGTGATCATGGCATCCATCATGCCTTCGGGTATTTCATTCCCATTTGCATCTAACACCGCATCATTCGTCATTAAATGGCCGACGTTTCTAACCAAAAGAAGACTGCGGCCATGTAACGTCATATCACTGCCATCGATCGCTGTGTATTGACGGTCGGCATTCATTTTACGGGTCATCTGCTTACCACCTTTTTCAAAGGTGTCTTCAAGGTCCCCTTTCATCAAGCCTAACCAGTTTTTATAAACCAGCGCTTTATCTTCAGCATCTACTGCAGCGACTGAATCTTCGCAATCCATAATCGTGCTCATCGCCGATTCGAGGATAACGTCTTTAACGCCGGCGGGGTTTGTTTTACCAATTAAAGAATCCGCATCAATCGCAATGTGAATGTGCAAACCGTTATTAACCAGTAACAGCGCTGAAAGCACCTCTTCACCGACATAGCCCACAAACTGCTCGGGCGATTTTAGCTGTGTTTCCTGACCATTGGCCAAGCTCACGGTTAGGGACTTAGTCGCATCACCACTCAGCACATAAGCGGCAGCGTCTGAATGACTGCCTGCTTCTAACGGCGCTGCTTGGTCCAAAAAGGCTTGGGCTTTTGCAACGACCTGTTCACCGCGAACGGGGTTATAACTTGCCGTTTTTTCAGCACCCTCTATCTCAGCAATAGCATCGGTTCCATACAGCGCATCAAATAGACTGCCCCATCGGGCATTCGCCGCGTTAAGCGCAAACCGTGCATTATTCACCGGTACCACAAGCTGAGGGCCTGCTATGGTTGCAATTTCTGCATCGACATTATTAGTATCAATGCTAAACGCATCACCCTCAGGCACTAGGTAGCCAATATCGGTTAAGAACGCTTTATAAGCAGGCATATCCTGAATCGGGCCCGGATTGGCTTTGTACCACTGATCCATATCCGCTTGAATGGCGTCACGCTTTTCCAATAACGCTTTATTTTGTGGTGCAAGTTCATTCAGAATACTTTCGAACTTCTGCCAGAAAGTGTCGCTATCAATCCCCGTACCCGGCAGAACATCGTCTTTTAGCAGTGTGTGAAGTGCAGACGCTACCTGAAGTCCACCTTGTTGAATTCTGTTGCTCATATCGTTTCTCTCGTTAGCCAGTCAATTTCACATAATGATATACCATCTCACATTGTGGGAAAACAGATTTTCTAACTATTCAAACATTATTGGCTCATTTTACTGTGCACAGCGACTAACTAATCGTTCTATCAAGGCATTAACGGATTAAGCATTGCCTCTGGTCGGTGATAAACCACCCCTCTTCTACGGCAGTTGCTGGTCAAAATCCTCCCATCAAATGTTCATCACCCTTGCTCCTTGTTGGGAATGAAATAACAAAATCTATCGAATAAGATTTTCTCAAGCTTAACAAAAGATTAATCGTAGAGGATTTACTTAATGAAAAACTTGGTCTCAGCAGGAATGCTAACAATCAGTGTAGTCGCGCTATATGGATGCAACAACAGTGTCGATTTGAAAAAAAACATGCAAAACGCCAATCAAACAACTACTGGCACATCCACTACAACTCAAACAACGGGACATGCGCCGACCAGCATTGTTGTTACTCCTCCCGGAGTCACGGTTATAAGAGTCGCTGCTGTGAACGTCCCTACTATTGATACTGGCAAAAACTCTGGAACCAATATCGACACCAATTCCAACACTGATACAAATAAGAACACTGAAACTGGGACTGGCGCCACAACAGACATTAATAAAGGCGCTGGAACAGACACCACCACGGATACTGGAACTGGAACCGCCGATACTAATACAGATACTGGAACGGACACTACCACCGATAGCAATACAGACGATGGGACTGACACTACCACCGATACCAATACAGACGATGGGACTGACATCACTACCGACACCACGACTGTAAACTGCGAGGCCTTTGCTAACTCAATTGATCCATTTGTTAGGGTTCAGTTAAACTATGGTTTACTCAGCGGCACGCCGTTTATTACGGGTGAGCTAGGTGGCATTGACACGCTCACGGTAACAGCCGACGCCGCTGAAGGCGCAAAAACACTGAAACTCGACTCCACAGTGAGATTAAAACCCGGCCAATTGATTACTTACATTGGCAGTAACGGACATAATCGCGTGGCTAAAATAGGGGAAGTAGGCGCTGATCAGGTAACAATAACCTCAGGCCGAGGCTTAGAAAAAGCCATTAAAGCCGGCGATAAGATATCAAATTTTTATAACGATCCAACGCACCCAAATGTCAATGGGTATAAGGCGGTCGCTGATTTTGGCTACCGTAGCGCACTGCCCATCGCTCCCAACCTAACGCATGCCTTGTTGGGAGATAGCTGGTTCGATAAGAACGATACATCAGGGGCTGTTGAATTTGAAAATCAGCTTAAAGTGAGATTGCCCGGCGCCACTATCATCAATTCTGGCATTGGCGGCAGCACACTGTGTGATCTTATTGAAAGATTTGATACTGACATTGCACCAAAAAACCCTCAGTACGTCTGGATCAATAGCAGCATTAATGATTATTACAATAATGTGTCACCTCAGAACTTTAAATTGAGACTGCAATTCTTAATTTCTAAAGTTCAGGGCATTAACGCAAAGGCCGTAGTCTTTGACTCAGCCCCTGCAAACGGCACTTCAGCGACGGGCATTAATATCAATGGACTGTCTAACGGTTACTCGGGCGTCACATTAAAATTACTGGAAGAAGCCCAAGCGCAGCAATAAATCTAATTGCTTTAAACGTTAAAGGCCTCACCGCCTAAAAAACGGTGAGGCCTTGATTAGAACCCTCTATCTAACGATCTCTACCCTTCCTCTAGTCTACTTACAACGAACCCTTTGTTAGTGCAGTAACCTGCTCACTTAGTATTAATAACTAGAGGATTTCAAATGAACAGATTGCTTTGGATAGGTATCATTTCGTCCTGTCTGCTCATACTGACAGGATGTCATCATAAAGATCACGACCACCATGATCACACAGTAGATAGTGACACGCCAACGCCTGTCGTCCCCCCTGTAAATAATCCAGGCGGCGGCAATGGTGGCGGTGGATCAGGCGGCGAAGGACCGGGGGATATTGTTAGCTGTGAAGCGGCGCCTAGTCCAATTAAGAAATTTGTCCGTGTTCAATTAACTTATGGCCTTTTAGATGAAGGTGCTTTTTTAGCTGGTGAGTCTGGTGGAACGCTTCCATTAACAATCACAAGCCCTGCTAGTGAAGGGGCTACAACACTATCTGTTGATTCCACAGTATCGCTGGTCGACAAACAGCTGTTAACCTACCTCGGTACAAATAATCGTTACCATGTCGCTCAAATTGCCAGTACAACCGACAATATAATTACGCTAACAGAGCCGCTTCGATTTGATATTGCAGCAGGCACTGGAAGCCTTTGGAATTTCTACGATGATGAAGTACACCCTAACCAATTTGGCTCAAGGGCCTTGGCTGACTTCTCATTCAATTCAGCGTTTAGTGTACTAGAGCCCAATAAAGTCCATGTGCTGCTTGGTGATAGCTGGTTTAAGCGAAACGGTGAATCACCAGTTGCCGAGCGCCTGCTTGAGCGACTACCGAGTGGCTCTGTCATTCAAAATGAAGGGATTGGTGGCTATAGCCTTTGTGGTTTATTAGGCCGGGTTGATGGAGTGATTGATAGTTATAATCCAGACTACGTTTGGATTAGCAGCAGCATTAATGACTCTTTTGATGAGGTGACACAAGAGCAATACAAAGCACGGCTGCAAACACTGATTCATAAAGTGCAAGCATCCGGCGCTATCGCTATTGTCTGGGACCCTGCACCTGGCATTCTCAATCAGGCTACCGATGCAGGTGTATCGTTCACCGTCTTATCACAGCGCTACGCCACGCAAATCTTCAACTTATTAGCTGAAGCTGACTAAGACTCGTTGTGTTTAGCACCTACTGATAACGTAGGTGCTGTCTTGACTGAACAATTAGGTTTAATCCTAATTTTTTCAGTTGATATTGACCCACCTCACATTTCAGAAGATTATCTTATTTGAAAGCATTAACTGCGCTAGCAGCTCTCATTTATCAGATAGGTTAATAACATGAATGTCAAAATAACAGCCCAATGTACACTTGCAGGATTCGCCTTAGTTGCATCAATGATCACTCCAGTGGTTGCAGCAGAAGATGGCAAAGCACTCTACACCGCTAAGATGTGCATGACTTGCCACGGTGATGAAGGAAAGGCGCCCATCATCCCGTCCTACCCAAAACTTAACGGTCAAAACAAAGAGTATTTGGTGGCTCAAATTAAAATGATTAAAGACGGTACCCGCACAGGCGGTGGAACGGCGGCTATGAAAGCGATGACCGCTAACCTCAATGATGCTGAAATTGAGGCCATCTCTGAGTACTTATCAACGGTTGAGTAATATTCACCGGCAGCAAGGCGGACTCGCTTTGCTGCATTCATCACAGGCCATATTTCATCCTCCTTATCGTTTTTAAAACCTTGATGATAACCGAAACGAATGGTTTGCTGACTGACCCAAACTTGACCCTAACTTAACCCCTATTTTATGGTTTAATAGGCCTTATTTTTGACGCCTCCAGCGTTGAGTATTTGAGTCAACTAATAGGAAGTTATCGATGCAGTTACAGGATTCATCATTATTGCACGAAAAGTGCTACATTAATGGCCAATGGCTAGCCGCTGATTCGGCAAAAACTATTGAAGTCACCAATCCAGCCAATGGCGATGTTTTAGGTACGATACCTGATATGGGCGCCGCTGAAACGCAGACCGCAGTTGACGCTGCCAACGCAGCCTTACCGGCTTGGCGCGCACTCACCGCTAAAGAGCGTGCAACAAAACTGCAAGCTTGGTTCAAATTAATGATGGAGAATCAAGACGACTTAGGTCGAATGATGACCTTAGAGCAAGGCAAGCCACTAGCAGAGGCCAAAGGGGAAATTGCCTATGCCGCAAGTTTTATCGAATGGTTTGCAGAAGAAGCTAAACGTGTTTATGGGGAAACAATCCCGGGTCACCAGCCCGATAAACGCATTGTTGTACTGAAGCAACCAATAGGTGTTGCTGCGGCAATCACGCCTTGGAATTTCCCCTGTGCAATGATTACCCGAAAGGCTGGAGCTGCATTGGCCGCTGGCTGTACCATGGTCATTAAACCGGCCTCTGAAACCCCCTATTCTGCTTTAGCACTCGCTGATTTAGCAGAGCGTGCAGGAATCCCCGCAGGCGTTATCAACATTGTTACAGGCGATGCCGCATCAATAGGCGGCGTACTCACCAGCAGCCCAATTGTGCGAAAACTTTCTTTTACTGGCTCAACACCCGTCGGTGTCAAACTGATGGAGCAATCCGCGCCAACAATTAAGAAGCTCTCACTTGAACTTGGTGGCAACGCGCCGTTTATTGTCTTTGATGATGCTGACTTGGACGCTGCCGTTGAAGGGGCGATGATCTCCAAGTACCGTAATGCCGGTCAAACGTGCGTCTGTGCAAACCGCCTGTATGTGCAAGCAGGTGTTTATGATGCATTTGCCGCCAAACTCACCGAAGCGGTAGAGAAGCTTAAAGTAGGTAATGGCTTGGAGCCTGATACCACAACTGGCCCACTGATTAGTAACGCTGCGGTAAGCAAAGTGCAAGCGCATTTGCAGGACGCATTAGATAAAGGCGCAACGATCCTAACCGGCGGAAAGCCTCATGAATTGGGTGGCACATTTTTTGAGCCAACAGTCATCGCTAATGTTGATCGCAGCATGATAGTCGCCCGAGAAGAGACGTTTGGCCCGATGGCGCCGCTGTTTAAATTTACCGATGTGGATGATGTTATTGAACAGGCGAATGATACCGAGTTTGGATTAGCCGCATACTTTTACACCAATGATTTATCGCGCGTCTGGAAGGTATCAGAAGCATTAGATTACGGCATGGTGGGGATTAACACAGGACTTATTTCTACTGAAGTCGCCCCGTTTGGTGGCGTTAAATCCTCAGGTTTAGGGAGAGAAGGCTCACATCATGGTATTGATGAGTATTTAGAGATGAAATACTTATGCATGTCAGTCTAAACTTAAGTAGGTGCCTTATGAGATATAAACTGGTTGCGCTATTTGTTTCGGTATTCGTGTCGGGGTGTAGTGTTCTAGGCGAGCGGTATGGTGAGGAAGCACTTTACGCCACACTGTTTAGCGATGGCGATTATGAGATAAGGCTTTATGAGCCACTCATTATCGCCCAAGCCGCCGCTGAAGGCAGTTACCTTCAGGCAACGCGGGCAGGCTATACAAGCCTAACCGCCTATGTTTCTGGTGATAACCTGGCTAAGCAAACGGTGAGCGTTAATCCTCCCGAAGCCGTCATTGGTGCGCTGCCTAAAATTGAGTTGACCACACCCTATTTTGAGGAATATTTAGACGGTGTGTGGCTTACCTCTGTTGCAATGCCCGAGCAATATAGCTTAACAACGCTGCCAAAACCTGCGGATGAGTTGATAACGTTTAAAACGCTTCCCAGAGTCAGAACCGCTGTGATTAAATTTTCAGGCTTTCGAAACGAAACCCTAATTGTTAATAAAGCGGAACAACTCAGGCAGTGGATAAACCAACAGAAGCTGACACCCATTTCTTCGGCTCGGTCAGTCATCTACGACTCGCCGTTAACGTTGCCTGGTTTACGTCGTCACGAAATACAGATTAGTATTCGCTAGCGTTCTGTTATGCATACTGCACCATAAAAACGGCCTGCTAATTTAGCAGGCCGTTTTGTACTACCTAACAAACTATCGTACTTTGTTAGGACTCATCGAAGCAAAGAGAATGGAGATAATAATGCTGGTAAGTAATTAATCACCTTCTCTTCTAGCACTTTGCTGTCAGATTTTAATACCACAATTCTATCGTCATTTTGCAAGATAGGATCAGGCGCTTTGCCGTTTCGGATTAGGTCAAGATTAACGCCATATTGACGGCCGTTTCTAAACACAACAACTGACTTATCATTTGCAACATCGGTTAACCCTTGTGCTAGCGCAATCGCCTGAAGGAAAGTCATGCGGCCTGTAATGGGGAAAACACCCGGCGTCGTTACCGCGCCTTCTACTGTGACGCGTTTGAAAGCCTGCTCTTTACGCGTAATGGTGACCTTGGGGTCTTGCATGTAACTTTGGCTGAGCATCCCTGCTATTTTTTGCTCTGCCTGAGTAATACTCAACCCTCGCACAACCACACTCCCAAGCAAGGGGAGCGAAATTGCACCATTTGTCTCCACGGTTAAATCGGTGGCGGATAATTCAGGCACCTTAAATACGGTGACATCGACTTTATCTTGTTCACTGATCATAGTGCCTTGTACATTCGACAAAGCAGCAAATGCTTGAGCAGGGCTCGTGTCGCCACCGCCGCCGGCCTGTGGGACACCAAAATCATTTGCCCCTAGCGGGGTGCCCGCTCTGACAAAATCCTGATTCAATGCCTGAATAGAGCGAATATCTTGATCAGCAGTCGTTTCAGAATCTTTCTTTTGTTGACCGCCAACAGCGCTACAACCGCTAGCTAAAGACACAACTAGAGACAACCACAGCAATAATGGTATTTTCATATTAAGCATTTCCTTTTATAGTTCTGTTATTTTTATTCATTTATTTTATTAGGATCTGACTGACTGTCTGAGCTTATCTGTACCCGTCAGGGTTATTACTCTGCCAGCGCCAAGTGTCTTCACACATCGCCGTTATATCTTTCTCTGCAGTCCAACCAAGCAGCTTGCTAGCTAATGAAGGGTCAGCATAACAACAAGCAATATCACCCGGTCTGCGCGCGACAATCTTATAATTTACCTCCTTTGATGAAGCCGCAGCAAAGGCATTGATCATTTCCAATACAGAGTAACCCTTCCCTGTCCCTAAATTGACAGTAAATAACCCATCAACAGCAGGGTTCTTAAACGCCTCTAACGCTTTGACGTGGCCCTTAGCCAAATCAACAACGTGGATATAGTCACGCACACCTGTCCCATCACTGGTTGAGTAATCATCGCCAAATACCGACAACGTCTCGTAACGTCCAACCGCAACACCGGATATATAAGGCATTAAGTTGTTTGGAATATCACTAGGATCTTCACCAATAAGGCCACTCTCGTGTGCACCCACCGGGTTAAAATACCGTAGTAGCGAAATATTCCAGCTATCATCAGAGGTGTAGAGGTCGCGCATAATCTCTTCAACCATCAGCTTTGATTGGCCATAAGGATTGGTCGCGCTAATTGGAAAATCTTCTAAAATGGGGACAGAGGCAGGATCGCCATAGACTGTCGCCGATGAGCTAAAGATAACCTTTTTAACACCACAGGCATTCATGCTTTCAAGTAGCGCCACGCTGCCTGCAACATTGTTATCATAATACATGAGTGGTTTAGCCACCGACTCGCCCACCGCTTTTAAACCAGCAAAATGGATAACAGCCTCTATCTCATGCTCAGTCATCGCAGACTTTAGTTTTTGCGTATCGCGAATATCACCTTCGATAAATGCAACTGCGGTCCCTGTAATTTCTTGTACACGATCTAAAGCAACCGTAGAACTATTAGAAAGATTATCGTAAACGATAGGCGTATAGCCAGATTCAATTAACTCAACACATGTGTGAGAACCGATATAACCTGCGCCACCCGTAACTAATATTTTCATATTCATCTGCTTATTTTGATTTGGAAACACTTAAGTGTAGCTTAATCAGACAAAAACAAAAAAGCCAGACCCTTAAACAGGTATCTGGCTAGTCCGTTGCGTTTATCCGACCGGAAGGCCGTAAAGCGCGTTTACTCTTTTGTTGTCTTCTTCTTTTTGCTCTTTGGCTTTTTTGTCTTGGACTTGTTTTTATCAGTCGCTTTTTTCGTCTTAGCGGCTTTTTTTGTTTTCGCTGTTTTTTTGCTAACCTTACAGTTCTTGTCTTTTGCAGGATCGCATTTAGCGTTTGCCTTGGACTTAACCGTTTTAGATTGAGTCACTTTTGATTCAACTGCTTTTTTATCTGATTTTGAATTTTTAGCCGCCTTATTATCTGAGGACTTGTCAGTAGCTGCCTGAGTCGTTTTTGTTTTCGCCTTTGATTGGCTTGAACCCTCTTTATTCGCCGTCTTTTTGTCGTTATTTGCTGACTGACTAGTCGATGAATTGCTGTTAGCTTTAGACGTAGTGCTAGTTGCTTTATTTTTTGACGCATTCGACACGGGGAGTTTAGGTGCGGTAGTCTCACCCCGACTCGTTGAGATATTCTTCTTCAACCCTTTTAGCGTTGCATCTCCAATACCCGGCACTTTAAGCAGGTCATCTACACTTGAAAACTTACCGTTGTCTTTACGATATTGGATAATGGCATTTGCTTTTACCTCACCAATGCCTTTTAGATAGTAGCGTAAGGTATTAGCATCTGCTTTGTTCAAATTAACAACTTTATTAGCAAGTTCTGCTTTATTCGCCGAAGTTGCTGCACTATCTTTAGCGACTGCCATCCCTGTGGTTGCACTCATTAGCGCCAATACAAGGCACAAACCTTTTAAGAAAGACTTCATTTAATACTCCCTAGCATATTAATGTTGATAAAACTAAGTCGACTTAACCACCTAGCTGGTTCAGATTAAGAATAGGCAACATTATAGACATTACAATCAACAGTACGACCACCCCCATAACTAAAATCAATATTGGCTCAAATAAGCTCAGCATTGATGAAACCAGTGTATCGGTTTCGCGCTCCTGCTGAACCGCAGAGCGTTCCAGCATGTCATCTAGTTTTCCACTTTTTTCTCCACTTGCGATCAAATAGACCGTCATTGGTGGAAAATAGCCCGACTGCTCAAGTGCTTTGTGTATGGGTGTTCCCTCTCTAACCTTCAACGCAGCTTCTTCGACAGCGCGGCGCATAGGAAGGTTCTCAACAACCCGAGAAGAAATCGCCATCGCATCTAAAATAGGCACCCCGCTTGAAGCTAAAATGCTGAGCGTTCTAGCAAAGCGCCCGGTGTTAGCACTTCTAACCAATTTTTTCACCAGCGGAATTTTCAGCATGAGTTTATGCCAACGAAACTTCCATGCTGGAATTTTTAACAACTGCTTGAGCAAAATAAAGGCAATAACCAAGCCTGCTATCAAATACAAACCGTAAGCACTTAAAAAGTCACTGATATTAATCATGAACTGTGTAAGCGGAGGCACTTCTTTGTTCATACTTTCAAAAACACGAACAATTTTAGGAACAATAAAGACCAATAGACCCGCCACAATGGCGAGTGAAACAATAACCAATATGACAGGATAGATGAGCGCAGAGCTCATTTTTTGCTGAATTTCTTGTCGAGATTCGGTGTAATCCGCTAAGCGGTCTAGTACGGCATCTAGATGTCCAGACTGCTCGCCAGCCGCAACCGTGGCGGTATACATATTGGTAAACACAGAAGGATAAGTTTTTAAGCCCGAAGCCAGACTGTGCCCCTCTAAAACACGTGAGCGCACAGCGGACATAACATGGCGAATCGTACGGCGCTCACTTTGTTTTGCAGTGAGTCCTAACGCCTCTTCAAGTGGAGAACCCGAGGAGACTAGGGTCGCTAATTGACGCGTGACAAGTGCTAGTTCAGCCGCTTTAACAGTTCCTGCGCGACGTGTTTTTAAATTATCTTGCCCACCCGATTCACTTTTTTCGACCTGCTCTACACTTAATGGCGTCAGCGAGCCTTCACGCAGCACTTGTCTAACCTGCCTAGGCGTATCGGCCTCAAGCAACCCCGTTTCTTCCTGCCCTTTTGCATTTAAGGCTTTATATTCAAATGCAGGCACTAGTCTTGAAGCTCTTCACGAGTCACTCTCAATACTTCTTCGAGCGAGGTTCTACCTTCTAAAACCAGCCTGGCACCATCGTGGCGAATACTCGGTGAGGTCTTGCGCGCTAAGCGCTCAAGCTCAACTTCACTAGCACCCGTGTGAATCAAATTTCGGGCAGCATCATCCACTTCAATCAACTCATAAATACCGTTACGACCCACATACCCCGATTGATTACAGTCCGCACAACCGCCGCCACGGTAAATAGTACTACCAACGCCCGTCTGCAAGCCCAGCGTTTCAGCTTCTTGCTCGCTAGGTTGATAGGCAACTTTGCAGCCTTCACATAGCAATCGAACCAAGCGCTGTGCGATAACACCAATTAAACTTGATGAGAGTAAATAGGGCTCAACGCCCATATCACGCAACCTGGTAACCGCACCTACCGCCGTATTGGTGTGTAATGTCGAGAAAACGAGGTGTCCAGTGAGCGATGCTTGTACGGCAATTTCAGCCGTCTCCACGTCACGTATCTCACCAACCATCACAACATCTGGATCTTGTCGCAAGATAGCCCTTAGACCACGCGCAAAACTCATATCCACTTTTGTATTGACCTGCGTTTGACCAATACCGTCTAAATAATATTCTATAGGATCTTCAACCGTTAGAATGTTCCGACTGGTCTCATTTAGGTCAGTCAACGACGCATACAGCGTTGTTGTTTTACCCGAACCTGTTGGGCCGGTGACCAAAATAATGCCGTGCGGCTTTTGGATCATTACTTTCAAGCGGCTTTCTGTTTGCGCGTCCATACCAAGATGCTTAAGATTCAAACGCCCCGCCTGCTTATCTAACAAACGTAGCACGATGCGCTCGTTGTAACCTGACGGCAATGTGGAGACACGAACATCTACAGGCCTTCCCGCAAGTTTTAACGAAATACGCCCATCTTGAGGCACACGCTTTTCAGCAATATCAAGCTTCGCCATGACTTTAAGTCGTGAAACGATAAGTGGAGCCATCGCCCGAGGCGGCTCTAACACTTCGCGCAACGTACCATCCACTCGCATCCGGATGAGCATTCTATTTTCATACGTTTCAACGTGTATGTCAGAAGCACCCTCTTTAATTGCTTGGCTCAGTAGCGCGTTGATAAGACGAATAATCGGTGCATCATCTTCAGCTTCCAGTAAGTCTTCAGGCTCAGGCATCGAGTCGGCAATGTCATTGAGGTCAAACTCATCGCCAAGGTCATCCATCATCGCTCTAGCGCCAGCACCACTACGGTCATAGTGTTGGCCTAAAAGCGCATCAAATTTTTGATTATCAAGCGGCTTAAATGAAATTTTATCACCTAAAAAGCGACACACTTCATTGGCAACAGATGGCGTGAGTTTACTGCGAAAAAAGGCAACTCGCTGCCCGTCCTCATCATGCTCGAGCACGACCCCATTGCGTTTGGCAAACATATAAGGGAAGTCTTGCAGCTCAATAACGACATCGCTTTCTAAGATAGGCTGTTCGTCCATTATCGTACTCATAGCATCTACCGTACCGTCTTAGTTAGCGTTTTGCAGTTGGCGCTGGCGATTTTGCTGCACCCGCAGAAGGTTTTGTTGCTGCGCTTGTTGGCGTCTTCGTGCGTTAGCATTTCGCTGCTCTTGTTCTCGCTGCTGTGCTAACTGACGTCGAGCAAGTACTGCCCGTCTATGCTCTAGCTCTCGCTGCTTAGCAATTCGTTGACGTTCTTGAAGCGTTAGCGGGCGGGTAACCACTACGGGTACCTGTACCTGCACTTGTACCGGCACCTGCTCTTGATAGACATAAGTCTGAACATTGGCCTGCGGCTGCTCTTGGTAACCAAACGTTTGTAGGTGTGATTGCTGCTGGCTCTGCTGCGCGGCAAGCTCCATTTGTTGCTGTCTTTTTGCCTCAACGGAGACATAAGAGCCCCCTTGTGACAAAGACTCTTCTGGGTTAACCGGAAAAGGCGCAGCACTGCGGTTTAACAAACCTCGGTTAAGCACATTACTCTGGTCCTGTGCACCCACCATTTGGTTATACTTCTGAGCGGTGTAGATATCTCCGCTCATGCCAGTTCGCATGATCATAGGGTGAATAAATACCATCAGGTTTTGTTTTGCTTTAACCGTAGTAGTATTTCTAAATGCCTTACCAATAAACGGTAGATCGCCTAAGATAGGGACTTTTTGCAAGGTATCTCGGTAAGTATCTTCCATCAAGCCGCCCAGAACTAATAGCTGGCCGTCTTCTACCATCACCTGAGTCGAGAAAGAACGCTTGTTGGTAATTAGGTCAGAGGCACTGGCGTTACTTGCTGCCAGGCTTGATACTTCCTGATCAATCTTCAGCATCATACTGTTACCGGCATTAATCTGCGGCTTGATCTTTAACGTAATACCAATATCTTGTCGTTCAATCGTTTGAAATGGCGTCGTCACACCGTTGGCCGTAGAAGAGCTTCCTGTCAAAAAGGGCACGTTCTGACCGATCACCATACTCGCCTCAACATTGTCCATCGTCACCAGTGTGGGAGTCGATAATATATTGGTAGCCGCATCGCTTGAAAGCGCGTTCATTAACGCCCCAAACTGCGTAGAACCAGCATCACCGCCGCCAATACCTAACAGCATGCCTACGCCTGCAGGTAATGAACCTGAAACAACGTCAGCCAAAGAAAAGGCACTGCCAGGGTAGGACGTTGCCGCAATCGGCGCGGTGGAACCGCTTGAATTAAACACACCGAGCTGCACGCCCAATGATTTGGATAAGTCTTCAGAAACCTCGGCAATCACCGCCTCAACCATCACCTGCGCGCGTCTGACATCTAAGCGACGAATAACTTGCAATAAATTCTTTTGTATCTCGGGCTCTGCCCTAATCACTAAAGAGTTAGTGGCTGCATCCGCAAAAATAGTGATGTCGGCTTTTTGGGTTCCTGCACCACCTTTAGCCGTGGCCTCTGTACTTACCAAATTAGCCGTCGTGCCAGATAAAACCTTCGCCAGATCTTCAGCCATCGCATAACGTAGGTAAATAACTTCCGTTAAAATTTCAGCGGTTTTTACTTTTGGTCGGTCTAGTCGTCGGATAATCCCTCTGACTTGTTGACGTCCTGACTTGCTACCGCTAACCAACATACTATTGGTGCGGGTATCTGCCGAAACCTTGTATTTAAGTGCCACCCCTTTTTGCTGAGCCGCGCCCTGCAATCCCTGAATGGTTTTAACTAGCTCCGTTGCAGAGGCAAATTTAAGCTCTACCACTTCCATCTCATCTTCATCAGGGCGGTCCATTCTGCGCACTAATTTGGAGACCTTGTCAATGTTGGCGCGTGTATCGATAACGACGATACTATTGCTTGGAGCATACCCTTGAAGATGACCGGTTGGCGAAATCATGGGCCGCAAAATAGGCACCATATTGGCAACTGGCACGTGCTCTGCCTTAATTACCTTCGTAATTAACGCATCTGGCCCCTGCTCATTTCTTTTCTTCATTATCTTTTTATCAATTTTCTTAATACCCGTGAGCTCTTCATCCACCGGTACTGACTGATATTTTGCTTTATTTAAGGGGATAATTTTTATAATCTCCCCAGTTTCCACAGCCGCTAAGTTATGAACTTGCAGCACTGACAAAAATGTCTCATAAAGCTCATCCTCATCAATTTCTCTGCCCGTGATAATCGTAATTTTCTGACCGCGAACCTGTTTATCTAAAACAAAGTTCTTACCCGTAGCGGTCGAAATAAGACTCACAAGTGCTTGTAAATCGCCATCTCGCAAATTGAGATTATAACTATCAGCCGAAACGGGGCTTCCCGAGGCCCCGATCATCAAGATCAGGCTCAGTGTGAAGCTTTTCAGCATATTTGAATACGTTTTAGGTTCAGATCTCATCAGCGCCAACTTTAATTATTATCATTCACGATACCAGCAATCCCTGATAATCGTTATTTATGGCGAGTATAGCACCATTGAAAGGGTGAAGACTAAGACAACCCCGATGGGCTGCATGACTATAAAGTAATATTTCGTCAGTCCGCTCACTGGTTTACTGTGCGCCCACCGTCGACCGCAATGATTTGGCCGGTTATATATGCTGCATCCTTAACTAAGAAAAGCACCGTGTTGGTGATGTCCTGGACAGAACCTTTTCGCTTTAACGCCGTTCGTGAGAGCAAATCGCCCTGCAACGTTTCATCCTGATCACCTTCAGGCCAAATAATAATACCCGGCGCAACGCCATTGACTCTGACATTTGGACCTAGCTCTAGTGCCAATGATTTTGTCAACATCACCAACCCCGCTTTTGCCGAACAATACACAGGGTGCTGTGGTAATGGCCGTTCAGCGTGAATGTCTACCATATTAACAATGCACCCCAGGCTTTTATCTAAAAAAGGGGCCGCCGCTTGACTCAAGAACAATGGTCCTTTGAGATTACTGTCAAACAGGTTATCCCAATCAGATTCGCTAATCTTGCCCACAGGGGTTGGATAAAAGCTTGAAGCATTGTTAACCAGAACATCCAAACGTCCGGTTAATGTAATGATCTGCTGGATCATTTCAGACAAGCTGCTGATATTGCCTAACATTGCTTGAAAGCAATAACATGAATCCGCGCGAATGGCATTAAGCTCGGACATCAGTTTGTTTGCAGCCTCTTCTGATTGACCATAATGAATAATTACCACCGCACCCTCTGCGTGCAGTGATCTGGCAATTTGCGCACCAATGCGCTTAGCGCCACCAGTTACTAGCGCCACTTTATCTTGCAATGCGGGGGGGTTCAGGCTCATTGATCATCATCTCGGTAAAAGCAATGACCATACCGTGCCAGCAAAGCTAAACCAAGAAAGCTTAACGCGAATCAGACTTTAAATTCATGCCCACACTGTTTGCAGTGCGCTTTGGGAAGGTCCCTGACCACTGTCGCTTTATTGAGCGCCGAACCCTCGCATTTTGGGCAAATGACCCATTTGTCTTCAAAGTAAATTTCTTCTTGAGTGTCATCATCACTTAAAGAAACACTTCTAAGAAGATCATCCGCTGAAAGCTCCTCAGCTGTCGGGGCGAAATCAGCCAAGTAACTTGACGCGACAGCGCCCTTATCGACGGGACCGTCTTGTTTTAAAATAATACGTTGGCAACGCAGCCGAAAAGGCGCTAAAAGATCAGCTTCTTGAAGTTTAGCCCTGAAGTTTTGTAGCAACGCTTTTGTTGGAACTTTTGGTTTAAAGCCCGGAGACAAAAAGGCAAATAGATACATTTGGCTTTTTAACCATTTCAAAATACTTTCATCATCCATGCACAAAACCTCTTGCATGGCTAAGACTCTGAGTAAAAAGACCTGATCTAGCGCACTTGCCTCTATTAGTGGCCTTGCTTCAAAAAACTGCTCAAACCGCCCCCATGGGAAACTTTGAACCATACCTGAAACCGTTCCCATAAAGGCTCGGTCTGGGGCGGCATATGATGCCTTACTATCGATAATATTTTCCAGTGAAAAGCCCAAAACATACTCCCTTTGTTGGCTTTACTTCGTTCAATAATCTTTAAATTGAAGCCTTATCTATTTGGCCTGCATTCAAACATATTGACCCTTAATGAAATGAGCTTAAATGACCCAAAGACGGCTTAAAAGCTGAGTGAAGGATTACGGTAGTGTTTAACTGATAACCGGAAAAAAAATATTAAACGAACCAAACCCCCAAGGCTTTCATCAACACAGTAAAGCCGTCAGGAACAAAATCCTTATCCCCCTTTTGCAAAAAGCACCACATCTGATACCGTACGCTTCTGACCCAATGAACATTATTACTCTATCAGGATATGTTATGACCCTTCCCATAGTTATCGTCGGTGCCGGTCAAGCGGCAGCATCATTCATTGCAAAGCTTCGTCACGAAAACTATTCTGGGCCAATTATTTTAATCGGCGAAGAGTCCCACCTACCCTACCAACGCCCTCCTTTATCAAAAAAGTACTTACTAGGCGAGTTGACGTTGGATCGTTTGTACTTAAGACCGCTTGCCTGGTACGAAGACAATCACGTCACACTGATGCTCAGTACCAAAGTGGTTCAGGTTACACCCGAGTCTCAGCAGATTTTACTAGATAGCGGGGAGACAATTGATTACAGCAAGCTGTTACTGGCAACAGGTTCCACCCCACACCGCCTCCCCCAAGCCATCGGTGGACATTTGGCAGGCGTCTACACGCTAAGGGACCTGGCGGATGTAGATCAAATGAAAGCTGAGTTTCAAGCAGGGCGAAAACTACTCATTATTGGTGGGGGGTATATCGGACTTGAAGCGGCAGCCGTTGCCGCGGGGTTAGGGCTGGAAGTCACCGTCATTGAGCTTGCAGAGCGGATATTAAAGCGCGTAGCGGCGCCGGCAACCTCGGACTATTTTAGGGCACTACACCAGTCAAACGGCGTCACTATCTTAGAAAATACCGGCCTTGAGTCACTTATTGAAGCTGAAGGTAGAGTTGCCACTGCCAAATTTAGCAATGGTAACCAACTAGCGGTTGATTTTGTTATTACAGGCATCGGGGTGGCACCTAACGGGCAACTAGCCACCGCCGCCGGACTCACTGTCGATAATGGCATCGCCACTGATTTACAAAGCCGCACCAGCGATAATCATATTTACTCTGCGGGTGATTGTGCCAGCTTTGAATACCAGGGCAGTCAAATACGGCTAGAGTCTGTACAAAATGCGGTAGATCAGGCAGAAAATGCGGCTGCTCATCTATTAGGAGAAGACGTTGTCTACCAGCCAATCCCTTGGTTTTGGTCTGATCAATTTAAAACCAAATTACAAATCGCTGGACTTAATTTAGGGTATACCGACACCGTCACCCGCCTCGGCAAGCGCGAGGGCTCTCAGTCTGTTTGGTATTATCAAGGTGACACGTTGCTCGCCATCGACGCCATGAACGATCCAATAGCCTATGCCATGGGCCGAAAGATTTTAGCGGCCGGTAAAAGCCCTAGTAAAACGCAAATCATCGACCTGACGGTCAATTTAAAAGACCTCGTTTAAATCATCTAATAGGAACGATTGGCCGCAAGCTCGGTCAATATCCACCATCTATTGACGATGTGACACTTATTTTTTTAACCTTGGTAACTGAACGATGAAATACCTCTTAACTTGCTTGCTTTTGAGCATGCTTAATTCGACAGCGATCGCTGATACTTACAATGTTGGTGATCTAGTGATTGATGCACCTTATGCACGAAGTACGCCACCACTAGCCCCGGTTGGCGGCGGCTTTATGACGATTACGAATAACGGCACTCAAGCGGATACCTTTATTTCTGGCACGTCTAGTTTTTCTAAAAGCCTTGAAATTCATCAAATGTCTATGGAAAACGGCATCATGAAAATGGCAGAGTTAAAAAATGGACTAGTCATTCCAGCCGGTGAAACGGTTACCCTAAAACCTGGATCTTACCACTTAATGTTCATCACGCTGGATGATCAACTCAAACCTGATGAAAAACGCAAAGCGACCTTAGTGTTTGAAAAAGCCGGTGAGATTGAAGTTGAGTTCTTGGTCAAAGATATCCTTAAAATGGATCACTCTGCAGGCAAACATGCTGGGATGGATCATTCTAAAATGAAACACTCCGATGATAAACAATCAGATGAAGCAATGCCTGAGATGGATCACTCCAAAATGAAAATGGATCACTCAAGTATGAAGCCTGCTAAAACTGAATAAACCGTTATTGTAAAAAAATAGGCAACCAGAACAACCACCACAGCGTATCCAATTGACTCATTCAATAGGTTCAATTGATGCGCTTATCACACAATCTGGTTGCCTCACTTTTCTTCGTGACCGCACTTTTTAGCCAATCGGCTAATGCTAACTCATTAGATGGACATCATTCCCCCTATCTTGCGATGCATGGCAACGACCCAATTCAGTGGATGAGCTGGGGTGAGGCCGCGCTGGAGCGTGCACGTAAAGAAAACAAACCACTCTATGTGTCTATTGGCTACTTCGCCTGTCACTGGTGTCATGTTATGCACAAAGAAAGCTTTAGTGACAAAGACGTGGCTAAACAGCTCAATGAAAACTATATCCCCGTTAAGGTAGACCGTGAACTAAACCCTGTATTAGACAAACGCCTTATCGAATTTGTATCCGTGACTAACGGCGTTGCAGGCTGGCCTTTAAATGTCTTTATCACCCCTGAAGGCTTTCCTTTAGTTGGTGGCACTTATATGCCGCGTGATCATTTTTATGGCGTGTTGCAGACCATTGGTAAACGCTGGAAAGATGACTCACCGTTAATGAAAGCCAACGCGTTTAAATTAAACAGCCAACTAAAAGGAATGTTAGGTGTCCTTGAGCTCACCACCAAAGAACACTCCATCGGGAGTCGCCGCACACAGTTTTTAACCAAAACTATGGAACAAGCTGACGACCTGCAAGGTGGCTTTGGCAATCAAAAATTTCCAAATATTCCACAGCTGAGCGCCCTACTTCAGGTTAATGCGCTAAAACCTGACCCTGAAATTGATGAATTTTTACGTTTAAGCTTAGACGCTATTATCAGCAAAGGCTTACACGATGCCATTGGTGGGGGCTTTTTTAGGTACACCGTCGACCCTGGCTGGAGAACGCCGCATTTTGAAAAAATGCTATACACCAATGCTCAAATGCCCGTTTTGCTGCTTAAAGCGGCTGACTATTTTAACGAACCGCACTATCGAACCATTGCACTTGAAACACTGGATTTTCTGAGCCGCTCAATGCAGGGCAAACAGGCCTTTATTGCGAGCCTGTCAGCGGTAGACCAAGACGGCAATGAAGGGGCTTATTATCTTTGGACGGTTAAAGAGATTAAAACGCTGCTCAATAAAAAAGACGAAACCTTGGCGTTTGCCGCGTGGAATTTAAACCGTGAAAGTGATTTTTCTCATGGCAATCTTCCGGTATTAAGTGAATCCATTGAGTCTCTTGCCAACTTATCTAAGCAGAGCATTGCCCAAACAAGTGCCCGTTTAAAACGCATTCACGACACGTTACTTAAGCACCGCACCACCACCAGAAACATTCCACGCGATGACAAGCAGCTAGCCGGTTGGAATGGTTTGGCGCTAAGTGCCTTTGCCGAAGCGTTACCTCACAAACCAAGCTATCTCAACACGGGCAATCAGTTAGCCAGTTTTCTATTAGGGCTTTGGGATGGTAAACAGCTCACACGCTCTTTAGCCTCTCAACAGCAAGGAACGATGCTCGACTACGCAGCGACAGCCAAAGGCCTGCTCGATTGGTCTAATGCAAGTAAACAACCGCGTTACGGCGCTGTCGCAGCGGCCATTGTTGATGAGGCATGGCGGTTGTTTTATAGAGAAATGACGTGGCAAGAGAGCAGCAATTCACTACTGCCAAGTGGCGTTGCACAAAGTCATATCGCTGACACGCCGATTACGTCCCCTGAAACCTTGCTACTTGAAGCAAGCGAAGCACTTGGTGGGGATATTATGAAGCAGCGCATTCGACGTGTTATCGCCACCAGCAACCGCTCGATTAACGTTGACCCTTACGGCTATGCCTCGCTTATCGGGTTTTCATTAACCACCAAAGTTAATCAACAGTAACCGCTGCAAGACCCTTATTTGAGCCATGCTGATAAATAAGTTTAGTAGGTTCAGTTATCACCGTTTGAGCGGCGATACGTTGTAAAAAACGCACCGTTTTATCTGGCAGATCCATAGTATAGGACAAGCCAACAGGCGACTCGTTGTATAAAGCGGCGTAAAACACACAGGCCGCCAAATACGTTCCCGCTCGACTTGGGTGAATCCCATCTTTTGCATGCAGCTTAAGGGTTGGGCGCAATGTCAATGCTCGACTAAAAGCACTGCCCACCGGCACAAGCTTAAGATTAAGGTCTTTGGCAAGCGCGTTATATTGGCGCTCCAAGGGTTTAATCATGCTCGGGTCATGTTGATAAGCCCACGTCATAAACAAATAAGGGGTCACACCGCGTGCCAGCAACAGGTCACGCGACTCTTTAAGGCTCTCACGGAAAATCAGCTGCTTATCTTCATCAACTGCCTCAGTGCTGTGCCCTTGTAATACAACCGCATCCCATGCTTTGCCTTCGGTCAGATGGTCGACATTAGCCAGCTGCTCGTACCAATAACCGCCCGCAATCGTCGCGGCCCGGTAATTATACGGCGCAAACGCCTTAACACTCATCGACTTTCGGCGCAGCTGCTCCACGTGATAGTGCAGGCTATTATTGTAATAGGTAAAACTGTTACCAATAAACAACACCTTGCGAGGGATGTTATGCGCTTCGCTCACCTCATCGTTTGATGCAACCAGTATGAGGGGTTTAGCGGCCATTTTCTCTTTATAAATAGCCAGCATTTCTAATAAGCCAATTAATGAGGCATTGTAATCGATGGCATACTCATTCACCGAATAAGCCCGCTCATGATCGATATAGCTCATCAAGCCTTTATTTTTAGGTGCGATACCATCTTGCGCTAGTTGGTTTGGACCACCAACCATTAGGCCCGGTAACGTTTTCTTTACCGCACGACCAAATATATGCACAGGGTTTTGCACACTGCGCAAACCCACCGCCGTCACAAAGGACAAGTTAAACGGATTCTTTCCCAGTATAAAATCCAATTGATCAAGCGCGCCTTCAAGATACTGCTGCTGGCCTGTTAGATACCACGCATGGGCTAGCGTGATCCCCTCCTCGGCGGTCATCTTATTTGAACCCCAAATAATGCGGTCATTAGCCACGTTAAAAGCGGACGTTTGAATGTGTTGCAGCAGGCGGTCGGCTCGGGCTAATAGTTTGGTTTTAATATCTTCGCGCACGGCTAAAAGCTCAGTTGACTCATCAAACTGCATTAGGTGCCAAAGCGACAGCGATGAGGCATCTTTCCACTCGTACAAAGAATACGTTTCATCCGGCTCGTTGCTGATAATAAAGTCACGATACTCTGGTTTACCCGTTGCAAGGTATAGCTCCAAAGCCGCCGTTAAACGATCATCTCTATCGATATCCAGCTGTACCTCAATATCCGTCTCTGACCCCATATAGCCGCCAGATCCTGAATCATCCTCTTTTTTCCAGTCGATAGTTTGCTCAGGCTGATCCTTTAACCACTGCCAAGATTTCTCAGCCGCATTAAGATAAGCCGTAGTTAAAGCGCTATCGACCTTATGATAAGCGCGTGCAGCAATAGCCATGCTGGCGATAAACTTTCCCGTTTCGGGCGATGAAATACCATAAACGTAACGCGCCTGTTCATCGGCCTCAGGCACCACCACGCTAGGCCACTTTGCACCAGAAAGCTTTCGATAAATTGCCCCATCGTCTCGCTGCATACTCATCATCCAATCTAGCTCAACCTTTACCTCATCTAACAAATCTGAGATACCATTACCTGACTCAGGCGTACTTAACGCCCCATCGGGGTAGCGTTCTGGTGCCATTAAATACAGACTAAGCAAGCGATTAACGGTTACCGCAGCAGGGGCGATATATTTACCGTAATCCCCCGCATCGTGCCAACCACCGGCGGCATCTCGCGGCAAACCTTCTTGGTTGACCGCATCATCTCGTGCGTAAACCCCATCGTTAAGATGGCACGCTTCATGAGACAGGCCTGTTTCAGGGTCTAGCAACTCAACGCCACAGCGCTGCAAATAATAACTACGCATCAATAATCGAGTGGCTTCTTTATAAACGGTTTCACCAATTCTAAACGTGACTGAACGAACATCACCCTCTTCTAGATAGTAATTTCCCAATCGGTCTATTTGACTAAAATCGAGCAGCTGAGTAGTAGACGCTTCAGCGTCTAGATCAGTAAACCCTGACTGTTTGGGTTTAATCATCATGATCAGAGCATCGGTTGTTGCATCGCGCAAGGTGACAACCTTCGCCTCAGGCTTATTGATTAGTAGCGCCCGCTTTGGCCAATCAGGCAGGTAACCTGCTTGGTTCACTACAATTGCTGGGCTTTCGTTATTGGCTAATGCGTTGGGTGCACTTAGCAGTGACATTAAGAGGTATAAAAAGCTGAGAAGGAAGTAACGCACTGGCGCACAGCCAAGGAGTGTTGGTTTCATGAAGATGAACCTGCCAATGAATTATTTTAATTATGGGTGTCACTGTAGCAGATTGGCGGTGTTTTTTGGTGTGCGGTCGACAGGCGGGTACACGTATATCAAATGAGAATTAACGTACCTCACAAGATTGTGCAGCCGAACAGAATCAATTGTTCAGCTGCACTAGAGCATAATTTAAGCAGACACTGCCAATACCGCCTCAACCAAACGATCAATATTCTCCTCTTGCACGCCAGCCACATTAATCCGGCTGTCCGAGATCATATAAATCCCGTAGTCTTTCTTAAGCTTGTCCACCTGCTCAGGCGTTAATCCCAGTAGTGAAAACATCCCGCGGTGGACCCCAATAAAGTCAAATCGTCCCTCGCCGCTTTGCCTGCGAAAACTTTCAGCCAGCTTACTGCGCAGCGATGCCATCCGCTCTGACATCACTTTTAACTCAGACTTCCACTGCTCACGCAGCGCATCGTCCTGCCAAATAATATTCACCACAGAGGCACCATGATCAGGCGGCATAGAGTACATGCCGCGGGCAATGTTTTGCATATTGGCAAAGGCTACACTCGCTGTCTCAGCGTTGGCGCCCATAGCAAACGCACAACCCACACGGTCACGATAGATGCCAAAGTTCTTTGAGCAAGAAACCGCCACCAGCATTTCATCGACTGTGTTAGCAAATTTCCTTACGCTGTAGGCATCTTCTTCTAGGCCGTCACCAAAGCCTTGGTAGGCAATGTCAAAAAACGGTAAAAAACCTGTTTCTTTGACAATGTCAGCCACCTCATCCCACTGCTCATTGGTGAGGTTGGCTCCGGTTGGGTTATGGCAGCAGCCATGCAGTATCACCACGTCATCTGGGCCTAAGGTGCGTAGTTTTGCCGCCATCGCCTCAAAATCAACCGCGCAGGTTTTAGGATCAAAATAAGGGTACTCCCCCATTTCAATGTCACCCGCTGTTAACAGCGCTGCATGGTTGGGCCACGTTGGTGTGCTTAGCCAAACTTTAGCATTAGGCCGCATTCGCGCCATTAGATGCGCTAGCACAGACAATGCACCGCTACCACCCGGGGCTTGCATACCATGGATGCGATCTTTTGGTACATCGTCGCCAAAGACAATTTCTTTCATCGCCTGGTTATACGACACATTTCCCGCAAGGCCGACGTAACTTTTACTGTCTTCAGAGTCCAACAAGCGCTGCTCTGCTAGTTTAACCACCGCAGGAATGATCGTTTTTCCCAGGTCATCCATATAAACCCCAACGCCAAGATTCATCTTGTCAGCGCGTGGGTCATCTTTATAAGGGGCCATTTGCGCAAGGATGGCATCTGGCTTGGGCGAAGTTAAGGACTCAAACATGGCTACAAACTCTTAGTGAAATGTAACCTTGAGACTATACGTAAAAACGCTGCGTCTCAATGAGAAATTCAAGCAGCGAACGTTATTTAGCGAGTGTTTTCTCTGCCGGTACTTGCCAGGTTGCGGGCATTTTAGCAAAGTCAAAAAATGGCTGCTCATCGCCTGAGTCGATAGCCTCTTGAACTTGGTTATAAAAGCCCTCGCCCGCCTCATTTGAAAAAGTAATATTAACGTTGGATGCCTCCTCAGCAGATCTAGGGCGCTGGCAGTACTCAGGAAACGTCGCCTCACCGGCATGACCTGAGGCATAGCCTTTAGCAAACATTTGCTTAAGAATGCCAAATCCATCATCACGCACTAATGTCGAGCCACGAGGGTTTCCACCCATTTCGATCATGTGCTTTTGAAAAGCCTCCAAGTTGTGACAATCATAAGCTACGTGCTGACACGAGTGGTCGCCGTGCTTTTGAACAAAGTGGGTAACCTGTGACTTCTCTGCCCGATCAATCCCTTCGATTAAAGCAATACCAAAGTCGCCATAGTCGATACACCAAATTTTCATACTGCTGTCTTTATCATCGGGACGCACATCATCGATACGCTTAATTAGCGTGCCACCTTCCACCTCAATATGAAACCATGCCCACTTTTCAATGCTACCTTTTTCACAGGCATATGATATGTGATCAATCTTTTTTAAATACGACATGTAACGGCTCCTAATGACTTATGATTTGATCACTTAAGTGTAGCGATCTATCGGTCTTTAAAAGCTGATGAATTCTATAAATATGAGATACATTGTGCAGGTATTGTGTGAATTTTTTAATTTTATACAGGTATCCTGCGCCTTTAACCTTTTTCGTAGGGTTAAGACCCGTGGCTTTATATTTTTATTGAGATTAAAACGCCTGCCTAGTAAGACGTAAAGCAGCCAACTTGACAGCAACAATTAAGGAGCAGATGCCAAGCCATGGACGCATTTGACAAAACCATACTACACCACCTAGCTAAAGACGGCCGCTTAAGCTGGACGGAGCTTGCAGGTTGCGTCAACCTGTCTGCTTCTGCAGTACAGCGCCGTGTCCAAGCGCTTGAGGCAAACGGTGTCATTAAACACTTTACTTTAGCACTAGATACTAAGCAGCTAGGTCACGAAGTGCGTGCGTTTGTTGAGGTTAAAGTGGAGCGCAGTCATATCGAGCTTGCCAGAAGCTTTCGTGAAGCTGTGCGCAAGCTGCCACAAGTGCAGTCGTGCTATAAACTCTCTGGCACGGTCGACTTTATATTGGATGTAGTGGCACCGGACTTGGAAACCTATGGACGGTTTTTAGAGCAAGAGATTCTATCGATGCCCGGTGTATTGGATGCTAAATCTTCAATTATCCTTGAGGAAGTGAAAGGGTTTGAGCTGATGATTTAATCCGTCTTTTTTGGCTTTTTATCACCGCCAATCGTTGAGATAAACAATAAGGCAAAAAAGAGGCTTGAAACAATACTGATCAGCAGTTCCAGAGTGATTCTTAGCGCCTTCACGCCGCGTATCGCCGTTTTCCCTAGCAGTCGAAACACCCCACGGGTGTGAATACCAAAGCGCTGACTCAAACGGTTTACATTTTTCAAATCTTCAGCATTATCGACATATTTTAATAAGCGAATGCTGTCGACCACGGAGGTATTTTTTCTAATTGAGTTAGCCTGTTCGGCTAATACGCCAAGGCTTCTCGCCGCCTGTGGGTTATAGGCCTGTTTTGCCACGCGTGAGATACTGCTTAAATCCGCCCCTTTGCTTAGCCGCAAAAACTGCTGCCAATCAAACACTCTAGCCCCAATACGCATTAATTCATCGCGAAAGCTTCGCGTCAATCGGTTCATGCGCGCGGCAAGCTTGAGGGTTGAGGCACCTGCTTTGGCTGGCGCGGCGATGCCGCCAGAGCCAATCGTTGCAGCGGTTAACCCGACACCAATACCCGCTAAGGTTGTGATTAGACTATTAACAGGCTGTCCGTTTTGATAATGTCCAAACTGCTCGCTTAGGTCTCTTAAGTCCCCAACCACTGTGAAGTCAGCCGCCAGCGCCCCTGCAACCCCTGAGGCATCGTCCCCTGTTCCTGAAAAGAAACCTTCAGCAAAACCGGTGACCTGCTTACTCATACGTGAGGTTGTGGTGTCATGCTTTAATAGATAGCTATTGTAAGCGGTGTAATCTAATGGATGATTATATTTTTGCCCGATGACTAGAAGCGAACGCGCCTCATCATAGTCCTCTACGCGTAGTGCACTTTCAACGGATTGCTTGAGCACTTCGGGATCAACACGGTTGGCCAACATCGCCTCAACATCAGGCGCTTTAATATCGTAGTCCCAATGTTTTGCAATATTAAAAATCGCGTAGACGAAGCCTGCTAGCCAAATAAGTAGTAAACATTGTCTAAAAAAAGATAACATAGCCTTTTGAAGCGTTAAGTCTTGAAAAGTTCATCATCTCACAAATCACGACTAATAAAGCGTAAAACGGTTAGGTCTGATTTTTCATGTAGTCATCGCGAACCGATTTTGCGTGACTAAAGGTATCCATAATGGCGTCACTATCGGCATCCGCCACCTGCTGATGCAGGGTTTGTAGGTTGGTTTGAAACGCTTCAATAGACGCCAAGATTGCGTCACGATTTTCCAAACAGATATCTCGCCACATCACAGGGTCGCTTGAGGCGATGCGTGTGAAATCACGAAAACCACCCGCAGCATAGTGAAAAATAGCATCCGATACTTCAGAGTGCGAAAGTGTGTCGACTAAGGCATATGCTAGTACGTGCGGTAAGTGACTTGTCGCCGCTAGTACATGGTCATGTTTTTCAACGGCCATGCTCTCAACTTCAGCCCCTGCCGCCTGCCACATGGCAATCACCTGCTGCTCCGCATGTTTATCCGTTTCAGGCAGCGGCGTAACAATCACCTTATGATCGACGTATAAATCAACCACAGCGGCCTCAACACCGCTTTTTTCACGACCCGCAATGGGATGTGCAGGCACAAAGAAGGGAGGAATTTCACCAAATGCGCCGCGTGCAGCAGCGACGACACTAGCCTTAGCACTGCCAGCATCGGTCACTACCGCGCCGGGTTCGAGATGGTTTTTGATAGCATTTAACACACTGCCCATCGCGCCCATTGGAACGGCTAGCAAAATCATATCGGCCTGCTTTACCGCCGCTGCGGGGTCGAGCGTGTAGTCATCGATCACCCCGAGGTCTTTGGCTTTTTGCAAGCTCTCAACGTTACGGCTACACCCTACAATTTTCTCACAGTAATTAGCTTTTTTTAATGCCATGGCCAATGAGCCACCAATCAAACCCACCCCAAAGATGACCAGCTTTTTTATCATCGTCAGCGCCTACAATATGGCTTTAGCGTAGGAGCCAAGCACGCGTACATATTCCGCTTCATCTTCTAAATCTTTAAGTGCTAACTGCATCGCCTCACTGCTGATATGACCGTTTAGATCCATAAAGAAGAAGTAGTCCCAATGTGTATCAGGTGCTGGACGCGATTCAATCCGCGTCATATCCAAACCATGATGCACAAGCGGTTTTAGCAGGTGGTACAGCGCGCCGGAGCGATTACGGGTAGAGATCAAAATTGACGTACGATCATTACCACTTTCAGGCACATCGTCTTTACCAATCACCAAAAAGCGGGTGACGTTGTTGGGAGAGTCTTCGATGTGAGGAGAAATAATTTTTAAATCATAGAGCTTTGCAGCATTTTCGCCAGCGATAGCGGCGGCCGTGCTATCTTCTGCGGCCAATCTAGCCGCCTCAGCATTGCTGGCAACGGCGATTCTTGTAACACTCGGGTAGTTCCTATCTAGCCAATCGCGGCACTGCATTAATGATTGTTCATGTGAATAAATGCGCGTAACACCGCCCATGTCCTTACTAACATTCATCAAATTTTGATGTATCGCTAACTGTATCTCGCCACATATCTTAAGCGGCGAACTGATAAACCGGTCTAAAGTATGTGAGACAATCCCACCCGATGAGTTCTCAATGGGAACCACACCGTAGTCAGCAGTACCCGCTTCAATCTGACGAAATACTTCAGGAATCAGGGTAAATGGAACCGTACTCACCGCCGCGCCAAAGTGTTTTCGTGCTGCAGACTCGGTAAAGGTTCCGGCAGGGCCGAGGTAGGCCACTTTAATTTGCTGCTCAAGTGCCAAGCAAGACGAGATGATTTCTCTAAAAATCGCCGTGACTTTCTCACTGCCTAGTGGGCCAGGGTTGACGTCAGACACACGACGTAAGATTTGCGCTTCACGCTCTGGGCGATAAAACTTAATATCTTGCTCGCCCGCCCCGCGTTTGGTCACCGCAACTTCTTCAGCGCAGCGCGCGCGTTCACTCAATAACTGCAAAATTTGCGTGTCAATCGAGTCAATCTTGTCGCGGATGCCCACTAGCTTTTCTGTCATCACCTGCTCAGCGTCAACTACTGGCAGATTGTCCTTGTCACTCATAAAAATAGCCCGTTTACGTTCTTGGCGACTTAGTCATCGTTATCTGAAGCGTCTTCAGGCGCTGTTTCATCTGGCACTACTTCCGATGCTTCAGCTTGCGCCGACTCATCAGAGGCCACTTGATTATCATCACCCGAGGTATCAGAGGAGTTAGGCACGATAGGATTACCGTCCTCATCTAGCGTCTCTTCATCTTCATCATCGCCTTCCATCTTAGCAATGCGCTCGATTTGGGTTAGCAGCTCGCCTTTACCTAACTTGATTAGCCTCACACCTTGCGTATTACGACCGGTTACCGATACGTCTTTAACCGCAGTGCGAACGAGTATGCCACCGTCTGAAATCATCATAATTTCATCATCATCAATGACCTGCACCGCACCAATAGAGTTACCGTTGCGCTCAGAGGTTTGGATCGCAATAACGCCCATGCCGCCGCGTTTTTGCGGGGTAAATTGGTCAACTTCAGTACGTTTGCCGTAACCATGTTCAGTGGCCATCAGTAGGCGCCCTTCTTCAAGAATCAGCAGCGCATTCACTTTGGCATCTTTTTCAAGCTTAATACCACGCACACCGGCCGCCGTTCGGCCCATACCGCGCACATCGTTCTCGTTAAACCGGATGGCTTTACCATTTGAGGTAAACATCATCACATCGCTATCGCCGTCGGTAATGGCCACATCAACCAATTGATTATCATCGCGCAAATCAATAGCAATGATTCCAGATGCCCGTTGGTTTGAAAATGCCTTAAGATCAGTCTTTTTCACCGTACCGTTTTCGGTTGCCATAAAGATAAACTTGTTATCCTCATATTCGCGAATCGGCAAAATGGCTTGAATGTGCTCATCTTCTTGTAGCGGCAGCAAATTCACCATGGGCAAGCCCCGTGAATTACGCGAGGCGATGGGCAACTGATATACCTTAAGCCAGTACAAACGCCCACGACTAGAAAAGCAAAGAATGGTGTCGTGGGTGCTGGCGATAAAGAGCTTCTCGATGAAGTCCTCATCTTTCATTTTGGTAGCTGTTTTGCCACGCCCGCCACGCCGCTGCGCCTGATAAACATCGACTTGCTGGGCTTTGGCGTAACCTGCATGTGACAGTGTGACAACCACATCTTCTTCTGGCACCAAGTCTTGCATGCCGAGGTCTTCACCAATGGCATTAATTTGAGTGCGACGGTCATCACCGTACTGTTCTAACGTTTCACGAAGCTCACCGCGAATAACATCAAGCAGGCGCTCAGGGCTTGATAAAATATCTAGAAAATCGATCACGCGCACTAGTATCTCGCGATATTCGGCTAATATCTTATCTTTTTCAAGACCTGTTAAGCGATGCAAGCGAAGCTCTAAAATCGCCGTTACCTGTGCCTCTGACAGCCAGTACCCATCGTCTTTTAAACCGTAACGCGGGTGCAAATCTTCTGGGCGAGCGTCTGACGAGTTACCTTTCGTCAACATCTCTAACACAATTTCTGCAGACCATGATTTGGCCAACAACGCCGCGCGTGCATCGGCTGGAGTAGCAGAACTTTTAATGGTTCTGATAATCTCATCAATGCTACCTAAGGCAACCGCTAGACCTTCTAAAATATGGGCGCGCTCGCGGGCTTTTCTTAATAAATAGATGGTGCGGCGCGTAACGACTTCACGGCGATGGCGAATGAAGGCGGCGAGTATTTCTTTAATGTTAAGCAGTTTAGGTAGCCCATCAATAAGGGCAACCATGTTAATACCAAAGCTTGCTTGAAGCTGAGTATGCTTGTAGAGATTGTTTAGAACAACTTCAGGTACCTCTCCACGTTTAAGGTCAACCACCATGCGCATGCCGTCTTTATCTGACTCATCGCGAAGCTCTGAAATCCCTTCTAGTTTTTTCTCTTTAACCAGTTCAGCTATTTTTTCAATTAGCCTTGCCTTATTGACCTGATAAGGCAGCTCGGTTACGACAATCTGATCACGGCCATTTTTATCTTGCTGAAAGTCAGCCACTCCGCGAATACGGATGCTACCGCGTCCTGTGTGGTAGGCCTGATTAATACCAGCGGCGCCATTGATAATGCCTGCTGTGGGAAAATCTGGACCCGGGATATATTCCATCAAATCTGATATATCCATCTCTGGATTATCAACTAATGCTAGACAACCATTAATCACTTCAGTCAGATTGTGCGGCGGGATATTAGTCGCCATACCGACGGCAATTCCAGACGAGCCATTGATAAGCAAGTTAGGAAGGCGGGTTGGAAACACAGCCGGTTCGGACTCAGAGCCATCGTAGTTTTCGATAAAATCAACGGTTTCTTTATCAAGGTCTGCTTGAAGCTCATGCGCGATACGCGACATACGCACTTCGGTGTAACGCATCGCAGCGGGCGAGTCGCCGTCGACCGAACCAAAGTTACCTTGACCATCGATAAGCATGTAGCGCATGGAGAATGGCTGAGCCATTCGTACCATGGTGTCATAAACGGCGGTGTCACCATGAGGGTGATACTTACCAATAACGTCACCCACCACACGAGCCGATTTTTTGTAGGGCTTATTGTAGTCGTTACCCAATACGCTCATAGCGTACAGAACGCGCCGGTGAACAGGCTTGAGACCGTCACGCACGTCAGGCAGAGCACGCCCAACGATAACGCTCATCGCGTAATCCAAATAGGATTTGCGCATCTCATCTTCAAGGTTTATTGGTATAATTTCTTTTGCGAATTCTGCCATGATTTTTGTCTACGACATTTCCCTAAATAGATCGATAAATTATAACAGAATTGTCATCTAATAAATCGTTTTAGACAGGATAAAATCCCGTTTTTAACCGCTTATTTCAGGTTTTTTCAATCATTCTCAAAGATACTGACTTTATCAGTGGATAAGGTAATTCCAATCGTTTCACCCAGCTGATAATTTGCCAAAGAAGGCAGTAAAGCCTGTACAGTTTCGCCATTTTGCAACTGCAAAGAATAAAGATAGTAACCGCCAAGAAATTCTCTCGTAACGAGTGTTGCCCGACTGCCCGATTCATTATTTAATACGATATATTCCGGCCGAATAAGCACCTTAACCAATAGCCCTTCTGCTATAAAATCTGTGTCTTGGTTCGATTGTTGTTTGTAAGAAAACGCGCCGACAGCGGTTTCAACCTTATCACCGCGAACATGACCCATTAAAAAGTTACTGCGCCCAACAAAATGCGCCACAAATTCATTGCTAGGTGAATGGTACAAGGTTTGTGCATCGCCCCACTGTAGCAGGTGCCCGTTATTTAGGACGGCTATTTTGTCTGCCATGCTAAAGGCTTCATGCTGGTCGTGTGTCACCATGACCGCGGTAATTTTTTCGTGCTTTAGTATGGCGCGCACCTCTTTGGCCAAAGAACTTCGCAGCTCAACGTCCATGCTTGAAAAAGGCTCATCTAGCAATAACAGCCGAGGCTTTGGAGCAATGGCCCTTGCTAATGCAACACGCTGCTGTTGCCCACCGGAGAGCTCGTGAGGGTATTTACTTTCATTGCCTGCCAAGCCAATTAATGCCATGAGCTCCTGTAGCCGCGCCTGTTTCGCTGCCCTGCTTTGACCCCGTAGACCAAAGCAAATATTCTCACCGACGCTTAAGTGAGGGAATAAAGCAAAATCTTGAAACACCATGCCGATGCGACGCCTTTCAGGCTCTACCGTTTTACTTGGTGTGCTAAGAATTTTGTTAGCTGAGGAGATAGACCCTGCACTTAATGCCTTAAAACCTGCAATGGCTCGCAGCAGCGTTGTTTTACCGCAACCACTTGGCCCTAACAGGCAAGCAATCTCGCCATCGTCTAAACTGAGCGACACCGCCTCAACCACGTGCTGTTTGCCGTAGGCAAGACTGACTCTATCTAGCGCCAATACGCTCATGGTACTAAGGCTCCTTTCGCGTTCTTAATTTTGGATGCTGACCTGACATGAGCGTTTGCAATGGTGCGGCTCAATAACAACACCGGAACAATCCCAACGACTACAATCATTAACGCAGGCGCACCCGCATCGGCTAAGCGCTCATCAGACGCCATCTCATAGGCCCTGACAGCCAGTGTATTAAAGTTAAAAGGACGCAAGATTAGGGTTGCTGGCAATTCTTTTAATACATCTACAAATACCAGCAGCAGAGCCGTTAACACGGTCCCTCGCATAAGCGGGAAATGAATATTTTTTAAAACTGAAAAAGGAGAAAGCCCCAGACTTCTGGCAGCATCATCCATTGAAGGCTTAATTTTGCTTAAACCTGCATCGACTGCCTGTATAGATACCGATAAAAACCTAACAGTATAAGCAAAAATTAGCGCGAATAACGTCCCTGAGAGCAATAACCCTGTGGAAATATCAAAATGCTCTCTCATCCATTGGTCAAGGGTATTATCAAACCAAGCCAAGGGCAGCATGACACCAATTGCAATCACCGTGCCGGGGATTGCATAACCCATCGAGGCGACAGAGACTGCGCTTTTGACGCGTTTGGTTGCCAACAAGCGCTTTGCGTAACTTAACACCAGCGCTAAGCACACAGCGACTAACGCCGCCATCGCTGCAAGTAAAAGGCTATTGGATGCTAAAACAAAAAAGGCTGAATCTAGTGTCGTCTCTGCCGTGGCTATTGACCAGAAAAGAAGCTGCGCCGCGGGAATAATAAAACCAAAAATAACCGGCAAACTACACGCTAACGTGGCTAAAAAGGCATTTCTCCCTCGCAATTGAAAACGCGGAGTCTCTGCCTGCCCATTAGAGAGGTTGTGAAATTTCGCACTATGGCGAGAGTATCGCTCAAGTAAAATCAACATCACCACAAAGGTTAGCAACAATGAGGCTAGCTGAGCCGAAGTGACGCTGTCGTCAAGTCCATACCATGCTTTAAAAATACCGGTCGTAAACGTGCTGACACCAAAATACTGAACAGTGCCATAGTCGGCTAGTGTTTCCATTAACGCTAATGAGACACCGGTGATGATTGCAGGTCTAGCTAGCGGCAACGACACACTAAAAAACCCTTTAAGTGGCGTGTAGCCCAGCGTACGACTAGCCTCTAAAACAGACACCGATTGATCTAAAAAAGCCGCTCGGCTCATCATATAAACATAAGGATACAAAACCAATGACAACATGCAAATAGCGCCGGTCAGTGAGCGAACCTCGGGAAACCAGTAATCGTTGTAGCGCCAATCAAACCACTCACGAATTTGACTTTGAATAGGTCCTGAAAACTCCAAGATACCGGTATAGGTATACGCCACAATGTAAGCAGGGATTGCCAGTGGCAGCAATAACATCCAAGACAATATAGAGCGCCCGGGAAATTCACAGCTAGACGTTAGCCAAGCGCAAATAACACCCATGCTAAGCACGCCGACACTGACGCCTAGCATCAGCATGAGGGAATTACTAATATATTCAGGTAACAGGTTATCTAGTAAATGCTGCCAGTTTTCATTAAATGGCTGTAGCAAGAACCCTAGAATAACTAAGATTGGAAGCGCCATTACAACGGCTATAGTTAGCACCCACCAAGATCGAATGCCGATGATTGATGTCACGTCGTCTCTTTAAGCTGGGGAAAATGTCTAATTGTATCTGCGGTAGATAATTTCTAAATGCTAATGCAAATGAAAACGATTCACAATAACTTTCACTCCATCCTTGGACTAGGTGCACTTATCCATAGAGTTGTAGCCCAAGCTAGTAATTACATTACACTAGCAGAATAAACAAATTCAGTAGCTTATAAGCTGCGTGACACTTGAATATGACGTCAGTTGTGAACGACAAGCATCATAGACAAGCAACAGGTATAAGGTCGTATAAATGGAAAAAATTGCCTTAGTGATAAGCTCGCTAAGTTCCGGTGGTGGTGAACGTGTCGTTGCGACACTCTCTCAGGAATTTGCAAAAAGGTATGATGTAACGATCATTCTCTTTGATAGTACCAATATTGACTACCAGTACGGCGGAAAAGTGATTGATATTGACTGCCCTGAAAAGCCCAGCTTTATTGGCAAAACGTATAATTTGCTAAAAAGAGCGCACAGGCTAAAAAAAATATACCATCAAGAAAAATTTGATCACATTTTTGGGTTTATGGAGTCAGCTAATTACCCTTCCATCCTTGCCTCTAGAGATACCATCGCCTCTTTGCACATTGATTTTAATTTTCTAAATACTATAGAACGGCAATTGGTAAGCTATATCTACCCATTAGCGAAAGCGGTCGCACCTGTATCTGAAGATATTGCAACCACGCTGAGACAACAGCTATCGTTAGGTAATGTAACAAGAATTTATAACCCCGTTCCCTTTGAAGAGCTGGAAACACTCTCGGCAGAACCACTCGAACATTCACGGAAATTTTTGATTGCAGTCGGCCGCCTAACGTACCAGAAACATTTTGATTTGATGATCAACGCTTTTGCTGAAAGCAATGCAATAAGCGACTGTGATTTGATCATTTTAGGTGAAGGTGAGCTCAGAGCAGATCTTGAGCAGCAGGTCAAAACACTTCAACTTGAAAATCAGGTGCATTTACCGGGCCGTCTGAAAAACCCTTTTAACTACATGAAGCATGCCGAATTCATGTTGCTATCAAGTAGAGCCGAGGGATTCCCGATGGTTTTAATAGAGGCGCTGTCGCTTGACTGCCCGGTCATCGCAACAGATTGCCCTACCGGCCCGAGAGAAATCGTTCAAAAAGATGTTAATGGCCTACTTATCCCAATGGAAAGTAAATCTGAATTAACCCAATCGATCGATGCACTCTTTTATGATGATGAGTTACGTCACTCGTACGCCAATCAGGCACGGGATTCGGTGCAGCATTTATCAGTTCAGAATATCTGCAACGAATGGATCGCACTATCGAAGCGTCCGACAAGCCTATTGCCAAGCAGTTAAAATCAACGCATCAACTAGGCGTGCGAGAGCAAAGTGCCCCATTCTCCTGTTTCATCGTGATAAAGGCGAATGCGTGTATAGCTGGCATAATCGACATTCAAACGAAATAAGTGCTCATCCTGCATGCCTAGGATGTGCATCATAATGACGCGAATCACCCCAGCGTGCGTGACAAGCAATATATTCTCATTGCTATGCTGCTGAACCATTTCATTAAATGCCTTTAAAACCCGGCTTCTAAAATCTAAAAATGCTTCACCTTCAGGTGGGACGACGCGAGTGGGGGCTTTCCACCAAGCGTTTAGTGAATCAGCCTCATCTTCTAAGATATCCTTAGGGTCACGACCTTCCCATAACCCAAAGTCTATCTCCTGAAAATTTTCATTTAACGAAAGCTCCAGCTCCTCTTGAGAAGCTAACGACTCTGCAAACTCTTGGCAACGTCGCAGCGGCGACGAGACGATTCTATTCCACCCTTCTTCACTCTCCAGTGCATTTTGCATTTGAGACCAGCCGTTGTCAGTCAGCTCAGGGTCGGTGGTACCGCAAAATACGCTACCGAGATCTACTTCGCCGTGGCGAAGTAGATTGATTATTGTGGTTTCAGACATAATTATAATTTTTCTAGTTGCGCTATTTGCACGCACCACCCTGTAGGGCTATTTTTAAGTAAACTAACTAGTCAGTGTAAGTTGCCGAAATAATTTCGTACTCACGTAAACCGTTTGGCGCTTTAACCACCGCAACGTCACCCACCTCTTTACCGACTAAGGCGCGAGCAATAGGGGATGAAACTGCAATTTTATTTAACTTAATGTCAGCTTCGATATCACCAACAATCTGATAGTTAACCATCTCTTCAGTTTCAAGATCCTCTAGTTCGACCTTGGCACCAAAGACAACTCGATCCACGACATTAAGTGATGTTACATCGATTATTTGGCCAGAGGATAGCGCTGACTCTAGTGCCTGAATACGACCTTCAGCAAAACTCTGCTGCTCTCTGGCCGCGTGATACTCGGCATTCTCTTTAAGGTCACCGTGCTCACGCGCCTCGGCTATCGCCTGAATAATGCGCGGGCGATCGACCGTCTTTAAGCGGTTTAGCTCTTCTTTTAAAAGCTCTGCACCTTTGGCAGTAATAGGAGGTCTGTTCATGATGCCTTTTCAATTCCTTGATGAAGATCTTGCAGGCGGTAAACCTGCTCGTTGTCTTTAAATGCCATCGCTTCGCACAGTGCCCATGCACCGGTAATAGTCGTAGTATAAGTCACTTTACCTTGCAAAGCCTCTCGCCTTATTTCATACGAGTCATTAATGGCCTTCTTGCCTTCTGTTGTATTAACGATCAAGTCTACTTCATCGTTCTTGATCATATCAACCACGTGCGGGCGACCTTCATGCACTTTATTGATAATTTTACAGTTAATACCCTGATCATTGAGCAGTCTTGACGTTCCACGCGTGGCCACTAGATCAAAACCTTGCGCGATTAATCGCTCTGCTATATCCACAACATATTTGCGATCGGCTTCACGCACGCTAAGAAAAGCGGTACCCGCCTCTTGCGGGAAGCTAATATTCGCGCCGCGCTGTGATTTACCAAATGCTTCGGCAAAGCTTCGGCCAACTCCCATTACTTCGCCTGTTGATTTCATTTCTGGGCCAAGAATAGGATCAACGCCTGGAAACTTAATGAACGGGAAAACTGCTTCTTTCACAGAATAATAATCAGGTACCACCTCTGTCAAACACCCCTGCTCTTTTAAAGACACTCCAGCCATACATCTCGCCGCAATCTTTGCTAGTGGCTGGCCAATCGCTTTAGACACAAAAGGTACCGTTCTAGAGGCACGAGGGTTAACCTCTAATACAAAGATATCATCCCCTTTGACCGCAAACTGTACATTCATAAGCCCAATTACGTTCAGCGCTTTACCCATCTTGACGCATTGCTCACGCATCTGATCTTGTAAATCATCACTCAACGAGTAAGGAGGTAAAGAGCAAGCCGAATCGCCTGAATGCACACCCGCTTGTTCAATATGCTGCATGATGCCGCCAATCAACACATCTTCACCATCACAGATGGCATCCATGTCGACCTCAATCGCGTCATCTAAAAAACGGTCCAGCAAAACGGGCGAATCATTTGAGACCTTAACCGCGTTGTGCATGTAATAACGTAAATCATCTTCGTTATAAACAATCTCCATTGCACGACCACCTAAAACGTAGGATGGGCGCACAACCAGAGGATAACCAATTTCTTTAGCTAATCGCACGGCATCTTCAGGCTCACGTGCCGTTCGGTTTGGCGGCTGCTTCAAACCAAGTGCTTCTATCATCTGCTGAAAGCGTTCACGATCTTCAGCCATGTCGATAGAGTCTGGGCTAGTACCGATGATATTAGCACCGCTCGCCTCTAGGGCTTCTGCCAACTTAAGCGGCGTTTGACCACCATATTGAACGATAACGCCTTTAGGCTTTTCAAGATGTACGATTTCCATAACATCTTCTAATGTCAACGGCTCAAAGTACAGGCGATCTGAAGTGTCATAATCGGTTGAAACCGTCTCAGGGTTACAGTTGACCATAATGGTTTCATAACCATCATCACGCATTGCTAAAGCTGCGTGCACACAGCAATAATCAAACTCAATTCCTTGGCCGATGCGGTTTGGGCCACCGCCTAACACCATAATTTTTTCTTTATCTGACGGCGCCGCTTCACACTCTTCATCATAAGATGAGTACATGTAGGCGGTGTCTGTCGCAAACTCTGCCGCGCAGGTATCAACGCGTTTATAAATTGGCCTTACACCAAGCTCACGACGATAGTTACTGACTAAAATTTCATCTTCAAGCCCAAGCAGCTTAGCCAGCCTGCGATCAGAAAACCCTTTACGCTTAAGATCAAACAGCTCATCTTTAGAGATATCATTCAGCGCTTTGTCTTTAAGCACTTGCTCCATTTCTACCAACTCTTCAATTTGGTCTAAAAACCAAGGATCAATAGCCGTGTATTGGAACAGCTCTTCAGCACTCAAGCCAAAGCGGAACCCGTCGGCAACGTACAAAATACGCTCGGGACCTGCTTCGGTTAACTCACGTCTCAGCTCATCAATAGGTGAATCGGCATCTAAGTTAAGACGCTCATCAAGACCATCGATGCCCGTCTCTAATCCACGCAGTGCTTTTTGAAAAGACTCTTGGAAAGTACGGCCAATCGCCATCACTTCACCCACTGACTTCATTTGGGTCGTTAGTCGCTTGTCCGCTTTTGGGAATTTTTCAAAGGTGAAACGAGGAATCTTCGTGACCACGTAGTCAATTGAAGGCTCAAATGAAGCCGGCGTGGCACCACCGGTTATTTCATTACGCAGCTCGTCAAGTGTGTAGCCGACGGCGAGCTTTGCTGCAATCTTTGCAATCGGGAATCCCGTTGCTTTTGAAGCCAATGCAGAAGAGCGTGAAACACGCGGATTCATCTCGATAACGATCAATCGCCCATCTTCTGGATTCAACGAAAACTGTACGTTTGAGCCACCCGTATCGACACCAATTTTACGCAACACATCAATGGATGCATTACGTAAGATTTGATATTCCTTATCCGTCAGCGTTTGTGCGGGGGCAACCGTGATTGAGTCGCCGGTGTGAATACCCATCGGGTCAATATTTTCAATCGCACAAATAATAATGCAGTTGTCAGCGGTATCGCGGACCACTTCCATCTCATATTCTTTCCAGCCAAGCAATGACTCTTCTAATAAGATTTCAGTGGTCGGAGACATATCCAACCCGCGCGCAACAATTTCTTCAAACTCTTCGCGATTGTAAGCGATTCCGCCACCGGAGCCACCCATCGTGAATGAAGGCCTAATAATAGTAGGAAAGCCTAATCCTTTTTGGATTTGACGCGCCTCTTCCATGCTATGGGCAACCCCTGCACGAGCAGAGTTCAAGCCAATATCGGTCATCGCATTACGAAACTTTTCACGATCTTCCGCCATATCGATGGCTTCTTTTTTCGCGCCAATCATCTCAACATTATGTTGAGCGAGTACGCCCTCACGGTCCAAATCCAATGCGCAGTTCAATGCAGTTTGGCCACCCATGGTTGGCAATAAAGCATCGGGTTGCTCTTTTTCGATAATTTTAGCAACGGTTTCCCATTGAATTGGCTCGATATAAATCGCATCGGCCATTTCAGGGTCAGTCATAATCGTCGCGGGGTTGGAGTTAACCAAGATAACCCGATAGCCTTCTTCTCGAAGTGCTTTACATGCCTGAGCACCAGAATAATCAAACTCACAGGCCTGCCCTATTACAATAGGACCTGCGCCAATGATCAGTATACTTTTAATGTCTGTACGTTTAGCCATGGATTAACCTTGCGTCTCCATCATTGCGATGAATTTGTCAAAAATTGGGGCGATATCGTGCGGCCCAGGGCTTGCTTCAGGGTGGCCCTGAAAGCTAAAGGCTGGGCAATCGGTACGTTCAATACCCTGTAGACTATTGTCAAACAGTGAGCGGTGAGTGGCTTTCAGTGTTGCAGGTAGTGTAGCCTCATCAACTGCAAACCCATGATTTTGGCTGGTAATCATCACCTTCTTTGTTTCTAAATCTTGTACTGGATGATTGGCGCCGTGGTGGCCAAACTTCATTTTGACTGTACTTGCACCGCTAGCCAAACCTAGGAGTTGATGCCCTAAACAAATGCCAAACGTTGGAATTTTATTGTTCAAAATGTCAGTAATGGCGGTAATCGCGTAATCACAGGGCTCAGGGTCCCCAGGACCATTTGACAAAAATACGCCATCAGGCTGCATAGCAAGCACTTCTTCAGCCGAGGTGGTGGCAGGCACGACCGTGATGGTGCAGCCGCGATCAGCTAGCATTCTTAATATGTTCTGTTTTATACCAAAGTCGTAGGCAACGACGTTATAGCGGGCTTGCTCAGGGTCTAACGTAATTTGCTTTTCAGGTTCTAACTGCCACGTGCCTTCATTCCATTGGTAATTAGCTTTAGTTGTCACCTCTTTTGCCAAGTCCATGCCTTGCAAGCCGGCAAAGCCTTTTGCCGCCGCCAACGCCTGCTCCTCTGAGAGGTCATCACCTGCCATGATGCAGCCACGCTGAGCGCCTTTTTCTCTAAGAATTCGAGTCAGACGACGCGTATCAATATCGGCAATCGCAACGATTCCTTTGCGCTCAAGATAACCACCCAAAGACTCTTTACTTCGCCAGTTACTGTAGAGACGAGGGACATCTTTAACCACAAGACCAGTCGCATAGATTTCGCTACACTCTTCATCTTCTGAATTAACACCCGTATTACCAATGTGGGGGTAAGTTAACGTCACTATCTGCTTTGCATAAGAGGGGTCTGTTAATATCTCCTGATAACCTGTGAGGGCAGTATTAAAAACCACCTCCCCAATACTTTTCCCATCGCTTCCAATCGATTTTCCCCGAAACACGTTTCCATCTTCCAAGACTAAAAGTGCACGTTTTTTCAACGTAGCCTCCACTATAGACTAATTCAGTTATATGCTTGTTATCAGCTGCTTGGCGCTGAGATGACTGCTAAAAGAGCAACTCAACGTAGTGAAAATCACTTGTATGTAAGTGAGTTACATAACAAAACGAGATGCAGCTCTCATCTTGAAAACTCATCTCGTATTTATGTCAGCGTAAACCTTTTCTATTCTACTGGAGTCCAGCTATAAGATCCATGTGAAAGAAATATAAAACCGTTATTTTCGTAGGAATATCCACCACCACGGAGATTAATTAGTCAAGGTATATGACTTTATCTGTAGGTCAATATCTCGAATAATTTGTGCTAGCTGTCGGTTCTGACTAACCGCCATATTAAAGTGCGCTTGAAGCCCTGCATTTTCTTCATCAGCTTCGCGCAACTTGGCGTTAATTGAAATAAGCTTAGCCATTGTTTGCTGGTATTGCTTACTAATTTCACCATCACCTTGCATCAACTGTTGATCAATCTCAGGTACTGAGAACACCGAAGGCTTCACTGAGGCTAATTCAGCCGCAGGTACATCACTGCCTCCATTTAACGCTGTAGCCTCACCTAAAACATCAGCAGAATCTTCATTTTTTATATCATTTGCTGCCATTTCGTTCACTTCAGACGTATCGGTCGCTATTTCTTTTTCATCGCCCAAACGGTCAGAATCAATCGCTTTGAACTTCGTAAGGCCTACATTAATATCATCAACAATTAATTGATCACCTTCTATTAGCACCATGTCCGGTATCGACGGCTGGACTTCCTCTAAATTGAGGTCTAGGAAGCCCGTAGCATCTGGAATGATAGCAACGCTTTTATCATCGACATCAGGATAGTCTGATAGCTTAAGTGCATCATCCCTAAACGGGCTGACCGAACTTGATGCATTCACCTGCTGAGCTTCAGCACTTGTTGCTTGCATGTACTCTGAAGGCGCAGCGGACTCTTGCGAGGTCATCTCAGGCGATTGATAATTGTCTTCAATAACTGCCTCAGTCACTTGAGACTCTTCGAGCGTCTCGGCTCCTTCTAAAGTCGCAATAGACGGCTCTATGAAAGCGTCTGAAAGTGAAGCCTCCTCTTGGCTTTTAATCATAGGGATAGCCTGAGAATTATCCACACTGGCTGACCGCTCTATTTGCGATCTTAGCCCTGGGATAGCGGGCTCTTCTACTTTTAAGCTTTCATCCGAAATAATTTCTGGTTTCGAGCTTAATAAACTATAAACGAGGCCGAGAAAAAGCAGTGACAACAACCCGACTGAAATAATTTTTATATTACGTTTCAACATCATAACCATCTCTTATTAGTTAATAGCGAACACATCTTTTTAATAAAATGAGTGCAGCTGAGATAACGAATTTTGAGACTAGGTTAAAATATTGTTTGTTCAGGGACTATTCATATCCTGACGAACTAACCAAACTGATAGCTCGACAGGAAAAAAGAATATTTCTTAAAAATCAAGCGTATAAAAAGTGTCGATAAACGGTTATCGCTCACTGAGCACTAGGCTATATCCAGTATAATCTGCCACTACCACTAGCGTTTCGGGGTTAACAAACACATAACCGATTGCCAGCAGACTTAAACCAACCGATAGGTAGCTCATCATTAAACCGGCCAAAGCCAGTCCGCCACCGGCAAAACGATAAGGGTTATTTTTAATTTGCGAACGCGCGAAATGACCAATAATAATGCCAGGCACAGCCACCAAAAGGCCTAAGAAAAAAGAAAGAACGCCAAGTACCAATGCCACCATTGGTAAACTGACACGGGGACTAGCAACGTTCATTGACGCAGTAACAGACATAACACTCTCCTTATTGCAGGGTCTAACGCTATCTGCTTACGATCCTTCGCTAGCTTATAAGATAATTAACCACTTACGGTGGCTAGGTTTTGTTAGAATGCGTTTTTAATACAAATCTACCGAGCTAAAATCAAAGAGCAATGGCAATATCCTTAATAAGACGTCATACAGCGCAAGGTATCATTATTAATTTATTACTGCTTTGTAGCCTGATTGCACTGATAGTGGGGGTAACAGCTCCACTACTTACCCTACAGAAGCTTTACTTTATTGAAAACACTATTTCTTTAATTTCTACTATTCAAGTCCTCTATAGCGACAATGAATGGCTGCTCTTCATTATCATCTCGCTTTTCAGCGTATGCATACCGATTGTTAAAATCGTTAGTTTATTATTAATTACAAACGTCGATTTTGAACCGAAAACGTTTCTCGATAGAATGCTCTCACTCATTGAAACCTTAGGTAAATGGTCAATGTTAGATGTCTTCGTCGTTGCGCTGCTTTTAGTGTCGCTAAAACTTGGCGCGCTAGCTAAGGTGGAGGTGCACTATGGCTTATACGTATTTGCGTTTTCAGTCATACTGACGATGGTGCTGAGCCTTTGGATTTACCATCTTTCACACGAAAAAAGATAATAAAAAGCCTATATAAACTGAAAACAGGACTTTTAATGGGCTTTAAGTGACCCTCAAAAGGATCATTTACTACTACACTAAAACGACAGGTTCGAATCGGTCGTATTAGCAATTGTTAACACTTGCTAATACGACATTAAATTTTGCAAAATCGGTAGGATTTCCCACAAAATTAATGCAGTATTATTTTGTTTTCATATTTTGGGGTAGTCGGTTTGTCCAGGACGGACATATCTGATTTCAATGATTTTTCACAGGAGTTGACATTCATCATGATAAAAAGAGCATTACTACTGCTGCTACTGACAGCCGTTTGGGCATTTGGTAGCTGGTGGTACTACACCTGCATGATCAAAGGGTTTTGCCGAACTGATGGCGCATTCACCAGTGCGACCGATAGAGCAAAAGCAGTCGCCGCCTCAGGTGCAGCGGTCATTGCTACAACGGCGACAGGCCTAGTCGATGGCGAACCCGCCGACTCACAAAATGAAACTAACAGCGACGAGCCGGTAGCAGAGCAAAATAACGATGAAAAACCTGACGCTCCTGAGAATGCTGAACAACCCCCTACGCCAACAACGACAAGTGAATTTGTTGATCAAGACGATGATGCCATTTCAGACGAAGACGAAAGACGCCTAGGCACTGACCCTGCTAAAGATGACAGCGATGGGGATGGTCTAAAAGATAATGAAGAACTTGGTGGTAACCTTCAGTCACCAACTGACACTGACCAAGACGGAATTATCGATGCGCTAGATGACGATGATGATGACGACACACTGCCAACGGCTCAAGAGATATTGCTAGGCACAGACCCTAGAAATGCCGACACCGACGATGACGCATTAACTGATGCGATGGAAATCAAAGGCGGCAAAATCGGTACCGACGCGTTAAATGCTGATACCGACAACGATGGCGTCTCAGACGGAACTGAAGTGGGCTCAGAACCTAATCAGCCAATGGATACCGATAAAGACGGCATCATCGATGCACTTGATGAAGATGATGACAACGATGGCATTCCAACCGCAATCGAAACTAAGCTCAATAGCGACCCTTTAAATCAGGACAGTGATGGCGACGGCGTCAGCGATGGCGATGAAATGGGTGACAATCCGGAGCAACCAAAAGACAGCGACAACGACGGCATTATCGATCTTATTGACCCAGAGCCTAGCAACGCGGCACCAACTGACACTGAAAGCACGGCAGCTGCAAGTCAAACGACGACTGATGACCCGGCAAATGAAGCTCAAGTAACGGTCGACACCACAAACGACAATGCAAACAGCGATAGCCGTTCAAATGACATTCCGATTCAAAAGAGCCGACTATACTTTCCATCACGCTCAGCCAATCCTGGCTTGTCAGATGCTGCAACCAATTATTTTAAAGAAGTTGCCAGCTGGTTAAATGCAAGCCCCGCGCACACGGTTGTTTTGACTGGACACACTGATGACGTGGGTAAGGCTGAAAACAACCTGAACTTAGGGTTGAAACGGGCAGTGGAAATTAAAAATATGATGGTCACGCTAGGAGCCAATGCATCACAAATTGAGGTTGCCTCTATGGGGGAAACTCAACCCATCGCTTCTAACAAAACGGACTCTGGCAGACGTCAAAACCGACGCGTCGAATTGATTCCCGCCCTGAAATAATAAGCCATTACATGGATCGTAATCAGTTAATGATTACCGTGCTTGAGGATAAAAAATGTTTGAACACGCTGTAACAAAAACTCATGACTTGAAAGATGCCAGTCTGGAGTTAATCATAATGCTCGCAGGTGCCTTCCTGCTAGGATGCCTTTTCTGCTGGGCTTTGGGCTCACGCAAACGCAAACGTAACTCAGAGGAGCTATAACATGTCTACTGATTACACTTTAATGGATGCGACATTAGAAATTCTTCTAATGCTCCTAGCGGCTTTTTTACTAGGCTGGCTATTTTGCTGGCTTATGAAAAAACTCTTTGGCGGCAAACCAAACACAACGACTAAACACAGTAGCCTCAACAGAACTGACCCTGTAATGGGCAAGGCTGATGCATCTGTCGATACAGACACCCAAAGCATCATGCCGAGCACCAAGGCCTCTGAGGCGGATGTAGCTATTGTTGCGCCAAAAACTAACCGGCCAAGAATTGACCTCAATGAAGTTGATCTTCCTAAGACAACGCGAGTTGAAGTTCCAAACGCTGAGGTTAACGCACCTGAGGCCACCATTCCACGGCCAAGAATAGATCTCCCAGGACTCAACACACCCGACTTGGATATAAAAGGCAAACTAGATGCAGGCGTGGGAAGCGGTAAAGCAACCTTATCCAAAGGTTTAGGTGCAGCGGCGGCAGGCCTTGGCTCAGTTGCTGTTGGCGCAAGTGCATTTAAAGACAAGGCGGCCGATAAAGTTAACAACCTCAGTGTTGATGTCGATACACCTGACGTTGAAATGCCTAAAGGTGAGTTCGAAAACCTTGATGTCTCGCTATCAGACACTGAGATTGACCTGCCAGATTTCAGCAACACGGAGCTGACGACAGAGATTGACCTGCCTGAGGCAAATTCGGCAGAGTTTGATACTGAGATCGATTTACCCGAAATCCCAACTATGCAAACTGCAGACGTCAGTGCTTACGGTGCTAAGTTAGACTTGGAGAGCCCCCTCTCTTCAGCGGACCTTCCAGACACTGATCTTTCACAGGCTAAATCGGCCATTGAAGACACGGTTGATGCAGGAAAAAGCAAGTTGAGTGCAGGCTTTGGTGCGGCAGCCGCGGGAGTTGGCGCAATTGCCGCAGGCGCAGGGTCGATTAAAGATACCGCAGTGGAAAAAGTCACTGATTTGACTGAAAACCTAACTGATCCAGACTTACCAACGACTGCTGCAAAAACTGCAGAAGTCGATGTGAACCACGTAAAACCCTCAGGTGCTGACGACCTTTCTCGAATAAGTGGCATCGACGATCAAGTCATAGGCATTTTAAAAGACAAAAATATACACACTTACCAAGACCTCCAAGCAAGTAATCGTACTCAGCTTAAAGGGTATCTTGATGCTTCCGGTGACAGTGGTCTGCGTGCACTTGAGCCTGCAAGCTGGCCTCATCAAGCGACACTTTGTGCTAACCGGAACTGGACGAAACTTAATGAGTATCAGTCTTTTCTTACTGGAAGTAATTTAGATACCCGTCAAGAGCTTCCCTCCTATGAAGTGAGTGATGGCGATGACTTGAAGAAGGTAGAAGGTATTGGGCCTTTCTTTGAGAGCTTATTAAATGAGGCAGGCATCACAACCTATGAGCAGCTAAAAAATTCAGACCGTGACACCCTCAAGGAAATAATCGATGCAGCAGGCCCTGATTATCGAATGCATGAACCAGAAACTTGGCCATACCAAGCGGGACTGGCCTACCGAGGTGAATGGAAAAAGCTGCAAGATTACATTCATTTTATGACCGGACGGTCTTAGTAGATCTCCTTGCATAGCGCTTAAAGCCTCCTTTTTGGAGGCTTTTTTATGCCCAGATCATCTGATTTTCTTATATAACCGATGAACTGCTTTGCAATTATTTTAACTATCAATACCCACATGGTAGAATTTGACCAAGCACCCCCGTGTTTCAAACAATTAAAATAAGCAAGGAACCACAATGATAAAACTAATCCTGCTCTCGCTATGCATTACGTTCAGTATCGTCCAGACAGCCCATGCCAAAATCTACAAATGGACCGACGATGATGGCAAAGTCCATTATTCTGCAACGCCACCTAAAAATACTAAAACCAAAGCAGAAAATATTGAAGATAAAATCAAATTCAATATTGGAAAAGTGCAACCAGTGACTAACTATCGTGCGGCATCTGGCAAACCAAAAGTTAAAACCGAAAAAGACGATGCCAAGACAAAAGCCATTCAAGCCAAATATAAAACCGATCAATCAAAAGCTAGAATGGCCTACTGCAACGGCTTAAAGCGAAACATTCACACGCTTCAAACCAGCAAGAATGTCAATATTGCTGAAGAAGGCAATCTTAAACCACTCAGCAGTACCGAAAAGCAAGCAAGACTCAACAAAGAAAAAAGCAACCTTGAGAAAAACTGCGCGGGAATGTAGAAGCGCACTTTATATTTCGTAAGCTCGGCAGTGCTTTCTGATTAATTGAAATCGCAGTATACTAAACGCTCTACACTAATCAGAAGTCTGCTGAGCCATCATGAAAGTATCCCAATTTTCCATCTCGACCTTGCGCGACACCCCTGCAGACGCAGAGGTAATTAGTCACCAGCTCATGCTTAAAGCGGGCATGATTAAAAGAATTGCATCAGGCCTTTATACTTGGTCTCCGCTGGGCTTATTGGTTTTACGTAAAGTTGAAAACATTGTGCGAGAAGAAATGAATCGGGCCGGCGCGCTTGAAGTCTTGATGCCCTGTGTGCAGCCAAGCGAGCTATGGAAAGAGTCAGGCCGATGGGAAGAGTATGGTCCAGAACTGTTGCGTTTTAACGATCGCGGTGATCGCGATTTTTGTTTTGGCCCGACCCATGAAGAAATCATCACAGACTATGTGCGCAATGAGATAACCAGCTACAAGCAGCTACCGATAAATTTTTATCAGATTCAAACTAAATTTCGCGATGAGGTAAGGCCTCGTTTTGGCGTGATGCGTTCTCGTGAATTTATCATGAAAGACGCCTATTCTTTTCACCAAAGCCAAGAGTCTTTGCAGGCAACCTACGATGCAATGTTTGCGGCCTATCAGAAAATATTTACTCGATTAGGGTTAAACTTTCGACCCGTTGAAGCTGACAACGGCTCTATCGGCGGCAATGCATCACATGAATTTCACGTACTTGCCAGTAGCGGTGAAGATGATATTGCATTTTCTGACACGTCAGACTATGCAGCTAATATTGAAAAGGCAACGACGCTTCCCTCAACACAACCAAGAGCTGAACCTAGTGAATCGATGGAAACCTTCGAAACGCCAGGCTTAAAAACCATTGATGCGCTTGCAAAGGCGATGGACATACCGGCCACACAGCAAATAAAAATTCTCCTCGTTAACGGTGACGAGGGCACTACCGTTGCGCTGTTGTTACGTGGTGATCATAACCTCAATGAGATTAAAGCTGAAAAAATTGACGGCATAAGTACTCCCCTAACTTTCGCAAGCGAGGAAACTATTGTCTCCCTCACGGGTAGCAAACCGGGCTCTTTAGGTCCCGTTGGCCTGTCGCTGAAAATTATTGCAGATTACGCGACGGCGCCACTGTCAGACTTTGTCTGCGGCGCTAATCAAGAAGGACATCATTTAAAAGGTGTTAACTGGGTTCGCGACTTGCCTGAGCCAGAATTTATGGATATACGCAATGTCATGGCAGGTGACCCGAGCCCTGACGGCCACGGTCATTTAGAAATTCGCCGCGGCATCGAAGTTGGACACATATTTCAACTAGGCAGTAAGTATTCTGAAAAAATGAATGCGAAGGTATTAGATGAGAACGGCAAATCTCAGCTGCTCACCATGGGCTGTTATGGCGTAGGAATATCACGCATCGTCGCCTCTGCAATAGAACAAAATAACGACGATAAAGGAATCATTTGGCCTACCGCGATGGCACCTTACCAAATCGCTATTGCCCCGCTAAATTACCATAAATCTGAGGAGGTAAAAGCAACCGCTGATAACCTATACCAATCTCTGGTAGAAGCAGGTTACGAAGTGATTTTGGATGATCGAAATATTCGCCCAGGCGCTATGTTTGCTGATTTAGAACTCATCGGTATCCCTCACCGTATTGTTGTCTCTGACCGAGGATTAAAAAATCAGCAGCTCGAGTACAAATCTAGAATCGCTGACGATGCTGAAACTTTCAACCTTAACGATGTCTCTGAGTTTATAAACGAAAAGCTTGCCACACGATAAGTGTGTCACTAGGCAGATAGCGGCGGCTATTCAAACAAAGCCGCTATCCGCCCAAGATGCTTTGAGAAGAAGCCTTCACTTGCATCATCATCACTTGAGCCCTCATTATCTAACACCGTCTGATAAAGCGCCTGCGTCACACGTGACATTTTTGTGTAATCCAGCGTTAGCTCTTGCCCAGGGACTTGATTCTTTGGCACACGGTACTTAATCAAATCACTGACCTGTAGGGCCGAAAAACCATGTACCCAGTAGTTTTCGTCATCAGACCCACCAACCAATGGAAATTTCTCTGGAGCGCTAACGGACTCGACTAGCAGCTCGGGGATTCGCTCAAAGCTTCGCTTAACCGACCTGATTTCTCCAGAATCCTCTAAGCGACCTGATAAATTAATGAAATTTCCAGTGTCGGGGTATAGCATACTCATAAACGAAAAAGGATATTTCTGCGACGACGCTTCGTTTCGGTAGTACCCAACACTTTGCAGTGCAATCATAAACTGCACAGCCACATTTTTATTTTTAAGTGCTTTGGCATGATGAAAGCTTCCCATGTCCAAGGTACCTTTTGCAGCCATTCCTGCCGTCGCATAAGCGACTAATTCAACGGGGGCTGATAACTTCTCTTCGCTTTCGCCTAACAGCCTAGCAACCTCTAGCAGTGTTGCAACACCGCTTGAGTTCCAATACGTGTCGGTATCGCCTTTTGGTGGAGAATACTGAACGCCAATAACGATGCGTTTACCTGTCTTCGGGCCAAGTAGTAAGCTGACGTTATTATATCGGCCACTCATACCCACAAAGCTTTGATTATTTGGCTTGCCAATACGCGAAAGATAAGAGGAAATGTACTTATCTGTGCTCAAAGACTCTTTCATCAGTTGCTGAGAAGTCGCAATCTTCTGAAGGTTTATAATGTGATTTTTTAGATTAGTCGTATTGACGGCAGGGAGGTCATCCGCGGCTGGGGCGGGTAGTATAGGCTGCGTGATAAAAAACCACAGCAGTGCGCATACTATTAATATAGCAACTAACCAATCGGTAAGTTTGGCAATCAATCTGCTGAACATTTTTGACACAGTCCTTAATTGTACAGATTACAGAGAAAGCTTCTCTCTGACATCCCCAAACGAACTATACAGCCCTATTATCTATTGTTGCTATTTTACTTTTATTATTCTATGAAATGCATAAAAAAACCGGCTAAAGCCGGCTTTTTATTTCGCCACTTAAATTAAAGTGCGCGAATACGAGAATTCAAACGGCTTTTATGTCTTGCCGCTTTATTCTTGTGAATAAGTCCTTTTGATACACCCGCGTCAATTGACGGTGTAGCCGCTGTGTAAGCTGCTGTAGCTGCTTCTTTATCGCCGGCTTCAATCGCTGCTACAACACGCTTAATGTGTGTGCGCATAGTCGTTGTGTAATGCTTCTTGTGGATACGACGCTCTTCAGATAGACGTACACGTTTTTTTGCTGATTTGATATTAGGCAAAGTTACTCTCCCATTCGGGCGTCAAAATTAAGACGCATATTGTGCCGCATATTACCCCTTGTGGGCAAGGCCAAATTTAATCTTTTTTACTAATACTGATAACAAATCAGCTTGGTTGGTCTGTTGGGACGAGCAAATTACATCATACCGCCCATGACAACCTAATAGATTGTTATTTATAATTATATTTTATTTTCCAAATGAAATATCCCACTTTAGTCATGTGTCAGACCAGTTGAAAATAGTGTCTCCGGATATACTCACTAATGACTTTGTCATGAAGTTCAACTGATTTTGAATAACAAATCGCACGCTTTGTTAATCGTTTGATGTATGTTCGGAAATTTAAGTTCTGACGTTCAATCTAAAAAATGAATTTGAAGAGGTGCTACAACTACTTGTCAATAATGCAGCAGAAGCCCATGCAACATCAGCAACTTTTACACCATCGGAAGTTTGTACCGAGCATTCAGTGATTACTCGGCCTTCAGAATACTTGTTCCATAGTGCGCCAGCTAATGCACCTTGCAACATTCCATGATTATTTGATGCCGGACTCATGACCAACTTATCCTTCGCCAATGAACAGATGGGTAAAACGCTGGCCTGAGTTGAAGTCAACAAAGCATCTCATGAGGAGGGAGCTATGCAAAGTCAGGTGAAGCAAACGCAACCTAGCTTAAGCCCTACTTTACTAGGCTACATTATTTTTCATTGCATAGATGGCAGCCTGAGTACGATCCCGCAAACCCAACGATTGTAAAATACTTGTGACATGTTTTTTAACCGTCGCCTCACTAATCGACAGTTGCTCGGCAATTTCTTTATTCGACGCCCCAATCGCTAGTAGTTTCAACACATGCCGCTCACGTGGCGTCACCGGAATATCAACCTCTGAATCAGCCGATACCGACTGAGAAAACGTCTCCTCAAAAAGCCTCTCAACCAAACGTTGCGATACATCTTCAGACAATTGATGCACTCCACTGTGCGCTAACTTCAGAGCCTGTGCGAGATCCTTAGAAGGCATGTCTTTTAACAGATACCCACAAGCCCCCGCCTGCAATGCCTGAACAATATAATCATCATCATTAAAAGTCGTCAGCATCAATACCTGACAATCCGGCTGTTCACGACGAATGATTTTAAGCGCCTCGATTCCATTCATCCCTGGCATACGAATATCCATTAACACAATATCCAAACTCAGTGTTTTAGACAGCTCAATGGCGGCTTCACCACTCTCAGCTTTTCCAACGACTGTAATACCTGACTCCAAAGAAAGTAACGTCGCAATGCCTTGGCGAATCAACTCTTGATCATCAACTACCAACACACGAATATCTTCCACATCACCAGTCACTTTACAATCCTTGCGTGGGTAAATAGAACGTCAATCACCGTTCCTTCGCCTTGACGGCTATCAAAGTCGATGACGCCATTTAGGTTTTCAACTCGTTCACGCATGCTCGACAAGCCAACACCTTTAGGAACCTTATTCATATCGAAACCACTGCCATCATCAATAATACGCAATTGCGCCTTTTCTTTTGTAAACTGCAGCCAGATTTTCACTCGTGAAGCAGACGCGTGTTTATGCGCATTGGTGAGGCCTTCCTGCACCATGCGATACAGTACTAATCGTACTCTTTGTGGACAATGAGCTTCATCCCCATCGGTAGTGGTTGAAATAGCTAAGTTTTTACTTTTAAAACGCCCAACGAGTAATGATATCGCCTCATTCAACTTGAATGGTTCTTCAGGTTTGCTAAAGGTACCAACCGATTGTCGCACATCATTTAAGGCTTCTTTCGCCGAAGATTTGGCCAAGCCGATTGACTCGAGAGAAGTACTTGGGTCGCGTTCTAATAACTTCATCGCTATTTCTAGCTGGATATTAATCGCTGCTAAATGATGCCCAACACCATCATGAATTTCTCGAGCCATATGATTGCGTTCATTGGCCACAGCTAACGCCGTTGCTTGATCACCCGACACCTGCAATTGTGTATGCGCCTTTTGCAAATCAGCATATAAGCTTTTCAGCTCTAAACTTTGATCACTCTCCTGCTTTATCAAACGTGACATCTGGAAAATCAGTGACATAAGTAAGGCGTAAATCATCAACCTCTGGATATCATCGATTGAAATGAAGTCACCGCGTGGACCAAATGCCATCTGTGAAAATAATACGGCACTAGTGAACAGTATAGTAGAAAGCTTGACCCAACGACTAAAAGTCAATTGAGAAAATAATACAGCGATCAGTAACAGTAGCTCTCCATAATAATGTTTGGAAACCGATATCGCGACAGAGGCAAGTAATGTAATTGCGACCAAGTGGAAAACGGCATAGTGCTCACTGGCTAGAACCCTTATGGGACGAATCATTTCGAGATAAATCAGCAGCACCATAATGGTGCCAAACAGGATTAAACCTGTCGTTGCCTCTAAACCAAATATTCCTTTGGGTGGACGGCTACTTAAAAGCCAGTCGAACAAACCAACAAGCAAAACGCCGCCATAAATAACCAAAGCTATTTGACGATATTTCGGATGAGTGATCATATTATTCATAAGCTTAACAATATCCCAATTAGCTCTAGCCAACTATCATACGTAAGGATAGTTAATGGGTAGACAAAAGGCGTAAGCGTAATGAGCACAAATGCCACTTACGACGGATTGCAGACGTTGGGCAAAGTGCTAATCTAAAAATCCAATATAGACTAAACAAACGTTAGAGGCGCTACTCATGGAAAAGAGCATGAAATTACTATTAGCTGTTACTACATCATTAATCGCGGTCACCGCCTGTGCCGCTGATGACAACAAAGGAAAGAGAAAAGGTGGCGACCTAGATAAAACGTCACTCACCACTTCTATCGCCAATACAGAAGGAAGCGTTGAGTTCAAAATGGATGCTTGGGCGGACAACTGGTTTGCCGCTTATATGGGCGAGGCGTTAATTGTTGAAGACTCGGTGTCAATCACCACTGAGCGCTCTTTCAATGCCGAAACAGTGACTTTTAAAGGCGACTACCCACTGCAGCTAAACTTCATCCTCAAGGACTTTAAAGAGAACAATACGGGACTTGAATACATTGGCTCTCGCAAGCAACAAATGGGGGATGGTGGCTTCATTATGCAGTTGAAAGAAACCGCATCAAATAAGATCATTGCAGTGTCTGATTCAAGCTGGGTTTGTACGGTTATTCACAAAGGACCACTAGATAAGTCTTGTGCAAAATCAAGCGACCCAGTGGCAGGTACTTCGCCTTGTGGCTTTAACGAAACCAGCGAACCTGCTTCTTGGAAGCAAGCATCATTTGACGACAGCAGCTGGAACGCAACAACCATTCACTCTGCCGAAGCTGTAGGTCCTAAACAAGGATATGACAAGATCACTTGGGATCCCGGCGCTAAGATTATTTGGGGGCCAGATTTAGAAACAGACAACACCCTACTCTGCCGCGTGACTGTTAATAAGTAAATCTCGCTCTAAATGCTGTGATTGTAATTCTGAAACGTTTCAGAGCTTACTGAGGACATAGTAGAGGCAGAAGAAGATTGAGTATTACAAACTAAAAAAGCCTCTAAGTAAAACTTAGAGGCTTTTTGCATGTAGCTCTTGACAAGCTAACATTATCTTAAATATAAGATATTACATCATGCCGCCCATTAAAACTTAATTCATTGATTTTTATCAAAATATTTTTATTTCAGAATGTAATACCCCACTATATACCCCAATTAAAATGAATGTATTTTAATCAACAAACCTTAACCAGTGACAAAGTAAGCCGCCCCCTTAAAGGAATTAACCCGATCACTAAAAGAACCTAGCCACAAACATTTCAGTCGAGGATCACCATATTTTAGCGTTAAGCTGGCTCCAGTAAATAAGCATTGACATAGTCCCAATACGGGATCAGAATATTCTCATGCGAATAATAGCTCTGTCGACACTGAAATCATTTTGGGAAGACTCCCCCAAGTACATTGATGCCAAGGAACCAACACTGGCGTGGTACAGTCATACACGCAAGGCAGATTGGGAAAGCCCAGCTGAAGTAAAAGAGGATTATGGGAACGCCAGTATACTCAAAGACGGACGCGTTGTTTTCAATATTGCAGGAAACAAATATCGGCTGATAGTCTGGATAAATTATGCCTACAAAGTCGTCTATATTCGTTTTATCGGGACACATGCTCAATATGACAATATTGATGCTCAAACTATATGACTGGAAGTGAAATGATGGAAATAAAACCCATTTATACTCAAGCTGATTATCAGGCAGCACTTCAGAATATTGAATCCCTGATGATGGCAAAACCCAATACACCTGATGGTGAAAAATTGGATGTACTGGTTACTTTGGTTGAAGCTTATGAGGCCAAACATTATCCAATGGACTTGCCTGACCCAGTTGAAGCCATTAAATTTGAGATGGAACAACGTGGACTAAAAGTTAAAGACCTTGAACCCATGATCGGTAAAGCCAACCGTGTTTACGAAATTTTAAATCGAAAACGCTCACTCACACTAAAAATGATTTGGAATTTACACCAAGGTTTGGGGATTCCGGCGGAATCACTCATCAAACCCATAGAAACCTCTGTTTAGACTAACAAGAATGACTTGATTGCATGAATAACCAGACACCCAAGACTAATCTGGATATCCATGCAATCGATAAAAGGCTGACAGAAATTTCTGCTGAAAAAGAAACATTGTTACGCCTTAGAAAGCAACTACTCCAACAACAATCTTCCCCAAGCAATCCCCTTTCCTCTGAAGAAAAGTTATGTATTTTCCAATCGCTATTCAAAGGTCGATCGGATATTTTTGCTACTCGCTGGGAAAACCAAAAAGGCAAAAGCGGTTATTCTGTTGCCTGCAATAATGAATGGAAACCCGGAATTTGTAATAAGCCCATAATCAAATGCAATGAGTGCAAACATAGAGACTTTTCACCACTCACAGACCAACAAATCTACCAGCATTTAACAGGACAAAAGACAATCGGGATATACCCATTACTAGTAGATAATACATGTTATTTTTTAGCGGTAGATTTTGACAAAGAGGGATGGAAACAAAGTGTACAAGCGCTCTCTGTTGCTTGTGATCACTACAAGGTTCCTCATACCATTGAAACTTCCAGATCAGGGAATGGTGCTCATCTATGGATATTTTTCTCTGAAGCCGTTTATGCAAAAAATGCCCGGTTTTTGGGTTCATGTTTATTGGATAAAGCCATGGAAATTCATCCAAAACTATCCTTTGACTCCTATGACCGCCTATTTCCCAACCAAGACTTATTACCAGAAGGTGGCTTTGGCAATCTCATCGCCTTACCTTTGCAGAGAGTACCCAGACAATCAGGATATAGTTCTTTTGTTGATAGCAAGCTCAGACTTTATGATGATCAATGGATACATCTTTCTCATCTGAAAAAACTGTCAGAAAAACAACTTTCAAAGTTGTTGGAAGAACTTGCTTCCCATTTACAGGCAGAAACCAATCGACCAGTAATGGATATGTCTCCACCTTGGGAACAAACCAAAAAATCACCTTCGATTGCCATTGAGAAGTGCCCAAGCGCAATTGATATCACACTTGCTAATCATATTTATTTCAAAATTGATCAGCTACCAAAACCTTTGATAGCACAGCTACGACGATTAGCAAGTTTTTCTAATCCGATTTTCTTTAAAACTCAGGCTCTCAGATTTTCAACACATGGGATACCCCGATTTATATCTTGCGCTCGTATTGAGCAGGGCTATTTATCATTACCCAGAGGTTGTTTTGACCAAGTACAGGAGTTATTGCGTGAACATAACATTGCCATTGATATACATGACAAGCGGGAAGAAGGTCAAATTATTCAACTACAATCTGAACTTCAGTTAAGAAAAAACCAGCAACATGCTGTTAAAAGTATGATTCAGCATGATACTGGCATACTACATGCACCAACCGCATTTGGTAAAACCATCACAGCTATTGGGATTATACTCAAGAGAGACACCAACACCCTTATTCTGACTCATAGCCGCCAACTTGTTAGTCAGTGGATAGACAGATTAAATTCATTCCTGCCAGATGCTAAAATTGGCACAATCTCAGGTGGAAAAAGAAAACCAACCAAAATAATTGATGTGGCTACTTATCAAAGCTTAATCAACAAAAAAGACAATACAATCGATAAACTCATTCAGGACTATGGACAAGTCATTGTTGATGAATGCCATCATGCATCCGCTCCACGATTTGAAATGGTATTAAATGAAGTCAGAGCAAAATACGTAATGGGCTTAACAGCTACTCCAGATCGTCAAGACGGGCATCAGAAAATTATGTTTATGTCTTTGGGATTGATTCGTTACAAAGTCAAAGCAAAACACGGGGAACAGTTTGAACAAAAAGTCATTGTTCATAACTTATTTGACCGACCTCCTCAGGAACTTATCATTACTAATGATCGCCCAAAGATTAGTGATGCCTATCGATGGGTAATGGAAAATGATGAACGCACTCAAACAATCGTTGATGATGTTATTAGCTGTATCAACCAAGAAAGAAATCCACTCATTCTGACAGAACGACGAGAACATGCTAACCAAATCCACTCGTTACTTACAGAACAAAATATCAATTCAGTCATCCTTAAAGGTGCAATGAAAGCATCTGAACTTCAGAATATTGAACAACGCATTGCAGAGGCTCAAGCCGTCGTTGCCACAGGAAAATATGCAGGTGAGGGATTTGATCTTCCCAGACTGGATACCCTTTTTCTTTCCATGCCAATTGCATGGAAAGGTTCTCTTGCGCAATATGCAGGTCGAATACACCGTGAACAAGAAGGGAAAAACCAAGTTATCATTCATGACTATGTAGATACTTCCCTACCCATGCTGCAACGCATGTTTCTTAAAAGAGAAAAAAGCTATAAAGCTATGGGATACAAAATCAATTCTTCTGAGGAATCAAGCACACAAGGTTTGCTTACACTAGATTGCTAGCGCACGGGATTTAATTCCATCATTACAGAATAATTGCCTTTTTTCTAATCTATTTTGAAACAATTAGGTCTGTAATTCGCATATGCTCAAATCATTTTTCTTATCAAAGAATACAACCAAAAAAAAACCAAAAGCAAAATACTTTCGGGCTTCCAGCTCAGATTACAAACTGAATGGGCAAAATTTTACATCATGCTGCCCATTCGATTCTAAATTATTGTTATTTAATGCATTATTATTCCTACACAATTAAGATACCCTACTTTATACCCCAACCATGAATTTGCTATAAAAGCCGCCATTCTATACCACCTGAATGCTTACCTAGAAGACTGCTTTGCCTTAGTGGCAATAACTTTGGCCTGCTCAATAACCGGCGGATCACCAATACGTTTAGCTAGTGGAGGCTCAGCCACACCTCCTGACCAATCTATGCTCCCAGTGTGAGTGTCACTCGGCACGGTACCAGACAGGTTAAGCATGTTTTCTGGAAGGTAAGCGGCGTGGCGCGAGGCTTGTGGTGACATCTATGTTTATTGGTGGGAGGATGGGGCTGCTGCGTTGTTTGAGGAAGGGATTAACCGAGCTGGGCGGTTTTGAGCAGCGCAGGAAGCCACCACGCACGATAACTTGAGACCGGATAAGTGATCGAAAGGTTTAGTTTCCAGAAAAACAAGGTTTAAGCTAAACTAGTTTCAGCGCATAAAGAAATGTAGACATGCACAATTTATCAACACCTTGCACTGCTGACCTGCTAGTTACCTCAGGTAAAGAGCCGCAGAAGCTTGAAGATGAGCTACGCTTCTTACTAGCAGCCAAGTTGTTTGAAATACACCAGTTATCACTGGGAAAAGCGGCAGAGTTTTGCGGCATGGCGAAATTGAATTTCATGTTCGAACTGGGACGTTTAGAAATTCCGGTAGTCAATTTCAGTGATGACCAGATCGCAGATGAGCTGCTTGATGACTAGCCCCCAAAAAACCGCATAGTCAAATCCGCCTCAACCTCCGCAAACAACCACTCAACAAACGTATCCAACTTCAGATTAGGCACACCTTCTTTTTGCGTCGCCAGATACCATTTCCCCGGTTCTGGCACCGAAACATCAAACGGCCTCACCAGTCGCCCTCTTTCAAGATCACGCTCACAAAACGGCGCTCGCGCCATACTGATGCCCCGGTTTTTCAAAACAGCCTCGCGAACTAAAGGGTAGTTATCGAAAACCGGGCCAAATTGCATCGCCTTCCGTTGCAAACCTGCTGCAGTCAGCCAACAGTCCCAGTCATCGGGTGCATTCCATGTACTTGGAACCCTTAACAACAAAAAGTCCTTTAACGCTTCCAACGTTAGTCCAGCATCTGTTTCGCCCAATACCTCCGGCGCGCAGACCGGGTAAATATCGGTTTCAAACAAAGGGAGGTAGTCAAATCGCTTATCAAAGGGCGGCGCGTTAAAGACGCCAACATCAAAACGGTGCGTATCATAATCACCGTCTTCAAAGGTTGAGATAATACGCACGCGGGTATCCGGGTGATCCTGAAGAAAATCGGCCAGTCTGGGCTGTAACCACATCGTATTGAAACTGGCATAGGACTGCACCAGCAAAACATCCGGCTCTTCCGGTGTCTGGATACGTTGGGTGGCTTTAATAATGCCCTGAATGTGTTCTCGAATCGGCGGGTAGTATTGCTCACCCGCAGGTGTCAGTTCGACCGAACGGCTGGTGCGTACAAACAGCTGCACGCCAATGGACGTTTCCAGCGCTTTGATTTGATGGCTGACCGCAGCATGGGTCACGCAAATCTCATCCGCTGCTTTGCGAAAGCTCTTGTGTCGCGCCACGGCTTCAAAAGCCCGTAGTGAAACCAAAGTGGGTATATGCGTTTGGGTCATATAATCTGGATAACCAATTCTTAATCGACGTAAGCCGTTACTCTACGCTTATTTTAATGGATTATGACCATTTTAATCCTTTTTAACCCGCTCTATCGGTTAGTAATTTTTAATGATGGTGAAATTTTTTCAGTTATCTATTCCGGCAATAGCATAGAAAATAGCGGGCAAAATGACTTCAGGAATCCTCTTATATGAGCCTTACCCCTCCGGCAGCCGAGGCATACCACTACCCGCTGCTGATTAAACAGTTGCTGACCGGGTCAAGCGGCACAGCAGCAAAACAGGAAATCATCAGCAACACGGGTGACACACATTTACGGCTCAGCTACGCGGACTTCAGGCAACGCATCGCTCAATTGGCCCATACGCTCAGAGACAGCGGGATTAGCGAAGGCATGCGCGTCGGGGTCATGGATTGGGATACGCACCGCTATCTGGAGTGCTTTTTCGCCGTACCGATGATGGGTGCAGTCTTGCACACCATAAACGTGCGTTTATCGCCCGCGCAAGTGCTATACACCATTAACCACGGTGAGCCAGATCTGATCATTGTGCATCAGGATTTCATGCCGCTTATTGAGGAAATTCAAGCGGGGTTCGAGCGGGACATTGTCATTATTCCGATTGGCGACGGTACTGGCTATGAAGACTGGATCGCGGATGCGCCAGTCAGCTTCGACTTCCCCGATTTCGACGAAAACCAAGCCGCCACGCTGTTCTATACCACCGGAACCACCGGCAATCCTAAAGGCGTCAGTTATTCACACCGTCAGCTAGTGCTGCGCACATTGGGCCTGGTCGCAGGTTTTGGCGCATTTCCGGGGAATGCCGGGTTTCATCGCGGTGATGTTTACATGCCGTTAACACCCTTGCTTCACGTGCATGGTTGGGGCTTCCCTTATGCCGCAACGATGTTGGGCTTACGACAGGTTTACCCCAGCCGTTATACCCCTGACAGCGTTTTGCGCCTGATTGCTACTGAGGGAGTCACTTTCTCCCACTGTGTGCCCACTATCTTAGCGATGTTGTTGGATCATCGGGACTGTCAGCAAACCGACCTCTGTCAATGGAAGGTGATTATCGGCGGGGCTGCCTTAGCCCGTGGCCTACAGGAGCGCGCAGCGGCAATGGGTATTTCATTGCATGCGGCTTATGGGATGTCGGAAACCTGCCCGTTTCTGACCGTGGCGGACTTGGCCAGCAATGACTCTGATGCTCAGGCGCAAACCGGCTTTCCCGGCCCGCTGGTTGATGTTCGGGTGGTGACACCGGATAGGCAGGATGTACCGCATGATGGTGAAACCACAGGTGAAGTCGTGGTGCGTGCGCCCTGGCTAACACTGGGTTATCTAAGAAATCAGCAAGCCTCCGATGAGCTTTGGGCCGGTGGCTATCTGCACACCGGTGATGTGGGCTATATGCGCGAGGATGGCTCCTTGCAGATCACAGATCGCCTTAAAGATGTGATTAAAACGGGTGGCGAATGGATATCCTCACTGGCACTGGAAAACATTGCATCATCTTGCAGCGGCATTGAAGACGTGGCAGCGATTGGTGTGCCCCATGCGAAATGGGGCGAAAGACCGGTATTAGTTGCTCAGCTTGAAAAGGATGCCGACCCGAACCGCGTACGTCAGAGCGTGATAGCGGAAATCCAATCGCGTGTTGATGTCGGGGAGTTGTCCAAATGGGCGATTCCAGATGAAGTTTGTTTTGTTGATCAACTTCCCAAAACCAGCGTGGGTAAGCTCGATAAAAAAGTGATTCGAAAAAACCTATTGGCCCGCTCGGAGGGAACGGTATGAAAGAAAAACAAGCCCGTATTCAGGCGTTGATCCAATCTATTATCCGCTATCTGGAAGCCCATCGCAGCGATAACCTTGGCGTGGGGCTGACGCTGGACAAGCTGGCGGCGATGAACCTGCCAGATCAGCCGCTGGTTGATGTTCCTCCACAGAGAACCCGGCACGAAGCCGTGCTGCAAGACGCTATCGCCTGCGTTACCGCACCTGAGTTGCAGGAGATTGCCACGTGTTTATCCTCTGCCAAAGACGACTTGGTCTGGCGCGAAGACAATGCGCAGTATTACCCACCCGGTGCAGACCTGGGTGAGGGATATAAACGCTGTAATTTCCACACCCTGTTAATCGGGCCTGATGGCTGTGGCTATCAGCAGGACGATTTTAACTTGGGCTTTTTTATGCTCGACCGGCACACCTTGTACCGTGATCATAATCACGCGGCACCGGAGTTGTATCTGAACTTATCACCCAAATCCAGCTGGCGTTTTAACTTACCGCAATGGCAAGACTATCCCGCCGGGTCACTGATCTGGAATCCCGCCTTCGCACCTCACGCAACACGGGTTGATGAGCATCCCTTTATTTCGGTTTTTGCCTGGCTTGAGAAGGTGCATTCACCTTGCAATGTCATCCAATTCGACGACTGGGCCGAAATTGAACAAGCATTTGCTAAGACCCAAGCATTAAATAACTGATGCGGTTTTGCTCTGCACCATTTTATTTAACTCTTGATCCTGGACATCCTCTTTGAGATTACTCCTATGACTTTCAACACCCGAAAAATTTTCATCAGGCGTGCCGATAACATCGCTTATATCGAGCTGATGGCCCCACCAATCAATGCGCTCGGTTTAGAAATGAGGCAGGCGCTGACCTCGGCGATTGCTGAGCTGGAGGCCGATGACAGTGTTGCTGTGAT
>ENA-ORXT01000486-ORXT01000486.1-marine-metagenome-genome-assembly--contig:-NODE-486-length-63386-cov-35.871914_pt1 | contig 63386 bp, 66 predicted proteins | sample MGYA00237868_ERZ511482 | MGnify/ENA metagenome assembly ERZ511482 | reverse complement strand
CCCGCAACCCCCAGTCAGGCCGCAGCCGGCCGCGTTTTGGTGCGAGTACCCCGGGGGTATTCGCGCCAAATGTCTAGTCCGGGCTTGCGGGAGCTAGGTCCTCGGCATCTCCCTGGCTTGTGGGACCTGAGCGCTCTGCATCGACCTGGAATGCGCTTACGCTCGGCAGCCCTAAGAGCGCCACCAGCACGCTCGCGATCAGAATTCGCCTCGCCTGAGTCATGTTGCCACGAACGGTCGCCAGCTAACTGGGTCGGGCTGCCACTCGTTGACGCCATCAAGCCAGTTTGGTTGCGTATTGATGCAGTCAGCCCACACATTGATTTCCCGGCTTGCAAGAAGCCATTGCTGGCCGTCGCGGGTGAGTCGATATTTGACGATTGAATTGCTATCGACCTGGTCCCCTTTGCTGTTATCGACCAGCACCTCGCCTTGGTACAGGCCGTAGCTTTCATCCATTGCGCGGCAGGCAAGCAACTCAAAAGACTCTTCACCCTCAATCGTGAAGCGTCGGCCCAGGATGTCTGCCGCGGCCGAGTTCGGCAGATCAGCGTCCAGAGCTATTCCCTCGAAATGCAGATCATCGCGAACCCACTGCTCAACTGCCTCGCCACTCACCTCGACCACTTCAGTCGTGCCGAAGAGCGCAGCCTCCTCAGCATCGAACGTGGTCGGGTCCTCAAGAACAGCACCCCAGTAGGTGTCGTATTCGCGGGTGAAGGCGAGGGCGGATTCGATGAGTTCGGTGTTGAGGCATTCGTCGATGCCGCTGCGGGTGGAGAAGTTGAATCGGGTTTTGGCTGTGCCGTCGCCGTCGGGGGTGACGGTGTAGTTGGCGGTGCGTACGTCGTCGAAGACGGTGTCGCCGGTCCAGGTGCACATCGTCAACATCACTTCGGTGCCGGAAACGCGAGCGTTGAGGTGGTCCCACGCAATCAATGTTTCTGGTTCCGGGTTCGCGTCGAACGCAGCGAGCGCCGCTTCGATCATGTCTTCATCAGATAACTCGATCGGCTCAGCCGCGGCCGTTGGATCTTCGACCGCAACCTCGGCCTCTTCGACTGCCGGAGTCGCGGTCGGATCAGCAGCGGCGGCAGCTCCGTCTTCGGGCGTCGGCGCAGGGGCTTGTTCGCCCTCGGATCCCGACGCACACGCAGCAGCGACCAAGATCGCGACCGTCAGCACCACAAGATACTTCTTCAAGTATTTCATCGCCCATCACCCCAACGCTGGCAGGCCACCACCGCAAGCCGAAACCATAGGTCCCGCACCCCGCAACCCCCAGTCAGGCCGCAGCCGGCCGCGTTTTGGTGCGAGTACCCCGGGGGTATTCGCGCCAAATGTCTAGAACTGCGGCCGTGTTCGACTCTAAAGTTGACGGCGCAGACTCGGCGTCTCCGTCTTGCCAGAAGCTCGCCGATTTGACCGGCTTCGCAGCCACCACCACCGGCATGTAGGTCATGTCCTTCAGGCCCTCGCCGCCCGCTCGGCTGCTTGCACCACCGCCCGCGGATCCGTCATCGGTTGAGGAAGTGTCGGCGCCTGCTTGAGCCTGGATAACAGCATCAAGATGATTCTGGGTTGCCTCCGGGGACTCAATCCCGCGAGCCGCCAACTCATCAGCCGACAAAGACCCCGCATCGCCAGCAGCCGACCCCGACCCACCCTCACGAGCAACACAAGGCGGCTCCAAATCATCCGCCACCGTCGCAGCCGCCGCTCCGCTAGTGCCACGAGAAGGGTCCGGCTCAGTCGCCGGGTCCGCAGGAATCGAATTGCCGTCATCGTCCAAGACGAGGAACGCTGGAGGCAGCTCAGCCTCCTGCTCAGCGCTTGTCGTGCCAATACCGAGATCGTTCTTCTTCGCAGTCTTCGCTGGGTCAGCAGTGGAGGAGTCCGGGCCGTTCTGAACCTCGTCTCCGGTCTGACCCACGGCGGGCGCCACCCACACAAACGAGATAGCCAGCACAGTGAGCACCAGAAGGCAGGGCGACAACCACTATCTACGCACGGGGGATCAAGATCTGCCATGCAGTCGGTTCAGGCTGCCAGGCGTTCACACCCTCTAGCCAGTTCGGCTGCGTTTCAATACAGTCACCCCAAACGTTGGTGTTTGTTCCTATTAGCTGCCATCGATCATTGAATCTGCGAATCTGATACTTGATTATGGAGTAACCCTCGCTGTCGGCAATTTTCTCGTCATCAATGAGTAGATCTCCTTGGTAGAGCCCGTAGCGCTCGTCCATCGGTCGGCATGCGAGAACCTCAAAGAACTCGCGGTCGTCGTGTGTATAGCGCCGGCCGAGGATGTGATTTGCTGCTGAGTCCGGCAGATCTGCGTCAAGATTCAAGCCTTCCCAATGAAGATTGTCGCGAAGCAGCCTTTCGACGGCTTCAATGTTGGTTTGCACGGCCTCTGTTGTCTTGAACTCGGCGGCTTCTTCGGGGTCAAAGGTGGTGGGGTCGCGCATCACGCCGCCCCAGTACGTGTCGTATTCGCGGGTGAAGGCGAGGGCGGATTCGATGAGTTGGGTGTTGAGGCATTCGTCGATGCCGCTGCGGGTGGAGAAGTTGAATCGGGTTTTGGGTGTGCCGTCGCCGTCGGGGGTGACGGTGTAGTTGGCGGTGCGTACGTCATCGAAGATGGTGTCGCCGGTCCAGGTGCACATTGTCAGCATCACTTCGGTGTCGGAAACGCGGGCGTCGAGGTGATCCCACGCAATCAACGTTTCTGGTTCCGGGTTCGCTTCAAACGCAGCGAGCGCCGCTTCGATCATCTCTTCATCAGATAATTCGATCGGCTCAGCAGCGGCCGTTGGATCTGCGACCACAAACTCGGTCTCTTCGACTGCGGGAGTCGCGGTTGGATCGGGGACTGAGGCGGCACCGTCTTCAGGCGTCGGCGCAGGGGCTTGTTCGCCCTCGGATCCCGACGCACACGCAGCAGCGACCAGGATCGCAACTGCCATAACCAGAAGATACTTATTCAAGTATTTCATTGCATATCACCCTAACGCTGGCAGGCCAGCACCGCAAGCCGAAACCATAGGTCCCGCACCCCGCAACCCAGCCGCGATTTGGCGCGATTGCCCTGGGGGTGTTCGCGCCAAACCACGGTGGGATTGGCTTTGGTTCGGGCGCTTTGCCTCGCGGTCGGCGGCGATTTTGGCGCGAATGCCCGGGGGGTGTTCGCGCCAAATAGCTAGCCCCCGGTGTTGAACTCGGCCCAGCGCTCGGACAGTTCCCACTCACTGATCCAGTGGTCGAGGTACTTTGTGTCGAATGCGAGACCTGCCTCGATGATTGATCGGATGTCGTCGCGATCGCGCAGCCTCCAGGCGATGAGCTTGTGGATGAGCACGTCTTCGACGGTCAGCACTCGATCGATCGCTCGCTCCAAAGCCTGACGCTGATACTCGACAACCGGTAACAAGATGTCGACTGCCTCGGCTCCTCGGTAACACCGGATCAGATGCGGTGGTTCGTCGGTATCTGCAATCACCGAGACGTCGTAGCCAGCGGATTCGAACGCCCCGGCAAGAGCGGGATCGAACTCGGCCAGCGTGTCCACGTCGGTCGTGAAGCGTGGCGTAGCCCGATAGCGGTTGGCCGCGAGCGCTCCAATGAGTGTCCACTCGACACCCACCGAGTCGAAGATGTCAGCGATCGATACGAGCCATACCGAGGGATCGAGCTCGCTCATAGAAGCCTTCCTCTGGGGCGCGATCAGTAAGTGCGGGAAGCTGATGTTTGGCACGGTCCGCGTTGATGCAGCGCAAGATTGCAGCGCGCTGTTCTACCGTGCCTCGGTCGTGTGACTCTCCAGCATCCATATCGCGTCCAACTAAGCGCATCGTCGCCTTGTCGCGGTCACTCACCATGGGACGAGGTTAACCGACTATGCACCTGGGCATTGGCGGCGAGCAACGTAACAACTGCCGCTCGTATTGGCACCTACAGCTACTATCGCGCCATGGACGATTTTGTCATCGCCCGCAATCCCGATTCGAAATCAACGCTGCCCTATCTGGTGCGCATCCCCGTTGCAGGCGCTCCGGTAGTACTCAAGGTCAAAGACACATGGCCCCGCACGTCCAAGATCTACTGCCACCCGTCGACCGACTGGCCAGCCGATGCCGAGATCGTCGAACGAGTGGCGGTCCGCTCCTGCCAACGTCGTGGCGCTGCCATTGACTTAACCCTCAACCGAGGGCGCGAAAACCGCTCGCAGTTCGTCTTCACCCGCGCTCGTGGCCGCGAGATGATCTTCTGGCAGTCGGCGCGTACCAACAAGAAGGCCAGGCCTAATGTCGCCACGCCGACCGCTCGGGCTAAGGGTCGAGTGCTGGGCATCGTCGTTGATTCGGGCGAGCGCTACGCGTGGAACTTCGCCAAACAGCAGGCCGAGCTGACTCGACAACGATTGCCCGCGGGCGACTACGCCGTGCAGGTGCACGGACGAACGGTGGGCGTCGTTGAACGAAAGAGCCTGCCCGACTTGGTCACCACGCTTACCACCGGCAAGCTCTGGTTTCAGATGGCGGAGCTAGCCGCAATAGATCGATCGGCGCTCGTGGTCGAAGATCGATACTCCAGCGTATTCAAACTCCAACACGTCCGGCCGCTCACGATCAGCGAAGGCCTGGCCGAAGCTGCGGTGCGATATCCGAACGTGCCGGTGCACTTCTGCGAGAACCGGCAACTGGCACAGGAGTGGACCTACAGGTTCTTGGGTGCAGCGCTCGACGACCACGTCACGAGTCGAGTCGCGCTCGAGAAGTTCCGTGATCTACCGTCGGCGCCAGCGCTTGCTCCGGCGGAGCCAACAACAAAAGAAGTACGTGCGTGGGCGCGTCGGGTCGGTATCGATGTTCCTCGAGGCGGTCGGCTTCGTCCCGACGTCTGGTCTGCTTATCGGCAGGCCAATGAACAAGACGACACTCTCTAGGGTCGAATAGCAGCTAGCCCGCGAACTTCTGCTCGAGGTTGATGATCTCGGGTAGGCCGATCGTGTCGGTGAACTCGTCGAAGGCAGGCATCGAGGCCAGCGCGCTGGCTGGCGTGCCGTCGGAGCGGATCTGGCGAAGCACGCCCTGCATCGCCTGAGTGGCAACCAGCAGCGTCGAGATCGGCATGATGATCATCGCAAAGCCGAGCTCGCTGATCTGATCGAAGGTCAGCGGAGGTGTTTTGCCGCCCTCGGCCCAGTTGAAGACCAACGGCATGCCACTGAGTTCGTTGGCAACTGTCGCCAGCTCTTCGGGACTCTGCAGCGCCTCGACGAAGAGTGCATCGGCGCCAGCATCGCGGGCAGCATGGGCGCGGGCTAAAGCTTCGTCGAGACCGTGCGGTGCTCGTGCGTCGGTGCGGGCAATGATCGTGAAGTCGGGGCTCTGCCGCGCTTCGACGGCGGCGGCGATCTTGGCCACGAACTCACTGCGGGACACCACGATTTTGCCCTCCATGTGGCCGCACTTCTTCGGCAGCTGCTGATCTTCGATGTGGATGCCGGCGACGCCGGCCTGCTCATAAACCTGCACGGTTCTCATTGCATTGATCTGATTGCCGTAACCCGTATCGGCGTCAGCAATGACCGGCAGGTCGGTGGCGGCCACGATGCGGCGAGCGTTGTCGGCCATCTCGGTCAGACCCAGCAGTCCAACATCGGGCCGGCCAAGCATCGAGGCGGCAGTGCCGAACCCAGTCATATAGACAACGTCAAACCCTGCCTGTTCGATCAGCCGCGCCCCGAGCGCGTCGTAACAACCAGGTAGAAGCAGCGGCCCATCAGCTGCCGCCATGAGTTCGCGAAAGCGAGCAGGTCCGTTGGGTCGGTGCCGGAGAAGATCAGCCATGGCAGCAGTCTTGCATGCGACCAATTGTTACGTCCCCAGGGGACGTAACAATTGGTCAGATCTATGCTTGTGGCTATGGACGAGGAGACGCAGCAGAGTTACGCGACGGCGGGCTTCGGCCAACAAGCCGACCTCGGCACCCGTCCGGTCGTGGTGGTCGTCGATATGTGCAATGCGTATTTCACTACTGGCTCGCCGCTGGACTTGGGTCAACCATCGCTCATTGCTGTCGTGCAACAGCTCGTTGATGCCGCCCGGGATGCGCACGTTCCGGTCATCTGGACTCGGGTCGAATACCAGCCAGGCGAAGACAATGGTGTCTGGTATGCCAAGCTCGATGTGCTCAAAGCCTTCGACCAAGGCAACCCGTTGGCGGATTGGGTACCCGGCCTCGAACCAGCGAACGGTGAACCAATCGTGACCAAACAGCATGCGTCGGGGTTCTTTGGGACTGGCCTCGCCGACCAGATCCGCAAGCTCAAAGCCGACACCGTCGTGATCGTCGGCGTGTCGACCAGCGGTTGTGTCCGAGCAACTGCAACCGATGCATCCGCCTCGGGTTTCGTGCCAGTGGTCGTGCGCCAAGCCGTCGGCGATCGCACGCCAGCTGTGCACGAGGCGAACCTGTTCGACCTGGCAGCAAAGTACGCCGACGTGATCGACCTCGACAAAGCGATTGAATTGTTACGTCCCCAGGGGACGTAACAATTCGATTGGTGATAAGCAATCCAGATGGATCTACGACGACCCTGCCTGGGATGACTTCTACCGCGCCGCAATCGTCTGGGCTTGGTGCTCAGCTTCCATATACTGACCGGCGAGAACTACCGGCCACGCGGCCCGAAACTCAACACGTTCATGTCGATCATTCGAGGCAACCAGGATTTGATCGGCACGTTCGTTTTCCGCGGAGTGTTCGATCGCGTGCCTGATCTGAAAATCGTCTGCGTCGAGGCCGACGCGGGCTGGGTACCGCACTACAGCTGCCGATGGATCACGCCTACAACCGTCATCGCAATTGGCTGAAGAGCGGCGAACTCAAACGACGACCTTCCGAGTACATCGAGGATCACGTCAAAGTCACATTCCAAGACGACTGGTCGGCTTTCCGAATGGCCGAAGCCGGTCTGCTCAAACCGCAGCAACTCATGTGGGCAAATGACTATCCCCACAGCGACTCGACGTGGCCTTATAGCCAGGCGATGCTGACCGAACAGACTGGTGCGCTGAGCGACGATGCTCGGACCAAAATCCTCGGAGGCAACGCCGTCGATCTCTGCAACCTGGGCGCTATCTTCGCCTGATGGCAGCCGACGTCGATCTGGAAGTCGTACGGGATCTTTCTGATGCGCTGGTCGAGGCGCAGAAGCCGATCCTGATTCTCAATTCGGTCAAGTGGACCGACGACGTACGCGAGCAGTTCTTTGCCGACAATGCGGGTAGCCAACCAAACGTCGATCAGGACTTCTATACCGAAGAACGTGGACTGCGGTTCGATGCCGAGGACAAGCGTGCCGAACTTCGCTCCATCGGCGGTCGGATAGAGAACTCGCTGGGCACCAGTGCGATCGGCGAGCTACTCACGGGCCGCATCCATGGCTACTTGTCAGTGATCGACATGCTGACGGCCCGGGGCACCTCTGACTTCAGCGAGATCTCAGCCCAGCTCTACGGCTCAGTCGACGATCATCTTCATGCCGATGGGCCATCGCTCGCCGAGCTGGGCGAAGTGCTCGATTCTGCCTTGGCCAATATTTCGAACAGTCGATGGGAGCCACCCGAAGACCGCTGCTACACCGCCGCCGAGGGCGTACAGATCCTGACAGAACGGTTGACGCCTATCTGTGGCTTGCACGAGATCACGGTCAAACTCGACGATGGCATCGTGGCAGATGCGGCGGCCGGAAGCGATTACATCAAGCTCCGCGAAGACGCGACATTTAGCGAACGTTCGTTGCGGGTGCTCGAAGTACACGAAGGCTGGGTGCACGTCGTCACCAGCATCAACGGCCGCCGCCAACCATGGTGCACGTTCCTGGCCAAGGGCACTCCCGCACAAACCGTGACTCAAGAAGGCCTGGCCGTCTTCACCGAGATCACCACCTTGTCATCAACGCCAACCCGACTACGCAAGATCAGTCGCCGCATGCAGGCCATTGCCATGGCTCAAGATGGTGCGACGTTTATCGACGTCTACCGCTGGATGCTCGAGCGTGGTCTCGATGCCGACGACGCGTGGACGTCGAGCATGCGCGTTTTCCGAGGCAGCACCCCCACGCTCGGGCCTTTCACTAAGGATCTTGTATATGGCCGAGGTTTCGTCGAGGTCTACAACGTGATTCGTCTGGCGGCGCGCCTGGGTCGCTTGGAGCTGCTGCCGTTGCTGTTCGTCGGCAAGCTGTCTGTCGACGAGCTTGGTCTTGTGGCCGGGCTGCATGACGAGGGTGTGATCTCTGACCCGTCGATTCTTCCACCCAGCATGCGCGATGTCACCGCACTCGCATCTTGGATGGCGATGTCGAACTTGCTCAACCGCGTCGACGTCGACGCAATGGAAGTCGTCTTGTCGCGTGCGCTGAACCTTCCATCTTCTTGAAGCGAAGCCCGACACTCGTTGGGATGGTCAATTCTCTGGTTGAGCAGATAGACAGTGCGGGTGGCCTGGTTCTCATCTCGCAATATCTCGCTGTCGACGGTGCCTGTCCCGCTCGATGACCTCTGGCCGCTCATCACCGACGCGCAAACGCTTGCATCGCTGACTCCATTGGTGCGGTCGATCGAAGACGTCGGTGAGCATTGGCGATGGACACTCGACGGCATCGAAGGGCTTGGCATCAAGGTTGCGCCGGTGTTCACCGAACGCATGGAGTTCACGGAGAAGAGCCAGATCGTCTTTGCCCACGACCCACCTGCTGGTTCGCGAGAAAAGGCAGCGGTCGAAGGTGTCTATGACTTTGAGCCCGTCGGCGACGATGCGACTGAACTCAAAGTTGATCTCACCCTGAAGGTAGATCTCCCGTTGCCTCGACTCTCGCGCCCGGCCGTCGAGCGAATCATGTCTGTCAGCATGCGGGTCACTGGTCAGCGGTTTGCGTCGAACTTGTACAAGCGCCTCGGACTTGATCCGGACGACGTTTCGATAACCGAACTTCCGGTTCCTCGGTCATGAAGGTCGGTCTCATCGGGGCGACTGGTTATGTCGGTGGTCGGCTCGTGCCGGAGTTGCTTGCTGCGGGCCACGACGTGCGGTGTCTTGCTCGAACGCCCGCCCGGCTGGACGGTGTCGACTGGCGGACCGACGTCGACGTTATGACTGCAGACGTGCTCGATCGAGACTCGCTTGACCAGGCGCTCGATGGGATCGATGCGCTCTACTACCTCGTTCACGCCATGGGCCAAGACGGCGACTTCGCCGAGTCTGATCGAATCGGGGCCGAGAACACTCGACGAGCAGCCGAGAAGGCTGGCGTGTCGCGCATCGTATATCTCGGAGGCTTGGGCGAAGACGACCCCGAACGGCTCTCGAGCCATCTCGCAAGCCGTCACGAAGTCGGGCGCGTTCTCGCCGCTGGATCCGTTGCGGTGACCGAGTTGCGGGCTGCGGTCATTATTGGTTCGGCAAGCGCATCGTTCGAAATGTTGCGCCATCTGGCCGAAGTGCTGCCAGCCATGATCTGTCCTCGTTGGGTCACCAAGACCAAATGCCAGCCAATAGCGATCGCCGACGTGCTCCTTTACTTGGTGGCGGTGATCGAGATTCCCGAAGCTGCGGGCGAGATTCTCGAAATCGGCGGCCCCGACGTCTTGAGTTACCGAGACATGATGGACCGGTATTCCAAGGTTGCCGGGCTTCGGCGCCGACTCATTATTCCGGTTCCGATCCTGACGCCCAGGTTGTCTTCGCACTGGGTCAACCTGGTGACGCCACTGCCGTACGGGCTGGCGCGGCCGTTGGTCGACAGCCTGATCAACGATGTCGTGGTCCACCCCGAACGTGACATCCGCCGGTTGGTTGATCACACGCCGATCACACTCGACTCGGCGATTGGGCGGGCACTCGCGGTCGTCGGCGATCTGAAAATCAAAACCAGCTGGATGGACAGCGCTCGCGGAAATACTTCGGCGTTGCCGATGCCTCAAGACCCTGATTGGGCTGGTGGCACGATCTATGAGAACACTCAAGAAGTCACCACTGCTGCCAGTCCACAAGCGCTTTTTGCAGTCGTGGCTGGCATTGGCGGCAAACGCGGCTGGTATGCCGCCAACGTGCTGTGGACGATCCGCGGGTCGCTCGACAAACTCATCGGCGGTGTCGGCATGCGCCGGGGTCGACGCCACCCCGACACACTGCGGGTCGGCGACGCGCTCGACTTCTTCCGGGTCGAGGCGTATGAGCCGCCGTCGTTGCTAAGGCTGCGAGCCGAGATGAAGGTACCCGGCCGCGCCTGGCTCGAGTGGCAGATCGATGCCGAGGACGACAGCAAGACTCGACTCCGTCAACTTGCGCGGTTCCACCCGCGAGGTCTTTCGGGTCGTTTGTACTGGTGGGCGCTATTGCCGATCCACAAGGTGATCTGGAAGCAGCTCGCCGAGCGCCTCGTGCGTGGCGCCGAACAGCAATCGCGCTAAAAGGACTTGCCTACCACGCAGCGGCTTCGGCGCCAGCGATCAGATCGGCCATGACTTCGGCAACCGGTCGGATTTCGGAGGCGTAGCCGATTCCCTGACCGGCGCCGGAGTGAAGCAACGGTTCGACCTGGTGCTCGTCGATCGCGCCCAGCAGATCGCCCACCAACACGTCTTGGTACGGCATCTTGAGTGGCGTGGGCGCGTCAGACGCATCCCATTCGTCGCTCCACGCCGATCTGATCTGGCGGAACGTCTTTCCTGACTCACTGCGCGTGATCACTGTGTCGGCTGACGACGCAGCCAGCAGCTTGTCGACCAGCGCGGGTGCCATGTGCGCAGTGTGTTCGGTGGTAGTCAGCCAGATGGTGCCCGCCCATACCGCTTGCGCGCCGAGCGCGAGCGACGCCGCGACATGTCGGCCAGTGGCGACGCCGCCAGCAGCAAGAACCGGTATGTCACCACACGCATCGACAATCTGAGGAACCAACGTGAAGGTGCCGATCGTGCCGGTGTGAGCACCAGCCTCGGCGCCCTGCGCCACCACCATTTCGACGCCAGACGCCAAGGTCTTGCGCACATGGCGCGGGCTGCCGATCAGTGCCGCAGTGACCTTGCCGAGCTCCTTCGCCTTGTCGACGGCTGGTCGAGGTGCGCCGATGCCACACGCAAACAAGTCCACGCTCGATGCCATGACCGCGTCGAGCTGAGCCTCTTCGATCTCCTTGGACCGGATGAACCGAGTGCGCATGCCGGGACCGCTCGGCTCGGGAACGTCGTATTTGTCGACAATGCCCTGGACGAAGGACCGATGCTCATCGGGGATGTGGGCTTCGATTGCATCGCGGCTGTTGTGTTCGGGCATGCCATCAGGTAAAACCAGGTCGACGCCGAACGGTTTGTCACCGACCAGTCGGCGGATCTCGGCCAGTTCGTCATCGATTTCGTGGGGGAACCGGCGGGTCGCGCCGTAGACGCCCAGCCCGCCCGCATTGGAGATGGCGGCAACGGTGGCGACATCGTGCGCGAATCCGAAAATCGGATGTTCGATACCGAAGCGCCGACACAGATCGGTGGTGAGAATTCCCATGCTTACCGACCATAGGCCAGAATGAAACTTCACCACTCAGGGGGAAATTCATGTTCGACTTCACCGCTAAGTCCGCCATCGTCACCGGGGCTTCCTATGGGTTGGGCGAGGTGTTTGCCCATGACCTGGCGTCGGCCGGATGTGCACTTACACTGACCGCTCGATCCGGCGATCTACTTGAAGCAGTCGCCGAGAAGTGCCGCGAGCTTGGTTCGCCCAAGGTGATCGTGGTCACCGGCGATGTCACGGTCGAAGGGGACGTCGTACGGGTCGTCGAGCAAACTGTGGCCGAACATGGCGGCGTCGATGTGCTCATAAACAATGCAGGTATTGCCGACATCCGAGGCCTGGCGGCCGAGAACTACGACGCCGACACCTTTGATCAGATCTTGTCAGTCGATCTGCGAGGCGCGTTCTTGTATTTGCGCGAATGTGGCAAACACATGCTTCAGGCGGGCTCGGGGTCGATCGTGAATATCTGCTCGATCATGGGCAGCGGCGCCAACGAACTCAATGTCATCCCGTACACCGCAGCCAAGGGTGGTCTGCGAAACATGACCTTGCAGCTCGGCTGCGAGTGGGCCGACCGGGGCGTACGCGTCAACTCGGTGTCGCCCGGCTTCATCCTGACGGATATGATCCGCACGGCCGTCGAGGGGACACCTAACGCTGACTACATCGCCAGCCGTACTCCGATGCGGCGCATGGGTGAAGCGCAAGAGGTATCGAATGCCGTGATGTTTCTGGCGAGCGACATGGCCAGCTACATCACCGGCGTCGATCTCTACGTCGATGGCGGCACGAATGCCGGCAACGGCTACTACCAAATTCGGCCGATCCATCACTCGTGGAACGCTGAGACCGCGCCCATGGCTGGCGCCGGTTACGAGGGCCTGTTGCCGCGACCCGAGGGTCTCGAAGCAATGGCTGATGGCATTCCGGGCGTGCACTACGAGCTGCCAGCCGACTGATCGCCGAAAGCATGTGGAATACCGCAAATTCTTACGAGAATAATGTGGCCGACGTCTTTGTTCGGGGCCCCTACTTCGCAACAACGACAGCTAAGTGAGTGGTCAGACCGTGACTTGGGGTTCGTCTGCGTGCTGCGAATCGTGTATCTGGCCACCACGTAGCCCGAGCGGTATTGCTTTGCCTAGGAGGGTGGGTCTTCGCTCCAGATTTCGACCAGACTTGCGTCGAGCACCTGGGCGCGGATCACGGTTGCGAGACCAGACCAGCTCACGAAGCTTACGTTGTTCGCCACGTTCGAAACCGCAGTGCGTCCGCCGGCCATCTCTAGCACCAGCCACCGACCCTCGGGCGCAATATCGGTCAGCATCGCGAACCCGCTTTGCTCCGACCCGGTCGACGAACCAGAAATTTGGGTGCGTTGCAGGCCTTCGACCGGCTCGTCGTCGCACCGCTTCATCGGCGCAAAACGCGGCTGCGAGCTGTGAAATACCGCAGAGCACACCAAGCCGTTCGCTGAGCCGTCGTCGTCAGCGGTGTAGAGGTAGAACTCGTAGTTGAGTTCGGTGCTGAGTCCGTCGGTCGATGCCGCCCCAAACCGCTGGAGAGTGGTTGCGCCAATCGTGGTGCCGGTCGACTCTTCGAGCTCGGCGAGCGCGTCAGGATCGATTTCTAGTAACTCGACTCGCCCATAGATGTCGGCGGTCGGCACCGGCATTGCCTCATCGGCCAGTTGATCTTGTGGGTCGACACCAGAGTCGAAGGTGACCGGGGGAGTGAGTCGGGCTACGGGGTCGGCGTCAGGGTCGAACAGTGGCGTGACGTTGCGCAGCGTGTCGAACCGCTCGACGGGCGGCAGCGGGATCTCGGCGCCGAGTGGGGCGTAGGCGATCGTCCACACCTCGCGGTCATTGAAGAATCGCTCGTCGGACAAGTTGCTGGTGATGACCGTGGGTGGCGTCGAAGGATCATCAAGGAGGTCGACATCGAGCGCCCACCGCCGCAGATGCAGCACCACCGGTTCGGTGCTGTCGGAGCTACACGTCTCCCCTTCGCGCAGTACGCGGCCATTGTCGAGCACCAAGGTGTCGTCGGTGATCACAATGCCCATTGCTTCGGCCCACAAGCCGAGCTTGGCGTTCTCGCCCTCGGACCAGTTGAAGAACGGGTGGATGTGAATCAGCCCATCTTGATGTGAGTGGATCCCGGCGTCATCTCGGTCCGATTGAAACGCTGGCACCCAGTCGCCTGCGCCGTCGCTGGCGGTGCAGTCCCATACCCCGTAGACCGCATGCCAGTGATCGAAGTTGGCCATTGGTCCATCGGAATTCGAGGTTGCGATCACCTTGGGGTCGCTGTCGGAGGCTGAGTCTCCGACTTCCTGATCATCGGCGAACCCGGCGTCGACGGTGCCGTCGTTCGACGTCAGCACCCGATTGCCTACGAAGAGACCGGCGATGAGAACAACGGCTGCGGCCAACGCGAGCGTCCAGACCGCAAAGCTGCGTCGTCGCGAGGTGTCGCCCGCTGGCATGTCGAGGTCGATAAAAGTTACCGCCGAGTCGTCATCTGCAGCGGCGAAGCGTTGGTCGACGTTGGCCCAAAATGAGTCGCTCCTGGCGGGCACTTCGCTACGGAGTGCTGCACCGAGTTCCATGGGGATGCCATCGGGCACGCATCGGGACTGCCCTGTTGGGCTTGCTCTGCCAGTTCGTCGTCAGAGTGCGCAGTCATGGTCACAACTACTTAGACGAAACGCTTCGACGTTCATATGCACGAGGCGCAAGATTTTCTCGCCGAAGCCCTAGACGCGTTCGATGATGATGGCGGGAGCCATGCCGCCGCCAGCGCACATGGTGATCAGACCGAACTGGCCGTCGGTGCGCTCGAGTTCGTCGAGAGCGGTGCCGATGAGGATTGCACCGGTTGCGCCGATCGGGTGCCCAAGGGCCATGGCGCCACCGTTGACGTTGACCTTGTCGCGGTCGAGGTCGAGGTCGCGCTGGAACTTCTCGGACACCACTGCAAATGCTTCGTTGATCTCGAAGATGTCGATGTCGTCGAGCGACAGGCCTGCCCGCTCAAGCACTTTGCGAGCCGAAGGCACGGGTGCGTTGAGCATCAACGTTGGGTCGTCGCCCATGTTGGCGGTGGCCACGATGCGAGCCCGAGGCTTCAGACCGTGGGCTTTGGCGTAGTCCTCGCTCGCCATGAGAATCGCAGCAGCGCCGTCGACAACACCGGAGCTGTTGCCGGCATGGTGAACGTGCTCGATCTCGAGGTCGGGGAACTTCATCGCCATCAGCTCACGGAACGTTGGATTGTCTTCGTGGCGGTAGTCGGCGACTGCAGGGAAGCTCGGCTGGAGTTTGGCGAGCCCCTCGGCGGTCGTGCCGGGTCGAGGGAACTCTTCGCGGTCAAGCGCCACGGTGCCGTCGGCGTTGTGCACCGGAATCAGGCTCTTATCGAAGCGGCCCTCGGCGATCGCACGTGCGGCCCGGCGTTGAGACTCGGCCGCGTGTTCATCGAGTGCAGTGCGCGGAATCTTTTCGAGTGTGGCGATGGCATCGGCACAGACACCCTGGTGGGGCTGCGGGTGAATCTCTTGCAGGTGCTTGTTGCCGGCGCCCATTGGCATCAGGCCCTTTTTCGGCAACGACATCATCTCGGTGCCGCCACCGATCGACAGATCTTCCATGCCCGCCATGATTCCGTGGCCAGCCAAGGTGGTTGCGGTGATGCCCGATCCGCAGAAACGGTCGAGTGTGACGCCGCTCGCTTTAATGTCGTACCCGGCGTCAAGCGCAGACATGCGCCCGATGTCGCCTGACTGCTCGCTGACTTGCGAGCTGGTGCCCCACACGACATCGTCGACGTCGGCGGTGTCGAAGCCATTGCGCTCAACCAGCGCCTTGAGCACGGTCGACCCTAAGTGCTGAGGGTGCAAGTGCGATAGCCCGCCCTTACCTTGTTTGCCGATACCGCGCGGGGTGCGGCATGCGTCGATGATGAATGCGTCAGCCATGAGAACGTCCTGAAGAGTGAGTCAGCAAACACTAACTCCCCCTCAACGCCCTGGCCTAGAGCGAGAGGGAGTTCACGTGGTGTCCAATCGGTCGAGCCAGCTCGGTTGATCGTCAGCGACGTCTGCTGGCCGGCGTTGCCTGCGCCGATGCGTTGCCCAAAGAACGAGCAGCAACGTGGGCAAAGCAGCCAGGTGAATGAGCGTCCACTGGCGGGCGCTGCCAGCAGTCAGTTCGCGGGTATCGGTGACCATCAACTCAAAATCACCGCGAAAGACCTGCCTGTAGCCAGTGCTGACGGTGTCGATCTCTCCGTTGCGTTGGAAGGCGTTGAACCGGATCGCGCTGCCGGTGTAAATGCCAACGATGACGATCAGCAGCGCGGCGACGGCAGCCCCTGATACCTGTTGCAGCACCCGGTAGCTGACCCAGACCCCAAGAAAAAGTGCCAGGATCCCGGCCAGATCGGCGAGCGTTCCATGGAGATCGGCCATGCCGGTCGAAGGTGGGGGTATCGGTCTGACCGCTGAACCCAACTCGAAGCTTTTCCAGGTTGGTTCGGGGGCATGTTCGAGGAACTGCCAGACACCAGAGACCACGAGCCCTGCTACCAGAACGCCACCTATCGCTGACCCCCAGTTCGCAATCCTGCGGTCGGTCGCACTGAGCTCAGATGCAAAGAGGCGCATTACGTCGAGGTCCTGATTCTCGGGTGGTCAGAGATAGCTAGACCATACGTTGGAGTCTACGAATCACTCGATGGTGGGGCACGATCCAAAGGTCTCTGGTTCGGACTCGATGGTTGGCGTGGAAGTGATGGCAGGCGTTGCCGTGGCGGTCGAAGCAGCGGTCAAAGTCGGCGTCGGCGTCATGGTCCTGTCGCAGTGCGACTCGACCGCTCGGCGCATGCCAAGATGAACCATGCTCGAGCTTGTTGGATGGGGAACCGATGTGAAGGCTGCGGCCGCGCTCGCAGACAGACACGACGGAATGTCCTATGTCAACCACCCATCCGAGCGTGACTCCCGGCCCTACTCGGCGATGCTGCGGGTGGTCACCGACGATGTCGAATCGGTGCGCGCTGCGAGCGATGTAGGCCTCTACGTGTGCTTCAGTCGGGTCATCAAAGAGCCCGATTCAGCACCGACCAGCGAACGTTCGATTGCGACCTTCGGCCTTGTTCGCAACCCCGCCATGACCCACCGCGAGTGCGACGACCACTGGCGCGACAATCACGGGCCGCTTGCGTTACAGATGCATCGCGCGATGTGTGACTACAGCCAACTTGCGGTCATCGAGACGTTGCACGGGCAGCCGCTCGACGGCATCGCGATGTGCGCATTCAGTACCCGCGAAGACCTGCGCGAAAAGTTTTTCAACGACGACGACGCCAAAAAGGCGATCATCGCCGATGTCAGTGTGTTTTCCGATGCCAAGGCTTCGCCGCCGCGTGTCGTGTTGCAACAAACCAGGTGACGATCGCCGCCGCGACCCCCTGTCATTCATGGCGCGGCAAGTGACATGACAACGGCTGTTCGACCGGCAACCCGGCCGATACTCACGGGATAGAGTTATAAGTCCTAACTCGATAGGGGACCCGTGAGGCACAAGACGAAGCAACACCTGCCCAAAGCCCGTCTGACCACGCCAATGGTGCGGGTCGACGGCGAGCTCGTGCCAGCCACGTGGGACCAAGCACTTGACCGCGTGGCGGCGGGCTTCGCCAAGGCCAGAGAACAGGGCGCTGGCGGCGGGCACAGCTTCGGCATGTTCAGCTGCTCCAAGTCGACCAACGAGATGAATTACGCCGCACAAAAGTTTTCTCGGGTGGTTATGGGGTCGAATGACATCGACTCCTGTAATCGAACTTGACACGCTCCTTCGGTGGTCGGTCTGGCCACAGTGTTGGGTGCTGGCGGGGGAACCTCGTCGTACGCCGAAGTTGAAGAGACCGATGTCATCTTGCTGTGGGGCTCCAACGCCCGTGAAGCGCATCCGATCTACTTCCATCATCTGCTCAAAGGCATCAATAACGGTGCGACGATGTACGCGGTCGACCCTCGCCGAACTTCATCGGCCAAGTTCGCCGACGTCTGGCTTGGCATCGAAGTCGGCAGCGACGTTGCGCTGGCCAACACCGTGGCGCGCGAGATAATTGCGTCCGATCTGCACAACAAGGATTTTGTAGCGCATTCGACCCAAGGCTTCGACCAGCTGAAGGCAGCTGTCGAGTCCTACACACTCGAACGGGGCAGTGAGCTCACCGGCGTGCCCGCCGACGCCATTCGAGAGATGGCGCACGCATATGCCACTGCTGAGACAGCGCAGATCTTGTGGACGCTTGGCATCACCGAGCACCACAACGCGGTCGATAATGTGCTTGCGTTGTGCAACCTGGCGCTGCTGACCGGTCACGTCGGCAAATGGGGCAGTGGCTTGGTACCGCTGCGCGGCCAGAACAATGTGCAAGGCGGCGGCGACATGGGCTCGCTGCCCGACAAACTGCCCGGCTTCCAAAACGTCAACGACGACGCTGCACGCGCCAAATTCGAAGCCACATACGGCACCGCACTGAATCCCACGCCCGGTATCCACCTCACGCTGATGTTCGAGGCAATGGAGCGCGGCGAGATGAAGGCGGTGTACGTCATTGGCGAGAACCCAGCCGACTCCGAGGCCGACATCCACCACGCCCGCAAGATGCTCGAAGGGCTCGATCTGTTGGTTGTGCAGGACATCTTCATGACTCGCACCGCGGAGATGGCTGATGTCGTGCTGCCAGCTTCGATTGCATGGGCCGAGTCCAACGGCACGGTCACTTCTTCAGAGCGCCGGGTGCAGCGAGTGCGCGCCGCGGTCACGCCACCGGGCGAAGCTCGCGATGACATCCGGATCATCTTCGATATCGCCGAGCGCATGGGTCACGACTTGGGATCGTCTGACCCCGAGACGCTCTGGGACGAACTTCGGTCGCTATCGCCAATGCATGCTGGCATGAGCTGGGAGCGGCTCGAGTCCGAGGGCGGACTGCAGTGGCCGTGCCCTGATTTAGATCACCCCGGCTCGCCGTTCCTGCACAGCTGGCTGTGGGAAGACGACCTTGATGGTCGCGACCCTGCGCCGTTCAGTGCACTGGTGCATCAGGGCCCCAAAGAAGAACTCAGCGACGAGTTCCCGCTGCGGCTCACGACCGGTCGAGCGCTCGATTCGTACAACACGGGTGTGCAGTCTGGCGGCTTCAACTCGCCGATTCGCTACGGCGACGCGCTCGACATGAACCCCGTCGACGCATCCGCCATGGGTATCGAAGACGGCGAAAAAGTCAAGGTCTCGTCGGCACGCGGCTCGGTCGAGATGGCAGTTCGATACCAAGTCGACATTCCCGAAGGACTCACCTTTACTACGTTCCATTTCCCTGACCTCGTCGACGTCAACGTCATGACCAGCGACGCCTGGGATAAACGTTCCGGCACCGCCGAGTTCAAAGCCGCCTCTATCCGAGTCGACAAGTTGAAGGCGGCTACCACGTGAGCACGCGTACTGTTTTGCACCGCTCCGCTCGGGCCGGCGTTCGCCGGACATGGTTGCAGATTTTGTGCAGCGGCTCCTCCGTCGCTCGCCGCCCGCTCGTCCCTCGCTCCTACCTGGTGTTGCACCGCTCCGCTCGGGCCGGCGTTCGCCGGACATGGCGGGGCGACTGGCTCGCCGGGACCGCCGATGTAGTTACTTCGAGACAGCCGCAGCGAAGCAAGGCGTGCTACCCCGGCTCCGCCCGCTCGTCCCTCGCTCCTACCTGGTGTTGCACCGCTCCGCTCGGGCCGGCGTTCGCCGGACATGCGAGCCGGTTCGTTTGGGTCGCCTCGTTCCTCGGCTCCGCCCGCTCGTCCCTCGCTCCTACCTTTTCTGCGCGGTGAACAATGGCTGATTTGAAGTTTTCTGATGCCCGTGCGTCTGCTGGTGAAGTTGCTGCGGTTGATGCAGTGCTCGGCGATGAACGCGGCTTGACGCATGAGACACCTCGTCTGGTGCGAGGTGGTACTGCTCGTCGGCATCGGTTGCGTCACATGTTGTTGCCTGCGCTGCATGCGTTGCAGAACGAGGCTGGGTGGATCAGCCCCGGCGGCTTGAACTATGTCTCCGAGGAGCTCCAGGTGCCACCGGCCGAGGCCTATGGCGTCGCGAGTTTCTATGAGCTCTTTCGCGTTGACGAAGCGCCGGACCACGACGGAGCGGTCACCCACATCTGCGTCGATGGCCCGTGTCGAGCGGGGTCGGCCGAAGCCATTGCGGCGGTCGAAGCCGACGGTGGCCATGTGCACGAATCGCCATGCCTCGGCCAATGTGAACGTCCGCCGGCAGTGTTCATTCAAGGTCGGCGCGGTCCCGACGTCGTCGAAGCCGATGCTGCAACATATGTGCGACCACAGACGAGCAACGACGGGCTGCGGCTGTTGCACCGCCTCGGTGTCGTCGACCCACACAGCCTCACCTCGTATCAAGAGCACGGTGGCTACTCCGCGCTGGGCAAGGCACTCGAGATCGGGTCCGATGCGGTGTTGCAGGCCCTCAGCGACTCCGGACTTTCAGGCCGCGGTGGGGCCGCGTTCCCAACCGGCTTCAAGTGGAGCGGGGTGCGCGATGCCGAAGGCGATGCCAAACACATCGTTGCCAACGCCGACGAATCCGAACCCGGCACCTTCAAGGACCGCACGATCATGGAGAACGATCCGTTCTCACTGATCGAAGCAATGACCATCGCTGCAGTCACGACTGGTGCCACCAACGGCTGGGTCTACATCCGGGGCGAGTATCCGCTCGCCACCGCCCGTATCGAAAACGCCATCAATCAGGCACGCTCGGCCGGGCTTTTAGGCAACGACGTCGCAGGGTCCGGCATGGCCTTCGACATCGAGGTGCGACGTGGTGCTGGCGCCTATATCTGTGGCGAAGAGACCGCCCTGTTCAACAGCCTCGAGGGTTTTCGCGGTGAGCCCCGCAACAAACCGCCGTACCCCACGACCCACGGCCTGTTCAACCAGCCCACGGCCATCAACAATCCAGAGACGCTGCTCAACGTGTTGCCCATCGTGCTCGACGGCGCCGACGTGTACCGTTCGATCGGCACCCAGGACTCACCCGGCACCCGACTTTTCTGCCTGTCCGGTGCGGTCGGCCTACCTGGCACCTATGAGATGCCCTTTGGCACCACGCTCGGCGAATTGCTCGACGTTGCCGGCGGCATCCAGGGTGAGCTTCAAGCGGTCCTGCTTGGTGGCGCTGCTGGTTCGTTCGTCACTGCCGACTCGCTCGACCTGCCGCTCACGCTCGAAGACACTCGGGCAGCTGGCACCACGCTCGGGTCGGGTGTGGTCATGGTGTTCAACACCACGACCGACCTCACCGACATGTGCTCCCGCATTGCCGAGTTCTTCAAGAACGAGTCATGCGGCCAATGTGTGCCTTGTCGTGTCGGCGCAGTGCGTCAGCACGAGATGATGGTCGAACTCAAAGCCAAGAACGGGATCGGGTTGTCACCGGTCAAACGACAACTACACGACGACATGGCACGCGCCATGGCCGACGCGTCGATCTGCGGCCTTGGCCATACCGCGGCCGCTGCGGTTGCATCAGCACTGGCACTCGGCCTCATTGGAGAATCGACATGACCGCCACCCAGAACCCAGCCGAGGTCGGTGTCAGCATCCGCACGGTGACCATTAACATCGATGGCGTCGACGTCAAGATTCCCGAAGGCGGAACGGTCCTCGACGGTTGCAAGAGTGCGGGCGTGGACACGCCGACGATCTGTTACTCGGACAACCTGACACCGGTCAACGTGTGCCGGGTGTGCGTGGTCGAGCTCGAAGGCAGCCGAACCCTCATCCCGTCGTGTTCTCGCCCGGCCGAAGAAGGCATGGTCGTCCTCACCGACTCCGAGCGGGTGCGTCACAGCCGCAAGATGGTGCTCGAGTTCTTGGGTTCGGGCGTTGACCTCAGCCAGGCCGACGATCTGAACTCGTGGAGCGAACATTACGGAGCTGATCCGAGCCGCTATGGCGACACGGCCGAGAAGATCGACGAAGATGTCAAGATCCAAGACGATCTCTACATCCGTGACTACGACAAGTGCGTGCTTTGCTACAAATGTGTCGAGGCATGTGGCGACGACGCGCAGCACACCTTCGCAATCTCGATCGCGGGCCGCGGATTCGGCGCTCGCATCAGCACCGAGTTCGACGTTGCGCTGCCTGAGTCAGCGTGCGTCTACTGCGGCAATTGCGTGGCGGTGTGTCCGACCAATGCGCTGCAGTTCAAGACCGAATGGGACCTGCGCCAGGTCGACCAGTGGAAGCCCGACGAGCAGACCGTCACCACGACCATCTGTTCCTACTGCGGTGTTGGCTGCAACCTCGAGATGCATGTTCAAGACAACACCATCGTCAAAGTCACCTCGCCCCACGATCACGATGTGACCAACGGCAACCTGTGCATCAAGGGTCGCTTCGGCTGGCAATACGTGCAGCCGACCATCACCACCAAAGAGCCGATCTCCGGGCTCTAGGGCCGGGTTGTGCGACCCGTGCAGCCGTCGTCGGGTGCACTCGTGATCACTACATCGGTTTGGATCTCTTGGTCGAGCGTGCCGCCCCCTTCCGATGCTGGAGCCTCGAAGCTCTGAAGCGCAGTCGTGGTTGCACTCGAACTGATCGGGCTGATGGTCGCAAGGTCGACAATCATGGTGCCCGCTGTGTTCGATTCCCATGTCACGACGTCTGCGGCCAGGCCGCCGCCCAAGTCCATCGTGGAGCCTTCAGGTATCTCTTGGCGGCCGGTGATTCGCATCTCGATCACGGTGCCGTCGATGGAGACGATCTCATTCTCGGCGACATTGGTCACGATCAGGCCTTGAACCTCCAAAACGTTGATCGTCTCCCATCGGGCTCCGACACCGACCGCCTCGCTTGGCAGAGGTGCTTGCAGCGCGGTGAGCCCTTCGATCAGATCGGCGAATGGGCCGAGCGCATCGGCTCCGTCGAGTTCGGTTGTTCCCTCGACCTGCAGTGCCCGGTTGGTGAGCGTGACCGAAGTTGTCAGTCCGACGATCTTGGCCAACTCGACGTCCATCGACTGGGCGATAGACGGGGGCGTTCCTGGAGCTGACTGCGCTCTGAGAACCTCGGAGTTGATCTCGAAGTTGTCGCCAGTCGGAGCCACAGTGTTGCGCATCTCCATCACCTGCTCGACTTCACCGAGGCTAGGAATTCTGTTGCCATCAATGGTCTGCTCGATGCCGATTGTCTGATTCATCGTCATGACCTCGCCGCACGATGCAGCGATCATCAGGCGCAGCTCAGTGCGAGGCTCATCGCCGGCATCGAGCAATCGAACCTGCACCTCGCCCGGCGCGAGGTCCGCGGGGTCGACAGGATCGACCGGGTCGGCTGAGTCGCCTGGATCTGGCTCGCCGGGTACCTGCTCACTGGTGGGGTCTTCATTCTCCGATTCACCTGATGCGGCCGACGGTGTGTCCTGCACCGGCGCTGGATCACCAGCCGTCTCGTCGATGGATGTCGAAGCAGCACATGCAGAACCGAGCATCGCCACTGCGACCACTACCGCGGCGAAGGTCTTGAGAGCCGGTCGGAGTTGGCGATGCAGAGTCATGCGGTAAAGACTATGTGTCCAAGCCCGCAGTTCGTCACCGCAGTGGCGACGCATCTGGGTCGGCGATCGAGACATCGACTCCGGTGCGAACGCGAAGAGCCTGCAGGAGCTCTTCGGCCGATGCGCCTGCAACTGCGATTGGGGCGCCCAGCACGATGGCGGTGGCGCCGGTGTCGCGAGCGAGCGTTTCGACTACATCGTCGACTCCGCCGGTGCGCACGACGACTCGGGTCGACGCGACCTGCTTGCTGCTGGCTTCGGCAACCGTTCGCATGTGGGCGTTGAGCAGCCACTCGAGTTCCTGGACAACCAGGTCGAGCAGCCCTTTATCGAGATCGGCAAAATTCGGCGGATCGAGTATGGCGAGGTAGGTGATGGTCTGGCCAGCTTCGGCTGCTTGTTCGTAGGCGGCTCGTAGCGCAGCACCCCGGCCGGTTCCGCCCCAGCTGACATAGATGAGCTCGCCTGGCGTTTGGTCAGCCATCAGTTGTCCAGCTTGCCCGGTGGCGCCACGTTGGATTCCCACCGGTCTTTGATGAGCTCGAGTGCAGCGGTGCGATTGTGAATTTCGACCGTCAGATGGTGGCCGACGTCGGGACTGATGAGCCCCCGCCGCACCATGTCGCCAATGGCGGAATTTTCGGCAACCAAGGCATCTCGTCGGGCTTGGAGCAGCATGGCGATCTCTAGTTCGGGGTGCCCGTCGAAGTGCTCACTGAGCTCGTTGCGTGCGTGGTTGACTTCCTCGGCGTAGGTCTGTCCCATCGCTTTGGCCATCGACGAGAACAACACGCCTTCGCTTCCGAGTCGGCTGATCTCGGCAGCACCGGCCCGGCGAGAGTAGATGCGGGCCTGAATCTCTTCTTGGTGCCGCAGGTTCTCTTCCTGGCCGGACAAGCCAAGCCGAGCGATGATGCCACTGATCGTGGTGCCTTGCACCAGCAGGGTGAACAGCACAACACCAAAGGTCATCACCAGCAAGGTGTCTACGACTTCGGGCGCGAACTCGCTCTCTTCGAGCAAAAGCGCCAGCGCGAGCGAGATCGCGCCGCGGAGCCCACCCCAGTACATGACGTGTTTGAACGCTATTGGAATGCGGCGGCTGGGCTGCAACTTGGTGTGAACCGCCCCGAAGCCATAGACGATGACGAAGCGGGTAGCTAGTACCGCTGCGATCGCGATGAGGACGTTGAGTGCATTCTCGGCGATGTCGATCTCGCGAAGGTTGATCTTGAGGCCGATCACCAAAAACACGAGAGAGTTGACCAAGAAGGCGAGCACTTCCCAGAAGTACTCCAGCGTGATGCGGGTGGTGGGCGATGTGTTGCGCAGGCCATAGGTGCCCACCATCAGGCCAGCGGCAACAACGGCCAAGATACCGCTGAAATGCAAGTCGTCGATTCCGAAGATCAGGCCGAACTCTTCGGCCACCAAGAAGGATCCGTACGCCAAGGCCAGGCTGGTTGTCGTCTCGATCAGCGCGTCGTCGACACGGGCCAACACCACCTGAGACACGAACCCACCGAGAACGATGCCGACTGCCAGCCCGCCGCCGCCAACGATCAAGAAGTCGCCGATGGCGTTGCCGATACCGAAGCTCTCACCCGGCACCGCCGCTGCGACCGCCAAGTTGAACGCAACAAATGCAACCGCGTCGTTGAATAGGCTCTCGCCTTCGACCAGCACCGATAGCCGCTTGGTCACACCAAGCGACTTGAAGAACGCGATAACGGCGACCGGGTCGGTTGCCGAGATGAGTGCGCCAAAGGCCACGGCCGCAAGCCACGGAACGCCAACCAATGCCCACACGATGTAGCCCACGGCGAATGTGCCGAGCATGGTTCCGCCCATAGCGAAGAACAGCACCGGGAACAGATCGGCTTTAAGCTTTGGCCACGGCAAGTGCAGCGTGGCTTCGAAGAGCAACGGTGGGATGAGCAGCCCCAGAATGAGCTCGGGCGAAAAGTCGAGGTCGACAAAGTTGGGGAAGAACGCAAACGCAAGCCCGACCAAAACTAAGGCAACTGTGTACGGAACCTTGATCCGCTTGACGATGATGGCCATTGCGGCCGCGACCGCCAACAGCACAACCACGCTGAGTTCCTGTTCGAGGAAGTTGCTGCCTTCCTCGGCTGCGAGCACAATCACCGGCGAAGCCTAATGTCTCGACCCCAGGGGATGCGATATCGGCCAGTGTGGCATCTCCTGGGACGACACATCGGCTCAGTCGAGGGTGATGATGATGGCGGTGTCGCTGTCGCCGCCTTTGCCGAGAAGACCCCGCACCTTGTTCATCGCAATGATGATGTTCACCATGAAGCCGTACTTCTTCTTGATACCGACCCGAACTCGCTCGAAGTCGGCACCCGATGCCAGCGCCGCGTTGCCGGTCACCTTCTCGGTCCCGGGAGTGATGTTGCCGCGTTGATCACACGGCTGTAGGGCGACCCGGTTGTCGTTGCGGATGCGTTTGCACTTCCACGATTCGCCGTTAGTGGTGAAGCCCATGGTGCCGTCGCCCAAATCGACAATCCAGACCGGCAGCTCTTTCGGCTCGCCGTTTTTGCGGTAGGTCGTCAGCGAAAGGTACTTCTCATCGGCAAGCGTCATGAGCTTGGACAGTACTAGTTCAGGTTGGGGTCCGGCGCCGACCATGGATTCGCGTCGAGGTAGTCGTAGAGATCCATCGACTCGTCGGTGCGGAATCCGGGTGGCAACCAGATATCGCCCGCTTCGGTATGAAAGTAGATTTCCCAGTTGTAGATCGCCGCATAGGCAGCTGGATCTTGGCGAATGGCTTCGGCGTAGGCCTGCACTGCGGTGACATAGAGATCGTGGTTGTTGTATCCCCACAGCGCACCGTCCATGTCGGCCGGTCCGCCGCGACGTACGAGATACCGGGCTGCCGCGTTGATGGCGTCGTTGGGATCCTCGATGTCTCCTTCGCCGATACCCGACTCAGCCCAAGTTGTCGGCAGAAACTGCATCGGCCCTTTCGCCCCTGCACTACTGAGCCCGCGGATACGACCCATGCCGGTCTCGATCAGATTGATCGCTGCCAGGTACTCCCACTCGATGCCAGTGTTGGTTTCGGCCTCTTGGTAGTAGCTCAGGAGAGCCTCGGCGGGTTCGGGCTCAACGATTTCCCAGGCAGGAATGAAGTCGGCGGCGTCATAGCCGCTACTCAGGTCGATGAGCGCTCGCCGCGCATCGAGGTGTAGACCGGTGCGCTCGCGAAACTCGGGCGGGAGCGCGGTGAAGAAGTCGGCGTCCCAGGTTGTCTCGTAGCCCAGTTTGCGGATGGCCACTTGATGGAGGTGGCCCCATTGCGCAAGTGCTTCAGGACTAGAGCTTGGATCGAGTAGCCCGCGTTCGGCGGTTGCAACTTGTTCAGCCAATGCGAGTGCGTCCTGCGCAACCCACGGCGCGATGCTCCCGTTGGGTGCGCTGGGGCGAGGCTCGGCGCTCGGTGTTGGGACTGGGGCGGTCGTCGGCACCGCAGTCGCGGCCTCGATCGACGCCGAGACTTCGGGCGGTTGTGCTGTTGCTACGGGAGACGTTGGCTCCTGCGGTGTGGGTGCTGACTCGGCCGGGAGCTCGGCTGCTTGCAGCGGTTGGTCGGCAGCGATCTGGGTGCTTCCGCTCGAGGCACAGGCGCTGGCGATGAGGGCCAGGATCCCCAAACAAACCAGCCTGGCGGGTAGGTAGCGAGATGACAGACGAGTAGCCATTGATACCCAATCCTATGTGGTCGTTGGCCACCGTTTGGCGCGACACCGTTACCCTGCCAGCGTGCCTTCGGTTTCGTCGTTGATCGACTTTGTCAGGACCGACCTGACCAAGCTGATCCGCTACGCAGCTGTTTCGCTGGTAACCGTCCCGATCGGGCTACTGCTGTTCTTCTTGCTGTTGCAGACCGACCTCAATCCGGTTGTCGCCAACTTGGTCGCAACGGGAGTCTCTTCGATTCCGAATTATGTACTGAACCGGTACTGGGTGTGGAACAAGCGAGGCGCGAACAGCATCCGCCGTGAGATTGCGCCGTTCTGGCTCATGGTGGCGCTCGGCGTGGTGCTGTCGACGATCTTTGTCGCAATCGCCAGTTCGTTCACGGAGATAGAGCTGGTCCTTCTTGCGGCGCAGTTCGTTGCGTTTGGCCTTGTCTGGCTGCTCAAGTTCTTCGTCCTCGAGACGTACCTGTTCGGCCCGCGAAGCGAGCCGTCGCAAGTGGCGTCATGACCGAGATGCCACCGGAGCAACGAGCGCTCGCCGAGGCCGCCCGGGGATTCATGCCGATCGACGAAGGGCTTGCGCTCTATGCCTCGGCACTCCGTGCTCCTGGTGGTGGACCATGGCTCGAGGTTGGAAGCTACTGCGGCAAGTCGGCGCTCTACCTCGGCTTTGCCGCCAAGCACCAAGGCACGATACTTTTTGCGCTTGATCATCACCGAGGTAGCGAAGAGAACCAAGCGGGCTGGGAACATCACGAAGCCGACTTGGTCGATCCGGCCGTCGGCAAGATGGACACGCTGCCGATCTTTCGCCGCACCGTCCACGACGCAGGCCTCGAAGGCACCGTGATTGCGCTGGTCGGAGATTCCACCACGATCGCAACCCACTGGAGTACCCAACTCTCGTTACTCTTTATCGACGGTGGTCATGGTCACGAACCAGCCCACGCCGACTACGACCACTGGGTGCCGCACGTCCGGCTTGGAGGATTGTTGCTGATTCACGATGTGTTCCCCGACCCCGCCGATGGCGGGCGTCCACCGTTCGAGATTTGGACGCGTGCAATGGAATCGGGCACGTTCGAAGAGATCGATCAGACCGGCTCATTGCGCACATTGCGTCGGATACGCCAAGGAGCCTGACCATGCAAAGTCTTGTTAGTCGAAGCGACATCGAAACCGCTGCCGGTCTGATTGGCCACGCGGTCCGCCGTACGCCCATGTTTGCGCCCGGCGACGGTTTCTTTGGTGTCGACGCGCACGTGCATTGCAAGCTCGAGCTGCTGCAGCACACCGGCTCGTTCAAGCCCCGAGGTGCCTTGCACCGGGCACTGACATCGCCGGTGCCCGACGGCGGATTGATCGCAGCCTCGGGCGGAAACCACGGAATGGCGGTCGCGTGGGTCGCGAAACGCATTGGTGTGCCGTGCGAGATCTTTGTGCCCCACGTATCTCCGCCCGCCAAGGTCGACAAGATCCGAGCGCTGGGCGCGACGGTGCACGTGACAGGCGAGTTGTACGACGATGCCCTCGACGCATGCCGGGCCCGACAGTCCGAGACCCGTGCGCTCGACATTCATGCCTATGACCACGACGGAACGATCGCTGGCGCCGGCACCATTGCCGCAGAGATCGAAGCCGATCTTCCCGACGTGGACACCGTCTTGGTCGCGCTTGGGGGCGGTGGGTTGTCTGCCGGTGTAGCCGCCTGGTTCGTGGACACCGACACCAAGGTCGTGGTGGTAGAGCCAGAGACATCGCAGTGTTTTGCGGCGGCTGTCGAAGCCGGTGAACCGGTCGATGTGACCGTGGCAGGAATCGCCGCCGACTCGCTCGGCGCTCGTCGGGTCGGGACCGCAAACTGGCACACGCTCGACGATGCCCGTGCTTCGTCGGTTACGGTTACCGATGATGCGATACGCAACGCGCAGCGCTTGTTCTGGGCCGGAACTCAGCTGGTGGTCGAGCCCGGTGGCGCAACCTCAGCGGCAGCACTCTGGTCGGGCGCTTACGAGCCAGCAGCGGGCGAGACGGTGGCTGTGATCGTCTGCGGCGCGAACTGCGATCCAGCGGGGGTGCAGTAATGCAGGAAAAGGCTCGTCTGCGCATGATCGCAGGCATCAACGAAATCACTGGCCGCACCGATTGCGGCGAAGCAGTCTTGTTACAGCGGCGGTCGACGCCGATCATGGTCGCCGCCATCGTCGGCGCGGTAGTTCTCACCGTTGCGCTGCAGACCCAGTTCGACCTCGGCGCACTTGCGCGAGGCGCCATTGTTGGCGGCACCGCCGGGATCGCGCTCACCGCCGCAATGACTAACTTTTGGCTGGGCTACTGCGACGGCACGGTGGTCCTCGTGCGTGCTGGCAAGCTGCGAGCGGTTGCCGAAGCCGTTGTGGCCGAGTATCCCCATCCGGTCGCGGCAACGCTCGGCTCAGGTTGGATGACCAAGAAAGCCACCGTCGCAGGCAACGAATACTTGTTGAACAAACAGTTCGAACCGCGATTCCGAGCAATCACGGGAAGCTAGCGCCACACGCCAATTGTTACGTCCCCAGGGGACGTAACAATTGGCTAGGCTCACGCCATGATCACCAAGACGCTGAGTGTTGACCGCGCCGACTTCGAGGCTCGCACTGGGTGGCAGCTCAAACCCGAGGGTGCGTGCAAGGGCGACATCTGCATTCCGCTCGCCGAGCAGCCCGAGGGTGACACGCTGCAACTCGAGTCGATCGCCGAGCAGCTCAATCTGCCGCTGATCCACGACGAGGCGCACGGCCTATGGGCGCTCGGTCCCGAGTCGCTGAGTTCTCGAGCGCTCGCCACGGTCGAAGCTCCTAATCTCACATTGCCGACACTCGACGGTGACACCTTCGAGTTGCACTCGCTGCGAGGCAAAAAGGTCGTTCTGGTCGCCTGGTCGCCCTATTGAGGTTGTTCAGCTGACCTGCCCGTGTGGCAGGCCTTTCGCGAAGACGTGAAGGACCAAGGTGTCGAAGTCGTCACGGTTGGCATCGATACTGCTGGCGCCGAAGCGTGCCGCCACTTCATCGAAGCTGCGAACCCAACGCATCCGTCGCTGATCGATGAGCACCATCGAGTCGCCGAGCTGTTCGGTGTCGTCAACATCCCGAATGCGGTCTGGATCGACGAGCAAGGCATGATCGTGCGACCGGCAGAGACCTCGCCCGCACCACCGTCGGTTGGTGTCGAGCGCACGCCTAACCAGCGAGCAATGGATGAGCCGCCGGCACGAGTCGTCGAGATGATGACGCACGCATCGCAGATCACCTATGACGCCCCGACCTACGAAGCCGCCATGCGCGACTGGATCGCCAACGGTACCGACAGCCAGTTCGCACTGGCCCCCGCCGAGGTCATCGAACGATCGGGGCCCCGCAGCGTCGATACCGCCCGCGGTCACGCCCACTTCGAGATGGCAACCCACCTGGAACTCGCGGGCGAGCATCAGGCCGCGATTGGTCACTTCCGCCTGGCCCACGAACTCGTGCCCGACAACTTTGCCTACCGCCGTCAGGCCTGGTCGCTTGAGCCTTCGGTCGAAGGTCCGCTGGCACGGTTCTGGCAGGGCCCACTGGAAGGCCAAGAGGCCGACTGGCCTTACGAAAGTGACTGGATCACCGACGTCAAAGAAATGGGCGCCGCCAACTACTACACCGAGTGGAAGCCCTAGACCACCCTGGTCCCCGAACACGACTACCCTGCGCCAGATCACACGCGCGACCGTCACAACCGACACCAATGGGTGGTTCAAGGCCGTATCACCGGCGTTTCTGGCCATGATCGATCGGCCGGTCGACGGGCTAGCGGGTGTCAACTTGATCGATCTAATCCACCCGAGCGACGCCCCTGGCGTCCGCACCGCGTTGGGCGCGTTGGGCACTTGTACTGCGCGGCTCTTCGTCGCCGACGACTCTTGGCTCCCCGTCACGGTAGCGTTGCAGGGTCTTGCAAAAGACCGGGTGATGGCCACCCTCGTCGCCGCTCATGACCTAGGGCCACGTATTCCCGACGAGACCGTGGCCGACGAACGCGCTGCGGTGCGAGCCAGCGTGGGAGATTCGGCAAAAACGCCCATGATCGAAATCGATGGCCAGGGCCGCACCGTCTTTGTTGCAGGCCCGTGGGCGGACTTGTCGCCGACCGGTGCGCCGGGCGCGGATGCGTTCGAAGAACTGCTCATTGGCTCATCTCAGGCCGAGGAGATCATGGACGCGGTCGAAGCCGCGCTCGCAAGTGGCCTCGAGCGCCGATTCCAGCTCGCTGGCCTCAGCGAGTCTCAGCGCTTGCTGGTGCGTGCGATTCCCAGCCCCCACATCGCCGGCGAGCACCACGTGCTGGTTGCGGTGACTTCACGGCCGAACCTCGGCGAGGCGCCACCCTCGGCGAGCGCAGTTACCGCAGTTGATGCTGATGAAGTCAGCCGGGCCAACGATGCCGATGACGCGGCCGAACCCGCCAACACGGGTGGCTCACGTCGCACGCGGGTTCTCGTTGCGTTGGGCCTGGTAGCGGTTGCGTTGGTCGCCTTGATTCTGTTTGGCGACCGTTCATCAACACCAGACGAGACTGCCGAGGTTGGGCCTTTGCCGGTCGAGATCATCGCCACCGAATCCCAATCGGTAGGAGATGGGCTTGCGTGGCGCCCGCTCGGCATCGGCGGTTTTGGCGAGGCGCACGGCGTGGCCGCAGTCGGCGACGGCGCAATCATTGCGTCGGTCGACGGACAACTCGCACAACTCGATGCCTCTGGCGCCGCAACCACAGTAATTGGGCTCGGAGGCACCGATATCTCGTCGATTTCCGACGTTGCCGGCGACGGAAAGGACTCAGCGTGGGCGCTCGACGCTGGCAGTGCGCGGCTTTACTTGGTGGACAGCGCCGGTAACGTTCAGCTGGTTTCGTCTGATCCCCGGTTCTTGCAGAACGCCAGGGGAGTCGGGCGCGGCGCGAACGACACGGCGTGGATCGCATCGACCGCCGCCGCACAGCTCACCCAAGTCGCCTCCAATGGCACTGTGGTGGCCGAGGTCCCGACGCCGGATCGACAACCGAGCGACGTGTTCGAGGCGGCCGACGGCACATTGTGGATGATCGATTCGCAAGAGTTCGATCTCGTGCAGCTGACGACGGACGGCGACGAGATGACCGTGGTTGGTCTTCGAGGGTTTACCTCGCTTGAGTCCCCTCACCTTGCTCAAGTCGGGCGCGAGCTGTGGCTCACCGACCCCGAACTCAGCGCGATCATCGTGATCGATCCGGTTGCGGGCGAGCAGGTCGATGTCATCGAGCTGCGACGTCCTGGCGGCGAACCGGTTGTGAAACCAATCGGTATCGCGGTCGGCGCCGACGGCCGCACCTGGGTCAGCGACAGCCTGGGCACCGCCATCTTGATCATCGACAGCTAGCAGGAACACTATGACCAGTGGCTAGCTGGCGTTTGAGAGTTCTACCGCCGGTAGGGCGTCGTGGGCCCAGAGCAGTCGAGATGCGGGGGTTGCTTCGCTAAGCGCGTCTGCGGCCAAGACAATTGCGGCCGCGGTGTAGGCCGAACGCTCGCCACCGGGGAAGTTGACCTTTTGAGGAAAGACCATGCCGGTGAAGTAGGCGCCGTCGCTATCGCGATTGCATTGTGCCCACTCGAACAGCTCGAGCGCCTTGTCGCGGTCATCGACTGCCAGGTATGCCAACACGGCTTCACACGTCTCGGCCGAGGTGACCCAGTCTTGGTCGGCCACGCAGCGAATGCCAGCATTGGCGATGATGAATTTCTCCTCGCCAGCGCGGAGGCGGTCCCGGCCAGCTTCGCCCTGTAGGACACCGGTCATCACCGGGTAGTACCAATCCATGGCCCACCGTTGCTTGGGCGCAAAGGCGCCCTCGTTGTCGCGGATGCAAGCTGCCAGCTTGGCTGCAGCTTGCCGCCACGCGGGGCGCTCGTACCCGAGTTCGTCGGCGAGTGCGATTGCGGCTCGCAAGCTGTGACTGATCGACGATGACCCGGTCAGCAGTGAAAAAGAAAATGGTGTGCCGTCGCTGTGGCGAGCCCACACGATGTCGCCCGCTGGGCGTTGCAGTTTCAGTACCCACGAAATGGCGGCATCGACCACCGGCCAGTACGCATCGAGAAAAGTCCGATCGCGGGTCAGCAACCAATGGTGCCAAACGCCGACTGCGATATAGGCGATCGTGTTGGCGTCGAACTTGTCTTGCTCGACGCCGTCGTTCAGGTAGTACTGGTACCAACTGCCGTCATCGAGTTGCACGTCGCGGAGCCAGCCGTACGCGGCCCCTGCTTCGTCGTGCAATCCAACGGTGTCGAGCGCCATGGCAGTCTCGACGTGGTTCCACGGGTCACAGTGGCCACCGGGGAACCACGGAATCTGGCCGCTCTTGAGCTGGAGTTCGGCAATGGTCTCGCCGGTTCGTCGAACTTGCGCGGCTGTCACGACGCCATCGACTGATGGCATCATGGCGACATCTTTCTGGCGTACACGATGGTGCTCTTGCCGATCAATGGGTCAAGCACCTTTCCGGCCCACTGCAAAGCCTTGGGCTGGTCGGTGATCTCCCAAACCAGCAGGTCGTGGTACTTCTTCACAAGCGGGTGCTCGTTGTTTTCGATGCCAACGGCGCACTTCAGCCACCAATAGGGGCTGTGCAAACCGTGGGTCTGGTGAGCGTCGATAGGCGTGAGCCCAACGCCGGTCATCTTGGCACGCATTTCGCCGCGAGTGTAGATGCGGACATGGCCGCCGACGCTGGCGGGTGCGTGGTAGTCGCTGTTGATCGCCCAACAGATCCGCTCGGGCAAGAAGGTCGGCACCGTGGCGGCAATAACCCCGCCGGGTTTGAGCACGCGAGTCAGCTCGGCGAGCGCATCGATGTCGCTCGGGATGTGCTCGAGGACCTCGCTGGCGATGATCCGGTCAAACGTGTCCTCGCCGAACGGAAGCAGTGTGGCATCGCCTGCAATCTGCGTGCAGCGGATCGAGTCGTCGACTTCGCCCGCTTCGTGCATGGCGCCAAAAGTGTTACGCACGTCGACAAGCTCTGGCACGGCCATATCGCACGCGGTGACGTGAGCGCCGCGACGGGCGGCCTCGAACGCGTGGCGACCAAAGCCGCAACCAAGATCGAGCAGTTCATGTCCAGCCTGCAGGCCAAGCCGGTCGTAGTCAACCGTCAGCACTGTGTTGCCGGCCTTGCTTCGCGGCGGCCTTGCGGCATTCGCCTGGAAGTGTTTCGGGTTGGTTGCACCGACTCTCCTTCGTCGAGTCTTGTCAGCACTGTGTTGCCGGCCTTGCTTCGCGGCGGCCTTGCGGCATTCGCCTGGAAGTGTTTCGGGTCGGTTGCGCCGACTCTCCTTCGTCGAGTCTTTGGTTCACTGTGTTGCCGGCCTTGCTTCGCGGCGGCCTTGCTTCGCGGCGGCCTTGCGGCATTCGCCTGGAAGTGTTTCGGGTTGGTTGCACCGCTTACGCCTTGGCTTCTTCGAGGGCTCGAGCTCGAGCTTCGGCCGCCAGCTTCTGGGCACGAATCGCGCCTGCGGGGAGTTTGCCTCGGCGTTCAAAGGCCCTTGGGAACTTGGCGCGCTTGGTGCTGTAGTACTCGTCGAGCAGCAGCTCATACTGCTCAACCGTGCGAACCGCAGTGTGATACCAGCTCCAGTTCTCAAGCACTCGTGCTCGTGCGTTGTCGCCGAGCTGAGCCGCGTACACAGGATTGTCGAGCACCTGGCCAAGCGCAGCGGCCAGCACGTCGGAGTTGCCGGGGTCGACGAGCAATGCACCTTCGCCGTGTTCGCCAACAACCTCGGGCAGTGCGCCCCCGGTGGTCACTACCAGGGGAGCAGCCGAGGACATGGCTTCGATGGCGGGCAGCGAGAAACCTTCGTAGAGCGACGGCACACAGGCCACCGAACACTCGGCGTAGAGCTCAACAATGCGTTGGTCTGGCACACCGCTGATCCACTCGACATGATCTTCGAGCCCAAGGCGGGCCAAGGTGTCCATTGCCTTGCCGCCATCTTTGGGCTTGCCGATGATCACCAGATGCGCATCTTCGCGTTCGGTGCGCAACTTGGCGAGCGCTTCGAGCAGGTAGTGCAAACCTTTGAGCACAACATCGGCGCTGGCGGTGGTCACGATGCGGCCGGGTACGCGGGCGATCTCGGGAAGCGGCTTGAACAGGTCAGGGTCCACGCCAACGGGCACCACATGGATGCGATCCGGGCTGACCTTATGGTCATTGCAGATATCGCCCAGCGACGACTCGCTCACCGTCATAACACGAAGCATGCGTTGGGCAACTCGAGTCTGCATCTTGGTGAAGGCGTACCAGCGGCGCTTGCCGAACTCTTCGATCCGGGAACGGCTGTGTTCGATTTCAAGCTTGCGGTCAACTGTGATTGGGTGATGGATGGTCTCGAGTACAGGAAGCCCCGCCTGCTGCAATGCGAGAATGCCCCAGCCGAGCGTCTGGTTGTCGTGGATCAGGTCGAAGTCGTCGAGCCGATCCTTGAGTGCGTCGTAGACGCGCCAGCTAAACGACATGGGTTCGCTAAACGTGCCGATTGTGTGGCCAAGCGTCTCGGCGATGTCGGGTGCGCTCTTGAGTTCCCAGAATGCTGGCATGCGACCGGGGTAGGTGTCGTTCCAGATGTCGAGGCTCGGCAGCTTGTGAAGCACGATGTCGTCGTCGAGTTCGGGATACGGGTTACCGCTGAATACTTCGACGTAGTGGCCCAGGTCGGTAAGCGCCCGGGCGATGTAGCGGGTGTACACACCTTGGCCGCCGCAGTGCGCCTTGCCCCGGTAGGTGAGTAGCGCAATTCGCAGCGGCTGATCTGGCGTTGGTCGAGCCTTGCTCAGCCCTGATGTGGACGCTGCTGACATTTTGTCGTTCTCCCGAATGTGGCGCACGACTGAGGGATAGCCGCAGAATCCAATAACAGATGTTACTGGCGCTTTGTTCCAATCAGATCCGTTGCGCACTTCTCGGGTACCGCGAGCGATTGCCGCGCCCGGCGCCGGGTCCCTTAGCCTTGCTGTCGTGAGCACCGAGCCGGTCGAGCAATCGACACTGGGCCTAGGTGCTGTCGGCGCAGCCGTGACACTGATGGGTATCGGCAGCGTGCTTGCCAAAGCGGCCGAGATCGACGGGCCTGTCCTGGGGTTTCATCGAGCATGGGGAGCAGCTGTTGTCTATGGCCTACTGCTGCTGGCCACAGGCGGTCGAATCACGATCGAGAAGCTGCGATACGCCGCGCCCGGCGGCCTAATCTTTGGCGCCCAACTTGCTCTGTTCTTCTCGGCGATCCAGCTGACAACGGTTGCCAACGCCACCATGTTGTTGGCGTTGCAACCAGTCGTGGTGCTGCTGTTCTTCTCCCGGCGTTTTGGAGAATCGGTATCTCGCCAGGGGTGGGCACTGTCCGTGCTGGCCATTGCTGGTGTCGCGTTGGTGGTCTTCGGCTCGGTCGGCTCCCCGTCGTGGAGCCTGGCCGGCGATGCACTTGCGGTCTGCGCTCTTATTTCATGGACGTTGTACTTCGTGGCCTCCAAGCGCGCTCGTGCGCGTCTCGGAGCGATCGAGTATCAGAGCCTCTCGTTGATCTTCAGTTCTGCGATTTTGTTACCCGCGGCGGTGATCTTCAGCGGCACACTCGATCCGGGCCCTGGCAAGTGGTGGTGGATTCCAGCAATGGTCGCAGTGCCAGGCACGGGTCACCTGTTGATCAACTGGGCACACTCGCGGGTGCAGATTGGCCTGGTGTCTCAGCTCACACTGGTGAGTCCGGTGGTGGCGGTCGCGTTGGCAGCGCTCGTCCTCGAGGGTGAGACCGTCAACGTGGTCCAAGTGCTCGGCATGGTTTTGGTGCTGGGCTCGCTCACCGCCATCGTTGCAACGCGGGAGGCCTAGAGCACCAGGCCTAGGCCACGACACCAACTCGTTGCAGTAGGTTCAAACGATGCGGACGACGGGGCTCTTGATCGGGGCCATAGCTCTCATGGTCCTAGCACTGGCGTCGTGTCAGCAGGCCCAAGTCGACCAGGCCCTTGATCGTTCCAGCGCCGAGATCCTGGTGCCCGAAGGCTTGTGGCGCCAGTCGTTCGACTTCTCCGCGCCCGCCGGGTCGACAGACCTGTACACGTTTCGATGGAACTTCAGCCCGGGCGCAACTGACGTCGTGGTTGGCTGGCAGGTCAGCGCTACCTCTGAGTACGAACGGGCAAACGACCTCGTGGTTGAAGCGCTACGCGCCGCTCGCGACGACACCTGCACCGCCGTCGATGACCAAACCAACCTTGCGCTGTGCCTGTACGACGCTGAGTTCGCACGCGACGGTGTCAACGCCTATCTGGTTCGGCCCATGGAGGGTCAGGTGCTTGTTGTTGACTACATCAACCTCGACGGTGATCGGCTGACGTACAACCCCGAGGCGCTTGAAGCCGAGTTCATCAACGCTAGTTTCGAACGAGTACCGGTCGACGTTGCGTCGGATGCGTACCTCGACACGTCGAACTGACGTGTATCTTCAATCGCACATGCGGCTTCAACACTTGCTCGGGTCCCTTGTCGGGTTCGTTGCCATCGTGGTCGTAGCGGGGGCATGCGGGGGTAGCGATCAGGCAGATCAGGTGTCACTCGACTACACCGAATCGCCCATCACCGAGCTGCTGGGCATCGACATCGCGTTGCGGGGCGGCGACCTTGTCGAGCTCGAACGCCGGGCTGAAGCAGGTGTGGTCGAATGCATGCTCGGCAGCGGGTTCGAGTACGTCGCAATCGACTTTGCGTCGCAGTTCGAACCCGAGTCCGGCGCCGAAGATCCCGACAGTCGGGCCTACGCCGAGACCAACGGCTACGGCATTTCGATTCGCCCAGACTTCGACGCTCCCGCGCCGCAAGACATCGTCAACCCCAACGACGAGATCAGGAATCAGCTGTCGGAGCCAGAACAGCAGGCGTACCAAGAGGCCCTCTACGGCCCCGCTCCTCCCGACGACGAGCCGATCCCAGTCGAGCAGCGCACGGGGTGTGTCGCCACTGCCTACGCCGATGTGTATGCCGCGCGGGCCGAACTGGGCCTGGTCGAGGCGTTCTTTGGTGACTTTGGAAGCGAACTTGCTGAACTCGAGAATCGGTTCCGTAGCGACCCTCGATTTCTGGAACTCGAAGAGCAGTGGGCGACCTGCATGGCAAACAAGGGCTTCCCGGTTGCGGTGCGAGAAGAGATCTTTGTGGAGCTCGATCGGCGCATGAGCGAAGTTGGGCCAGGGCTGGTGCAGGGCGAAGAACTACCGCCCGAAGTACTTGAACAGATGGATGCTGTAGCGGACTGGGAGCGGGCGGTCGCCGTTGCTGACTGGGATTGCACCCAACCCGTGCAAGCCGAGATGCGCACCCTGAGGTACGGCTACGAGGCGCTGTTTCTCGAAGAAAGCGAGTTGTGACGCACCCAACCCTTGACTGAAGCCTTCGTCGGTCACTAGTTTGCTACCAGGCGAAAACGGGGGATACCAAATGGCGAAGATGATCCGGGTTGGAATGGTTGCGAGCGTGCTCGTGCTGTTAGCGACAATTGCACCGGCGGGCCTGGTAAGCCAGGCCGACGCACACGACGATGCGTTCCGACGCGCAACACCAAGCAACGACTGCGCCTATGGCGAGAGCTTCCACTGCGGCGCATGGACAACCAATGGTTGCACCGTTGTTCCTGACCGGGTCTGGGGCGTGTTCAACTTCAACCACGCGTGTGATCATCACGACGGCTGCTACGGCGGTCAGTGGGCATCTCGCTACGGCTGCGATGCCACCATGTGGTACGACATGAACTCAACGTGTAGCGAGATGTGGAGCTGGTGGCATCCATCACGCGGCGCATGTCGAGTCGTACGTGACACCTACTACGCCGGGGTGCGAGCACTCGGCTGGCACGCCTACAACCAGTCCTCGATCAACGCCGCCCTCGGGTAGATCGTCAGTCGCCGAAGCCTTCGTACGCGGCGTCGAGCGCTGCGTTTGAGTAGGACCGGAACGCGATCATCGTGCTGGTCGAGGTGATCCCGCCGAGCTTGGCGATGTTCTCGGTAATGACGCGCGCCACCGACTCGTGGTCGGCGACCTTGACGATCGCAACCAAATCGGTATCGCCGCCGGCAACTGAGTGCGCTTCGGCCACCCCATCGATCTCGGTCAGCCGCGGGCCCAGCTCGGCAATCGCTTCGGGAGCGGCTTGGATCAACACGATGGCAGTAATTCCCATGGCGTTGTTCTAGCAGAATCACTGCAACAGCGAAACGCCGACCGGCACGCCCAATGTGTCGACCCCTGGCGTCGACACATTGCGAACTGCCTGGTGACGGCGGATTCCAGTCTGCGAAGCTGATGTGGTGAGCGAACGAATCCACGACGACGAGCCAGACACCAGCGGACAGGTAGTGCGGTCGCTGTTGAAAGCCGAGTGCCCACAGTGGGCGCAATCGCCGATCGAGTATTTACAGACTTCAGGAACAGACAATGCGATGTGGCGGGTGCGCGTTGACCATGAGAGTGACCTGGTGGTCAGGTTGCCTCGTCGTCTCGGTGCTGCTGCCAGCGTGTCGTTCGAGGCGGCGGTACTTCGTCAGGTTGTGCAGGTGTCATTCGGGTCCGGAGTGGTCACTCCCAAGCTGCTACACGTGGGCGAATCCCACGACGTGTTTCCTCATCGCTGGACCGTTCTCGAGTGGATCGACGGAATCGACGCATGGGCATCGCGCAGCAATCTCGATGCCCGACCTCTCGATGCACTCGTCGGCGACCTAGCCCACGCTGTCAACGTCATTGGTTCTCTTGACCCCGCGAGTGCACGGCCGCGCCAATCTGGCAGCCGTGGCGGTCCGCTCCTGCCGCTGCTCGATAGCTTGAACGGCTGGCTCGACGCAGCGGCCGCAGATGCTCCGAAGCTTGTCGACGTCGATGCGATACGCCGGCTTGCGGACGAGGCGCTCGAAGTCGTTGACGAACCAGTGATCGAAGGATTCGTGCACGGCGACCTCATCCCGGGAAACCTGCTCGTCGACGAGGGCAGGCTCACCGCCATCATCGATTGGGGCGGAGCTGGCCGGGGCGACACGGCGCAAGACCTGGCTCCGGCATGGGCAGTGCTGACCGTGGCGGAGCGACCAGCCTTCAAAGAAGCTGTCGGCGCCAGCGATGCGGCGTGGCTACGTGGCCGCACCTTCGAACTCGAACACGCCGTCGGAGGGGTCCTGTACTACGTGCCCAAGCAACATCCTCTTGGCGACGTGATGGCAAGAACGCTCAACCGAATCCTCACCTCAACGTGACGACGAAGGACATCTGTGACGATTTTTACGCGCTATGCGCGGCGAGAGCGTCACAGATTGGATTAGACGCGTTCGAGTGGGCGTAGCGGTGCGGGTGGCATCGAGACATCGACGTCGTCGCCGGGTCGCACGATGCCACTCGATACCACGACGGTCATGATTCCGGCCAGCTTGACGACGGACCCGTCGTCATCTCGCTTGAGGACGGTGCTGAGCAAACCGCTTTGAAAGTTTTCGATTTGTGTGCAGGGGTTTCGCAGGCCAGTGGTGACCAGCAGTGCGTCGGGGCCGAGCCGGAGTACCGCTCCAACGGGTAGGCCGAGAAGGTCAATGCCTCGGGTGGTGATGTTCTCGCCGAGGTCTCCAGGGGTGACGGTGAATCCTTCGTCGGCCATATCAGCGAAGAGTTCCTCGTGCATGAGGTGTACCTGTCGAAGATTGGGTTGTGTCGGATCAGCCTTGACCCGTGAGCGATGCTTCACCCGTGCTCCCTCGTGAGCGTCGCCGCGCACGCCGAGTCCAGCAAGCAACTCGATCTCGGCCGCCGGCTGCTTGCTGAATGAGTGTGTCGCCGACCTATGGACTGCGCTGACAGTTGCTTGCATGAGATCACCCTGTGTTGCCGACCCAGATTCTGGCATCTCGAGAGGCTGCACCATCGTCGTTTTCCTGCAAGAACCCGGACAGAACGCTAGAGAGGCGTTGGACGGTCCCGAACGTCGATGTACTTCTTGAGAGCCCGGCGGTGATCGTTTGCGCCCGAGCCAACAATGCCGCCGTCGCGAGCTTCCTTGGCTGCCTTCTCAAGCGCCTTGAGTAGATCATGCAGGTTGTCGTCTGCCTCGGCCTGGTTCACGGCTTCATAGGCGACGTGCACGTCGCCGAGACTCTTGCGAACCTCGACAAACTCGTCGTCAAGTTTCTTGCGTGCCTTGGCCAGCTCCTGCGCAGCCTTCGCTCTTTCGTCGTGGGTCATGCTCTTAGTCTGCCTCATTTTGCAAGCCGTGGCCCGGCCTAGATGCGGGAACCAAGGCCGCCGTTGACGAAATCGACCATCTCGTCGATGTTGCCGCCGTTGACCGCCATCTGCGGGAAAGCGGCCACGTTCTGGAAGTAGCGGAACCACTGCTCGATGCCTTACTCGACGTCGCAAAAGCTGCCAAAGCGCATGCGCATGATGTTGTCCTTTGTCGACGGTGCCTACCTCGACCCTCTGGACCATGCCCTGTACGGGGCAAGTCAGCTAGCGGGTGCGCATCCCAGTAGCCAAAGCCCAGGCGACCCATCGCTCCGGTACGAAAGTTCTGCACTGTGACGTCGGCCTGTGCGCAGAGGCTCAACGGCCACCTCGTCGTGTTCTTTCAGGTGAGACTAGGTGAGCTGCGAAACTCGTGCCGAAGTGGCCGAGAAGTTGTCGACGGGCTGCTGTGGATTGTGCATAGTGGTGTGCATGCATAACTTGGTGCGCCGCTCATGGGCGCCAGATGGAGTCGAATCGTTGGTCGCCCGGGTGGCGGAAGAGACGGCGGCGGGAGCGCTCGAATCGACCGACGCCCGACTTCACGAACTCATCGCGCTCAACCGCTACATCCACGAGGCCGAGTGCCTCAATCTAAATCCTGCGACCAACGTGATGAACCCCCGGGCCGAGGCAACACTCGGTGCTGGACTGGGTGCACGCCCGTCGTTGGGTTATCCCAGCGAGAAATATGAGATGGGCCTCGAGGCGATCGAGGAGATTGAGATCATCGCCGCTGAACTTGCTGCCGAGGTCTTTCGGGCGAAGTACGCGGAGATCCGGGTCCCATCAGGCGCGATCGCGAACCTGTACTCGTTCATGGCGTTCGCGCGTCCGGGCGATGCCATCATCGTGCCGCCTGCTTCGATCGGAGGTCACGTAACCCATCATCGGGCAGGCGCCGCTGGCCTGTACGGACTCGACATCCACGAGGCGCCGATCGATGCCGAGCGCTACACCATCGATGTCGACGGACTGGCTGCGATGGCTCGGCGCCTGCAGCCAAAGGTGATCACCGTGGGTTCGAGCCTGAATCTAACGCATCATCCCGTCGAGGGGATCCGGGCGATTGCCGATTCGGTTGGCGCCAAAGTGATGTTCGATGCGGCTCACCTGTCTGGGCCAATCGCTGGCGGCGCGTGGCCAGACCCGCTCGCTCAAGGTGCTCACGTGATGAACATGAGTACCTACAAGAGTTTCGGCGGCCCGCCGTCAGGGCTCATCGTTACGAATGACGCGGCCATTGCCGAACGGCTCGATGTGATTGCGTACCCAGGGCTCACGGCCAACTTCGACGCCTCGAAATCGGCCGCACTTGCACTAACCCTGTTGGATTGGAAAGCTCACGGACCGGCCTATGCCGCCGAGATGGTCGCGTCGGCCGCTGCGCTTGCCGAAGCTCTTGTCGACCTTGATGTGCCGGTGTACCGCGGTGGAACGGCTTCACACGCGTTCGCAATCGAAGCTTCGCAATGGGGCGGTGGATACGCCACCGCGCTGCGATTACGCCAGGCCAACTTGCTGACTTGCGCAATTGGTCTGCCAACCGCCGACGGCGAGGGACTGCGGGTCGGAACTAACGAGGCAGTTCGCTGGGGCATGTCTTCGGCCGACATGGCAGAGCTCGCCGACCTTGTGACCCACGGCCTGCAGAACCCCGCGTCGGCCGCCGCTGAAGTCACCGCCTTTCGCTCTCGCTTCTCCAAGGTGCACTACGTGGCGCAATAACTGCCGCCATCTCCAAGCCATACGACCAGCCAAAACTGCGACTGCCGCAGCCGGGAGGGGAGTGGCTGCGACAGTCAGTTCTTTAGGTAGTGCTGATCTGGCTAACCAAGCGTGGCGACTCCGGTGGGGGCGGCAGGACCGGTGCCCAGGCTCTGCACTTGGTGGTCGCCGATGCCACCGGCTACCTCAGACACCAGGGGCTTGAGGGCAAACGGCGCAGGACTGTCGTCGGGCGTTGGTTCGACGTTGATCACGATAGTTGCGTTGGTCAGGTCGGTCGGGAGGGCTGTACCGACTGGTGCGTTGACGATGAAGTCTTCGCCGGGGAATGAAGTGCCAGCTTGCTCACCCGAGAAGCCGTCGAAGAAGTCGGCGGCGGCAGTTGTAAGGATCGCTTTAACTCGATCTTCGCTCAGCCGGTCACGCCGAGCACAACCATGTCGACAACCCGTTCGATCTCCCCGGGACCAAACGTCTCCAGCTTCAAGATCCGACGGGCGACCACGGGTCCCTCGACGAAATCCATCATCAACTCGAGATCGGCATCTGCGGCGATCTCACCCCGGGCTTGGGCGAGTTGCAAAATCGTTCGAAGCGGCTGGTGACGTTCCTTTTCAAACTCTCGCAGCACTCGATGAAAGTCAGGATCGTTTGCGGCCCGGGCCAACGCTCCGAGCATCGTGCCAAACACCTCGGGCTGTTCCATCATCGACATGACTGCGGTATAGATCTCGATCAGATCAGACCGCAGCGATCCTGTATTCGGCGTTGCGAGGTGCTCAATCGTGCACTCGAGGGCGGTGACAAGAAGCGCATCAGTCGAACTCCATCGTCGGTAGATGGTGGTCTTGGCAACGCCAGATCGGCGTGCGACTTCGTCGATTGTGAACCCAGAGACACCTTCGTCGGCTACCAGCTCCACGGCAGCGTCGAGAACTTTCTGATGTGCTTCTGCGCTACGAGGACGGGCCATGGCAACGCGATCGTAGCGAAACGCAGCCCCAACCACAGAGCCGGCGCAACCAACGACTTGATTGCGTACCGTGACATCGGTCTCATCAGCTAGTGATCTTCCGTAGGCCATGACATAGTAACGACACGAGTTCGTAGCGTTATCGGCGCAGTCCTCGGTTGCTTGGTTCTTAAGGGAGAATTCGGTGTACACACGACTTGCACGCTGGTGCTTCAACCACCCGTGGCGCGTTATCTTGTGCTGGGTCGCGGTCTTGTTTCTGGCAGCTGGCCTGACCGGTGCCATCGGCACGGCATACGACGGCAGCTTCAGCATCCCCGACTCAGAGTCCAAAGACGGCAGCGACATACTCGGCGAATACTTTGGCGGACTCGGAGGAGGACAGAGTGGCTCGTTGGTCGTCGAAGCTTCTCAAGGTGTCGACACGCCCGACGTGCAAGCTGCGTTTAGCGAACTGATCGCCAATGTTGTTGCCGATGCTCAACCCGGCGAACCACTCGATGGCATCGTGGTCGAGTCGCCTTTTGGCCCAAACGGTGCCCAGCTGATTGCGCCGCCCAGTTCGCCCCGAGCGGGCGAAATTGCAGTCGCACGGCTGAGCATCGACGCAGGCGTCGACCAGACTGCCGCTGGCGCCATGGGTGAACACCTGCACGAACTCATCGACGAGAGTGGTATCGAAGAGATCGACGGCGTACGAGTCGAAATAGGTGGAGCAATTCTTGGCGAGTTCGAGCCACCAGAATCTGAAATCGTTGGCGTTGCATTCGCTGTCGTAATCTTGATCATCGCCATGGGATCCGTCATCGCGATGGGAACCACCATTGGCGTCGCATTGATTGGTGTGGGGATTGGAGCGATATCGATTGGACTGGTCTCGCATCTGATGTCGGTGCCTGACTTCGCGGTGACCATTGGGCTAATGATCGGCCTTGGCGTCGGCATCGACTACGCACTCTTTATCGTGACTCGGTATCGCGAGGCGCTACGCGAAGGCTTCGACGCCGAGGGCGCAACCGTTGTTGCGCTCGATACCGCCGGACGGTCGGTCATCTTCGCCGGCGCAACCGTGGTTGTTTCGCTGCTCGGTCTGCTTCTGATCGGCCTGTCGTTTGTGTCCGGCATGGGCATCGGCGCTGCGCTGACCGTGACGGTCGTAATGGCATCGTCGATCACGCTCTTGCCCGCAGCGCTGGGTCTGGTGCAAGAACGAGTAAACATCACCCGGCGAGCCGGCATGGCTGGCGCAGTGTTGATGGCGATTGGCCTGTTGGCACTCGGACTGGGCCAGGGACCGATCTTGTTGGCGATCGGCCTTGGCCTCACGATCGTCATCCTGCTCGCCGCTTATTTGCCGTTCGTGCAGGCTGCGCCACTGCGAGTCGAGCTTCCCGAGCGAAAGATCGTTCCGGCGCGCGAGACCATTTGGTATCGGTGGAGCCGCACAATTCAAGCTCGCCCCTGGCTTTATGCCATTGGATCGACCCTTCTGTTGGTGTTGCTTGCGCTGCCGCTGTTCAGCCTGCGGCTCGGCTTCTCTGACGAAGGCAACTACCGGGAAGAGACAAGCACGCGGCAAGCCTATGACTTGATCAGCGAGGGTTTCGGTCCGGGAGCCAACGGCCCGTTGGTTGTGGTGTCAGAGCTGAATTCAGCTGCCGACCTCGAAACGCTCGGTGCGCTCACCGTCCGGCTGAATCAGAACGACAGCATCGCTTTCGCTTCGCCGCCGCTCCCGAATGACGTGACAAATCCGCAGGCTGCGATCATCCAAATTCAGCCCACGACGTCGCCCCAAGACGAGGCCACCGAACAGCTTGTGTTCGCCCTACGCGACGACATCATTCCCGACGTCGTTGGCGATTCCGGACTGACCCCCAAGGTCGCAGGTGCAACCGCAGCCAATATTGACTTCACCGGTTTCTTGGGCGGCCGCATCCTGTTGTTCTTCGGCGTGGTGCTCACGCTGAGTTTCTTGTTGTTGACGGTGGTCTTCAGGTCGATCATGGTGCCGCTCAAGGCGGTGATCATGAACATGCTGTCGATCGGCGCCGCCTACGGCATCGTGGTAGCGGTGTTCCAATGGGGCTGGTTGGGCAGCGTGTTCGGCATCGAAGGCGCACCGATCGAACCGTTCATCCCCATGATGATGTTCGCCATCTTGTTCGGCCTATCGATGGACTACGAAGTGTTCATCCTGTCCCGGATGAAAGAGGAATACGAACGCACCGGCGATGCCGACAACTCGGTCGCTGACGGGCTGGCCAAGACGGCTCGTGTGATCACCGCTGCGGCCGCGATCATGACCGTGGTCTTCGGAAGTTTTGTCTTCGAAGACGATCGCATTATCAAGCTGTTCGGCCTGGGCCTCGCATCAGCAGTCTTGATCGACGCTTCGATCGTGCGCATGCTGCTGGTTCCGTCAACGATGCAATTGCTCGGCGACAAGAACTGGTGGCTCCCCAAATGGCTCGACCGCGTCTTGCCAAACCTCAACGTCGAGGGCGGCCACCACGAACCCCCAACCAAGTCTCAAGCCACCTGACCTGTTCGCCCGAACGAGGGCGGCTAATAGCTTTTGGGAAGGCCGAGGCGCTTCTGGCCGATGAAGGCCAGGATGAGATTGTTGTTGATCGGCGCAACTTGGTAGAGGCGGGTCTCGCGAAGCTTTCGTTCGATGTCGTATTCGGCGGCGAAGCCGAAGCCGCCGTGGGTGTCGAGCGCGGCATTGCCGGCCTCCCACGAGGCATTGCTGGCGAGGTACTTAGCCATATTTGCCTCGGGGCCGCAGGACTCGCCTGCGTCGTAGAGGTCGACTGCTTTCCAGCGCATTAGATCGGCAGCTTCGAGATGGATCTGGGCTTTGGCCAGCGGAAACTGGACTCCCTGGTTCATGCCGATCGGACGGTCAAAGACGATGCGGTCGTTGGCGTAGGCCGAGGCGCGCTCCAAGAAGAACTTGCCGTCGCCGATGCACTCGCTGGCGATCAACATGCGCTCGGCATTCATTCCGTCGAGAATCTGACGGAAGCCAGCACCCTCGACACCGATCAACGCGCTCGCTGGAATCTCGACGTTGTCGAAGAACACCTCGGTCGTCGAGTGATTCATCATCGTTTGGATCGGATTGATGGTGAGCCCATCGATCAACGACCCATCAGGTTTGCGCATCTCGACGAGGAACGTCGACAGACCATCAAGTCGATTTTCAACTTCGTCAACCGGTGTGGTGCGAGCCAGCAGCACCATCAAGTCTGAGTACTCGGCCCGAGATGTCCAGATCTTTTGCCCATTGATCTTGTAGCTGTCACCGTCGCGCTCGGCTTTGGTCTTGATCATGGTGGTATTCGAACCAGCGGTCGGTTCGGTCACACCGAACGCCTGAAGTCGGAAGGTGCCATCGGCGACCTTGGGCAGGTATTCCTGCTTCTGCTCGTCGCTGCCGTGACGAAGCACCGTGCCCATGACGTACATCTGAGCATGACAAGCGCTGGGATTGCCGCCGCTCGCCGAGATTTCTTCGAGAATGACCGAGGCGCCGCCCAGGCTCAAGCTGCCCCCGCCGTATTCGGTAGGAATGAGCGCGCCAAGCCAGCCTTGGGTGGTCAGTTCTCGCACGAACTCCTCGGGGTACGTGCTGGGCTCAAGGCTGCGCCAATACTCGTTGCCGTACTTATCGCACAGGCGACGAACCTCGGCTCGGATGACATCAAGGTCTTCATGATCGCGGTTCATGGGGTTGTTTGTAGTTGCACGCCGACGTGCGCGCCAATCAGTCGCGCAGATTGCGCTCTCTGGGATTGAGCGCGGTCCACCCGGATTACGGACGTTGCCGTACTATCGGGTGGTGTCACGACCACTAATTGGCCTTTCGGGGCAGCGCCATCGCGGAAACGAGATCGTCGGGAATCTCGATGTTCTCGCCGAGTCGCCGCTCGATGTTTATTACGCCGACTACAGCCAAGCCGTCATCGCAGCCGGGGCCGTGCCCGTGTTTCTGCCGCTTGATATTGACCCAAGCTGGATCGTTGATCGGCTCGACGGATTGCTCATGACCGGCGGCAGCGACATCGCTCCGGCGCGCTATGGCCAAACCGCTCAGGCCACCACGCAGCCGAGTGACCTGGTCCGCGACGCCTATGAGCTCGCGCTCCTTGATCTCGCAGTGAGCCGGTCACTACCAACCCTGGGCATCTGCCGCGGCATGCAGATCATGAATGTGCACGCCGGAGGCACGCTGTCCCAACACGTGCCATCGCACGCAATACTCAACCTTGCGCCCACGACTGAGTCCCATATGGTCAGCATCGAAGCTGGCTCGATCTGCGAGCGCTTGTTCGGGCGCAGCAAGTCCGTCAACTCGCTTCACCATCAGGCGGTCGACCGCGTCGCCGACCGTTTCAGTGCCACTGCAGTCGCCGATGATGGCGTGGCCGAGGCGATCGAGCACATAGACCTGCCGTTCCTGGCAGTGCAGTGGCACCCCGAGATGATGCCAACCAGTGCCACCGATCCACTTTTTACGTGGCTGGTCGATTCGGCTCGCATCACTCAGGCGGCGTAAATCAGGTGTAACTACCCGTGGACAGCTCGGTAGTAATCGAGGAACTGGTCGACCGACACCTTGGCAATTGCTTCGCCGATTAGCTCCACAGGCAGCTGGTCGATTTTCTTGAAGCGCACACACGACTTTCCCATATCGAGCTTCTTGCCCGTGGCCAGGTACTTGTCCTGAAACCAGTCGGCGTCGGACTCGTCCATGTAGATCGAGTGCAGATACACCGACATGTAGTTCTTCTGCGACGCGAGGCCGGCGTACATCAGCGGCTTCTTGTTGTAAGTGTCGGGGAACACTTCGAGCGGAATTTCGTAGGCGATCATTCCCCACGCCATCGTCTCGACGACGCCCTTCGGGAGGTTCTGCAAAATCGTTTCCCTGACTTCGACGATCGCTTCTCGTCGGTCGTCGGCCAGCGCACCCAAGTAGTCCTCGACTGTGTCTGCCTTGGTATTCGCCATCAACCCGTTTTAGCTCATAGTGTGCGGTGATGGCGCTTACGAGCAAAGACGACCTCCGCACGATCTATCGCGAAGCCAAGGGCGGCGCAGTCGACAAAGTGATTCACGAACTCGATGAGCACTGCGCAGACTTCCTCGCCAAATCGCCGTTCATGGTTTTCTCGACCGCCGACGCCGATGGCATGGTCGACGGCTCGCCCAAAGGTGGCGATCCGGGCTTTGCCAAGGTGCTGCCCGACGGCAAGGTTGGCTGGGCTGACTCCTCGGGTAACAACCGGCTCGACTCGTTCGAGAATGTCGTCGACAACCCGAGTGTTGCCATGCTGTTCATGATTCCAGGTCTGAATGAGACGTTGCGGATCAACGGCACCGCTTCGCTCGAGACCGACCCTGTGCTCTGTGAGAAGTTCGCACTCGGGGGCCGTGCGGCAAAGGTGGTCGCCGTAGTCACCGTGCACGAGGCTTACATGCACTGCGCCAAGGCATTTCGCCGCGCCAGTCTGTGGGAGCCCGAGAGCTGGCTGGCTGCGGAGGCACTTCCATCAGGTGTCGAAATGTTGCGCGACCACGCGTCGATCGACGCGCCGGTCGACGTCATCCAGGAGAGCTACGACGCCGACGTCGAAGCCACGCTGGCCACCCCCGGCGGTCAGTAGCGATCGAAGAAACCCGCGCTAGGTGCGTGCGGTGCCCAGGCCAGAGTTCGAGGTGCCCAAGCTGTATCCAACCGAGCGCACCGTTTGAATCATCGCTGCGTAGTCGTTGCCGAGCTTGGACCGCAGCCGGCGAATGTGGACATCGACCGTGCGAGCGCCACCGAAGTAGTCGTAGCCCCAGACTCGACTCAACAGCACCTCGCGAGTGAAGACGCGTCCCGGGCTCGAGGCGAGAAACTTCAGCAGTTCGTACTCCATGTGTGTCAGGTCGAGTGGTTCGCCGTTGATGGCCGCTTTGTACGTATCGACGTTGAGTACGAGGTCTTCGTGGGTGATGAGCTGGCCTGGCGAATCGGCGGCACCCGACACGAACAGGGCATGGGAGATACGCCGGTCGAGTTCGCGCGGGTGAAACGGTGTCAGGCAGAAGTCATCGAACAGATCATCGCGATCGGCCAGATCATCGAGTTGGCGCCCGTTGATCAACAGCACAAGCGGAAGCGGCTCGTCGGTTCGACGCAACGCCCGGCAGATGGCCCAAGCGCCGTCGGCATTGATGTCTGCAGCAACGATCGCGCCCGCCCATCCACCAGCAGGTTCCTGGCTGATCGCTGCGGTTTCGGTCGCGACTGCAACATAGTCGCGGTCAGCCATGTCGAGCGCCTGCGCAAGTTCGGCCGGTGCAGGCGCGGGGTATACGAGCAGAGGTCTCACAACCCTCCCGACACTACCGGCGAGCGACCCCGCACAATTAGCCAAGTGTGAACGCTGTGTCAACTATTGCTCTGTAACACAGCGTTCACAAACCGTCCCTAGAGTGCAAGAAGCAGTATGCGCGTGGGCAGATGCCTGCGTTCGTTGAACTCAACGGGAGAATACATGTACCGCGCTGAATACATTTGGATCGACGGCACCGAGGATCCGTACCCGGGCCTTCGGTCAAAGACCAAGGTCCTCGAAGATGGCAAAGAGCCTGGTATCTGGGGCTACGACGGCTCCAGCACCAACCAGGCACCAGGCGAGAATTCCGACGTGGTGCTCAAACCACAGTTCTCGTGCCCTGACCCGATCCGCGGCGGCGATGACATCTTGGTCATGTGCGACACGTACGTGCCCGAAGACATGTCTCCACTGGCGACCAACACTCGCGTGGCCGCAGTTGCTGCGGCCGAGGCCTACGGCAACGAGCAAGAAATGTGGTTCGGTCTCGAGCAGGAGTACACGCTCATGACCCCGGGTGGATGGCCTGCAGGTTTTCCCGAAAACGCCTTCCCCGGACCCCAGGGCCCGTACTACTGCGGCGTCGGCACCGGTCGGGTTGCGTTCCGTGATCTCGTCGAAGAGCACACGTCAGCATGTATGGCCGCTGGACTCAAGATTGCCGGCACCAACGCCGAGGTCATGCCGGGTCAGTGGGAGTTTCAGATTGGCCCTGCTGGGACCGTCGAGGTTGGCGATCACTTGTGGATCGCCCGCTATCTGCTTGATGTTCTGAGCGAGAAGTACGGCGTGATCGCATCGATCGCAGCCAAGCCAATGAAGGGCGACTGGAACGGCGCTGGTATGCACACCAACTTCTCGACGAAGTCCATGCGCGAAGGCTGGGATCCAATGATTGCAGCTGCCGAAGCAATGGGTGCTCCCGGCAAGCCAGAGGAACACTTGGCTGGATATGGCCTGGGCAAGGAAGACCGTCTGACGGGTGCACACGAGACCGCTCACTGGTCCGAGTTCCGCTACGGAACCAGCGACCGCGGTGCATCGATCCGGATCCCGTGGCAGTGCGCAGTTGACAAGAAGGGCTACCTCGAAGATCGTCGCCCAATGGCCAACGCTGATCCGTACACCGTTGCTGCGCTGATCACCAACACCGTCGGCGCCGCTCTGGCGTAGCTACCGAGCGACACCTTGTGTCGAGCTTTGCTTGGCAGTGGTTCGTGCGAGCGAACCACTGCCATTTTGCTTTTAGGGGGCGAGTTCGTGCCAAGCGGCGGCAACCGCCTCGCTGCCGAAGATCTCGACTCCGGCGGTTGGCCGACCCCAGATCCACACCACGAGTTCTGCGGCCGGGCCGCGGACGGCTGCATCACCTTTGCCGTGCTCGTGCGTGATGGTCAGCCCGCCGCCGCCGTCGCCGACCAGCATCCATTCGCCGGGACCGTCGGCGCGATGCAGGTGCAAGCTTTCGATCGGGTACCGGCGGTCTGGCCGGCTCGACGATGTTCGCAGGCTCACCTCGAGGTATTCGTCGACGCCATCGGCAGCAAGTTCGCTCTCGATGGGGTTCGAAGCATCGGGCCCGTCGATCGAGTGGACAGCGTCCCACAGATGCACCGCAGTCTCGTGGGCCATTCTCCGCTTCCACCACGCAACGGTCCTGGTGCCGACAAAAGTGAACACGTCAGCCTCCTCATCGGCGGCGCTCAGCGCAGCAAGCAGTAGGTTTCGTCGCTCGCCGAACCACTCGTTGATTGCATCGCCCTCGGGAGCGGTTGCCTCGGACCCGAGCGCGCCAGCCTCGGGCTCGAGGTTCGTCACGGTTGCGGTGACAAACGCATAGACCTGGCCGAGGTGCGCCACGAGGTCTCGAATCGACCAGTTGTCGAGCACGGGTGCGGGCATTGCCAATGCTCCCGCGGTGAGACTTGCGAAGTGCGCGCTATCGGCAGCGCAATGATCGAGATGTTCCTGAGGAGTCACCCTAAAAAACTAGCGTCCAACGGCGCCGATCATCTAGGTCACGGTCTGCTGCGCGGCGCTGGTTTGTATGATTCCGAAGTGCCGCAGGACTTGGGAATCGATATTGACCGGCTGCAGGCTCGGCTCGCGGACCTCGCCGCAGTCGGCGCCATCGAGGGCACCGCTGGTTCTTCGCGACTTGCGCTTACCGACGCAGACAAGGCGGGTCGAGACCTCGTCATCACGTGGATGCGAGACCTTGGCCTCGACGTCACCATCGACAGCATCGGCAATGTCGTCGGGGTCATGCCGGGCGAGATCGAAGGGCCCGCTGTCATGTGTGGGTCCCATATCGACACGGTGCGTACCGGCGGTCGTTACGACGGAAATCTCGGTGTCCTAGCCGGACTCGAGATCATAGAGACTCTCCAGACCGCCGAGATCACTCCGCATCGGTCATTGGCTGTTGCCTTCTTCACCAACGAAGAGGGTGCACGATTCCCGCCTGACATGCTCGGAAGCCTGGCATATGTCGGCGGCATCGCTATCGAAGAGGCGCTCGCCATCAGTGGTATTGACGGAGCGACTTTGGGCGACGAACTCAAGCGCATCGGATACTCGGGAACATCACCATTGCCGGGACCCGTGCCCCACGCGTTCATCGAACTGCATATCGAACAGGGCCCTGTGCTCGAGGTCGAAGGCGTGACCATCGGTGCTGTCAACGGAGTTCAAGGCATCAGCTGGACCGATGTGACGGTCACCGGGCAATCGAACCATGCTGGTACCACGCCGATGCACATGCGGGTAGACCCTGGCTACGTAGCCGCAGCATGTGCCACGTTTGTACGGGACCTGACCGAAGAGCTGGGTGGCACCCAAGTTGGCACGGTCGGCCGGATTGCACTTTCGCCGAACCTCGTCAACGTGGTGCCCGCATGGGCAAGCTTCACCGTCGATCTGCGCAACACCGACGAAGCACTACTTCAACATGCCGAGCGCCGGTTCCACGACTTCTTGCATAAAACTGCTGCCGCCGAAGGATGCAGTTTTGAAACTCGCACCCTGGCACGGTTCGAGCCGGTTGAGTTCGACCGCCAAATGGTGTCGCTAGTCGCCCGTACTGCATCGGAGCTGGGTTACTCCGTCAAGACGATGCCGTCAGGTGCTGGCCACGATGCACAGATGCTGGCCCGAGTGTGTCCGACATCGATGGTGTTCATTCCGAGTCAGAATGGCTTGAGTCACAACCCGGCCGAATACTCATCACCCGAGCATCTCGAAGCTGGTGCCAACGTCCTGCTCCACACCATGCTCGGGCTAGCTTCGGTAGATGCCTGAGACGACGCCACCGCTTACGCCGCTTCCATTGGCGGTACTGCTTGGCCGGATCCATCACGAATGGACGACCCGCAACAAGATCTTTGACCTGCCGAGCGCTCGTATCTGGAAACCAGACCCCGAGCTCGACCTCGGCTTTGACTTTCTTGGTCGACGCTGCGCGTCTCCCATTGGTCCTGCGGCCGGGCCCCACAGTCAGCTCGCGGCAAACATCGTCCTGTCCTGGCTGGGTGGGTCGCGGCTCTTTGAGCTGAAGACGGTGCAGGTACTCGACGAGCTCGAAATCGCTCGACCCTGCATAGACATGGAGACCATCGGGTACAACATCGAGTGGAGTCAAGAGCTGCGGCTCGAGCAGAGTCTCACCGAATATGTCACTGCCGCGATGGTGATCGGGCTGCTTCGCCACTGGAGTCCACTGGCCGAGCACCTCGGCCCTGATCCTGGTCCACACGTCTTTGACATGTCGGTCGGCTATGACTTGGCGGGCATCTCGTCGCCATCGGTCGGCGCATTCATCACGGGCATGCGAGACGCATCCCAGGAGATCGAGCGGCTTCGTCCCGAGATCGAAACAGCAGCTGGCGGTGCGTTTGCGTCGCTTGGTGATAGTGCCTTCGATCCCGAGATCGCCAACACGCTCACGTTGTCGACATTTCACGGGTGCCCACCCGACGAGATCGAGTCGATCACCAAGTTCCTCGTCGACGAACACGACCTCGATGTGATCGTCAAGCTGAACCCCACCCTGCTGGGCTATGACAAGGTCGCCCATGTGGTCAACGAACACTTGGGCTATCGCGATGTATCGGTCAAAGAGAGCGCATTCGACGAGGACCTCCAGTTCGCACGCGGCATCGAGCTCATTGGTGAGCTGAACCAGTACGCCAAGGACCGAGGTCGCAGGTTCGGCATCAAGTTGACCAACACTCTTGTGGTCGACAACACCCGTGGCTTCATGCCCGACGAGACGATGTACCTGTCGGGTGCACCGCTACATGTGCTTGCCTCTTCCCTGCTCGAGCGACTGTCGTCGGCGATGCCCGGCGCATTGGACATTCCGGGCCACGACGGCGACATCATGGTGAGTTTCTCGGCCGGTGTCACCAAGTCAAACCTGACCGACACGCTGGCGATGGGTGTACAGCCAGCAACGATTTGCTCTGATCTGCTGAAGCCAGGTGGCTACGGCCGGCTCGCTCCGATGCTCAAGACGCTCGCCGCCGACGTGGCGGCCGACGGGCACAACAACCTGGGAGATTGGAAAAAGGCTCGGCAGCAAGCAGCGCTGGATGCCGGGTTCGCGTCGACCGCCGAAGAACACGTGACGTCGATCTTGGGCGATGTGGTTGCGGACTATCACTTCGACGGCAACTCCAAGCTTCCGCGTTCGGTCGACAACGAACTCGAGATGTTCGGGTGTGTTGCGTGCAACTTGTGCGTCACGGTTTGTCCGAACGATGCGTTCACAAGCATCAAGAGCCTGGCCGACTCGGCTGCGCCGGGCATGGAGTCACGCCAGCAGTATCTGCTGTTCAGCGAACTGTGCAACGAGTGCGGCAACTGCATGGTGTTCTGCCCCGAAGACGGCGACCCGGCCAAGATCAAGCCCAGGATCTACACCGACGCACAGCTGTACGCAGACCGGGTCGACCAAGGCCAGGCTTTCCTAATCAGCGACGGCACGGTCACCGATGCGCGGGCATCGGAGCAGTCTGTCGATCTCGTGCAGCAGCTGCTTGCACAGAGGGCAGGCAATCCATTCGGGTCGTAGCCGAACGCTGTTTCCGCTTGTCTAGGCGGTGGTGCGTCGGTCATGTTCCGGCGTCGCTCTTTTGTATTCTTGGGCTGAGCAATGGTTTCACACTGCTCAGAACCTGGCTCAGGATTTCGTCAAAGGACGTCGCTATGGATGCAGCATTGGATTCGCCGGTCACCCGAGCGCTCAAAGACCGACCGCCACTTGGTCCAATGGAAAAGTTGGATCCCGAATCGCTGAAGCGGGTGCAGCAGGAACAGCTGTCGTCGGCTCGGCGCGAGTACTCGATTGCGTCTCGAGCATTGTTTGCGATGATGGACTTTGTCTATGGCAAAGAACGAGAGCTCGAGAAGTTCCGGGTGCTCGAGGTCGTTGCGCGCGTGCCTTATCAGGCGTGGGAGAGCGTGGCCTACATCGCGATGACCCATACCTCGAAGCGGCCCGACTTTGCCCGACGCATCTATGACCGAGCCCGCGCTGCTCGGGTCGAGCAAGACAACGAACAATGGCATCTCCTCATTCTCGAAGAGCTCACCCGCGACCAACGGCGAGGATGGCTCAAAGGCAGCGTGATTCCGCAGATCCTGGCGCTCACGTACTACCAGCTGTCGTGGATTCTGTTCGTGCTGAGACCGAAGTGGAGCTACCGGCTCAACGCCGACTTCGAGGACCACGCGGCCCATGAGTATGCCGCTCTGGTTGCGGAACATCCCGAATGGGAAACCGAACCGTTCTCGAGTTACTTCGAACCCGATTTCGGTCACTACGAAAGCCTGGCCGACATGTTCCGCCAAATCTGTCACGACGAGGTTCTGCACCGCATCGAAAGCGAAACCAACATGACCCAACCCCGCTACGCCTAGACAATCTGTGACGATTTTTCCGCGCTATGCGCGATCAGATCGTCACAGATTGTCAGCTGTAGCTGACGCCGAGGCCGGCGCGGGCGTCGGTTTGGATGCCGTAGGGGGGAATGGGGTAGCGGAAGCCGTTGCGGGACAATGCTTCCATCCCTTCGATGGACTGCATCAGATGACCCGGGCTGAGCGCCATGAGCATTTCGTCGTCTTGCACTCCGCCATAGCGGCGCTCGGCATAACAAGGGATCGACAGGCTCGGCTCGCCGGTCGAAAGCGCACGTCCCCACGAATCGGCACACGCTGACTCGCCAACACAGCCCCACTCGAAGTTCTTGTAGCCAGACCACTGCAGTCCATTGATCAAGATGATCATCTGGCCGGGTGTTGCATAGATCATGCAGATGTCGGGTGGAGCGAGTCGACCGGTCGACAACGGCGAAACTGCCATGGCCTGAAACTTCCCGACCGGCACGACATGCATGGCGTTCTGATGGATCGACGCGTTCTCTTCGGTGTCGAACCAGACGCCCGCCATGTGTTTGCCGGAGTACCACGCTTCGTCCTGGCCGCCCAGCCCCAATACGGCCTGACACTGTGTGCCGACAAGATCCTGGCCGGTGATACCGACCGTCCAGTTCAGGCGCGACGCCATCGACACGATCTGGTCAGCGGTGTGAATGTCGTTGGGTCGGCGGATCTTCGGCACCGCCGCCATTTCTTCCTCGGTCTCGAACATCTTCATGCCGATTGGGGTGGTGCGGATGCGCAGCACCTTGTTCAACCGGTCCAAGGTTTCGGGCCAGTCGATGGCGGCGTCGGTTGGTCGGATACTGACAGTCTGTTCGGTCATGGAGTGACTTCCTGAATCGTGGTCGCAATACGGTCGATGACTTGGTCGAGGATGGCAGGGCTGGTCGCAAAGTTGATGCGAGCGAAGGCACCAGCTCGGGGGCAGAACTTTGCTCCGCCGTGGACGGCGACCTTGCCGTGCTCGAGCAGAATCGCAGCCGGGTCCGACGCAAGTGCCGACTCAGAGAAGTCGAGCCACGCAAGGTAGGTGGCATCGGGAAGGCGCATACTCACGCCCGTCAGGTCATCGGCGACCCGTTGCGCCAGATGCAGCCGGTTCGCACCGATCTGGGCTTTGATGGTGTCGAACCAGGCTTGGCCGTGTGTCCACGCTGCCAACGTGGCTTCGGCCCCGAGCGTGTTCGGTGACGCGATGAAGTGGTGCGACAACTCGTCGAACCGAGCGCGCACTCGCGGGTCGCCGATATGGGCAACAGCACAACGCAGGCCCGCGATGTTGAATGACTTGCTGGCGGAACCAAGCGTGATGATGCGATCGCGAAGTGATGGACAGTCTCTCCCCAGGGGCCGATGTTCGGCCTGCCACGTCAGGTCGCACCAGATCTCGTCGCTGATGACAATCAGGTCGTGTCGTTCGGCGACTTCGGCAAAGGCGGCGATCTCGTCGGCATCGAACATGCGCCCCAGCGGATTGTGCGGGTTGCACCACAGGACGAGCTTTGTGCCGGGGTCGAGTTCGGCTTCGAAACGCTCGGGATCGAACCGCCAATCGGGCCCGGCGAGCGGGACGTCGACGACCCGACGCCCGTTGTCGTTGATAATGGCGCGAAATGGATGATAGATGGGGGTAAAGATCACGATGCCATCGCCGGGATCTGTCATGAATTCGACGATCAGGTTCAGACAGTTGAGCGTCGCGACGTAGACACTCGATTCGTCTTCGGGCGGGCGCCACCCGAAATGGGTTTCTTGCCAGTCGCCCCAGGCCTGAAGCAGTTGGGCCCGGGCGTGGAAGTTGTATCCGAAGTCACCCCGCTCGATGACCGCATTCAAGGCTTCTTTGATCACCGGGGCGGGCGAGAAGTCCATGTCGGCGACCCACGACGGGAGGACGTCAGGGTCCGGGTTGTCGGTCCACTTCACCCCGGTGAGGGATCGCAGCCGCTCGAGGTCAGCACCAAACATATAAGACAATACCGCTCGGCAAGTAGTCCCTCGCCAATGCACAGCTTTATCCACCATCTGTGGATAAATCACACCCGTGTAATTTGCCGTGGATTGCGCAGAGTCGACGAACTCAATGCCGGGGGACGAACTGGCATCTTCACGACTCGATCAAGGTACCTGGCCATCGAGACCCACGACTGCATGACTCGATCGGGTACCTGGCCACCGCCGCATGCTTCGTCATCGAACAAGCTGTCTAGCCTGCATATCATGTCAACCGAAAAGTCAGCACGGTTCGTTACCGTAGGGGCCGCGCAGCTGGGCCCGATCGGTAAAGACGAACCCCGCTCGACGGTCGTTGAGCGGCTCAGGTTGTTGTTGCGCAGCGGCGCGAGCGCTGGCTGTGATCTGGTGGTGTTCCCCGAGTTGGCACTGACCACCTTCTTTCCGCGATGGTTCACCGAAGATAGAGCGGGCCACGACCACTACTTCGAGACGGCGATGCCGGGGCCCGAGACCCAACCGCTCTTCGACGACGCCAAACAGCTCGGAGTTGGCTTCGCGCTTGGCTACGCCGAACTGACGTCGAAGGGTGAGCGGTTCAACACCACGATCTTGGTCGAACGTGACGGTTCGATCGTGGGCCGGTTTCGCAAGGTGCATATCCCGGGTCACGAATCCGACGAGCCGTGGCGTCCGTTTCAGCATCTCGAACGTCGTTATTTCCAAGAGAGCGACGAGGGGTTTCCTGTCTGGCGTGCCTTCGACGGCATTGTTGGCATGGCCACCTGCAACGATCGCCGGTGGCCCGAGACATATCGAGAGATGGGCCTGCAGGGCGTCGAGATGATTCTGATCGGCTACAACACCCCGATTCACTACGCACCCGACCCTGGACAAAACGCGTTGCAAGGGTTCCACAATCATCTGTGTATGCAAGCCGGTGCCTACCAGAACGGCACCTGGGTGATCGGGGTCGCCAAGGGCGGAACCGAAGAGGGTGTCGAGTCGCTGGCACAGTCGGCCATCATCGCGCCATCGGGCCAGATCGTGGCCCAGGCGGTTACGACCGGCGACGAGCTGATCTCGGCCCGCTGCGACCTCGATTGGTGTGCTCACTACAAAGAGACGTTGTTCGACTTCGATCGTTACCGCCGACCTCAGGTCTACCAGCGGATCGCCAACCAAAAGGGCGTCGTGGCGCCTCCGCTGGTGCAGCCACCCGGCAAGAAAGACTGATGGCGGCAGCGTTCGTCCGAGCGTAGCTACCGCCATCAGCGGGTATCCGGCGCAACAACCGCACAGCAGCCGCACCGGATGTGGCCCGACTCTAGACAGGCCAATAGTGCTCCAGGGCGCGATTGGGATCAGAGCACCAATTCTGGTGTCGGCTTGCCTTCGGGCCGCGACCAAATACCCCACAATTGGTGTATCGACAGCTACAAATTGGACAGAACGGATAAGAACGTCCATAGTGCGAGAGCGCCCTTCGATCCACTCGTCCTCGTCGACCAGGCGACAGACAAATGTGGAACATGATCGGTGGCGACTTGGATCCGAGCCAGGTCGCCACCACGCATGTGCCGGCGACGGCCTCTGGCCGTCGCAGCATCGCCTCGCACGGCAGCTTCACGAGCCTACGTAGCCTTTTGTAGGCTACTCAGCAGTGAGCACCAAATGAGCATCGACGTCACCGTGAACGGCACCCCAAGGACGGTCGCCCGAACTCACGAACATCTGCTGGCCGCGCTGCGCGACGAGCTCGCCGTTTTCTCGCCCAAAGATGGGTGTTCGCCGACCGGCCAATGCGGCTGCTGCACCGTGCTCATCGACGGCAAAGCCCGGGTCGCCTGCCAGACCTCGCTCGAAAAGGCGGACGGCTCGACGGTGGTGACCCTCGAAGGTATCAATGGTGCAGAACGAGACCAATTTGCAGAAGCATTTGCAGCCTTTGGCGCCCTGCAGTGTGGCTTCTGCACACCCGGCATCATCATGCGCACCAAATCGATGCTCGACAAGGCTGGCGCCGAGCTAACTCGCGAGAAGGCTGCCCGTCTGCTAGGCGCCAATCTTTGTCGTTGCACGGGCTACACCAAGATTCTCGATGCGGTCGAGGCACTCGCAGCCGACGAAGTGCCGGTAGCAGTACAGCCCCGAGGCGTCGGCACCCGAGGCATCAAGTACGAAGCCCATCCCTTGGCCCTCGGCGATCGGCCCTTCATCGACGACATGGTTCCCACCGACGTTGCTCACGGCGCCTTCAGGCTCACCGACCATGCCCGCGCCGACATTGTTGCGATCGATGCCAGCGCAGCCGAAGCAGTGCCTGGCGTTGTGCGGATCTTCACCGCAGCCGATGTGCCCGGTGAGCTCCGTCATGGCCTTATCCACAAGGACTGGCCCGTCTTCATTCCGGTGGGGGGCCGCACCAGTTACCTCGGCGATGTCGTGGCGATGGTGGTGGCCGAGGATCGGGCGACGGCCCGCCACGCAGCCACGCTCATCGATGTCACCTACACCGTGCATGAGCCGATCGTGAATCCGATCGAAGCGATCGCGACCAGCGAGCCAGCGGTGTGGGAGCTCGACGGCAACATCTTGTCGACCTCGACCTACCGTCGCGGCGATGTCGAAGCTGGACTCGGGTCAGCGACCCACATCGTGCACGAGACGTTTCAGACCCAGCGCATCGATCACGCGTTTCTCGAACCCGAGTCGACCCTTGCGCTGCCAGTTCCTGCTGGTACGGCGCTGCCGTTGACCAATGGCGCAACCGCTGGTGCTCCGGTCGACTTCGATCGTTTGCTGGTGTACTCCGGCGGACAAGGTATCTGGGACGACCGCAACGACATTGCGCGCATTCTGGATCTTGGCATCGATCAGGTCGTGACCGAATTGGTCAGCAACGGCGGGGCCTTCGGCGGCAAAGAAGACATGTCGAACCAGGGCCAGACTGCACTGGCTGCGTGGTTGCTACAGCGCCCGGTCAAAACAACGTTCAGCCGCGAAGAGTCGTTTTTGGTGCACACCAAGCGCCACCCGATCAAGATGGATTACCAAGCCGGTTGCGACGCCGAGGGCAGGCTGGTCGGTTTGCGGGTTCGTATGGTCGGCGATTCGGGTCCGTATGCATCGGTCGGAATGAAGGTCCTTGAGCGCGCCGCCGGTCATGCGTGCGGTCCTTATGTGATCGACAACATCGATGTACACGCGGTTGCGGCGCGCACAAACAACTCGGTGTGCGGTGCGTTTCGGGGCTTCGGTGCCAACCAGGCGCAGTTCGCCATGGAAGGCGTGATGGATCGCCTGGCTGAGATGGTGGGAATCAGCGGCTGGGAGATTCGCAACCGCAACGTGATTTCGCCCGGTGTCGTCTGGGGCCCGGGCCAGATAATGGACGATGGCTGTTTGGGTGCCAGCCAGTGTCTGCAAGCCGTCAAGCCGGCATACGAGGCGGCGGTCGCAGCTGGCAAACCTGTCGGGGTGGCTCTCGGACTCAAAAATTCGGGGCTCGGCAACGGCTTCAAAGAGATAGCGAACGCAGTCGTGCATTTCCGTAGCGACGGCAAGGTCGAGGTGCGCCACTGTTGGACCGAGATGGGTCAAGGCGTTCATACGGTTGCGTTGCAGGTTGCGGTCGAAGAGCTTGGCATCGAGCCTGAGCGCATCGAGGTCATCGTGGACTCGACTCGCGAACTCGGTGCCGGTCAAACAACGGGCAGCCGTGGCACATTGATGGGGGCCGGATCGGTCGCAGATGCTTGCAAAAACGCGATCGCCGACGGCTGCAAGGTCGGGGTGGACTATCCCGGCGAGTACCGCATTGATTGGACCAACTCGCTCAGCGAGGGCCTCGAGAATCCCATCATTCACTCGACCTTTGGTTACGCGGCGCAGATGGTCATCCTCGATCGCGATTCGGGCGCAGTCGAGCATGTCGTTGCTGCACACGACGTGGGGCGGGCGGTGAATCCGTTGCTCTGCGAAGGTCAGGTCGAAGGCGCGGTTCACATGGGGCTTGGTTATGCGCTCAGCGAAGGTTTCCCGTGCGACGAAGTCGGCCGGCCAGCCAACACCACGTTGCGTAGCCTCGACATCATCCGGCCCAAAGACATGCCGTCGGTCGACGTGATTCTTGTCGAGGCCACCGAGCCCAATTCTCCCTACGGCATCAAAGGCGTCGGCGAGATCGGCCTCGTTCCCACTGCGGGTGCGGTTGCGGCTGCGATGCACGCCAACGATGGTGAGTGGCGAACCGAACTTCCGTTGGTCAATCACGCGAATCGCGAACGAGCTTCGGGCTGGACCGGGCCGGTGGCGTGAGCAACCTGGCTGCCAATGAAACGCCAGGGCTTGTTTGTGCCCACCATCATCTCTATTCCGCGTTGGCTCGCGGCATGCCATCCCCGCCGCGCCCGCCGACTAGCTTCATGGAGATCCTGGAGTTGATCTGGTGGCGTCTTGATCGGGCGCTCGACGACGACACGATCTACTGGTCAGCCAAACTGGGCGCTCTCGAAGCGCTACAACGTGGTTGTACCGCAATCGTTGACCATCACGAATCGCCGAATGCGATCGAAGGGTCGCTGTCGATCGTTGCGCAGGCGTGTGCCGAGGTCGGCGTGCGGGTCAATTGCTCCTATGGCGTCACCGACCGCCATGGGGTCGAAGGTGCGACGCGTGGCCTGGCCGAGAACGACCGCTTCCTCCGCAGCGGCGGTCGGGGCATGGTTGGGTTGCACGCTGCTTTCACGTGCTCGGACGAAACCATTGCCGCAGCTGCTGAACTCGCTGCCAACCACGGGGTTGGCGTGCATGTGCACGTGGCCGAGGGCACCGAGGACTCGTGGCGTCGGTTACAGGCGCATAGTCGCCCCGATTGGTGGTTAATACATGGGGTGTACCTGCCCGATGATCACGGCCTGCTCGGCACGATCGTTCACAACCCCAGATCGAACATGAACAACTCGGTTGCATATGCGCGGCCTCAACGGTTTGCGAACGCGATTGGGCTGGGAACCGACGGCATAGGAGCCGACATGCTCGATGAGTTTCGGGTGGC
>ENA-ORXT01000485-ORXT01000485.1-marine-metagenome-genome-assembly--contig:-NODE-485-length-63454-cov-5.288291_pt1 | contig 63454 bp, 64 predicted proteins | sample MGYA00237868_ERZ511482 | MGnify/ENA metagenome assembly ERZ511482 | reverse complement strand
CCTGCCCAGCAGCCGGCCCTGTTACGCGCGCAGCAATTTATAGATGAGAACCTAGACAAGGCATTATCTGTGGCCCACCTTGCCGACCTTGTCGCCATGAGTGTTCGCCACTTTTCCCGCCGCTTTAGTGTCGAGGCGGGAATATCCCCTTCGCGCTATATTGCTTTAGCCCGCTTAAATAAAGCACGATTATTACTTGAAGAAACCCACCTGCCTGTTAATAAAATTGCAAACCAATGCGGCTATAAAAGCGATGAAATTATGCGGCGATTATTCATCCGTGAACTTAGCACCTCACCCTCCCAGTACCGTAAACGCTTTCATGTCGCACTCTAGAGGTCTCACTATGAATCGCAAAATTATCGCTCTGTCACTGGCCCAAGCGTGCTACTGGTTTGCCACGTTAATTGCCATTAGTTTATCCGGCGTAATCGGCGCCCAGCTGGCGCCACACACCTCGTGGGCTACGGTACCTTACGCGCTGATCAGTGTCGGTGCACTTGTGTCAACCTATGCATTGTCTCAGTTGATGTTTCGACGGGGTCGGCGGATGGGATTACGGTTGGGTGCGATGATCGGTGCAATAGCAGGGCTGTTGTGTGTAGCGGCCATTATCTGGCAAAGCTTTTATTTATTCTGCTTCGCCAGCTTACTCATGGGAATTTATCAGGCATCTGCCGCATTTTATCGCCTGGCTGCTCTGGATGAATCTGCCGACAGTGACAAAGGGTCGGCGATGGGCTGGGTCCTCAGCGGCAGCCTAATCGCCGCCGTATTGGGCCCAGTAATGGCAGAGCAAGCCAACACTTGGATTACAACCGCAGAGTTTGCAGGCTCGTACCTGCTTGCCAGTATGTTTAGTTTGATCGCCGCTTGGTTTTTAGGTTTCTTAAACGCCACCAAGCCTCAACCAGTCGCACAAACGAAGACATCCGACGCCTTATACTTGAGGCAAGCGGCTTATTGGGTCGGTGTGGGTAACACCGCTTTAGGTCAGTTTGTGATGATGATTATGATGGTCATCACCCCGCTTGCGATGCACGGCGAACAGCACTCCACCATGGACTCACTATCGGTGATTGGCTGGCACATCATTGGCATGTTTCTGCCTTCATTGGTTACCGGCAAACTCATTGACCGTTATGGTGCCAGCAATATCGCAATCGTTGGCGTTTTGGTATTTGTCGCAAGCTCGCTGGTTGCTGTCACTGGCATAACGCTTGGGCACTATTACGTCAGCTTATTTTTGTTAGGGGTTGGTTGGAACCTGCTTTATGTTGCAGGTACCGGTCAATATAACCAAGCCTACACAAAGCTGGAACAGGGTAAAGCGCAAGGCATGGCGGAATGGATTGTCGCGTTAGTTGGCATTACGGCGGTCGTCAGTGGAGGGCTTTTACTCCAACTCATGAGTTGGCAACAGACCAATAAAGCGCTTATGTTCATACTAATGGCCGTTCTAGTGTTAAACCTAATTCATCACAACACTCGAAGCAAAGCCTGATAAACAGCGCATAAGGCAGTATTAAGATCTATTTCCTGTGATCTATCCTATGAGATCACAGGGATAATGGTGCTAAATTTGCCTTCAAAAATAATAAAACCGTGTCTTATTGTCAACTTATAAACCAATGATTTATATACATTTAAAATACTTATATGTTGTAATTTTGAACAGAATTTATTTTTGGTTATGATAAAGTCCTCATCCAACGGACTCACGCTATATTTTTCATATTCATGAATCGTTTATAGCTAATTTTACGCGCACAAAAAAAGCAAGGAGGGCTTGCTCAATAATGGACAACCGAGCCAACACTATTCTCTCGTCAGTGATATCCAATCATGGCAATCAATTACTAACTAGCAATGCCTTTTGCAAGGTGTACCTGACAGGTTACCTCGCTGACTTTCCACAAGAGAGGCACCTTTTAACCACTCTTAAAGAACAAGAGCTTCCTCAGGTCTTTCTTGATTTTAAAGAAACGAGGGTGACTGAAATTGATTTGCATCATTTTATTAAAAATGCGAATCGAAATTCAGGCTACAGTACCAGCGAACTTGCTTGGGGCGTCGATGCCTGGGCTGAAGCCGTAGACTTGCCACGCTCGGTACGCATTAAAATTCTTAAGCAGTGCTTTGATCACACAGGGCCGATATCAGGCTTTGCAGCATCGACACATTTTGCCTCTGAACCACATAGCACTCCCGTTAGACAGCGCTCCTTAGCCTATAGAACCGCCGCCGCTATTAGCATAGCAGGCCTTGTCTGGGCCATCCCCGCCAAAGAGTCTAGTCACTACACGCAGCTTCAATCTCAAGCGCTTACAGCCCGGCCGTCCATACAAGCAACCGTCATTAGCCCTCAACCTAGCACTGTGGCGGTGACACTTACAACCCGCCCTAATGCCACTGAAATGCTTGATCAAACGCTGGTTAGTTTAAAACAACCAAACAGCGACAGCACCCCAAAACCAATGGTTTTAGGAAAGCAGCACAGCCGTACCTTAAAAACAAAACAGCTACGGGCAGATATCGACGCGTATTTACAATCTGGACTATAAACGGATTTAGCATCCCCACCCAATCCCTATCTTAATGTGAGTATCTGTATGGACAGAAAACGACTGTGCTGTCTCGTTTGCCTGATTTTTTGGTTGCCCGCCATCGCTAGTGCCGCCAGTCACGTTGGCGCCGGTGGCGTAATTAGCTTTGATCCATCGTTTGACTTTAACAAAGCGGCACTAGACGCCCTCTCCCCTAACAGACGCCTGCAGTCGCCCAATGCGTCAGCGCCCAGCCCCACGAAAAGCGCTAAAAAGGTCGACAATAACCCAAGCGCCGTCCTTGGTGTAAACCAAGCGGAACTTGATCGTTTAGTCTCAGAGAGTGCAACCCAACCAAACAATCCTAGATCGCTACGAAATAGGCAGGATAGCACCCAGAAAATAACGGCCGACACTTTGACTAAGCTAGGCGCCACAAAGCCTCAACCCTCATCCATTGGCATCACCACCGGCAGCATCAAAGAAACTTATTATGCGTTGGGTGTCGATATAGCTAAAATCGCCGCTAACAAAGGCCTTACAGTCAACGTTAAATCATCAGCGGGGTCATTAGAAAACCTACGGCGTATGGCCAGCAGCGAAAACGCCGGTTTAGCCATTGTCCAGTCAGATGTCATTGAGTTTTTGTCGCAAAATCCCAGCCCAACCAAACCATCTATTGTCGATAATCTCAAATCCGTATTTTCACTCTACGATGAGGAAATACATCTCCTAGCCCGAAAAAATATTAAAACACTGACCGACCTTAATAATAAACGTGTCATTGTTGGTGAGTTAGCCAGCGGCACACCCATCACGGCTAACAGGGTCTTTGATAAAGTAGGGGTCGATATTGAACCCATCACAGGCGTTGCCCCTGAAGAGGCCTTGAAAAAACTCATCGTTGGTGAAGTTGATGCTATTTTCTTTGTCGGCGGCAAACCCATCAGCTACATCGACGGCTTATTAGAAATGAGTAATAACGACAAGCTGCGCAAATATACTGACGATATTCACCTAGTGCCGATTGATGATGAACGCCTAAACGACGCCTATACCCAAACAAACATTACGCCAGCCGACTACCAAAGCAAAAATGGCCGCTATCGTTTGACTGATACCACCATACCTACGGTTGCTGTTCAGGCACTTTTGATTAGCTATGACTTTGCAAAAAACGATTCGCCTTATTACACACTGCGCTGCCAGCAGGTCAATACGCTGCACAAGGTGATAAAAGATAGGCTCAGCGCAATGGCCGCAGATGACTCAGGAAAATATCACCCCAAGTGGGCTCAAGTAAATCTTAACCAAGCGACGACCTTAGCTAAGAGCCAGTGCATATCGGCTACCAGCCCTGTGGTTAATGACCTTAAAGCGATTGACTGTTACTTACAAACCGGTAAAAGCTGCAAGTAACGTTGTCATAGTATTCGCTAGCCGTTACTTAGAGCCAATGACCACGGGTGGTTTTTTTGACTTCTCAATCGCAGGTGGCCGCTTTTTTGGTTTGGCGATACTCACGCGCAGGTCTTTCCAATATTTATCAGACTTTACGGTGCCATCAAAGGCTTTAGCGCGCTCCGTCTTTTGAGATGATTGCTTGACAAGCCGCGCTGCTGAAAAGATTTGTTCATGACTCTGAACACGACCGCCTGACTCATTGGGTGCCAAATGCTGTCCAAACACGACAATAGCCGAGAGGGTGAGAGTGACTGCCAATGCGGCGGCTAATGTGTCTGCCGTTTTAGTCTCATGGGTGTGGGTAAAAGTATGGTTTGGTTTGCTCATGACCGTTCCTGATTTATTATTATTTTTGTGTATTATCAATTAATCAGCCAAACAGGCGATTAACCGTAGGGGAAATATTGTCATAAAGTGACGCCCCTTACTTTTGTCAGCCACAATAAAAAATACGCCAAAAAGCTTGCAAAAAAATAAAAAATGTTTGCATCATACTTTTCCAAGGTTCTATCAAATCTATCCGTTAAACGCAGTGTAAAAGTCAGCTGGATGATCAGTATAGACGCTAGTGAACGCATAAATAAGAGGGGCTGTTAAATGGGCAATGCTTACGATCCATCGGCTGATGGAGCCAAAATGTCATACCGCGATGAGATGAGTTACGGGGACTATTTAGGGCTAGATAGGCTGCTTTCATCCCAAGCGCCATTGTCAGATGCGCACGATGAAATGCTGTTCATCATCCAACATCAAACCTCAGAACTATGGATGCGCCTAATACTGCATGAGCTTGAAGCGGCACGCATTCAGCTAGTGACAGGCTCTCACAGCCAAGCGTTTAAAATGATCACGCGGGTGGCGCGCATTTTTGAGCAGTTAAACAATGCTTGGGATGTGTTAAGAACCATGACGCCAAGTGACTACAGTACGTTTCGAGATGACTTAGGCGCATCCTCAGGCTTTCAATCACACCAATATCGACAGGTTGAATATCTGCTAGGCAACCGAAATAAAGCAATGCTAAAAGTGCATGAGCACCGACCTGAGCATTACGAGATTTTGGCCAATGAATTGAAACAGCCCACGATTTACCATGTGGCGCTGCGCTTATTGGAAAAAGCGCTAGCGGTTAGTTTTGATGAGTCAGTGTATCAGCTTAATAACCCTCATGAATCTGATGAGGCGGTGATAGAGGCTTGGACGCAAATATATCGCAATCCAGATGAGTACTGGATGCTGTATGAGTTGGCTGAAAAGCTGGTAGATTTGGAAGATTATTTTCGCCGCTGGCGGTTTAATCATGTCACCACGGTCGAGCGCGTGATTGGTTTCAGACGCGGCACTGGCGGTACTAGTGGCGTGGAATATTTACGAAAAATGTTAGCCGTTGAGCTCTTTCCTGAGCTTTGGCATATGCGTGGAGGATTATAAAATGGGTGTTTCACTTCCTAGAAAAGAACTGTTCGATATTCCAGATGGGATGATTTACCTTGACGGTAACTCACTGGGCCCCTTACCAAAAGTGGTGCCTCAGCGCGTGGCCGAGGTGATCAAGGAAGAATGGGGGCAGCAATTAATTAAAGGCTGGAACGTGGCCAAATGGATGCAACAGCCCGGCCGTGTTGGTAACCAAGTGGCAAAGCTGATTGGCGCACCAGATGACAGCGTAGTGATTGGCGATACGCTATCAATCAAAGTGTATCAAGCGCTGGCTGCAGCACTAAAAATGCGTCCGACGCGTAAAGTCATCCTTTCTGATAATGGCAACTTTCCAACTGATTTGTACATGGCGCAAGGGCTGATCGATACCATTGGTAAAGATTATGAACTGCGCGTCATGGACCCAGAGGCGGTATTGGATGCGATTGATGAGTCGGTAGCCGTTGTGATGTTAACTCAAGTTGATTATCGTTCTGGCCGCATGCACGCTATGAATGCGCTTACCAACAAAGCGCATCAAGCAGGCGCCGTGATGCTATGGGACCTTGCACACAGCGCGGGCGCGGTTCCAGTAGACTTGCAAACCAGCAACTGTGAGTTTGCCGTCGGTTGTACGTATAAATACCTTAACGGTGGGCCGGGGTCGCCCGCCTTTATTTATGTACGCCCCGACTTGATGAATGACGTACAGCCTGCATTAGCCGGTTGGATGGGGCATGATTCGCCATTTGCTTTTGAGCAGAACTACCGCCCAGCAGGTTCAATTGAGCGGCTGCGAGTGGGCACGCCACCCGTGCTACAAGTCAGTGCGTTAGAGGCGGCTTTAAGTGTTTGGGAAGGTGTGGATATGCAAGCGCTTAGAGCGGCTTGCGTTACGTTATCTGAGCGGTTTATCACAGAGGTGGAGTCACGTTGTCCCGCGTTAACGCTCGCCAGTCCGCGTGATGCTAAAGTGCGCGGCTCACAGGTGTCGTTTGCATTTGAACATGGCTATGCAGCGATGCAGGCACTAGTTGAGCGAGATGTCATTGGGGATTTTCGCGCGCCCAATATTATGCGGTTTGGGTTTACACCATTGTATTTAGATGAGCAAGACGTGGTTGCTGCGGTGGATGTTTTGCAGGATATTCTTGATAATCAACTGTGGGATGACCCTAAGTATAAGGCGGCCAAGGCGGTGACGTAGTTGAGATTACACCCAACTCAGTCATTGAAAAGTAGAGAGCATGCTATTGAAATTAGGCAGCGCAAGAGAGTTAAACTGCCTGCCAAGCTCCAACTAGTCTCTTGGCCCATCGTTGAATGCCCATTTGAGTCAAGCAGACTAATAATCAACGGCCCAATAAAATAGGCTGCCCATGCGGCGTCGCTTTTGCCGCCTTGTCCCATTGCGCTTTGCGATCCAGTAACTCCTTCAAACCCGTCAACCCTTTCTTATTTGAAATGGTTTCTAGCGCCTCCATCCAGTGGATATAGTAGTTTTCTGGGTCATCATCAGGGCCTGCATCTGCTAAGACTTTACTAAAAACCTCCGCCCATTCATCCCAACTAAACAAGCCTTTCTCATTGAGCATAACGGCCATTGCAAAGGCTTGTGCCTGCCAAGGCTCTTTAAACGGATGTTCGGCTTCCACGGATTCTTTAGAGAATGTGTACAAATTTCCCGGCCTATCGCTCTGTAAATCACACAAGGTAAGGCTCCCATAAATCAACGAATAGCATATCTTTGGATGAGTGTTCCTCACCCCAAATATCGCTCGCTGTAAATTTCACTCGATACAACCACTGCGGGTCTTCGCCTAAACCTTGTGCATTGCTATCTGGGAACACGTGGCAACCATGAATTTTATCAACCACGCCTGTTTTACCACGCACATATCTTGGAATACGTGTATGGGTCTGCGGATGCATGTTTTTAGCTGTCACTGTGTCGCCTACGGCGAACTGCTGTTCAGCCTGATGTACTCTGTCATAAGGCGAACCTGCCATCATCGCAGGCATCACGTTGTCAGCTGTTAATATATTCTTAACAGGCTTGGCAGGAATTAACTGCTTACCTGCCGCAACTTCTTGCTCATTGACCAATTCCGCATTAAGCATCAGTTTCTCAAGCCCATCCAGCCAAATACGATAATAAGAAGATGATAAATAATGATGAGGCGGCAAGCTTTCACGCGCATGCCTTGAAGTATCGATACTCCAACTACCCGTCGCACCAACGGCCAGCGTTAAAGCAAACACTCGCTGCTCCCAATTGGCATGGAAGTTTGGATCAGAGGAATCATTCTCAATAGGGCCAAAGCCCATCATGCCACCTAAATCATGACCTGAATTCATCAAGCCCCTCCTATAGGCGTCGCCTGCTCAGTGCCTATCATAGCGTTACGATTAACCAGTGCCGCCAACTGTTCTTCGCTTAAGTTGTCCGTGCCTTTGGGGCGCATTGGCAATACTAAATATCGCGTTTCAGCGGTTGAGTCATGCACATGCACAGCAACCGACTCTGGTAGTTCAAGGCCAAATTCACCCAGTACTTTGCGTGGCTCGATCACCGCGCGTGAGCGGTAAGCCGGTGATTTATACCAAGTGGGTGGCAAGCCCAATACAGGCCATGGGTAGCAAGAGCACAGCGTGCAAACGACTAGGTTATGGGTTTGCTCCGTGTTCTCAACGACAATCATGTGTTCACCTTGGCGGCCAGTGAAGCCTAGCGAGTGGATGGCAGCTGAGGCATCATCCAATAACCATTGTTTATACTTAGGGTCAGCCCAAGCTTTTGCCACCACTGCCGCCCCGTTGCGTGGGCCGATTTTGGTTTCATAAGTATCAATTAACACATCCAACGCTTCAGGGTCGACATAGCCTTTTTCGACCAACAAGGACTCTAGCGCTCGAACGCGTAAATCGATATCCGAGAGTTCTGACCCTTCTGCGTGGTCATGATCATGACTGTGGTCGTGTGCCATCCTGCTCTCCTTGTATTAAATTTGCATGCGTCACTCAATGCTCAGCTGCTATCAGCATCAATCCCTCAGTTCATCATGAATGGTTAGATCTGGCAAGTATTCTGGCATGCCTCACTAAGCGCACAAATCTAACAATTCACAAGCAGAATAGAATAGATTCTATTCATTTCGCAGGGAATCTATTGCATAAAACCTTTGTTAGACTTTACTCATCAACTAGGCCATTGAGTTCGATTGAATCGAACCAATATTTAAAACACAGTTTACTGAAAGTGAGGCAAGCCATGACTACTCGAATCGTTCCATCACACGCCGTTAAAGAAGGTGCTGGTGTCGTTGTGCATCGCTCAATTGGTATGCCGAGTGTTGGCCGCCACGACCCTTTCCTCATGCTGGATCATTTCGCAACAGAAAACCCAGACGACTATATCGCAGGCTTTCCATCCCACCCACATCGCGGTTTTACGACGCTGACCTATATGCTCGATGGCAAAATGCGCCATAAAGACAGCATGGGCAATGAAGGGGTTGTAAACTCGGGCGATGCGCAGTGGATGAAAGCGGCCAGTGGCGTGATTCACTCTGAGATGCCAGAGCAAGAAGACGGCGCGATGCAAGGCTTCCAGCTTTGGATTAACTTGCCTGCGGCCAACAAAATGGATAAGCCGGATTATCAAGATATTCTCGCCACTCAAATTCCTAACATCGACACGGATTTTGGTTCGGTCAAGGTCATGGCGGGGCAATATGACAATATTGCTGGCCCGTTGACGGATGCGGATCGAAATTTGCAGTTTTTTGATGTGATGATAACCGCTGATCAAACCGGTACGTTTGCCCTACCCGCGGATAACAATAGCTTTGTATTTGTGCATTCAGGTCAGGGCAGCATTAACAATGCCGCGGTTAAAGACAAAGACTTGATGTTGGTCGAAGCTCAAGACGTTTTGGCCATTACAGCCACTAGCGATATGCATGTAATTATCGTATCAGGCAAGCCAATCAACGAGCCGATAGCTCAGCATGGGCCTTTTGTAATGAACACGCGCGAAGAGATTGAAACAGCTTTTTATGATTATCAGCAGGGCAAGTTAGTACAAGCTGCATAATCACACTAAGCTTTGCTCATGAATGCTTTAATCGACCAAGCTTAAGGGTGCGCTAACGGGGTATATGGTGAAGGGTCATGCGCTGGCTTCTAGCACCATTGAGGCTTTGTACAAGCGTGATTGAACAAGCGATTAATGAAGGTGAAACTCGCAATCGGTCGAAACAAATCGGCTATTGAGGTATGCTTCTGATTAGTCTATAAATTAATAGGCACTAATAGGAGGAGTTACTATGATTAAAAAGGCAATAACTGCGACTTTTTTGTCGCTTACCCTTGGTATGTCCGCCGCTTTTGCAGCTGACATTGGCGATAAAGAAACCGCGATTAAAATCCCCATCAATGAGTGGACCGGTCAGCACCTTAGCGCTCACATCCTCGGTCAACTTTTTAACAAACTCGGCTATAAAACAGAATACGTCACCGCAGGGGCCGTGCCTCAGTTTGCCGCGATTGCAGAAGGTGACCTGCACGTTCAGCCGGAGGCTTGGGAGAACAACGTGGGTGATATCTACCCAAAAGCCGTTGAAGAAGGCAAGATTAAAGTGGTCGGCTCTGAAGGCTTATCGGCCCGTGAAGGCTGGATGTACCCTCCGTATATGAAAGAGAAATGCCCAGGTCTGCCAAGCTGGGAAGCGCTATATGACTGCGCTCAAGTCTTTGGTAATGCTGAAACGTTCCCTAAAGGTCGTTTAGTGACCTACCCTGCAGATTGGGGTACTCGTTCAAAAGATTTAGTGGCGCAAATCAAGCTACCATTTGTGGCGGTTCCTGGTGGAAGTGAAGGCGCAATGGTTGCTGAAATCAAATCAGCATATGATGCGAAAGAGCCAATGATTATGATGTTCTGGGAGCCGCATTGGATTCATGCAGACTACAAGTTTGACTGGATCGATTGGCCAAAAGATGACAAAGCCTGCCTAGAGAAATCAGGTGGTGTGGCAGTGCCTGAGTGCGGCTTCCAACAAGCGGACGTTTTGAAAGTGGCTTGGAGCGGTTTTGAGGAAAAATGGCCGGCAGCTTATGCGTTACTTGAGAAATTTGAGCTAACGAATGATGAGCAGAACCCATTGATTTTAAAAGTGGATAGCGAAAAGCAGAAGCTTGAAGAGGTTGCCGCTGGTTGGATTGAGGCTAACGAGGCGACATGGAAGCCTTGGGTTGAAGCAGCTAGTAACTAATGACTGATAAGATGACACACTCTGGGTCATCCATTGAAAGCGGCATGCCGATCCTGTCATGCCGCAATTTATGGAAAGTATACGGTAAGCAACCAGAGGCTTACTTTAAAAAGAACGCGAGCAATACGCCGATCACGGACAGTGACGCCCTAGCCTCACGCATACGCGAGGAAGAACATATTCCGGCCTGCGTCGATGTGTCGTTTGACGTTTATAGTGGTGAGATTTTTGTCATCATGGGTCTTTCTGGCTCAGGTAAATCGACTGTTATTCGTTGCCTATCCCGACTCGTCGAGCCGACACATGGCCAAGTCATGTTTGAAGGCCAAGACTTGCTAGGGATCTCCAATAAAAAGCTGATTGATATTCGCCGCCATAAATTTGGCATGGTGTTTCAAAGCTTTGGTTTGCTCCCTCACTTAAACGTTATTGATAACATCGCTTTCCCGTTGAAGTTGCAGGGAATGGGTTTACAAGAACGCCGTAAAAATGCAGCGCGAGTGATAGAACTGGTAGGCTTACAAGGTCGTGAAGAGCATTTCCCCAGACAACTTTCAGGTGGACAGCAGCAACGCGTGGGTATCGCGCGTTCATTGGCCGTAGAGCCTGAACTATGGTTTTTAGATGAGCCATTTTCTGCACTCGACCCCTTAATACGAAGGCAGATGCAGGATGAATTTTTAAGAATTCAGCAAATGCTAAAAAAATCCATTGTGTTTATCACGCATGACTTTCAAGAAGCACTGCGCATTGCTGACCGCATGGCGATCATGCGCGACGGTAAAATCGTTCAGACAGGGTCGCCTGCTGAATTAATCGTAAACCCCATTGATGACTACGTTGCCGAGTTTTCACGCGATGTGCCGATTGCACGGGTGTTGACTGCCCGCAATGTCATTGACACTGCCGCTAGTTCAATAGATGCACAATCTCTAGAGCGAGTGTCTGCTGCAACGACGGTTGAAGAGTTGCTCCCTATGCTAGCTAACAATCCAAACGGTCTCGCTGTTGAGAATTTTGACAGTATTTTAGGTATCGTCACGGCCAACAGTGTTGTTGCAGGATTGGCAACAGGAGCAAAAGACTAAATGAGCCTTGCTCAAAAAATGGGGGTAGACCGCTTCACTATCCAGTGGTTAAGCGTGCTCTCTTTTACTTTAATCTGTATCGCTTTAAAACCTTATTGGGGCGCAATTGGGACATACCCTGCTGAATGGCAGTTGCCAGCGGCTGATGCACTCAATGCTGCGATGGATTGGTTTTTAAGCGCTTTTGATGGGCTGTTTAAACGCTTTTTCAGATCGATTGCTTGGGCGTTAAATTTCCCCGTCGTGGGCATTAGTGATTTTCTTAAATGGGTACCTTGGCCCGTGATGATCGCGGTTGTTGCTGTAGTGGCGCATCGCGCATCGGGTTGGTCACTCACACTATTTACCGTGTTAGCGATGCTTTACATGGTAGTGATTGGCCACTGGGATAAAAGCATGAACTCGTTGGCGCTGGTGGCGCTAAGTGTGCCGCTTGCGGTATCGATTGGATTTGTATTGGGTGTGATGGGCTTTTATTCTGCAAGAAGCGAACGATTCATCATGCCAACGCTCGACTTGTTACAAACTGTCCCAGCGTTTGCCTACCTTATCCCGATTATTATATTGTTTGGTTTTGGGCCTGTTGTCGGGCTCATTGCCAGTGTGATGTTTGCCGTTGCACCGATGGTGCGTAACACCATTGTAGGGCTGCGAGCCGTACCCCCAGAAATTATTGAATCTGGTTTGATGTCAGGGGCCACGCCAAGTCAATTATTCTTCCAAGTCAGAGTGCCGACGGCGCTAAAACAAATTTTGCTGGGCATCAATCAAACGACCATGGCCGCACTGTCGATGGTTATCATCGCATCGATTATTGGCGGCACCAATGACATCGGTTGGGAAGTGCTCTCGGGGATTCGTAAAGCGCAGTTTGGTGAGAGCTTACTCGCTGGAATCGTGATCGCCTTGATTGCCATGATAATGGATAGAATTACCGTCGGTTTGGCGACACGCCAAGCAACTATCTATCCTGAAGGCACCAGCTATATTTCAAGACACCCATATCTAATTGCAGCTGCCGTGTTAACTGCTGTTTTGTGGGCTGCATCACTAGTTATTCCAGCACTTAACGAATATCCTGAAGAGTGGTTTCTTTCACTGGCACAACCACTCAATGACGGTATCGCTTGGGTGGTATTGAACTGGAAAGCTGGGATTACTTCGATTAAAACGACTGCCTTCTTCTACCTGATGCTACCGGCAAAGATAGGTTTGCAAAATACTATCAGCCCATATTCGTGGGGCTTTGCACTCACGAATGTTCATGTAGCGGGCTATGCGATTGCCATGGTACTTGCAGGCTTAGCACTCTGGCGCTGGTCTTCAAAAACGTCTGCAGCTGCCTTAGGTATTTTCGCTATTATCTTTTATTTTGGCCTGACCAATTTGCCTTGGGCGGGCGTGGTTGCCATTGTTGGGTTAATGGCTTATCAAATCGGTGGCAGAAGACTCGCGATTGGCGTGGTGCTGGGTTTACTATTTTTAGTCGTCACCGGCATCTGGCCTGAAGCGATGTTGTCCGTTTATTTGTGTGGTTTAGCCGTGCTGATCTGTTTTGTTATCGGCTCGACGCTTGGCATTTTGATGAGTGAGAGCGAGCGGTTTTCTGCCTTTATGCGCCCCATCAACGACACACTACAAACCATGCCTCAATTTGTATTGCTCATTCCTGCGGTCATGATATTTAAACTAGGTGACTTCACAGCACTAATTGCGATTGTGCTGTACGCCATTGTGCCGACGATTCGTTATACCGAGCATGGTTTGCGTAACTTGCCTAAAGAGGTGTTAGAAGCTGCCAACTCGATGGGGACAACTAAGTTGCAGTTATTGTTTCAAGTGAAACTACCGCTGGCGATGCCGAGCATTATGCTGGGACTTAATCAGACGGTGCTTTATGCCGTTGCGATGTTGGTGATTTCTGCATTAGTCGGCACCAGTGATTTAGGGCAGCTTGTTTATATCGGTCTTGGTAACGGTGACTTTGGGTTTGGGATAGTGGCAGGCCTGGGGATGGCGATACTGGCCATTATTACAGACCGTATGATTCAGGCAGCAGCTCAACGTCGACGGGAAGAGACTGGCATGTCTGTGTGATCCAGTGAGAAGCAAAACATTGGGGAGTCGGTTATACTAACATAGACATAACATTAGCCAGAAATAAGCCATGTCCTCGGTAGTTCACAGTCTGACAAATATAACTGTTGAAGAATTTCTTGCTGGAGAACGCGAAAGTGAGGTGAAGCATGAGTATGTTCGGGAAGGTCCAGTTCTAATTGTTGAAGTGCTATCTCGAAGCACACGTCGTTTTGATAAAACAGAGAAGCGTGCGGAGTATCTCACTTTGCCTAGCCTTCAAGAATATATTCTCATTGAGCAAGATTTTGCTGAAGTCGAAGTTCAGCGACGTAGCAATCAATGGCGTTCTGAGTACTATTATCTCGGGCAGGATATTCATTTTGAATCAGTGGATGTAACGGTGAGCGTCGAGGCTATTTATCAGCGAGTAGATAATAAAGATGTAGAAGTATTTTTATTGGCACAACAAGCTGAAGCTTTAGATAGCTAACGCGCTGGCGTCAACAATAACAGGTAGCAAAAAGCACGGGCGCGCTGTTTAGTGGATCGGTAATATTTCGGTGAGTATTTCGCCCTGCCATTCGTAATTTAAGTCAATTAACTCTATGAATTACAAGGTTAAATATTTACCTCGGCATATATATGGTTTATCGACTGTAAAATATTCGAAGACGTATTATTTGTTCGTAGCAATATAATTTGCCACCACAAATACAGGATGTTAGAGAAATGAAAATCAAACTTATACCCGCGGTTGTTGCGGCGCTATCATTATCAACTCCAATGCTCGCATCAGCGGATGATTGCAACTACGCTGACAAAGCGATGAAAGCCGCTAACTATTCGTCTGATCAGAACCAAGGCGGGTTTATTCAGGTGATGTCCCACTCAAAGCCAGACATTGTAGACACTGCAGTTAGCGCAGGTACCTTCAATACATTGGTCGCTGCAGTCACCGCCGCTGGATTAGTCGATACACTTAAAGGCGATGGACCATTTACAGTGTTTGCACCTTCAGATGAAGCTTTTGCCAAAGTCCCTGCGGATGTACTAAAAGCGTTGTTGGCAGATAAAGAAGCGCTGAAGGAAGTGCTTTTGTATCATGTAGTTGCCGGTAAAGTTGCATCGGGTGATGTCGTCAAGCTTAGTTCAGCGACCACCGTTCAGGGCTCCGATGTAACGGTTGACGCGTCTGACGGCGTTAAAATCAACGACGCAACAGTTGTGCAAGCAGATATTATGACGGGTAACGGTATTATACATGTCATCGACACCGTACTTATGCCTTCAGCACCGGACATTGTTGATACTGCAGTAAGCGCTGGTTTTAACACGTTAGTTGCAGCCGTAACAGCCGCTGACTTGGTCGAAACTCTAAAGGGTGACGGGCCGTTTACAGTATTCGCACCAACGGATGAGGCCTTTGCCAAAATCCCTGCTGACACGTTGAAAGCCTTATTGGCAGACAAAGAAGCGTTGAGAAAGGTACTTTTGTATCACGTTGTTGCTGGTGAAGTGGCCGCAGCTGATGTGGTCAAGCTTACTTCTGCGACAACTGCCCAAGGCAGTGATGTCATGATTGATGCATCCAACGGCGTTAAAATTAACAATGCAATGGTAGTGAAAGCTGATGTTATGACGGCTAATGGCATCATTCATGCGATTGATACGGTGTTAATGCCTAAATAAGCGATTAAAATATTAAAGATTGATAATGTAATAGTTGCATGGCCCTAGGAATTGAAAAGTTTCTAGGGCCTTTTTTGTAGTGTTAAACACTCAACCCAAGGGTTGTTGATCCATTCAAGATCCGCCAACGGCTTACACCGCTACTTTTTCATGTCTCACATCTGAAGTGGCTCTGACTCTACAAGTGTCTTGCCTAGCTTTTACTTCCCATTGGCAATCTATAAAGGCATCACTATAAGGCTTTGACGATGAGCGATGTAACCATCAGGAACATGAGCTACACTAATTTAAGCAGTAGTGATTAATCGTGCATCAGAGGAGACGGCAATGACTGAAGAAACCATCAAACCTATCGATCAAGCTGAAAAGAAGCCTGGGTACCTAAAGCAGCTATTTCAAATTGATATTCAACAGGAACCTGTCTTTTACCACGCCGCTGAAAAGGCTGCCGAGCGCTTATCTGAAATCCCAAAGGATGATGTTAAGGGCACTGCCGCCTCACAAATAGAATTACTTTCCCGCTTTTACGATTTATCACTGTCTCAGGCCCAACGTAGTTTTCGCTGGGCACTAGTGGCCAGTATGGTCGGTTTGGCTTTTTTCTTAGCGGCTATCTGCTTCATGCTGTGGGTTAATAAAGAAACCGCTAATGTTGCATTAATTGGGGGCGGTATTATCCAGTTTATTTCTGGCATTAATTTCTATCTCTACAATAAAACTATCGCTCAGCTTACCTTGTTTCAAGGGCGCCTAGAAACAACCCAGCGCTTTTTATTAGCCAACAGCCTAACCGAAAGCCTTGGCGATGATTACCGTGATAAAACTCGTGCACAGCTGATTAATCAGCTCGCAAATAGCCAATATGACAGGCTAACCGGTCAGCGTAGCAAACGCGACAGCGGACACCATAAAGAGGGCCGCGGCCCTGCTTAGTTGTTAGTTATTAACGCTCACGTAGCCGTCCAACCACTGGCAGAACTGCTTAGCCCCGCGCTTTTGTCTATGCGCCATTGTCGGGCGCATCAGGTAAAATTGCGAGGTGGTAGCAATCTCAGATTCAATCGGTCGAATTAACAAACCACTTTCTAAGTAATCATCCACCAGCCGCTCCCACCCTAATGCAAAGCCCTGACCGTTTAGCGCAGCTTGTATGAGTAAGGGATAGTTATTCATTTTAATGCGGCGAATATTCGAAGGCATTTCCAAGTCACCGGCTTCAAACCAATCACGCCAGCGCACCCAATCTTCATTGTCTTCAAGCGTTAATAACGTTGCCTGAGCAAGATTTTTAGGGTCAAGTAAACTAGGGTTTCGCTCAAGATATTTTGGACTGCAAACAGGAAACGCTTTTTCACCAAACAGAGGCGTTACCTCAAGACCTTTAGGTGGAACCGCCCGAAAGAACAATGCTAAATCATACTCAAAATGCGACACATCATTGAACGAGTTAACCGAAACAATACGCAAATCAACATCGGGGTACTCATCCTGAAACTCGTTGTAACGCGGTAGCAACCAAAAGCTTGCCATCGCGTAACTAGTAATCACCGTTATCTGTTCATCCCGCGAGTGCTGCAATATCTCATCTGTTGAATGAGATATTTCATGCAACGCATTACACACGGTTTTGTAGTACTGCGCGCCCATCGTTGTCATGCGTAAATTTCGGGTATCCCGATCAAATAGACGAATCCCTAAAAATTCTTCTAGTAATCGTACTTGACGACTGACCGCTCCCTGGGTAACCGATATCTCATCAGCTGCACGGGTAAAGCTCAAATGTCTCGCCGCCGCTTCAAAAGCAACTAAACTGTTAAGCGGTGGCAGTGACTTTATTTTCATGGTTTGAGTATAGTATTTGTTGCGTAAAACAACGACTGATTAATGAGCTTTCATCATGAATCGGTCAGAAAACATCGTTTCTCTCAAACCGCCTTCATCACTCAAACTAATCTAAGTAAAGACTCGCTAGTACTGTTGCCATTTCGTTGAGGAAGTCACCATGACTATGACCGAACACCCACTGATTGCTAAATCCGTTCTAGACAAGGTTCGTCTGCCAATTGAGCAAGCATCGGGCATGCCAAATCAGGCTTATGATAACCCAGCTTATTTTGAATTTGAGCGCGATAACGTGCTGGCTAAAACCTGGAGCGGATTGCTGTTTGCCAGTGAGCTATTACAATCAGGTTACGCCAAGCCAATCGAATTTATGGGGCTACCATTGCTGGTCGTGCGCGATAAGAAAGATGGTATCCAAGTGTTTCATAATGTTTGCAGCCACCGCGGCATGATTTTAGTCGATGAAGAAAAACCAATTGGTAATCTCATACGCTGTCGCTATCATTCTTGGTCGTATGAGCTAGATGGCAAACTAAAAAAAACACCGCATGTGGGGGGAATCGACCAGCATACAACCGAAGGCTTTACCCACAAAGGCAACGGTCTAAAGGCGATTCGCAGTTCGGTTTGGATGGGTATTGTTTTCATTAACTTATCTGAAGATGCAATCTCCTTTGATGAGTTCATCACCCCGCTTCGCACGCGCTGGGAGGCATTCACAGGCACAGGCAACTTTAACCAGTTAAAGACGGCTAAGACAGGGGGTAGCACCGAGCTGTTAGTTCACTCAAACTGGAAGCTACCCGTTGAAAACTATTGCGAGTCTTACCATCTACCTTGGGTACATCCCGGCCTAAACAGCTATTCCCCACTCGACAAGCATTATAATTTGTATGTTAACGACTGGGGTTCAGGTCAAGGCTCATACAGCTATACTTTTGCAGAAACCTCAGGTGCACAACTGCCACGCTTCAAAGACTGGCCTGCTAAGCAAATTAAGCAGGCAGAATACGTCTCACTTTACCCCAATGTTTTGCTGGGTATTCAGGCAGATCACGCCTTTGCTATTATTTTGCAACCCCTCAAAAACAACCTAACCAATGAAAAGCTAGAGCTGACTTATGTCGGTGAAGAAGCCGTGGGCGATGAGCATGAAGCCAATCGTCAAGCCGTTCTCGACGGTTGGATACAGGTATTTACAGAAGATATTTTTGCCGTTGAGGCCATGCAGCAAGGTCGCCGATCTCCTGGTTATAAGGGAGGAGTGTTTTCACCCGTGATGGATGGCCCTACACATCACTTTCACTCTTGGTTGGCAAATTGTTATGATCGGGCAATGCACGCCCCATCAACCTAAACAAATTGCCACGTACGTTGAGATCAAACCATGCAACCCAATCAAACAACCCTATTTAAACTTGGCTATCTCGGCTTATTACCCTTCTTCGGTGGGGTGGCGCTAGTTGTAACGGATAATACGTTGTTTGATCTGACAGGCTATCAAATTTTTACAACGTACAGTGCCATCATCTTAAGCTTCTTGTCGGGCGTTTTGTGGGGCGCTGCAATAGAGCCGCTCACCCACCCATTTAGCCGCAAGGCGCTAATTTTTAGCAATGTATTTGCTTTAATGGCATGGGCGGCGCTGTTACTTGGTAGGCAGCAACACATCTTAACCACCCTTCTTTTGATTGTTGGCTTTTTGTCAGTATGGTTTGCTGAAAAACAGATCAGGAATATCCAACCTCAAGACATGCTTAGTGGCTATCAAACGCTGCGCAATCGATTAACGGCAGGCGTTGTCATAATGCATGTTATTGTGCTGTTTCTTTGATTAGCTAAGTACGAACAAACATGAGTACGATCTTTTTCGCCCACGCCAACGGCTTCCCTAGCGCTTGTTATCAACCATTCTTTGAAGCCCTTCAATCACATGGCCACACGATCGATGCAATCGATAAAATTGGCATGAACCCTGCGTTTCCAATTACCAATAATTGGCCGTATCTTGTCGAGGAGTTGGAACAAGACATTACAAGCCGCCATCAAGAACCGGTGATTGGCATCGGTCACTCGCTTGGTGGGATGCTAAGCTATTTGCTGGCCAATAAACGCCCTATGCTCTATTCGCACCTTATTTTGCTCGACCCGCCCGTAATTAATGGCTGGCAAAATATTATCTGGTGGCTACACAAACGGCTGGGCCTAAGCGATCGAATAACCCCCGCGGGGTCGAGCAAAAAACGCCGCACGCATTTTGCAAATTACCAAGAAGCCTATGACAATCTTCGCCCAAAACGCCTGTTTGCAGACTTTCCTGAGGCCTCATTTAAAGCTTACTTAGAACATGGCTTAAAATCTGATGGAAACGGCGGCTTAACGCTGGTTATTGATCTGGATACTGAGCTGGCGCTGTTTCGTACCGCCTCAGATGATTTATGGCGCTACAACACGCCCCTTAGTATGCCGGGGCTTTATTTAACCGCAGAGGGGAGTGAATTTTCAAAACGCCCTTTTGCCAGCAATCTATCGGCAAAGGCGGGGTTAGATTATCGCGTGTTACAAGGCGGGCATTTGTTTCCTCAGGAGCACCCTGAAGAGACAGCTGCCGTTATCGCTCAATGGTTGCAAAGCCAATAACGTACTGCTTGAGGGGATACAAGCAGCACGCTTAGTCTAATCAGAAATTCAGCAACCACTGTATTACCTGACCATTACACGTGGTGGTTAGTGCGCATAGGGACAAATTGCGTACGAGTAGCCACCGTGTTTGTGACCACCTGAGCCATAGTTATGCACGTGATGGTTTTTACCATTTGGGTGCTGATGGTAGGTGTCGTTAGTTAAGCCGTTCGCTGGGTGCGTATGGAACGTACTTGGCTTTACATAGACAGGGCTAACATACGTTTTGATCACCTTGTGACTATGGCTATGGTGCTTGTTATAACCGTGAAAAACATTGCTCCATGCAAATGCATTGCTACCGGCTAAAATCACACCTAAAAGTGCAGTCATTGTAAGCGTTTTAATATTCATAACTAATCATCCTTGATTGAGTTGTTAAAAGATTATTATTATCGCAAACCCTATTGCCACATCCTGTTGCAATTACTTTTATAGACTACACTCAGCCAATAAAATGCAATTTTAGGTAATTAAGTATTCGTAATAGATTAAAATTGCTTAACCTTGTAACACTAACGACTCAGCTCAGTCATTGCCTCCTCTAGACCTTTAGCCGTCAAAGGATACATACGCTGATCCACAATGCGCTGAATCATGCCAATGGACTGCGTGTACTCCCAGTATTCTTTTTGGGTAGGATTGATCCAGACGACTTTCTCAAAATTATTCATAATGCGCTGCATCCAAGACTGCCCCGACTCTTGGTTATTATGCTCAATGCTGCCGCCACTATAGGTAATTTCCCAAGGGGCCATTGACGCATCGCCAACAAAAATCACTTTGTAGTCTTTGCTATATTTGTTGAGTATATCCAGCACAGGAAAGCGCTCGTCGTGACGACGCCTGTTATCGTTCCACACGGACTCATAAAGAAAGTTATGGAAGTAAAAATACTCTAGGTGTTTGAACTCGGTTCGTGCAGCTGAGAAGAGCGTTTCACACAGACGGATGTGGTCATCCATCGAACCGCCAACATCAAAAAACAACAGCACTTTCACCGCGTTATGACGCTCTGGTACCATTTTAATATCGAGCAACCCTGCGTTGTGTGCAGTACTCCTAATGGTGTCGTCCAAATCTAGCTTATCCGCGGCGCCCTCTCGGGCAAATTTACGCAAACGGCGCAGCGCAACTTTAAGGTTTCTCGGGCTTAAATCAGTGGAATCATCAAGGTTTTTAAACTCGCGCTTCTCCCAAACTTTTACCGCACTACGATTACGCCCTGGCCCGCCAATGCGAATGCCTGCAGGGTTATAGCCACCGTGCCCAAAAGGCGACGTGCCTCCCGTGCCAATCCACTTGTTACCCCCTTGGTGACGTTCTTTTTGCTCGTCCAAACGCTCTTTAAATTTCTCAATCAGCTCATCTAGCCCACCGAGACTTTCAATTTTAGCTTTTTCCTCATCGCTGAGCTGTTTGTAAAACTCACTGCGCAGCCAGTCATCTGGAATGAGTGATTCAACTAGGCCTTCAAGCGACTCAAGCCCATGCGTAAACGCCTGAAAGGCTTTATCATACTTATCAAAATGCTTCTCATCTTTGACCAGCAAAATACGTGCAAGGTAATAAAACTCTTCTTGATCAGCAATCACAAGATTTGCATCAAGTGCTGCCAGCAAATCTAAATGCTCACGAATTGAAACCGGGACCCCATGCGCTTTAAGCGTATAAAACAGATTGGTTAACATATCGCTTAACGCGTTTCACGGCGATGCATAAAGGCTAAGCGCTCCAATAGCGAAACGTCTTGCTCGTTCTTTAACAGCGCGCCGTAAAGTGGCGGAATTGCTTTACTCTGATCGCGATCACTTAATATATCGTCTGGAATATCATCGGACATCAGTAGCTTTAACCAATCGATAAGCTCGCTGGTGGATGGACGTTTCTTCAAGCCCGGTACATCGCGCAATTGAAAAAACATCTCCAACGCCTCATTAACCAGATTTTTCTGAATGTCAGGGTAATGTACCGCGATAATCTCGCGCATCGTGTCGCGATCAGGGAAGTTAATGAAGTGAAAGAAACACCGACGCAAAAATGCATCCGGCAGCTCTTTTTCATTGTTACTGGTGATAATGATAATCGGGCGATGTTTAGCTTTTATCGTCTGACCCGTTTCATAAACAAAGAACTCCATCTTATCCAGCTCTTGCAATAAGTCATTGGGGAACTCGATGTCCGCTTTATCAATCTCATCGATTAGTAAAACTACTTGTTCCTCAGACTCAAACGCCTCCCAGAGCTTACCTTGGCGAATATAATTGCCAATATCACTGACATCTACCTCACCTGTTGCTAACTGCGAGTCACGCAAACGCGATACCGCGTCATACTCATACAAGCCCTGCTGCGCTTTGGTTGTTGATTTTATATGCCATTGGATTAAGCGCTTACCTAAAGAGTCGGCGACTTGTTCTGCTAGCATGGTTTTACCCGTGCCAGGCTCCCCTTTTATAAGCAAAGGACGCTGCAACGCAATGGCTGCGTTGACAGCGATCTGTAAATCTTCTGTCGCGATATACTGCTGTGTACCTTGGAATTTCATCTGTCATCCGAATGGTTTATTTGATCGTCAATATATCACGAGCGTTTAGGGTTCTGAAACCTTCAACGAGAACGGCGATCAGCCTGAGCAAAAAAACCAACCACATCAAAATCGATAACCAGAGGCAAATGATCCGAATAATCAACCTGAGGGATTCTGAACTCGTTAATGACAATATCAGGGGTATGCAAAATAAAGTCCAAACCCAACTTAGGCTTCCAACTAGGATAAGTCAGTGAATTGGCGGGGCCTGCGTTATACAAACCCGCAGCCTCACGAAATAGCTCTAACTCATCGTGGCCTTTAAATGCATTGAAGTCCCCAGCGACTAAGCAAGGCTTATTCACACTTCGCACCAATCGTTTAATCTCAGTCAGCTGTTCGTGGCGCGCTTTGTACGACAAGGCTAAATGCACCAGCAAAATCACCACATTCTCAAGCTCTAACTCAATGACAAGCCGCTTCATACCGCGCGTCACGTAGTGAAACTTTTCTTGCTTAATCGTATCCTTGCTGATGAAAGCATTGCCTTGCTTACTAATTACTGGCAAGCCCTGAAGGAGCCGATTTTGGGTCGGATATTTGCTTTGATAGGTATGGTAATGCCCCAGCGATTCTGCAATTTGCTCCGCCTGATTTTTACGTCCTGAGCGATAGCTGCCTGCATCTACCTCGATTAAACCAATCACATCCGCCGACTCTTTTTTGAGAAAGCGAATGATGGCTTCAAGGTGATCGTGCGTTTTACCGATATACCCACTAAGCGGGAAGCGATTCATATTGCCCCCCGTGCCATATCGAATGTTGTATAAGAGAAATTTCAATTAAAAGCCCAGTAGCGTATTAAAACTATCGTCGACAAAATACTTCACCACCCAGTGGGTAGTTGTGAAATTCTTTTGAAGATATATTAAGCACAGAAGATTTGTTTCGAACAATCGATTCGATGCAGCTAAACTGAACTCTGTAGCCTTCTGTTGTAATAAGCGCAGAAGGTAGCCCTTTACCTACCACCGCTTTTTGAGAAACCTTAATCGCCCCTAAGTCGTTGAAACGCTCATAAATCTCATTGCTTACATATACAACTGAATAATTTACATTTTGTAACACTGCAGTATTCTCTAGCTGAATTCTTCCGCTGTCTGTGATCAACGCTAAAGGCTTATCAGGGCTTCTAACAACAAAACCGGAGTAAGTGCGCTGCAGCTGTTCGACAGAACAATTAACATTATCTAGCTCAAGATAGGCATCGGTGAGATATAAGTCCCAAGTAGATGGCGAAGGTTCCCCTCGTGCTCTAACCATAGGCACCGGTAAGATGTTACAGCTCACTGACGGTAACGCGTGACCATTTGGCTTTTTCATAAGACCAGGGCCATCTCTCCACGTACCAACGACCGTCATTTCTGGACGGGTTTTCGAGAAATTCTTATCGAAAAAACGAATTTTGGTATGTTTAGAGTTGGTATGAAGTGCAACCACAAAGTTATCAATAGCATCTGAATACATCATGTCAGCTGAAAACCCATCCACTAACTTGTGATCTGTTACCCTAACGCCGTTACCCACCTTTGCCCACTGCCGAGGCGTTCTCACCTCTCTATTGGTAAAAGCTGGGCTCTTTGATCTGATTACATACAAGCCTGCACCATTATTTTTGTTCGCAGCAAAGCCCGTTGTATCGGTGTACACCATGTAAAAATACCCATCGAGAAAGACCACACTAGGCTGCCCAGTACCGTATCGATTCTTTCCGCAACTCCCTTCTGAAGTGACTATGGGTAAACCATTATTTAAACGCGTCCAACTGATACCATCCGGACTTTCTGCCACACCAATTCGCGTTTTGCAGTTAGTCGGCGCACCGTGCTCAGATGACAGGCCACCATAGTATAAATAGTATTTTCCACGAGCTTTGACAACTGAGGGGTCACAGGTATGCAGCCCGTCAAAATGCTGCTGACTTTTTGGTGCTCCGGGGGTTGTATTACGCGACCTGAAGACGGGCTTAGGATTACTCCATGGCCCTGAATACGTTGCAGACTCTGAGTAGAAAATCTGATCACCTTTGTCTTCTGCACACCAGTACATTCGATATTTATTGTTATCTAAAATCACCGCAGGAGCGTAATCATAATTCTTGTGCTCAAAGATCTTAAAATCGTACTCAACATAAACTTGTTTCGCGACGGCTAAATGAGAAATGAACATTCCCAATAACAATAAAACTGCACCAACCAACCTCTTTTTATCTAAATTCAAACTAAACCTCCAAGGAAAACAAAATCAAACCACCCCTAGGCGAGCGCAGTGATAGTCAGCGTTAAGTAAACAATGAACTTATTATTGCACATAAGCTTTTATATCAGCTTTGTTTAAAGGATTAATTTTATTAATTATTTTAATACATCCTATACGCGCTTAGCCGACCAATTACGTCAAAAATCCATGCACCGAAAAATTTGTGAATCTAATCATTAAGGATTGCGCGTAGTCATAAGACCCCATCAATGTTGCTGATACTGGCAAAACAAAGCCGTTTGACGTAACAAAGGGGTCAAGTTCGACTTTTGTAATCTACACAGAGGTAATCCTATGATCAGATTCATCACACAGATATTACTCATTGGCTTTGTAGCATTTGGCTCAGTCGCCATGGCTGATGACAAAGCTCGCGATGCAGCCATCGCAGCGGTCGTCACCGATCAAATCGATGCATTCAGCAAAGATGACTCGGCTCGCGCTTATTCGCACGCCTCTCCAATGATTAAGTCTAGTATTCGCAGCCATGAGCGCTTTCTCATGATGGTAAAACGCTCCTACGCAATGATCTACCGTCCAAGCTCTCACGAGCTGCAGACAGTCAAAACTATCGACGGCGTTATTTATCAAGTGGTTTTGTTTATTGATCAAGACAGAAAGCGTTTCAAAATCTTCTACCAAATGCAGGAACAAAAAAATGGTGACTGGAAGATCAATGGCGTCACAACTTTCACAGCAAAAGACGACGTTTTCGCTTAGAATTGTTGCCCTGCCCTCAGGCGACAATACCCTGAGACGATTCAATGGTAGGGATTTTGTCTTATGTTAACGACTCAGCAAGTTAAGCACTTTGTTCGCTTTGGATTTGTGATTATTCCACACGCCGCTAACCTTAGTACGCTAAGCGCGTTAAAAAACGCCACTGAACATCAGCTAGCGACGCGTCAAGCGCCGTTTGAGTTAGAGGCAGATGTCCACTACCCTGGTTCGCCGTCCAGCAAAGATGCAGCCGGCGGCCAGACGATTCGTCGACTGCTACAAGCGCATGGACGGGATGCGACCTATACCCAATGGGCTGAGAACGCATCGGTTACTAATGCGATTAAACAGCTACTGTGTACCGATGCGCTTTATATCTCACCCAACCACCACAACTGCGTTATGACTAAGCAGCCGGCTTTTAGCTCAAAAACAAACTGGCACCGTGATACACGCTACTGGCACTTTACCGATAAATACCTGATTAACGCTTGGTTAGCGCTGGGTGATGAGAAAGCTGAAAATGGCGGCATGCTGATTTTACCAGGCTCCCACCGCTGGGATGTCGATGCAGACTCTCTTGATGAGGCGCAATTTTTAATTGAGGATCACCCCTCTAACGCTGGGCGCCTAACCCTAGCGCAGCAGGTAGATCTGAATGCAGGCGATTGTTTACTGTTTAGCGCGCATTGCTTCCACGCGGCAGGCGCAAACACAACCGATCAGCGCAAGTTTTCATTAGTGTTTACCTACCATGGTGAAAATACTAAAAGTTTGCCCAATACCAAGTCAGCCATACTGCCCTCGATTAAAGTCGATTAACCCGCCTTAAGTGCCCGTGAAAAGTGCCATGCATCTAGCAGGCCCTACGCTGCGTAAAACGAGTATTACCCATAACTTATTGCTGCTATATGAAAAGTATTAAGAGAAATACTCACCACCTGCTTTGGTGCGCAGTGGCGTTTTTATCACTTAGCCATACTAGCACCCCACTGCTCGCATCAAGTCATAGCATACCCAAGACTGACTTCCCGGAGTCTTTTACGCAGATAAAATCGGCTCAGGGCATTAACGCCGCTTGGTATGATGGTGCAACAAGTCGTTACGCACACGGTGTGTTAGGCGATGCGATCGAGTCTAGTGAGCTACACGTTACAACAGCCAGTGGTAAAAAACTTTCACTCAAACTCGACTCACAACAGGTGTTTGAAGACATCATCACCCGCTTAGCAGATATAGATGGTGATGGAAAAAACGAAGTCATCACCATTCGCAGCCATCAAAATAAAGGGGCACAGATTGCAATTTATGGAATTACAAAAACGCAGCCTGATCGTCTGTCACTCATCGCCAGCACACCTTATATTGGCAAGCCTTACCGCTGGTTGGCACCCATTGGCATTGCCGACTTTAACCGCGATGGCAACATGGATATCGCTTACATTGACCGTCCACACCTTGCAAAACGACTAAGGGTTTGGAGTTATTCACCGACAGGCTTAACGCAAATTGCACAACAATCTGGGCTGACCAATCACCGCATTGGAGATGACTTTACAACCGGTGGCGTACAGCGCTGCGGTAAAGAGACCGCGATGATAACGCTCAACAGTGACTGGACTCGCGTGATGAAAACCTACTTCGAAAATGATCAATTAGTCAGTGAAGATATTGGCCCTTATATCGCCTCCATCAGCACTGACCCGACACTCAGTTGCCAGTAAATTAATGGTTATTTCTGGGTAAGCTTTTACGCGAAATGTCCTGATAATTATCCGCATCGCGCAAAGTCATTCCTTTATCAAATGGCTGCACAAGCTCACGAAAGTATTGCTGCCAAGGGGTCTGGCTCTCAGGAACTTTGAAGCCTCCATTGGCGGCCAGCACCTGACGGCGAGCCGCTAGTGCTTCATTAGAAATCAGGATGTCAGCCGTACATTGGTTAAGGTCGATTCGTACCCTATCGCCCGTCTCCAATAGCGCCAAGCCACCACCATCAGCAGCCTCTGGGGACGCATTTAAAATCGATGGCGAAGCCGATGTTCCGGATTGACGCCCATCACCCACACAAGGTAGCGCGTTAACACCCTGCACCAATAGATAGGCGGGGGCTCGCATATTGACAACTTCTGCCCCGCCAGGATAACCTTTTGGGCCTGCGCCGCGCATAAACAATACACAGTGTTCATCAATATTTTCAGCCGGATCATCGATACGCTGGTGAAAGTCTTCAGGTCCATCGAACACCACGGCGCGCCCTTCAAAGGCATTAGGATCCTCAGCATTGGCAAGATATTGCGCTCTAAACGCGTCGCTTATTACGCTGGTTTTCATCATTGCACTATCAAACAAATTGCCTTTGAGGTTAATAAAGCCAGCATTTTGCATAATGGGTTGCTTAACCGTCTTAATGACCAGTGGGTCACTGGTGAGCTTGCCTGTACAGTTGTCACCAATATGCTGACCATTAACCGTGAGGGCATCGGGGTGAGGCAGTAAATCATTTGCCAACAGCTCAGCTACAACTGCCGAAACACCTCCCGCTCGATGATAGTCTTCTCCCAAATACTCCCCAGCTGGCTGCATGTTCACTAGCAGCGGCACGTGATGGCCAATGCTTTGCCAGTCATCATTATCAAGCTTTACACCTAAATGTCGTGCAATTGCATTTAAATGAATAGGGGCATTAGTTGACCCACCGATAGCTGAATTTACCACAATGGCATTCTCAAACGCCTGCCGGGTCATAATGTCGCTCGGCCTTAAGTCCTCCCACACCATCTCGACAATACGTTGGCCCGTTGCATAGCTAATCTGCCCACGTTCGCGATAAGGTGCGGGGATGGATGCCGAACCTGGCAACTGCATTCCCAATGCCTCAGCTAAAGAATTCATCGTCGTTGCGGTCCCCATCGTGTTGCAGTAGCCAACCGATGGCGCAGCCGATGCCACCAGTTCTATAAATTCTTGACCGTTAATTTCCCCTTTTGCGCGCAGCTCACGGGCTTTCCACGTAATCGTTCCCGACCCGGTGCGTTCATTTTTAAACCAGCCATTCAACATGGGGCCAACACTAAGCGCAATGGCAGGAATGTTCACGGTGGCAGCAGCCATTAGCAGCGCAGGCGTGGTCTTATCACAGCCAATATTTAACACAACGCCATCAATGGGGTATCCATACAGCGTTTCAACCAGCGACAGGTAAGCTAAGTTACGGTCTAGCATGGCGGTGGGCCGCTTTCCCGTTTCTTGTATTGGGTGCACAGGAATTTCAATCACCGTGCCACCGGCCGCAATAACGCCATCCCTAACACGCTTACTCAGCTCAATGTGATGTCGATTACAAGGCGATAGATCACTACCGGTTTGAGCGATAGCAATAATCGGCTTGCCGGTTTGCAGCTCTTCCCTTGTCAGCCCATAGTTTAAGTAACGCTCCAAATAAAGCGCGGTCATTTCAGGGTCGTCGGGGTTGTCAAACCACTGCCTAGAACGGAGATTTTCTTTCTTCATCATTGAACTATTACCTAGTTAACCCACAACGATCAACTGGCGATCAACACAACCTTTTGTGGTAGTGGCGCAAGATGACGAGACAGGTGTTTATGAATAAGCGTGCGTACCAACGCCTCGTCGCGCTGCAACACCGCCTCAATAATGCTTTGGTGCTGTTCGACATTTAGTGGGATATGGTCAAACTGGCGGTCAGAGGTAATAAGCTGCTGCCTGAAACGATGATAGACATTTTCGTGAAACTCTTTGAGCAGCTCAGACTGACACTCCTCAATTAGCGTTTTGTGAAATTTCATTTCAGCCGCGCGCCAAAGTGACAAAAGCTCCACACTGCCGTTAAACGGCTGCTGGTCGATGTGCGTTTCGATGTGTTTTAGTTCATGGTGCGCAGCTGTTAAGCGGGCCTCCCACGCCAAACCACCGTTTCTGATAGACAGACAGACACCTTCACACTCCAGCATAATCCTTGTCTTAGTTAAGTCGTGCTGAAGCGCTTTGGAAAGCTCAGGGACACGAAAACCCCGCTGCTCCAAGAAATCCACCAAACCGACGCTCGACAAGCGAAACAAAAGCTCCCGAACGGTGCCTGAGGATACGTTGTAGTCTCCTTTTAAAGCGTCAGAGCGAAGGCGTTGACCGGGATCAAATTCACCGCTCGTCAATCGATCGCGAAGCTTATCGTAGAGATTTTGATCTGCTGACGGCATGAAGTGCCCTATGTAAAAAACTCACAACAATATAGGAAATTTTGAAGATAAAGACAAATTTTGAAAATAATAAAAATTTTATTGCATCGCTAAGAATCTCTGATAAGGTTATATAGTTGGAATTTGGCCGATAAGGCCTGACTAATATATCTACAAAATCTTGTAAATGGAGGAGATTTTACGATGACAATTGCTAAGACACTCGGCATAGCGATCGCCGCTGCGGCCATCACAACGGCAACAGCTTCTACAGCATTTGCTGGCTCACACGAAGCTAAGAAAACCAAACTACGTATTCAAACACATTTCTCGACCGAAACACTGTCGGGCAAAATGGCAAAGCAATATGTTGACGATGTTCAAGCCATGTCAAACGGCGAAATCGAAATCGAAATGTTTTATGCCTCGTCTGTTGTAAAGTCTGTTGAGACTTTTGACGCGGCTGTAAACGGCATCCTTGACTGTGATATGACCGGCGGTGCTTACCAAACTGGTAAAAATCCTGCATTCCAGTTCGCTGGTGACTTGATGGGTGGTTATGCTAACCCTTACCAACAGATGTCTTGGATGTTACATTCTGACGGCAAAGCAGCCGTTAACAAACTGTACAACAAATACAAGATGGAATTTGTTGGATGGTGGATTCCTGGACCTGAGTCACTAGCCTCTACTAAGCCGATTCGTTCAGCCGCTGACTTTAAAGACTGGAAATTCCGTTCACCTCCAGGACTTGCGACTAAAGTATTTGCAAACCTTGGTGCATCGCCAATCGTAATGGATTTCAACGAAATCTTTACCGCACTTGAGACAGGCATCATTGACGGCGCTGACGCGGCTAACCTGACCAATAACATCGGTCTAGGTCTGTATGAAATCGCGAAGCACACAAATTACCCGGGCTTTCACTCAATGCCTGCTGATCACTTGGCTTGTAACAAGAAAGTTTGGGACAAAATGCCAGCGCATCACCAGAAAATCATGACTGTTGCTATGGAAGCGCTAGCGCTACGTAACGCAACTATTAATGAAATTAAGAATGCTGAAAACGCGGTAATCTTAAAAGACAAAGGCATTAACTTGTACGAATGGTCTTCAGAAGACCTTGCTAAGTACCGTGCGGCGGTACAGGCAGGCTGGACAGAGTTCGCTACAACACCAGAAGCAAAAGAGTTGCTAGCAGCTCACATCAAGTTCCTTAAAGGCCTTGGTGCAATGAAGTAATTAGGAAGTCTCCGATTTCCTAACAACGGCAGGGCCTAACCAGTCCCTGCCGTTTTTGTTTCAGCAGTGCAGACATTTCAGCAGTGCTTATAAACACATTCAAAAAGCGATAAATACTTACCTATCAACGCTTAACTCAAGCGTTTATCAACGAGGGGAACACAGTCATGGTTGAACATCAACGGCGAGGCTGGATAGATGAAATTACCTGGCGCTTTAGCCGAATAGCAATGATTATGCCCGGTTTAATTGTCATCATTATGATGTACGAAGTATTTATGCGCTACGTATTGGAAAATCCAACCAACTGGGTTAATGAAATGAGCCTTTGGATGGGGGGCTGGGTGTATTTGTTTGCCGGTATTTATGCCATGCAGCAGCGCAGTCATATCCGCATCACCATGCTCTATGACGTAGTCCCTCGCTGGTTACGAAAGTTTTTCGATGTGCTTAGTACCGTCTTATTGGTCATTTGGGTATTCGTACTAATCTGGGGAGGCTTTAACGAAGCGTGGGAGGCACTCATCACGTGGGAACGTTATGACAGTGCATGGGCTCCGGCGATACCTGCTGTTACTCAGCCCTTGGTATTACTCGTTTCACTAATCATCGCCATCCAAGCCGTTTCTAACTTAATTGTAGATTGGAACGAGGAAGGTGACGGGATGGAAGTCGATGAGATGCAAGCAGAGATAGAAGAACTCAAGCGCGCACAAGGTCTTGTTGATGAACGCCTGCTTGAAGCTGAATTAATTAACAAGAACAAAGGTTAAGGGAGACTACGATGGATATCGGAACAATATCGCTGATTCTCTTAGCAGGGATGATTTTCTTACTGGCAATTGGCATGCCCTTAGGCTTTGCCTCAGGCTTCTTGGCAGTTTTGGTGTTAGTCCTTAAGTTTGGACCAGAATTACTCTTTCGTGAATTTGGCGAAGGCCCATTTGCGATTATAGCCCAGCGAATGTACGGGCTAACCACGGACTACATACTCATATCCGTGCCGCTATTTATACTCATGGCAACGCTGCTAGAGCGCTCCGGCATCGCCAAAGACATGTACAACTCACTGTCGCTGTGGCTAAACAGAACCCGCGGCGGTATCGCCATTGTTACCTCATTAATGGCCGTCGTTATGGCAGCGATGTCAGGTATCATTGGTGGTGAAGTCGTGCTATTAGGACTTATCGCGCTGCCACAAATGCTACGTCTTGGTTATGATCAAAACCTTGCAATTGGTACTATCTGTGCTTCAGGCTCATTGGGCACCATGATCCCACCATCGATCGTATTGATCATGTATGGCTTAATCACAGAAACATCCATTAGCGCCCTATTTAAAGGTGCTTTTGTTCCTGGTTTTGTATTAGCTTTATGTTACATCGCCTACATCCTCATTCGCACCAAAATCAACCCAAGCCTTGCACCACTGCCAGAGCCATCGGAAGATGACCTAAGTGGCAATGATAAAATAGTTTATGGCACTGCGCTTTTAGCAATCATTGGGATTGTCGTTGTTATGGCAATTATGTCACGCAGCCTGTTCTTTATCCTTACCGGTGGCGTGGATGAAGACACCGTCGTGCTCAGCGAAAATCAGCTTTATATACGCGGTGGTATTATTCTCGCCCTGTTAATATTCCTAATCGGCGTTATTCGTCCAAGCCGTGTACGCGATGCATGGAAAGTCGGTAAAGGCATGGTGGTTCCTATGGGAATCGTTGGTGTGGTGCTCGGTTCTATTTACGGTGGTATTACCGGTATTACAGAAGCGGCGGGGATGGGTTGTACCGCGGTATTGCTCGTTATTATCTTCCGTGGTGAATTCAGCTTAAGGCTGATAAAAGAAGCCTTAATGCGCACGTTCAAATCTACCGGTACGATCATCTGGGTAACCTTTGGCGCAACCGCACTAGCCGGTGCTTACACGATTGCGGGCGGCCCGACTTATGTGGCTAACCTAATCATCGGTTATGACTTGCCTACAATTGGCATACTGCTAGTTATGATGCTGATGTTCCTGTTTATGGGTGCATTCATGGATTGGGTTGGAATCGTGCTGTTAGTTATGCCGGTGTTTTTACCGATTGTCATGAAGCTACCAATTGATGAAATTGGTGTGTTCGCGCCGTTCGTTGATGACCCACGCTTTATACCCGTTTGGTTCGGTATTTTGTTCTGTGTGAATATGCAGGTGAGTTTCTTATCACCGCCATTTGGTCCTGCTGCGTTCTATCTTAAATCAGTTGCGCCAGCGCATATCACACTGCCTGATATCTTCCGTGGATTTTTACCGTTTATTGCCATTCAGCTAATGATCTTGATGGTGATATTGTTCTTCCCAGAGCTGACGATGGTCTTTAGGTAAAGTGTCCGTAGCGCTGGGTTTTTGCTACGAAAATATCGCCTCTGGCGCAAACATTTTCTCCGCAAAAACCCAACGCTACTAATTTATATGTGCACCGGTTGCCCTTAACATGAGGCTGCTATGTTAAATCAACATCAAATCGAACAATTTAACAAGCAAGGTTACTTGGTTGTTGAGAACGTTCTCGACTCCAATCACCTTCAAGCTATCAATGACGAATACTCCGCTCGAATGGATGAGCTTTATCAGCACTGGTATAGCGAAGGCTTTCTGAGCACTCCCCCCAAAGGTTTATCCTTCTGGGAAAAGCTTAATCTTTGCTATAACGCTTCCGGCTTTGATTGGTTTCAGCCCTTTGATATCAGTTTGCCTGGCGAAGATATTCGTGAAGATACGCCAATGCATTTTGGCCCTGCGATTTTCAATATCGTTAGAAATGAAAATTTACTCGATATTATTGAATCGTTGATCGGCCCTGAAATAACCTCTAATCCTATTCAACATGTACGCATTAAACCGCCAGAGGGACTACTGCCCCAAGGTGAAATACGCGCACACATCACCGCAACCGATTGGCATCAGGATCGAGGTGTCGGGCATGCTGAATCTGATAATACCGACATGATTACCGCATGGATCGCGATTACTGACGCTACTGTCGAAAACGGCTGTTTACAGGTCATCCCAGGCCCTCACAGCAAGATACTGCCGCATTGCCCTAAGGTACAAACGGCCATTGCCGATGAATTCATCGAAGAGTCGACAGCGGTACCACTTCCCGTCAAGGCAGGTGGTGTTGTATTATTCCACCCACTCACGCCACATGCTTCTCTTTCAAATACTAGCGGGGGGTTTCGCTGGTCATTTGATTTGCGCTACAACATCACGGGGCAGCCTACAGGACGGGCTCATTTTCCAGAATTTATCGCGCGCTCAAAAGCAGACTCTGCTAGTGAGTTGCGCAACTGGCAGGAATGGAAGCAGCTTTGGGAGGCAGCACGAGTTCGCGTTGCCAAGGCTCCCCACATTGATCAACATCGCTGGCGTTCTGATAGTCCGTTTTGCGCTTAATTTAACAACAAGGAAATAACAATGTCACAACCAAAAATCGGTTTTATTGGTTTAGGCCTTATGGGTTTTGCCATGGTCTCTCGCTTACTTGATAAGGGATATGACCTAACCGTCGTTGCCAACCGCTCTCGTGCAAATATCGACGCTGCGGTGGCTCGTGGGGCAGTGGAAGTTGCCACCGCTAAAGAAATGGCCGAGCAAAGCGATATCATTATGCTTTGTTTAGACACCAGTGCCAGCGTTGAAGCACGTGTTAGAGGCGAGAATGGCATTATTGCTGGGCTAAAAAGCGGTGCCGTCGTGATCGACTTTGGTACTTCTTTACCAGAAAGCACCCGTACACTAGGCGCTGAAGTCATTGCCGCTGGCGGTCAATACCTTGATGGACCACTGGGTCGTACACCACAGCACGCTAAAGATGGCTTGCTTAATATTATGACGGCGGGTGATAAGGATGCGTTTGACTCTGTTGAGCCTACGCTAAAAGATTTAGGTGAAAATGTATTTCACTTAGGTGCTTTAGGTGCCGGTCACACCATTAAACTAATGAATAATTTCTTAGGCATGGCCACGGCTAACGCGATGTCTGAGGTGTTCGCCATGTCAGATATTGCCGGCATTCCAAGAGAGACGGTTTACGATGTGATGGCAGCAGGCCCGCTTCGCTCTGGCATGATGGATTTTGTTAAGGGCTACGCAGTTGACGGCGACTCATCGCAGCTGGCTTTTTCAGTGGGCAACGCAACTAAAGATGTAGGTTACTACAACCAAATGGTTAGTGACGCTGGCGCTACATCGGCTATTGCTCCGGCGCTAAGCTCAGCACTCGGCGATGCGGTTGATGAAGGCTATGGCGATAAAATGGTTTCTGAACTGGTTGATTTTTATTGCAAAAGACTATCAGATAAATCATAAGCTTCGCGTCAATAAGCGGCGAGTTGCCGCTTATTGACGCTGCTAGACTTAACGTCTCACTTTAGTTCAGTTGACCACTGACAGCGAGATATCGCTCATCGGGCCCTTCAATTGAGGGACTAAAATACTGCAGCAAAGCCACTACGACCCGCCTACTACCATGCTGGTGCGTATAAACGTTTTGTATTCTATAGTGATAAGGACAACCCCGTGTAGTTGGAATACCGCGATCAACCTGTAGCGCAGTGCTTTTATCTGTTTGAAGGTTTCGCATGTGAAGACTCATCACCGCAGGCGGATGGTTAAACATCATGCCCTCACACTTTTTTGAACTGACTGTCTTCTTGCTTAACTGCAAGCGGTAACGGTTGTTGTTATCGATAGAGAAGGTAATGCTCTCGCCTTTTTTTGAAAATTCAGCATCGGCAGACCCTGAGTTCTTCCAGTACCTAAACGCTTCTCTATAAACAACACGCTTGCCATCGTTGTTCACATCGATTTTAAGCTTATTAGTTAACCGCTTGATTTCACTTCGTGCGTCAGCTGACTGTCTTTGCCGTTTACGCAGCTCAACACCTGAGTACTCTCCCCCACCATAACGGCACACTCGATAGGGACGCCCTACCCACTCGTTGCGCACGGTATTAATAAAAGTCGTGGTACGACAGCTAATGTCAGACATACCATCGTTTTCGGTGGTAGTAAAGGAGAAATAGCGACCATCTGCTGAAAAGCCAACATCGCGCAGTGTCGACACCGTACCCGCTACCCCTTCACCCGAGAACAGCAGTATTGAAAAAATAGTGCACATCATGAACTTCATTGGAGACTCCGTTTTCCTATTCATTGAAAAAGCATAGTACACCGACAAGGCAAAGTCTTTGCCTAAAGATGCGCTCCAGCGGCCGCAACTGCACTATTAAGCGAACGATTGCTGCCATCTATCCCTGTCTTGCAAGCTTGCCACGAGTGAAAACGATTAACGTTATTTACATCGTATTCAGCGCTAGGGAAATCATGGCTATTTCTAAAAAAAGCACGTTAGTGATATCAGTTTGCACAGCTGCATTGCTAAGTGCCTGTTCAAATGAAAATGATGCATCTAGTGCAAACCCTATAAGCCAAATGAACGCATCAACACAACACGTTGTTGCCAACGGCGCGTTCGTAGCATTTACAGGCAATAAACAAGCTGCTGAATTAGTCAAACGCAATACGCTTCAATACGTCGATTTACTCTACCCTACGGTTGCATTTGATAATATGCCGTATACACAAACCAGCGACCATATGCCCGGTGAAACCGTAGGATTGTTAAGGCACCAAAGAGCAATCATTCACACTACACTTGCCCAAGCAGTAAACCAGGCTTCATCAAACCCTGACGCTGCGGTGTATGATTATAGACACTGCACTTATCAAGGCACTGCGCGACAAACCAACGTAGCTCAAGGTAGGTATAGCCACGTCAAACAAACGGCAAACTACACTTTCTCAGCCTGCCAACCCCACAAAACCCTCTCCCTACATGGCGACGTAACCTTAAGCACCCCTCACACGGCTAGCAATAGTGATGACGTCAATCAGGACAAGCACAGTGTCAATACCGCCGCGCCAATACACACCCTTAGCTTTGCTAAGCTTTCCCTTAACGATGGCGGCAAGACGTATCTTTACTCTGGCACTATTGAGATTGTTGATGAGCAAACAGGCCGCACGACCAAAGCCAACCTTCAGCGCATAAACGCTCAAACCAACGAGCAGCATTACTTTAAAGACTTGACGTGGGCAGAGGGCGACACGGATCACTTAAGTGGACGTATTTACGATGTAAAAGAAGGCTATATCGAGTTAAGCGCTTCTGAGGATTTGATACTTGATTCTGACGGCATACCAACACAAGGTCAGTTTTATCTTAATGGAAGAGACTACGCCAAAGTCAGCATCGGCAAACCTAACAATAACCAATATGGTGCCATCCACATTGAAATTGACGAATATGGCGATGGATTTAATGAGTTACAAATGAGTAAAAATATCATCTACCCCGACAACGCTGAGTTTTATGCGGCCCGTTAGGCAAGACAGGTAGACTAAATTCAAATCATCGGATATGACTAAGGAGCGGTCTATGCACTACCACCTAAACCGAGCACTATTTTATCATCAATTGCTATCGGCCATTGACACTGAAGTGAGCAAGAAAGAGCTTATAAGTTCGCCTGTCAGCTTTAAACAAGATTCACGCACGGCTCATTCCACGTCCCATCAAGTCAGTACGACAGCCCCAAACACAAAGAACAACCAATCGAACCCTCCTTTGGCGATGTAGCTTAGCGCGTGCGTAGCCCCATCGCGCCCTGAAACAATACAGCTATTAATACCAAAGCCCCACCGATTAGCGTGTTCTGTGCCGGCGTCTCGTTGATAATTAGCCAGACCCACAGCGGTGCTAATGCCGTTTCACCCAAAGCCAATAAAGGAACTTGCGCTGCGGGTACACTTTTCGATCCAAGCGTGATCAATATAAACCCAAGCCCTACCTGTAAACTACCCAAACAAACAGCCATCAATAAATCATGGCCAGAAATGTGTAGCGTAGGCACAAAGGGGAGACACATTAAAGCCGCTAAAAATCCCGCGAGTGACACCGCTGACATCGTATTGCGAGCGGGGCCAATTTTACGCAGGCTTACAATCATTACCGCAAATGACAACACCGCCAAGAAGGCATAAATAATTCCTTGAATATCACTTGCGCCAATCCCACCTGACACCATCACAACAACGCCTGCAACCGCTACAATCATCGCAATAATAGTCACCTTAGTAACTCGCTCACCTAAAACTAACCAGCCAAGCAGCGCAGTTATAAACGGCCCCGTGCTCAACACCAATACAGTGTTAGCCACTGACGTGGTGAATAGACTTAATAGATAAAAAATAAACCCTAATGCCAGCGACAGGGCAATTAAGCCATCTAGCGCGCGCATTTTTTTATAGAGATCCAGCGAATTTTTACGCTCTTGAAACCAGAGAAAAGCAATGACGGTGACTGAGAAGGTTAGCGAGCGATAAAATAGCACAGTCCAAGCATTCGCCTCAGCGACATGGCGCACAATAAGGCCACCGGTGCTGAGAAACACACCCGCCAAGATAACGTACAGAACGCCCCGCTGATAGCTTTGCTGACCCATTAGCTCCTCCTTAAAATTAACGCACCCGTGATGATACGTGTAAGCAAAATCGCCGCCACAGTATCACAGCCACACCGATCAAAAGATAAAATTATTCATGCATTGTAGGCAGATTCAAATATACTCATCACGCACCCAACTTTTGAGACGCTCACCCCATGAAAAAGCTAGCCCTATTGATTTCACCCCGCGCGAAAGGTGCCTACTTTAATGACCTTATTGAGGTGGCAAAAGCGGAACTGACTTGGCTATTGGGGCCAGAGCAAATCATTACCTATCATAAAATCGGTGCCATGGAATTTTTAGAAACCGAAGTGCAAGGTGCGGATGAGCAATTAGCGACGCTGTCAGCGCTGTCTTTTGTTTACGGTATCTTTGAATATCAACATGAACAACTCGTACCACTGCCCATTGAGCCGCAATTTAACCTGCATGAAGATTTTGTGTTTGGTGCCAAGTTCAAGGGTAAAACTAACGAAATCCTCACGCAACTGCTTATTAACGTCGGCTTACAAAGCATCCGTTACAAAAATATTGCCGAGCTAAAACTGCTAGACCCGATGTGTGGGCGTGCCACCACCTTGCTTTGGGGTATGCGTTACGGCATGAAAACCAAAGGCATTGAACAGGACGCTAAGGCACTGGCCGATATACGACTAAACGTTAAAAAGTGGTGCAAGGTTCACCGCCAAAAACACCAATTTAGTGACGGTTTTGTTGGCGGTAAATCAACCAAGGGCAACACGGGTAAATTTATCGAATTTACCGCAGCCGATACGTCAATGCGAGTCATTACAGGGGATGCGGCTAATACCGCCAGCTTGTTAAAAAATGAGAAATTTCACCTTATTGTCAGCGACCTGCCTTATGGTATTCAGCACTTTACAACGAGCCAAACACGTAACCCGCTGGAAGTATTGCAAGCTTGCGCTAAGGGCTGGATTGAAAGCTTAAGACCAGGTGGTGTGATGGTGCTGGCGTTCAATCGCAATATACCCAAACGTAAAGAGTTGATAGCCGTCTTTGCAGACCCGAGATTAGACGTGCTGGAGTTTACCGCACCGCACCAAATGAGTGAATCCATTGTCCGAGACATCGTGGTATTTCGTCTCAAATAAGCCACCCCACATCCTTTAAACCCATAAGCTGTTAGCTTCATCGGTCGATACCACTTAGTATTTACTGATGAAAAGGCCACTGTATTTTTCCGTTATAATTCCCCTCCACAACAAAAAACCCTATATTGAAAGAACACTGCAATCAGTACTTGCTCAAACATACAAACACTTTGAAATAATTATCGTCAACGATGGCTCTAATGATGGAGGCGAGCTCATTGCAGCGCGCTACAAAAATAACAATATCCATATCATTCATCAACTAAACAGCGGCGTATCGGCCGCTAGAAATAACGGCATGCTTGCAGCCCGGCATGACTTTGTCTGCTTACTTGATGCCGATGACACTTGGATGCCCGAGTTCCTGCAGGAAATAGTAAACTTAATCCACGACTTTCCTGATCACCATATATTTAGCCTCCGACATCAAATCATCGACAGCGATGGACAGTTGATCTATCCCAAGGTGCAACTTAATAAAAGCTATCGCGGCGCTATTGACAACTTCACCCAGCTGTTTGCCAAATCTAATGGCTTAATCAATGCATCATCGGTTTGCCTAAGAAAAAGCTATTGTTTAGGGCTCGGCGGCTTTCCCGCGGGATACAACCAAGGTGAAGACATTTATCTGTGGATACGCTACGGCCTAAACACGCGCTTAGTTTTTTACAATAAAGTGGGGAGTTGCTACTTCAGAAACTCCAGCAATCGGTCTATTAATAGATTCACCGCTCACAGTTTGCCTTACCATTTCACCTACTTCTACACCGCCTTAAACCACAAAGATTTTTCAACTAACTACAGTAAAACGAAGGTGAAACACCTAACGCACTACCTTAGAAAACAGGCTTCAGCTCACATAGCGCAATTGATTATTTTAGATAAGCGCGAGCTTGCCATGGCTCATGTGCAGCTTTTATATGACCTCAATAAAGCCACCGGCAGACTGTGTTATCTCATCACATTGCTGCCATGCCAAGCGCTTAGAGGATTAAAATTTATAAGAAAAATTAGAAGGCTACATCGATGAAATCATTACTCCTAAGAGCCGCCAAGCGATACGAACAACTCAGTAACCAAGTTCTCAACCAATTTAGCCCCCCAATTATTGTGCTTATGTATCATCGTGTTAGTGATCTTGGTGCAGGTTCTGGTTATACGGTGTCGACGGCTAACTTTCAAAACCAAATGCGGTATATCAAACAACACTTCAAAATCTTAAGGTTTGAAGATGATTGGCGTAATATCGACAGGCCCAGCTGTGTTATTACATTTGATGATGGGTATTTTGACAATTATATTATTGCTCGTGATTTTCTAGAGCAAGAAGCGATCCCCGCAACGTTTTTTATCACAACGCAAAACATTGAGACCAACAACTTATTCTGGTGGGACAAGCTTTTCCTTAACCAAGACTTTTTTGAAAGGCAGACGGGGAAAACCATTCATAATTTAGCCAGACGGCTAAAAAACAGCAAACCCTCTCAACAGGTCGCTTTTTTTGATCGATATCGAGCTTTAAACACTGCAGCAAAAGAACGGCTTGTCAGCAACTACCGCTCAATGAGCCAGGAAGAATTAATCAAACTTAGCCAACTTAAACAAACCACCATTGGCGCTCACACCGTCAATCACCCTAAGCTCACGCTACTAACTTGCGAGGAGATGTTGTTTGAGTTATCTGAATCAAAGACTACCCTTGAGCGCATTACAGGGTCGCCGGTCACAACCTGCTCGTTTCCCTACGGGAGCTATAATGAAGAGACAATTGCCATTTGTAATGACATTGAGTTTCAAAAGGGCGCAGCCACGGGCTTTTCAAGAAACGCGTATGGCTGGACAAACCCTTTTAAAATACCGCGAATATCGGTCGATGATGAACCCATCGACGTGTTTAGCCAAAAGATACAGCAGCTGTTAAATTAAGTTTTAATCTCCCTCGACGCCAGATAACGCTGCCAGCGCAACCCGATACTAGCATAGGTATAGCGCTCGATAGAGGGTAAGCAGTTGCTAGTTATCTCCTCCACGTCTTCGCCGTTCAAAACCACCTTGTCAATCCACTTGACCAAGCTGCTTGAGTCATTATTTTCAACCAAAATGCCGTTATATCTATGCTGAATAAGACCAGCTAAGCCTGTTGGGCAGTCGTAGGCAACAACGACCTTCTGCAGCGCTAGCGCCTCTAATAAGACCATTGGAAAAGCTTCATAACGACTGGTCATTAAGAACATTTCAGCGGCCTTAATCACTGGAAAAGGGTTCTTCATTTCACCGACAATGTGCACATTGGGTTGTGATTTAACCTTTGCCTTTAAATTATAAAAATCCTCTCCTCCCCCGATAATAACTAAATCATGGGTTAGGCTTGCCTTACTTGTTAGAAACGCATCAATCATAACGTCATATCGTTTTTGACCCGTCAAGCGCCCAGCTGAAACAATAAATTTTTTGGAGTGGGTATAGGGTGACTGATAAGCCATCGACTGGATTTTGGGGGGATTGATTGGGTTGTTTATTACTGCAATATCGTTAAATGTATAACCTGTCGTTTCAAGGTGTGTTTTTAACCCCTCAGAAACCGCCACAACGTTGGCCGCGTATTTAAAAACATACCGCAAAATATATTGATCAAATGTCGACAGCATTGTTGGGCTGAGATGCAGCGTTAGTACACTGCGAGTACGATTATTTAGGTACGCACACAGATTGGCCGACTCAAGAAAGCTGATAACAACATCATATTGTTCTCGCAGCCAGAGTGCTTTGAACGCATCGTACCGTTTGTAAATATTAAAAAACTTACCACCTAAACTTGAATATTTAGGGCACTGTAAATCGATCACATGAACATCAGTTTTAAACACCCTGCTCTCGTCACAGAAAACAACAATATCAACGCTGTTATCAACGGCTAAAAGCTCAGCAGTACTCACGGCAGACCGCTGCCCTCCACCTAATGAAAGGTCAGGCACTAATATGGCAATCTTTTTCATAGCACCTCACACCCAAGCCTGACTACCTCATTGCGGTCGTTAGCTCACAGTACTGCACTGCTATAACGCAGGCTTCGTTAAATCAGACTATTTAGACCAATTTTCCTGTGAATGGATGATACGAGTCGTTAACTGGCAGCCTGATGGCATAAATAGCCAATACTCGCTGAGCATTGACTAACGCAGTATACTTATCGTCAACTTCACTGCTCGGCTTGCTCAATGAGATTACCCAATTGCGCCTATAGATTCTTAAGTCTACTGCTTATATTGTTGCTTAGCGCAAGCTGTAGTCAGTCTGACACCAGCTTCACCGAGGTACCAGGCTTCAAACACTATTTTGCTAACAATAAACCTTCAGAAGTGCTGCCCAATGAAACAGAGCAAGCACTATTAAGGCAGTACAGACCTCGCATTTTTATGGCCAGAGGGCAGACACCTTTTATCGACTTTTATGCTGACTACATAGCCCACGGCGCGTTGTATGTTGATGGAGAGTACGTCAGTCGCAGGGTCACACAAGCGTTGCTTAATGAATACAAAGACAATACTCAGGCTGAGTTTCGTCATCAGCCGGTTTCACAACGAGGAACACCAACAGTTTACGGTCGCGTTCACCGCGATGAGCTCATTTATAACGATCAACGTCTGCCACTGACCTTTCTCACTTACAACCTAGCTTTCGCCCAAAGTGGCTTACTTAAAGGGTTACCGACTTGGCAGCGCCTTGCCATGGATATGGTTGGCAGTAACACCGACTGGCATCAGCTAGACCACTACGTAGGACTGACCGTTGCTCTTAAACATGATCGCCCTATCGCGGTTATGTTACAGCAGCATAACTATCAAACGACCTGGTTGATGGCAGATAAAACGACTGAAAGCTCACTTAACATTCCGGCTGACAAGAGAATTGCAGTTGACGTTGCCATGCAATCTAACGAACTTTACCTGCACTCCGATGAAAAAAAACAACACCCTGGAATTTCTTGGGTGACCGAAGAGTCCATCGAATTTTTAAAAACGGGCAATAACAAACCGATGATGGCGGGGTGGGATGTCACCTTGGGGGAAGTTGAACAAGCGTACACACTAACATTTCTTCCCACAGCAGATGCTTTTTACACGTTCAAAGGCCGACTAGGTGAGGGTCGTAAACTGCCCGGACGCGACGGGCCACCGGGCGCTGATTACGTGACGTTACCGGCGCTCATGCCATTGGCTAATCGACTGGTGAGTGGTTACCGCCCCCGAGATATCGTAACCGAACAGAATAAAATTCGGTCTCTCTTTAATAGCGACGCTTTTTCGGTGAATGTCGAAGGCCTATCGGCTTACAAACGTGATTTCATTAACGACTTGGAAGCCATTAGTAAAGCGCCTTAAAACCAATATCACCCTCATAAATAGTACCTTTTCACATGCTATCAAAATTCCCTCTATACTAAAAACTCAGTAGCCACACAGACCGTCACAGCATGATCATTGTCGCTTTCATCGTATTAATCCTGACACTTAGCTACCTTCCTCAGTTTTGGATACGTCGTGTCATGAAACAAAATTCACACGACCTGCCCGGTATGCAAGGCACCGGTGGCGAATTGGCAGCGCACTTAATCGAGCGGTTTGAGCTGACGGGTATTGGTGTGGAAGAAACTGAGGAAAACCAAGACCACTTTGATCCAACTGACAAAATGGTGCGGTTAAGCCCTAGTAATTATAACGGCCGATCTTTAAAGGCGGTTGCGGTGGCCGCGCACGAAGTCGGTCACGCTATCCAGTTTTCCCGTCGCGAAGAGGTGTTCAAACTGCGTGAAAAATATATCCCTCAGGCGGCTAAGATTCGCCAATTTGGGGTTTATGTGCTGTGGGCATCCCCATTTGTCGCACTCATCCTAAAGACGCCGGTGGCTATTGCCCTGCCGATAATGATTAGCGTTGCGCTACAGATTATCGCAGCCTTAACCTATTTGATTGTGCTGCCTGAAGAGTGGGACGCAAGTTTTGGCAAGGCACTGCCCATCCTTGAAGAAGGGTACATTACTCCAGCGCAAGTTCCCGCTGCTCGGACCGTGCTAAAAGCCGCAGCGTTTACCTACTTCGCCGCAGCCTTATCCAGTATGTTAAATTTAGGCTATTTGATGCTGCTACTGCGGCGCTAGTATTTGTTCAGTCGCTTTAAGCAGCGAAGCGATGACATTACTTACAAAAAAGGCCGCGACTGCGACCTTTTAAATTTAACACTGAACTAAGAAATTTTAATATTTGATCTGAGACAATAGGTCAGGATTTTGAACCAAGTTCCTGACGCCATGCGCTTGGTCTTCATCAAAAGCATTGCTTTTGCACCACTCCCCTACCGACGCCACATTCACTTTAGCCACTCTAGGGCGCACACTCCAAGAAACTTGTAGCGGTGAGCCTTTTTCGTTGTAGCCAGGGCCTGTTGTCGAACCAGCATATTGGACCGGAACACCCGTATCTGTTGGCATGTTTAGCGCTTGGTGTAGGCCATTTCTCATGCCATGCGCCGCAACTTTAGTAAAATCTAACGCGCTACCATCATTGACCAATACATACACCTGCGTTTCAACGCGCAGCTGAGGATTCATAATAGACTCGCTTAGACAAGCACCTAACGTTGGACCTGGGTTAATCTTTGCACTTGAGTGAACGTAATGTACCTCAATAGTATCGCCCGCGTTCAGCCCGCCGTTGTCGCTTGGGCAAACTTCGGCCTCCATTGGAGCAGATTCATTTTTAGTTAGCGGGCCGTTATATTGATAACCACTTTGAAAGCCTTTGCCATCGCCATTTCCTGCGTACGTTGTGAACTCGCCCCCTTTATGTTCAGCATTTTTATGAAAATGGATGTTACATAAGTTCATTTCTCTGTATGAAGGCGCCTCATTGAACGCACGGTCATTGGTACCGACCATCGAATCAATATCGCGTGGCGACTGCGGCCCAAACCCTTTATCTGTGGTGCTAGCAGCAAGTGCGGCTCGTTGATCTACAACCATTTGGTCTGCGACAGCATCGCTTTTAGCACTCGCATGAATAGGTAAAAGCGCCGCGGCGATGGTTAAAAAAAGGATATTTTTCTTCATTTTGCTCTCTTTGGTTAATAGTGGAATGGTTAAAGCCTGCTGAATAAATTGGCTATTTTTCAACCAACATAGATTATCAAGTTTTTTCATCAGCAGAATTAATTTAAATTAACATCTCGATGCAAGAAAGATTAAGCTCGAAAAAACAGAGACTTAAGAAAATTAATTTTAATTATTCTTGTGTAATAGTAGTAAAAATAAAGGGGCTATGGCCGATATACATGAAGTACTATTTTTTAAAATATAAAATACTATTTTAGATATAATGAGGTCGACCACTAACCCACAGGAAAGTCACATGCCCAGCAATATCCTAATTAGTATCCTCGGCAGTAATCTCGACAATCGGGGCTTTGGGAATAAGCGGCACGAACGGTGGCGGCCTAACGTGGCAATCGCCATGCATCAAGACTTCCCTGTCGACGAACTCATCCTGATTTATCACAAAGAGCACGAAGCCGTTGCCAACCTAGTGTTTAGTGATATCACAGCTATATCCCCGCACACAAAACTGACTACGCTCTATTTTGAGCACGACGACCCATGGGATTTTGAGCAGGTCTATGGTGAGCTACATGACCTAATGAAACAGATTTCATTTGACCCAGAAGAACACAATTATTACACCCACATCACAACAGGTACCCACGTTGCGCAAATCTGTTTATACCTACTGACAGAAGCTAACTACATCCCCGGAAAATTGCTGCAAACCGGCCCATCCAAACAAGGACCTCAAGGTAACTATCAGATCATTGATCTGGACTTATCGCGTTACGATCAAATCGCCTCACGATTTGCTAAAGAGGCTCAAGAGGGCGTGGCACATCTAAAAGGCGGTATCGACACCCGTAACGCGCACTTTAATAAAATGATGGAACAGCTTGAGCAAGTTTCAATCCGCTCTAAGGCCCCTATTTTGTTGACCGGCCCAACAGGCGCAGGCAAATCAAGGCTGGCCCGACGGATTTACGATCTCAAAAAACAACGCAGCTTAATTAGTGGTGATTTGGTCGAAGTAAACTGTGCAACATTGCGTGGTGATAACGCGATGTCTGCTTTATTTGGTCATATAAAAGGGGCCTACACCGGTGCACTCAGTGCCCGAACGGGTTTGCTACGAGAGGCTAACAACGGTTTATTATTTTTAGATGAAATTGGTGAACTAGGCTTAGATGAGCAAGCCATGCTACTGCGCGCAATTGAAGATAAAATCTTTATGCCATTTGGCTCTGACCGCGCTGTTAGCAGTAATTTTCAGTTAATAGCAGGCACCAATCGCAATTTATTTAAGCGTGTTGCCGAAGGTGAGTTTCGAGAGGATTTACTCGCCAGAATTAACCTTTGGAGTTACGAGATGCCGTCACTTAAAGAACGGCCCGAAGACCTTGACCCTAATATCGATTATGAGCTGCAGCACTTCACCCATCAAGCAGGGCATAAAATAAGCTTTAATAAATCAGCCCGCATTCGCTACCTCACCTTTGCCCACTCAGACCAAGCCAGTTGGCGTGCTAACTTTCGTGACCTCAACTCAAGCATCACCCGTATGGCGACCTTAGCTGACGGTGGCCGCATTACAGAATCTATCTTAGAAGATGAAATTACGCGCCTGCGTTACGATTGGTCAGGGTATGAGGATGACACAAAAAATCAAACACCCGTGCTTTGCACACTGCAAGCGGTACTTTCTGACAGTGCGATTGCTGATATCGACCTGTTTGATCAAGCACAGCTGGCTCAGGTGATTGAAATTTGCCGAACAAGTAAAACCTTAGCAGAAGCTGGGCGCACGCTATTTAATGTGAGCCGCACTAAACGCACGACAAGTAACGACTCACACCGCCTAAAAGTTTATTTACAAAAATTTGGACTTGAGTTTCGAGCGTTAAATTAATCCCGCTCGGTGTTGTCAACATTGTCCGTGATATATTGCATCAAAGCCGCCTTGTCTTTTTGACTCAATAGGCATTTAACTGTGAACGCGCTTCGGCGGTTTCACTATCGAGCGTTTCTATACTGCCGATGTTTGCTGGAAGATTGCCTCTAAAAAAAACTTCAGCGGGCGCGTTATTAACAATCGCTTTGTTTTTTGATGCATCGCTTTTTTCCGCACCACCGACAAAAGGCGCCACATCTTCGGTTGCAGAGACGCTGCCAGTCTGCTCAGCGCCCTGCCCTAGTTGCTCATCTGAACCTTGTGACTGCGCACTTGAGTCCGAACCCGTCGATTGCCCCGTATTTTTAGGATCTTTTACGTGTTTTAAACTCTTCTCATCGTGGTTTACAGGGCAAGGTTTATCCAAATAGAACACCTCGTCCTGTGTGTTAACACACTTATAAATCGCCGCGTGCGAAGTGCTAACAAAACCTAGTTGAAATAAAGCAACCAGTCCTAACGTCTTTAATAGTCTCTTATTCATTTTATTTAACATCCGTTAATTAGCAACAGGATTGCTCCAATACGCAGATTCCAAACTACACGCACTGTAACCAGAGACGGGCGATGACTTACGACCCCACCGATAATCTACAGGATGTTTACAAGTGCCTTCAGAATCCACTTCAAAGCCACCAAAGACCAACTCTGGAGGAGGAACGATTCCCGGATACCCGCCACCTGGCATGATCGGTGAACTACCACCACCGGCAACAAAAAGCGATTTGTCCAATGTCTGACGGGTTTGAGGCTCACTAAAGTCGATACCAGCTTTACCTGTCACAACATTGAGCGCATAAAGCCTGCTGACCGATCCGCTTGAAGCGCCACAGCTGTCATGATCAACATCGGGCACAAAGGTCGTAAACATCACCGAGCCATTTCTTGTAATGGCTTTTGTCAGTACTTTTTCACCCGACTGTGGGAATGACACCATCCAGCCTCGCTTACCCTCTTCATAGAAGTTACCGGTTGTTGACAATGAGACCTGACTACCAGACTCTGTTATATCGACGCGTGCTAGGTTATTTATGCCGATGGTTTTAAAGTCATCATCAAGCACTTTAAACGGCGAGTCATCAACCAAGATAAAGAACTTATCATCAATAACACTATTTAAAGGGTGCGCTCGATAGCCACTACCAATTGAAATCGCAAACAGTGATTTGCCTTTATGCTTAACAGACGCCACTTCAGGCTCCGAATAAAACTTTCGCGCACTAACACCAGAGCCTGCCAAAGAAGCCAACTTTGTTAAGGTGGATTTACTGTCATCACTACCAATCGCTTCACTCAGGTCAACACGCCACACGTTTCCGCCCGTATCGGCAAAATAAATACGGTCAACTAGCCCATTGAAATTAGTGTCCAGAATTTTTACACCGCTAGGAATACTATCTTTAACCGCTGAGCTTCCCTCGGTATCGCTCAAAGACCAGAGCTTTTGACCTGTCTTAGCATCAAATATGAGTATGTCCTTACCAACCTTCGTGTTGACATTATTGGTAGGGTTATTGTTTTTAAGATAGCCGTCAGAATCCTTTCTGTCCTCAGCAATATCGTAACCACCACTGATAATGACCGCTTCTCGCTTAACCCGCCCTTCACCATAACCTACTCGATCTAGATAGGGTGCAGACCACGACTGACCCATTGTTGAATGATCGGCAGCGGACGTCTTCCATAAAAGCTTTGGCTTTTTAATATCGGTAATATCAAGCGCATAGAAAGCGGTGCCACCTCGGCGCATACCAAAATACAGGTACCGTTTCTTAGTTACTTTGTCCTGCCAGTGAGAAATCTTTCCATCGATACCGTAAAGATGAGCGCCGTCAAGGTTAGTGTATTGAGGTAAGATATTTTTAAGCAGCTCTTTGGGCATAAAGGCAAACTGCTCTTCACCCGTAACCGTATCAAAAGCGTGCAAATACCCCTCATTGGTGCCAACAAAAATATACTTCTTTTTATTTTTATCGTCATTATCACCTGCATAGGTAATAACCAATGGATCAGAATGCAACATATCGCCCATATGATAGCGGGCCGTTCCGTCAGGGTTTTCGCCACGCGCGAAATTGATCAATAACTCAGGATCAACATCATCTAAACTGAAATCACCCTCACCCTTGGCAGATTTTTTACACTTCTTACTTTTTTTACTCTTTCCACAGTCCTCAAGACCAAACAGCTCATTAGTGAGCAGGTCATTGCTCGCAACGAGCAAGTTATCTTCTGCGCTCAAATCACAAACACCCGCTCCGCAGGCAACATCAGTAAACAAGTTGCGATTATTAGGAATTAACCGGCTAGCAGTGCCTCCCTTATGCAAGTCACTCCCATCAGGCTCATCTGGCGAGCTTGCTGACCAGTAGTCCAACGCATCTGATTTGAACATGCCTTGCTCATCAAAAGCCGCTCGATCATTTTGCCCTTTTAGAACCTTGACCTGACTACCTTCTGATTTAACAAGCTTGAACTTTTTCAGATTGCCAGACCATCTAACGCCACTCGCTTTTGAAAATAGCGGAATATAGGTTTCGTCATCGTGCTCAAGGCTGTTTTGAACATTGACACTATAGCTTGGCGATCCCATGGTCGACGCTGATTCCGTAACCAATGTGATGATATCTGCAAATGCATTGTTTAAGGATTCTTCATCACCTGCAGAGTAATAACCCTCTCTATCGGGCGTTTCTGCTTTATCCTCTATCGAAACAAGGCTTTTTAAGAAATTCTGTGTATTGGTATTGATGCTTTTTCCATAGCCCACGGTGAATATCTTAATATTTTGATCGCCGTCAATATCCTTATTCATATCCCTTGTAGCCATGTACTGCGCTATTTCAGGACCGCACTGGCCTGCTTTAAAACCGCTAGGAGAATCAATACAATTTCCTAAGCCTTTAGCTAGGGTGCCATAACGTTCATCACCCTTCATATAATAGGCAAACGGCCCGGGACCTTTACCCCAATCTGCGGTTGTCACACGCTTATAACGCCACCCACTTCTGACCACTTTAGTTTGATTTAAATAGTAGTTAGATGGGTCCCCGTCAGACAATAAAGCAATGTAATTTTCTTGGCAGCGATCAACAATAGGGCTTTTATAGTTAGGTGCGGTATTAGGATTTCTAGATGAATTGAGAAGATTACGTGTGATCGCCGCCCCCTCATAACTTGAAGGATGCGCACCACGCACACTTGAGGGAACGTCTTGCCCAAAAATCACTTTGTCGCCCGCAAAATAGCGTGAGGCTTCAACCAAAGAGTCAACAATTGGGGTTCCACCCTTTGGCTCCCAGCTGCTCACAATATCAGACAGATACTTCCTGACAATATCTGTACTGGACGGGTCGGGTAAACTATCAATGAGGGTAGAGATTCCAATGACGGGAGCTGCCAACTCATTAACACCGGTGACCGGAAACGCAATACCTTGCACACCGTGACTACGATACCCTTCAGACCAACTCAATCTTGATGAGGAGCCGTCAAAGGTTCCTGGGCCGTAACTCATCAAACCGATATTTACTTTATCGGGTACCTTTTCCAAAACACTCTTCACGGCCTCTTTCATCACATCCGCTCTTGAAGGCGCTGAGCCCACGTCAGTCCTCCCCGTCGCGGGATTGTAACCTAGGGCGTCAATTCCCCAACCCATGCTTCCTGACATATCCATGACGAACAATAAGTTGGGCTTTGATTTTTTTGTCAGGAAAACGTCGGTGTCATCGGCTTGAGCAGTTGGGTAGCTGCTCATTAGAGTCGTGGCGAACGCGATGCTTACAGCGTATTTGATGTTTTTATTATTCATTTTAAAAAGCTCATTTTTCATATCGCCAATGAAGGCTCAGATTTACTTTATAAGTTGCTATATTTACTTGGGGGAGGTACTTCTTTGCCCATTCCAACATGGTGTTTGTCATTGGCACCACTTAGGCCGTTTTTATGCCTTATTACTTGAAAATCAAACAGATCGCATTTTCTAGCGCCTAGTCCGATACTGCTCGCTCTTCCTGAGAAACCTTCACAATCGTAAAGCTCGCTATCTTTACCTGCTCCTATATCCGTAATTATTTCCTTGGCCTCTTTCTTAGATAAATCTACGGGCAGAGTGTAAGCACCTGTTAGTGCTTCAAATTTTCCTTTGGTCATCGGGTCATGCAGCCGTTCTATTTTTGCAAGCAACCTAAGATCGTTGGCGGTTTCTTGATAGACCAAGGTTTTAACCTTGTTGTTTCTTGCTAGCATCGAGTCAAATATAGACAGCTTTGAAGACACAATCGTAACGATGGTCATGACCATTAAAATGATTAGGGTTGTCATCAATGTCATTCCTGTTTGCTTCTTTTTGACCGACATGGATACTTTCACAGACATAGGGGAGCCCCTTTATTTCATATTGGGTAAATTTATTGTCATTGTATAAACACGATAAAGACGGCGACGTTGATCGCTGGGAATATTCACCGTGGTGTCTAGCAACCTATATTGAGATTGAGCACTGCTGTTATCAAAGACACTCTCTTCAGCAGACTCCATCAACAATGCTGTTTGCACACTGTTGACCAAACCCCACTCTTTACTTGTCTCTACACTATCGGCATTTTTGTACGTCGTGTCACCAGAGGCCGTTCTTACGCCATAGAGAAATTGCATCGCGTGGATGCCGTCCGCTAAGATTGCTTGACCTCCGCGGCTACCATGACAAATTAGCGTTTTTTGAAGGGTGTTCAGTTTGAACGTATTAAATATTTTTGCCTCAGTAGGATTATTCATTCCTGCATCCGCATCCGTACTGCACGAAACCGTGCGCTCATCTCTCTCACGCCCGCCATCTGCACAGTCTATGTACACAAGCGCTTGATCGTTAGCGTCTGCCGCACTTGCACAACTCGTCTCACCATCGACACAAGGATTGTCTGCCAACGAGACCACGGTCAAAACATCGGATAATTGATTATCTTTAGTCCACTCAACGTCTGTTGGTGTAAAGCCGTCAAGGTCTCTTTTTAAACTCCCCCCTCTGCAATCTGGGTTGTCTATATCGCCATCTTCTTCTGAATAAAAAGCCTTCTCTAAATTTATTTTCCGTATTGAAGGGTAGCCGGCGTGGGAGACCGCCTGCCTAATAACATCTAGCGCTAACTGCGCATTGGCGTCCATCTCACTAACCGCTTGCCGGCTCTTATCTAGCTTTTTCGTGCTAATAAGATTGGTGGCAAGACCACCTAAGAGAAATACGCCTATTAATAGAGAGACCAATAGCTCGATCAACGAAAGACCCTGCTGTCGCCTAGCCCCAGTCAGTAAATAGTTAGACCGCATGTGTGTTGTCCTAATCATGGAATAATCGCAGTAATGAGCGTGGATATCTCTGATGCCTCACCTTGAGACTCGTGGACAATATTATTACTCCAGCTAACCGTGATGCGGTGAGCAATATCAGCCTGATCACAACCGCCAGCGCAAACAACGCTCAAGCTGCCTTGAGGGAGAAGGTTACGGGCACCACCTTGACTGGTACCGTTAATCGTTGTTCCACACATAACTTCTTGCAAATCAAACAGTGCTGTTTGCTCAGCTGAACACACTTTATCACCACGACATTGATCTAATGACGCCGCACAGTCGATGGATGTACCGTAGTATCCTTGCGCAACACCTTGAGGGTTTGCTCGCATCCGCTCACTGAGTTCCATGGTTAGCATGCTAGCGATATTTTGTGAATGGGCGTTGTTTACGCCTTTCACCGAAGTTACCTGTAAACCGGCAAGGCTCAGTAAACCAAACGAAATCACAAGAACGCTGATGAGTATCTCCACTAAGGAAAAACCGCGTTGAGGTTTTTTTGACATTAGCATATGTCCAAGCTTGTTTTTATTATGAAAATTTAAACTGGGTGCAGTCGTTCGTGCAGAATTAATGTAGCAGCTATAAATTAAGCATGTTCCACAATTAGACGAGTGGATACAGCGATGGGCACGTTATATACCAACTAATCGGGGTGTTACTTGAACATAAATCCGTCTATAGCTTGTTAAATACTATACATAAGTAGCACTCTGAACACGCTGTTAGTGATATATAAGAAATAAGAGCTTCAAGATACTCATAATCTTGAATAGTCCTCTCTCACCTTTCATAGCACCCCTATTGTTTCCTATCTCGCCTTAGTCATTTAAAAGAGGCTTGCATCAACGCCTTTGGCCTTCACTCGCGATGATTGGCTTAACCATTGGCCGCCCTTCATCATCAAAAAACACACTGGGCTTTTGTTTCCCCTGCAACTTCCACACGATCATTTTTCGAATAATTCTTGCCGTGATACCTAATGGAAATTTACTCGCATGCTTAGGATAATCAGGCACGCCTCTGGCATGTTGAGTTTGCACAAAGGCTCTGACAGGCCCTAACACATCATCTCGATTGGGCTCATCAATAAAGGTGTGGATGACGCCCACAAAAGGCATCTTGGCGCTCATCGTATTGCCAATCGGCGTATTACAACAACTCGTGTACCAACGCAGCATGCCTTCCTTGGTCAGACGCATCGATTGCAATTTATCATGCCCCTGCTCGATGCTGAGTTGGGATTGTGACATTTGAAAAACCTCCGTTCCACCAAACTCATCAAGCGTCTCAGCCTCACGTTTTAGAAAGGTGGTAAACGCTTGGCAGTCTGAACAACAGCACACTACGCGCGTGCCACTAGATGGGGTGATGTTAGTAGCCTTGCCGGTGACTTCGCCGCATTGGCACTTGAGGGAAATGGTTGTCATGGATACATCCTTTGTTATTGCTTAATCGCCTGCTTAAAGCGTTCAAACTCTTGTGAGTCGATTGAAACACTGTGCTCTACCGCAGGGTAACTGCTGCTTTGAACATCACTGATATACTCTTTATACGCAGAAATTCTTTCTTGTTGTAGTCGTGCGCGTTCTTCAGCGAAATTCCGATACACCTTAGCATGTCGTGGCATGTGGCCTGTGTTCTCACCGAGTAAGTCAGCCGAGAACAAATAGGTCGCGTCGCATTGTGTGCCTGAACCCAACGAAAGCGTCAGGATCGACACCGCACGCGTAATTTCAGCGGCAACATCCGCAGGGACCACTTCTAACTCAAGCGCAAAAGCACCCGCAGATTCGAATGCTTTACTCTCACGATAGACTTTTTCGGCTTGCTCGGCTGTTTTACCCACCGCTTTCATGCCACCCACCCAAGTGGCTTTGGGTGGCACAAGGCCAACGTGCGCAATGACGGGTACGCCTTCGCGCGCCAGCACTTCAACAACCTGTGGACTCATCCCGCAATAAATTGATTGCGCGCCGGCTTCCATCGCCTGCATGGCTTCCCGTAAAGCTTCCTCCGCACTCGCGTGTTTTCCCCATTTGAGGCCAAACTGAAAATGAGTGTTGGGGACTAGACTAGGAAATGCTTGTGTTTCAGGTCTAAAACCGGTGCCGACCATGTCCATTCCTGCCGCTGAGGCCGCCAGTGCCTCTTCGGCGCTAGCCACTTGTACAAAAGCGATTTGGCGTTTGCCTTTGAGCGCTAATAAATCTTTAACAGTTAGTTTTGGCATGTGCATTCTCCTTATCTTTAATGCTCTTGTTAGTGCAGGTCTGCAAAACCTCATAATGCTGCTCTACAATTCGCAACAGTGCAATTGCTGCTTTCCACATATCCCCTACTTCCGAAAGCTTAAAACCCTTTACTATAGCTTAATTAAATAAGAATTTACCCCTTACTTTGTGATATTGTAAACTATAAATATCCCTTACTTTAGGAATTTATGTTTAAACGAAGCATACTAAGCGCACTCACAGAGTGGTCTGAAAAGCCTCATCGCAAGCCACTTATCCTTCGTGGAGCACGACAAGTTGGCAAAACCACAGCCGTATCAATATTGGCTGAAAGCTTCGAGCAATACATCTACCTAAACCTCGAACTTGAGGAAGACCGCCACTTATTCGAACAAGGCTATACGGCGCAAGAGCTATTCGAAGCCATCTGTTTCCTAAAGAATAAAGACCCGCAAAAAAACCAAACCTTGTTGTTTATCGACGAAATTCAAAGCTCACCCGAAGCCGTTGCAGTATTACGTTATTTCTATGAAACGTTGAGTCATCTTCACGTGATTGCCGCAGGGTCATTATTGGAAAGCCTGCTCGATCGGCATATTAGCTTCCCCGTTGGCCGAGTCGAATACTTACGAATGCACCCGCTAACCTTTGAGGAATTTCTGGGTGCAACCGATGAGATCCAAGCAGTGGAAATGCTTCACCGCATTCCTATGCCTGTCTTTGCTCACGCTAAATTACTCAAACTATTCCATCGTTACACACTGATAGGCGGCATGCCTGAAGTGGTTCAACGCTACGCTGAATCAAAAAACTTATCACGACTTAAAAGCATTTACGAAAACCTCATCACAGCCTACCTTGATGATGTTGAGAAGTACGCCAATAAAGACTCGAAAGCTGCGGTGATTCGCCATGTCATTCAAAGCGCGTTTTATGAAGCAGGTAATCGCATTAAAATGGCAGGTTTTGGGCAGTCTAATTACAGCTCTAAAGATATTTCAGAAGCTATGGCCGTACTTGAAAAAGCATTGCTGCTACGCCGTATTTACCCTGTTACGAGCACTCAACTCCCCTTAACACCCAACTTAAAAAAATCACCCAAGTTACAATGGTTAGACACCGGCTTAGTAAATTTTTTCTCTGGTATTCAGACCGAGGTCTTTGGCAGCAACGATTTGAACTCACTTTATGGTGGCAGAATTATCGAGCATTTGGTGGGCCAAGAGCTACTCGCTAGCCATGATTCCATGCTGTTTTCACCCTATTTTTGGGTACGTGAAAAACGCCAGTCTAATGCTGAAGTGGATTTTGTTTTGGCCCATAGAAATTGCGTCATACCTATCGAAGTGAAATCTGGGGCTACGGGGCGGTTGCGCTCATTGTATTCGTTTATGGATCAGGCTGAACATCATTGGGCAGTGCGTTTATATGCTGGGCCACTTAATGTAGAAACGGTTCAAACGCTTCAAGGAAAAGAGTATCAATTGCTGAATCTTCCTTACTTTCTAGCAGGCCGGTTGGAAGCGTATTTGGAATGGTTTACTCAGAAAGGTGTACGACTCACTCAGTCGCCATAATTGGCTTAGCCAACGGAAAATTGCCCAACCGTATTTCATGCTAAACTTAACGCCTAACCACCCACTTATCAACACACCATGAATCGACAGAAACTACCTCTGGGCATACAAAATTTTCGCGAAATCCGCACAGATGACTATTACTATGTGGATAAAACAACGTTAGCCTTAAAGTTAGTCGATGAAGGTAAATCTTACTTCCTATCGCGCCCGCGACGCTTCGGTAAAAGCTTATTTTTAGACACATTAAAAGAGCTGTTTGAAGGTAACGAACCTTTATTTAAAGGCTTGGCAGTGCACGATCAGTGGGACTGGTCGGTAAAATACCCCGTGTTACGTTTTAGTTTCGGCAGCGGTAACTTCACCGATGCTGACTACTTGCAACAAAATTTAATGGCACAGCTTGATAGTCTTGAGACTCAGGCTGGCTCTCAATCAGGTTACAACACCTGCCCTGAGCGCTTCCAGTATTTGATTCGTCATTTACACCAGCAAACAGGATTACCTGTGGTCGTACTGGTCGATGAATACGACAAACCTATTTTAGATGCTTTGCAAGATTCTACGGTTGCCCGTAAAAACCGTGACTTCCTAAGAGGATTTTATGGCACGATCAAAGACCATGACGCACACATCAAATTCACCTTTCTAACCGGTGTCAGTAAGTTTTCCCAAGTCAGTTTATTCTCCGGACTGAACAACCTGTTTGATATTACGCTTGACCCTGATTACTCCAGCCTGTGTGGCTATACCGACCATGACATTGATACCGTGTTCGCCCCTGAGCTTGAGGGCTTAGACCGAGAGAAAATCAAGGATTGGTACAATGGTTATAACTGGCTGGGAGAGCATGTTTATAATCCCTACGATGTATTGAATCTCTTCAAAAAGCGCACATTCCAAAATTACTGGTTTGCAACGGGCACACCGACGTTCTTAGTCGAATTATTATTCAAGCGCCATGTCCCCTCATTAGCACTCAACAGCATGCACAGTAGCAGCAGCATGTTGTCCAGCTTTGACGTAGACGATATGACAACGGAAGCCCTGTTATTTCAAACGGGCTACCTAACCATTAAAAATCAACGACAAATCGGCGGGCAGATTTATTACACCTTGGGCTATCCCAATCAGGAGGTGTACCAAAGTCTAAATGAGTTTCTGCTCAGCATTTTTACGCAAAACAAAAGCGCTCAGTCAGATCAAAGTATTTTGCTTTATGACCTACTGCTGGCTAATGATTTTGAGGGTCTTAAAAAACTGTTTTATTCGTTCTTCGCCAGCATCCCACATCATTGGTATACGGGTAACAACATCCAGACCTTTGAAGGCTTTTACGCCAGCGTGTTTTATTCGTATTTTGCGGCGTTGGGATTAGATGTCATCATTGAAGATTGCACCAATCATGGCCGTTTGGATATGACCCTAAAGTTTAATAATCAAGTGTATTTGTTTGAGTTTAAGGTTGTCGAGCTAGCACCCAAAGGCAAAGCCTTGCAGCAGATTAAAGACAAGCAGTATGCGGATAAGTATCGCGGGCTGAATCAGCCGATACATTTGATTGGGGTGGAGTTTAGTAAGGAGAATCGTAATATCGTGGGGTTTGAGGTGGAAAGCGACTAGCCTCTAAAAAACCTGCATCACCCCCCTTGGCTTTCATTAGCAATAATTGGCTTAACCATTAGTCGTCCATCATCACCAAAAAACACACTAGGCTTTTGCTTTCCTTGCAACTTCCACACAATCATTTTTCGAATAATTCTTGCCGTGATGCCTAATGGAAATTTACTCGCATGCTTAGGGTAATCAGGTACACCTCTAGCAGATTGAGTTTGTACGAATGCTCTTACAGGCCCTAACACTTCGTCTCGATTTGGCTCATCGATGAAGGTATGGATAACTCCAACAAAAGGCATTTTGGCATTCATCGTGTTGCTAATAGGCGTATTGCAGCAGCTCGTGTACCAACGCAGCATGCCTTTCTTTGTCAGGCGCATCGATTGTAATTTATCATGCCCCTTCTCAATAGTTAGCTGGGACTGCGACATTTGGAAAACCTCGGTGCCGCCGAATTTATCAAGCGTTTCTGCTTCACGGTCTAGGAAAGTCGTAAAAGCTTGGCAGTCTGAGCAGCAGCAAACCACGCGAGTACCACTTGATGGTGTGATGTTAGTTGCTTTGCCAGTTACTTCACCGCATTGGCACTTGAGGGAGATTGTCGTCATCAAAAATCCTTGGTTTCAACGGTTAATTTCAGAATGTATTCTGACATATGAAGCTACTAATTACTGTTTTCTATAAGAACGCCTTGCCTGTCTCTTACACGTTCACCGGCGTGAATGTACCAATGTAAATGCTTAGCGGACTGATAGCTCCCCACGTTAGTGCCTATGTGGCAACCACCATATTTAGTCTGGAATTCTTCTGCTAACTCTGACATTAAATTCATGATTTCAGCCATAAGGTTAGGATCTCGTGCTTCCTGTAAAGCCATTGATTCAATATGCTGTTTTGGGACGACGACAATGTGATGCTCCCAAAATGGCTTTGTATGATGAAAAGCCAGTATTGTCTCGCTTTCGTAAACCTTATCGATTTTGAGGTCGCCGCTGATGACGTTTTCGCAGTACCAATCCATGTTCAGGCCTTTATTAGAATTAACGCATTAAACATATTTGTACAGGTTTAATTAAATGGATCAAACACTACTGTGTCGTTCTCTCAGATAATTAACTGATAACTGCGCCACTTGCTGCATAGAAAGCTTGCCTGCGCGCTTTAAAGCGACAAGAAGATCTTTGATGCGATCGTGCTTTATATCATCCCCTGCTAACGTAGTGACAGAGTCTGCAAACTGATCCATAGAGCTATATGAATAGGAAACGTTATGATGTTCAGCCAACTCTATTACAAAATTTCCTACATTTTTTGTTGGAACCACATCGGAAGACACTAAAGTCATAATTTTTACTTCGTCGTATTCGAGTTTCATTGCATATGCTCACTACGCCGCTTCAAAGGAAACTGAATGCACATTGCCTAAGTTAATGGTTTGTTTTGCCTGCCAAAGATCGTAATTGTCTTGCATGACAAGCCAGCTCTCAGGAGTACGACCTACAGCTTTTGATAACCTCAACGCCATTTCAGGCGTAATGCCACTTTGCCCCTTCAAAATGCGATTCAGAGTCGACGAAGCCACATCTAATTGTTTAGCCAGAAAACGGCAGCTATAGCCAAACGGCTCTAGGTAAGTTGCCTTGATGAACTCACCGGGATGAGGAGGGTTATACATACTCATTAGTGATAGTCCTCGTAATTTAATATAAATGCATTGCCATCCATAAACTCAAAAGTTACCCGCCAATTGCCATTAACGGAGATAGACCAAATACCTTCTCGATCTCCTTTCAGTGGATGCAATTGATAACCAGGCAAATCAACATCCTCAATAACTTGAGCGGTATCAATGGCGGCCAGTTGCATTTTCAGCTTCTTAGCATGGCTATCCTGAATGCCTGCCGTACTTCCTAACTCGAAGTACTTTTTGAGGCCTTTGTGTTTAAATGATTTGATCACTCGTCAAATCTAGCATGATGCGCACAACGCATCAACTTATCATAAGTAAATTTCAAACAATATCGCGGGACCCTCCAGTAAACTTCATTTATCCTTTTGCTAGCGACCAACCGCCACCAACCAAAGAAACCGAGGCACAACTAGGGCCACCGTTTTTATCCGTTGCTTGATAGCTTGTTACCAGCTTATTTTTAGGGGTTGCCAAAACTTGTTCAACTTGTTGCCAGCTTATGCTCGATAAATGTATTTTAACTCGTCTAGCCCATAAAGTGTTTTTCTGGCCTGCATATTCACCAACACAGACATAGATAAACCTTTCTTTAGGCGTTCCCTGAGTAAACTCGCCGAGAAAATTTGGCGCACCAGACTTCCTTGGCTTCACTCGAACAGACAAGCTGAACCGAATATTTTCTCCCTCTGACACTTGATAATCTATTAATTCACTTTTCCCTTTCTGCAGGCAAAAACCTACGCCTTTTGGCGGAGCAATTAACTCTATTTCAAGTGCAATTTCAGGTTCCATTTAACTCTCTTCGTTTGGGAACATAACGTCTAGCATAGTCTAAATGTAATTAAGTTCTTGCAACTGGTGTGGAAATTCTTTGCTGGCTAATAAACCATTCTCCAACAGCTATGTTAATAACCCAAGCAAGTGTCATTAAAATATCTCGAGCAATCCCGCTTGGCTCTCCGACTGTTAACATCCATGGAATGACCACCAACACCTGTGTTCCTGCTCCCAGGCCTAATGCATACGCCCGTATCATCCATGCACGATGCTGTGTAATTCTCCTATTCAAAACAGCTGACAAGCCCAGCAGGATATAAACGATCATTAGGGTTCCAACGACAATGCGAACGATGTAAAGCAAGCTCCCCTGTAGGTCTTCTGGGAGAGGATAATAATGCGTCATCCACAAACCAGAGATTGCCGAGATGATTCCTGCAACAACCAATAATCGCCCTGCAAGCCGATGCCATTTCAGGAAGCGTCTCCTGATACTTGGGAGAAATTGAAACGCGCCGACAATGCAATAAATGATAGAGCTAATAATGTGGAACACAGCGGGGATAGGTAATAACGCTACTCTAGGATTTTCAGGTAAAAGTTCCAAGCCTGTATTGATATCCACCAGCCTAAGTGCTCCTCCAACACAGGGAACAAGGCTTAATAGCAACAATCCAACGAGGATGGACCACTCTGATTTTGTTAGTTTTGTCATGATGTAAGCACCTTGTTATCTTCTTGACACCAGTATATTGAGCTGCATAGGATGTTCAATAACATCCAACTCAAACAGGACTCAAAAATGAGATACTCCCCAACTCAAAAAATTGAGTCTCGCAAAAAAATAATCAAAGCGGCACGATCAGTTTTTGCCAACGTAGGGTTTGATAAAGCAACTATCGATCAAATTATGTCGGAAGCTGGCATGACGCGTGGCGGGTTCAATAAACACTTTCCTAATAAGACCGCACTGCTCATTGAAGTTGTTCGTGGAGGGCAAGTTGATTTACCAGAAGATGTACCATGCCATGTTGGGGATATCCTTCGTCGCTATCTTGATGACTCTCATATCGAAGATAAGGCCAATGCCTGCCCCCTATTCACATTTCCCAACGATGTTGCGCGCCACGATGATGACGTGAAAACAGCGTATGAAGATGTGGCAAAATCAATTGTGGAGGTTCTAACGTTAGCGCAGCCAGATAAAAACAAAGAGCTCGCAATGGCTTTAATGGCTATGTGTGTCGGCTGCATGGTGGTGATGAATAGCAGCTCAGACCCCGAATTCAAAAAGTCTTTGCGTGAAGCGACGCTGAAGCAAATTTCAGAACTGACCGGCATTAATCTTTCTGCTTAAATTGATTTAACACTCATTTATTCGCAATAATTGCCTTGGCTGTTACTTCGCCGCATTGGCATTTGAGGGAGATTGTTGTCATCTGATTACCTTCAGATAATATCCTCACTCCTCGCCTTCAATCAGACGCTTCTCTCGCTCGATCTCGGCAATTAGCTCTTCTTCAGTCGGTAGGAAAGGCAAGTACTTGCTCGCAAACAACTGTTTGCTCTCATTGAGTACTGAGTATTTAGCAATCGTATTATCGGTCTCAGTACAAAGCAAAATACCTATGGTGGGATTATCTGTATCAGACTTTTGAAGGTCATCAAACATTCGTACATACATGTCTAATTGGCCAACGTCTGCATGGCTCAATGCGTGAGTTTTCAGCTCGACGATAACGAAGCACTTCAGAACGTAGTTGTAAAAAACCAAGTCCGCATAGAAGTCAGCGGTTTCCGTTCGAATCAATCGCTGCCTTGCAACAAAGGCAAAGCCTTTACCTAGCTCTAGGAGAAACTTTTGTAAGTTATCGAGTAGTGCTTGCTCCAGCTTTTGCTCGGTATAACTAGCATTGGCAGGCAGCTCTAGAAACTCCATCACATAAGGATCTTTAATGAAATCCAGCTGAGCAGACTGTAGAGCAGCCGTTTTATCCTTCATTTCACTTTCTACAGGCGCTTTGTTTTGTGAGCTTAAGAGGCGCTCGTAATAAAGCGTTTTATGGTTACGCTGCAAGGTGCGAAAACTCCAGTTTTGTTCTGCGGCTTCACTAAGATAGTATTGCCTAGCACCTTCGTTGCTTATCCGAATCAATAGACGATAATGGCTCCAACTCAATTCGGGGCACAGTGTGCCCCGAATTGGAAAACAGAGATAAAACTGTCGAATTCGCCGTAGTTCACGCTCGTCTAAACCTTTACCAAATTCGCTGGAAAGTGCGGTCGCTAGCTGTTTTAAAATCTGCTTGCCGTAAGCTGCGCGTTCCTCACCTTTTTGCTCTTCACTGACGATCCGTTGGCCAATCAACCAGTAGGCTTCGACCATCGCAAAGTTGAC